>ENA-ORSS01000108-ORSS01000108.1-human-gut-metagenome-genome-assembly--contig:-NODE-108-length-104355-cov-86.456692_pt1 | contig 104355 bp, 153 predicted proteins | sample MGYA00241899_ERZ509162 | MGnify/ENA primary metagenome ERZ509162 (study PRJEB26280, sample SAMEA2338641) | human gut metagenome | biome: human gut; feature: human-associated habitat; material... | reverse complement strand
GGCTTGAACCTAGGACCTCCAGATTATGAGTCTGTTGCTCTAACCAACTGAGCTACAAGTCCAAATATGGGCAATTTTCACTGGTTATATTTAAACCATTCCATTGTCTCCTACTATCTAACGTTCTTTTTCTTTCTAACTCAAATGATTAATTTTAAAGTAATTACGCTATTTAATAGAGTTGTAGGGAGTTGTTTGGTACCCATTTGTAATTTTATACAGACTTGAACTGTTATGTAGGCCTCTAACCTAATAAATCTCGGGGACGGTATAAACCGCCCCCTTGAAATGCAACTTAATTAAATTTTTCCGTCCAATATGATATAAAATATATAATACTGGAGATCAAGATTATTATCAACATAACAATTACTACTATCAACGAAAAATCGCTTATGTTAGTTATATTCGTTATGTTTGACAATAAGTCAAAAAGAGGGAATGCCAAAATAATTATTAACGCTATTGATACGAATAGCTCTCCATGTTCTTTTATCATAGATATAATGCTATTTGTGATATCTCTTCATAGTCATCTTCACTGACAAACCATGAATCGTTATCTGTTGTTAAATAACTCTTTCTTGATCCCAAATCTACATCACTTAATGATAATACACACATATCATCAGGATTTGCAGATTTATAATCTTTTAACTCTACGTTTTCATCACTACAATGCGCTTTAAGTCTACGCAATGATGAGTGATGGCGTCTAACTTCTAATTCTTCGTCAGACATTTGTCCGTTTTTTCTACGTTTTGCCATAATTAAGGACTAATAAAAATTATTCCGTCTTCAATGCATGATGGTGATTTTTCGTTCAAATCCTTTGAATCGTTTACTTTTGGACAAGAGAAAGGATTGTTAAAGATACACCCATTGCAATTGTATTGACGTTTAGCCCTAACAATAATGCCATTTATTTTGTAGATTCTGCCAGGACTAAGTTTTTTACTCATAGTTCACCTATTAATTGAAGCTTGTACATTGGTTGCTTAACTGGAACCATTTCGTATCCTTTACGAATTTCATCAACTTTTCGTAATACTCTAGATATTTTTCCAAGTTGATATACTCTATGTATGGTCTCACCCTTGGTGTAAGCTAGTATGAAACATACAAATCTTGATGGATTAGCATATAGCTTATCATATACAGGTGATACGCTATGATAGAATGCACCAATACCTTTCGTTGTGTTGATTTTATCCATATCATTTTTACTAACCAAAATCTTTGTTGCTTTTCCTTCCTTTCCTAGATGTTCTGACCTATATATATAGTATTTTCCAGTTGATACATCTCTAACAGCTGTGCACTTGTCGCTGATGTTATTGATTACTACCATTAAACCACCTACCATTATGCCACTAGGCAACACTTGGCGTACTACGTCTCCTTTACTAAACTTCATTTATGTACAAATTTGATTTTGTATCGAACAATTGATGTAATTACACCATTTCTTAACCTAATGCCAAGTGTAGGCTCAATAGAGAATTGCTTGCATGTGTTAATATAGTCTACAACACTCTTTGAGATTGGAATAATCTCTGAGAATCCTGCAGACTTATCAACATACACAGCTAGATACTTAACGGTTTTACCGTTAACACTCGGTTTCTGTACTATTTGTTTAATACATTCAACCTTGCAAACCATTGTGTCTATTGCAGCTTTTTGCTGCGCTTGACACTTTGAAGTCAATAACAATAACATTATTATTATGACTATCGCAATCAGTGGGCCAGGACTTTGATTTTCCGGCTTTTCGTACAATTTTACACCCATATTAAAAACCGTTTGTAATTCTACAAATACATCCTGCAGATTCAAGAGTATCCTTCATAGTGTTAATGAAGCTTTCATCAGGAGACTGAGACAACAGTATGTCATGTTTATCATCAGCAGCTGTGTCTACAATAGCCTTTGCTCTTTCTATAGGCATGTTTAACTGAAGTGACAGCGTTCTTACTGTACTCAGCTTCTTATTATCTTCTACTTTGTCTAAGTATAAGTAATAAGTAGTTTGTACTGGAATGCCATTAGCTTCTTTTTTGGCTACTGCTTCTTCCATCTCCATAGATGATACAACTGCTAACAGTAAGTTAACATTATGTCTCATATCTTTTGTGCTTGAACACTCTGACTGGAACTTGATTTTTCCGTCGTTCTGAATAGTAACATTCAACATAAGATTAATGAATTGTTATGAATTTAACACTTGTCTTGCCAGCTCCTGGAACATTTGAATGTTTGTTGTTAATATAACTATTCAAAGTATTTTCCAAAGATTTGGCATTACATTTACTTAATCCAGAAGAGAGGATCATTGTAGATCCTCCCTCCTTAGCAACTACCTTGTAGTTAAGGTATTCAGCATCAGGCTTCCCTTTTGCTGACTGTGGCTTAACTGCTTGGTTATGCGTTTGCTTGTGTTTCTTCTGATTCATCACCTGTGCAAATGAATGGTTTACAATCCAGACCAATGGCCTTAATTACATTAGGCTCACTGAGTTTGTCTTCTGCGACTTCGCTAATTCCTCTAGCGATAAATGCAAGATGTCTCAAGTCATCAATGCTGTTGAATTTACCATCAACTTCAACTGTCACCTTAATGGTCTGCTCCTCTGTTACGGCGTCCAGTTCAACGTCAATAGATCTCAAGATTGGAATGTGTTTCTTGAACTTAGTCTCCACGTAACTAGGAGCATCCAAATCAACATGATCTGGAGACAGTGTACGAGATACTGTTACTACTGTTTTGTTACCGTCAGCAAAAACTTCTGACCCAAGCTTTGGGTATCCTTCACCCAACAATTTTTCGATAATGTTCATAATTTTGATAATTAAACATTGTTTATTTTTGTGTAAGACTTACCGCTTACACTCGGTATAAAAAGTGTTCCATCTGTATTTGTAGAGGCTTTGGACTCTCAGCTTACGCTGGCTACATTAAACACTTAGGGTTGATGCAACTCAACCCTTATGTTTTGATATTGGCTTAATCATTAAACCTACTGGTAGTTCCATGCAGAAATCATATTTTTCATAATTTCTTTCAAAGCAAACAAAGCAATCATTCATGCACCAATATTTTTTTACAATTCTAAATACACGATTATTAATTGTTACTAATTGCCCTGGTTTGTATCTTTTACGAGTACCAGATATCTTCTGTATGTTCTTCTTTGTCGAATTCATTCATACTACTTTACAATTAATTCATCTACCTTAGATTTAGCTTCCAAATAATCAGCACCGTAATCTGTCTCAAGATCTGTATCCATGAGGTCAAGATTATGTGTTCCATCGAGAGAGTCTAAAAGCGTCTCAGTGCATTTATAATACTCTTCGTACGCTTTTACTTTTTTCTCTGCTCTGTTATTACTACCTTTTACAGCATTAATACCAAAGCAGGCACCAACAATGACACCAATAACTGCTCCAATAAAGAACAGATTCAATTGGTCCATAAAAGAATGTTTCTTATCTTCCATATCTATATATATTTTGATTAATAATCTATAAAAATGGTATATCTATCCTCACGAACCGATATACCTGCATGGAAATAAAACCTGTTGATAACTAAAAAATGATTTAATAAAGGTGTAGTGGTTACTGGACTTGAACCGTCGCTATGTGTGCGCTTTTATAGCCAAGTACGATACCCATATAATGAATTCGTACATAGTATACCCTCTTGCTTCAGCAAGTGTATAATAACCACTATCCGTCTTTCCGGATCGTCATGGAGATTAGGTCTACATTTGACAGCTTGCACCCTTTGCAAATAGGCTGTAGTTACCATATCTCAGTTTTACATGTAAACCCATTCCTAGGTTAACCCTCTGTGTCCTACAAGCGACCCTCTTATAGCTTTGCAAGTACCATAAGCACGTGTTGTAGTTCATGGGCTTGGGACCATGACTGCCACATTACTCCTACGATTTATCACGTTAGCGTAGGCGCTCCGTCATCCTGGTTTGTATACCGCATGAGATAACGGTTAAATACAACTATCTTCACAGACCATTGTATTTAGGGGATAAAATGCTTATGAATAATGAATATCAGACTACAGTATGATGCAAATGTTTACCGTAGTTTCGTCTAGGTCTCATCAGTGATTATGTTAGACTCTCCCTAGCTGAGTTTAAATTAAAAATGTACCACTATCTTCACAGACCATGGTACACGAAACAAATCTACTATTTACCACTCTTGGCAAGAACCTCAATTGTGCAATCAATTTTATATGGAATCTTAGCGTTTTTATTTGTCTTTCCAGATGTTAATGCTTGTTTATACTCTTGCATATTGAGTTGTGCTGCTATACATTTAATAAATGTAAGATACAGTTACATTATTTCCATTCTTTATGCATGGAATACCACACATATTTAATGATAAAGCGAATTTATCCGCCAAATCAATATTATGGAACACTATTCCAACTCCATACTCTGCTATAAAACAGCTTTGAATTCCACTGTTTACCTTTCCGTTCTCGATTATTGTTTTCATATTGCGAATATTTATTGATTAAATTTCGTATAATTGATGTTAAATATAAAAACTCAAAAAACAAGCGTCGTACGCCTTTGGAGATTTATGAAATAAATCGTAATATCTCTTCCGGCATACGCGCTCATTTTTGTTATTCTTCGTCATCGGCTTCACCATCATCTTCTGGTTCTGGTTCCGGAGTATCAACTTTGGCTTTCGCCTTTGCCTCTATTCCTGCTTCCTCTAATGGATACAAGAACGATGCAATCTGCTGACTCATGACTGTCTCAGGATCTTCTCCTGGAGCCCAGTCATATGCTGTCTCACCATCCTCGCCAGTAGTTCTCTGCATCCTACAGCATATTGATACTGTAGTATACAACTTGATTTTGCCGTTACGACCAACAATCCAATCTCCGGACTTGTGTAGAACATTGCCCTTTGAATCCTTCACGATTGATGTGTACTTTCTTACCATTGGTTGTGGAAGAACTTTGCTCATGAATACTACACCCTTGATCTGCTTCATCTTAGGGTTCTCGATATCATCACCTTGGATAGTATAGTCTTTCGACTTATCCAGTTTCTCATCTTCTCCAAGACATTTAGCCTTAAAGAGATTCTTCCACGCCTCAAATGCTCTGTGAGTCTTTGAAGTGTCCATGATAATGTACTGTCCAGCTGTTGCGTAGAAATCGTCTGGATCTTCAAGTTCCAGAGAAATGTACCAACTACTAGAATTTGTCACACCTTCGATCTTGTTTGCATTCTTAATGTGCTTAAGAGATGCACTTACAACGTCATACGTAATCATAACTTTGAGAATTTATATGTTTTACAATTTTGTTAAATCGCTATATATTAACACCATTGCTGGTTATCCCCTTTAAGGATATCATAAGATTTGGGTGTATAGAGATTATCTCATCCCCATCCTCACTCATTCCTAATAGCATACATCCCGCTGATCTTCCGAATGCCGGAGGCCAGGCGGGACGCCTGCACTGCGTAGCAGTGGAAAGTGTTTGGGAGAGACTGTGCGTATAATTGATGATAGATCTGAAAGTGATTTTAAAAAAAAAGACCCGACACATTTCTGTGCCAGGCCTTAATACTAGAAATCGAACTCAATTCGAGTTCTCGAAGGACTACCATCACACAAGTGACGACACTCGTACATGAAGCCATTTTCTTTAACAGCATTATAATCATTCAAGAACTCAACAGCATACTCAGTATTAACTGCATTGTAAATAAGCTCTGTATGCATACCTAAGAAGTCTTCTACTGATACATTTTGTTCTCCGAGGCAGTCTGCTAATGCGCAGATAAATGCCAATTCTAACCTACCTTTATCCATTTTATTTAATATTTAAACAATTATACACTAATTACAATAACTTAAAGTCCATTACCTTAAACGCAATTTCCAACTGCGCCATGAGTTGATACTGATAGTAGCACTCTGTTTTATAGAATAAGATGATTCTATTAAACTTGAGCATTGTACCATTTCTGAATTCACTCTGTTGAACCAGGCCAAGATCTTTAGCCTTAGGCCAAGTAAAACTATAACCATGATGATGATACATCTTAACAACAATATGTGTAAGATCACTTGTTGTGTACAAACGCACAAACACCTTCTTATCATCATAAGTAATATAACCCTGACCCAAGAATGCCATACCATTACCATTTGCAAACTTAACATTAACCTTCATATAACTATCATTTCCACCACACGAGAGCTGAAATTCTAACGGCTTTAAATTGTTACTAATACATTATAAATATGTTTCCATAGTATTAGATTACAGGTTAACTACTACTCTTCCTCATCAGCTACATCATCCTTGCTGTCTGCGGCAGGCTTACTAGATAATGTAGACATTGGGAAATAAATGCGACCAATCATCTTCTGAATGATTACATCAGGATCGAATGCCCATACGAGCTCTCCGTCCTCACCACGTGCTACCTTGTAGCTGACTATCTTTACCTTAGTATAAACCTTAGTGTTGCCAGTCTTGTCTACAATAGTATCACCAATATTGTGGATGAGATTGCCCTTGTGATAAATCTTCTTGTCATACTTCTTGAAGCATGGCTCTGGAAGATTATACCAGTCAATTACGACATTCTTCATCACACGAAAGCGCTCTGGGATAGACTCACCTTCGATAACATTGTTGCCAAGATCTTCGAATACCTTAGCCCAACGCTCAAAGATACGTGGACTCTGCTCCTGGAAGAAGATGAATACGCCTCCCTCATCCTGCCAATCATCAGGATTCTCAAGCGTAAGTTTTACGCACTTACTCTCAGATGCTACGTCACTACCCATTGACCACTCACTCTTGTTGCTGATAAGCTCAGCCTTAACTACATTGTACATCATAATTTTAATTGATTAAATTGTAAAACATGTTTATTATCTCTTGTCTCACGCACACATATGTGTTTGTTAGACGTTGCTATATGCATAGTTATTCATTGCATTCTCTGTTGTAGTTGTTTGGATCGAGTATGCTACATATCCAAAGCTATTATTGATTAAGTGTTATAGCCATCACTGCTGCTGCACTGCTTAGATGCTCTATTATGCCCCTGGTTTAGTTAGGCATAATACCCGCAACTTGTTGCAGGTGAACCGGTTTGTGACGAGATAATGATGACGGGGGTATCCGGATTTGAATCTGAAGCCCGGGGGTATGTATTTTACTGTTTCTCGTCTTTATGCACACATAACAGTTTAAAAATAAAAAAATAAAAAAGCCGAGGCGTAAACCCCGGCTATTCTCAATTATTACTTTTTGTCCATCTCTAGAAATACTTTTCTGTTTCAGGTAGATTATGTTCTTCTTTATCTGGATCAATGTTAGGAGTGTATCCAGTGCCAATAATATCTCCGATTCTATCAAGTGTGGTAGATTTGTCTTGTTCTGCAAGTCTTATAAACTCAGACGCTTCCATCATTTTGTATACTCCTCTATATTTGTAGAGTATAGCATCTACCCATTTTCCAGAAGCTAATTGAAATTGACCTGTGCCGATATATATTACTTTTACATCACTATTTCTGTTTAATATAAATCTATCGTTTTCCATACACATTTTATTTACATTTATCTCCTAGCCTCATGATATGGGACTGTAAGAAATGCCCATATAAACTTTAATACTTTCTTTAGAATCTCCACCATCTAGTTGACCCTTTCTTTAATTCTTCTAGACATTTTTCATACTTATTTTTCCAATAGTTAACCCAGTCTTCCTGGTGTGCTAATTGCTGTTCTAACAGTTTTATATGGGCATCTCTAGCCTCTAATGCACTCTCGTTGAACTTTTCTGGATTACTATTCTGTACAAGCTTTTCGTAATCTTTTCTGTCCAGGATTACGTAATCTCTAAGCTGTCTTATTAGTTGTATTAATTCCGTTTCCTTCTCCTTCGTCTCCATATATAATATCCAATATATTTTTAGTTGTTTCCGGACAATCTGATAGCATTTTTATCATCTATTCTGCTATCCCCGAATACTTCTATAAATTTGTAGAACTCTCCTTTTTCATCAAGCTGCAGTGCTAATTGTAGTATTTGTCTCGTCGGAGTCTCTTCCTACCCCATGTTCTCCAGTTCCTTCAGAAGTGTCTGATATGCGTCTCTTTGCGCTGGATCCATCTTCTCTTGCTTCTTCATCTTTTATGTCGTTGGAGGAGTCGTTAGACTCCGTAATGTTTATATCTTTTAAAGCGTTTATAACCTCAGTTTTGGTAGTCTTTGTCTTTACATACTCGTTTATTTTATTTACTATTTCATTCTTGTGTGGATTTCCCTTTGTTTCATACATGTGCATGAGTACGGACATGCTATTAGTATACTCAGTACGCTTTGTTTCGTCTTTTGCTAGCTCATCTACAAGGTTTTCTAGTTCTTCAATGGTATAGTCATCCAATCTTCCGGAAATACTATCCACTGATCTAATAAGTTTTCCATCTTTATCGTACAAATTGCTATATTTACTAATCTTTCCCATTATTTTTACTATCTTTAAGTATTATCCAACATGTTGTAGTAGCTACTATTGGAAGTATTAAAAACATGAATATTATATCAAATGGACTCATCTTTATCTGGTTCGTAAAATCCTAATCTTCTACCGTTTCTCTCGGCTTTCTGTATTATTTCTGCCGCTCTTAAATATTCTTTATCTTTTGCCATTTCGCTCAGCATGGGCTACGTATTTTGTGCACTCTTCCTCTACAATTTCACCATCGTCGTTATGTATTAAGTGAGTATATTTTTCTTTTGATCTGTTGAATTTAAACATTCTAAACGCTTTATCTCGCTCCTATTTATCGTCATATCTATGGATATATTTCATCATTTGGGTAGCATTTACAGATCCTGCTACTCCTAGATTACATAGGTTTTTGATAAAGCTCATAGCTCCATCTTCGCCGAATTTATGCTTTAGCATACTATATTCTTTAAGGCTCTTCTAGAACCATTGATTATCAAGATCGTATATTGGTTCCTATTCTACAATGTATGCTATATTTACTGGTACTCCATGTATAAAGAAATATTTACACTATTCTGTACACGGTTTATTCTAGTATTGTAGAGACAAGAAGTCGGCATAATATAGTACAGCACTCATCTCAAACTAGTTCATCGTTTATTTGCTGTTTTGTTTACACACTCTGTAAAGTACCCAATTAAGTACGCAAATACTTCATTTGTATCATCAGAGAGCTTTATATGGCATGCCTCAAGTATATCTACAGCTGCATGAAATGACTCATGAGCAAACGTGTTTACATCATTATCACTATTCCAAATTTTATTTACTACTATGATTTCGCAATCTTCGTCCGTTGATTTATCATATGCACCTCTAACAGTGTAGGCTGTATAATCTGCCCATTCGCCATCATATATAGATGATTCATCTTGTCTAAACGCAAATCTTTTATCCATCACAGACTTATCCGGGTTAATTATAACGAATAAGCTAAATCCGTATACTGTCTTATATTCGTCTATTATACACTTTTTCTTCTTATCCATACTATTCTTATTAGTCTTACAATTATTATTAAGCTTATATAGCTCTACTATAGTTGTATAGTCTTACATACTGTAATAGCTGTACTACTAAAGTAGATCTCCTAAAGAGAATATATAAGAGAAAGGGTTCTAGCTGACTAACCCCCCCTTACTATCCCCCTAACGTAAAAAAGCTAAAAAAGTTGCATATTTGCAAGAAAAATGCTATTTTTACAAAATTTATACCATATTTGCAACCTTTTTGAAAATTATTTCGTTATGGCAGCGTAAAACAATAAAAGCAATTGGATATGACAAAGATTTTAAAGGTTATTAAGCCTTTCTTCGTAATGGAGAATGGTGATACATTTGAGTACAACGCTGATACAGATCAGTACGAAAGTGTATATAACGAAGAGCATAATAGCTCAAACGAAGACAATTCAACGGTTGTTTCTTCTTACAATTCTGTTTATAGAATCTCAAAGGAATATGCAAAGATGCTTCTTGATAATGGATACGTTGAGGAAGTTGATGATAAAAAGAGATTCGTAAATATCTTTGACGAGATCAACAATAAGCTCTCAGAATACAACAATGAGCTTTATGCTCTTAAGTCAAAAGCTGATGAGAACACACCTCAGTGTTTGCTTGTTGAGAAGGAGACAGTATTGAGAAACATGATTAAATTACTTGAGTACCTTAAAGGATTGAAGAAGTAATATGGATGAGAAGATGATAGATCAGACCCAGTTGGCAGAGGACTTGAGCTCAAAAATAAAGTATGAGTCCAGACAGATGTTCTTGGTAAAGCCGCTTGAGCCTGTTAAAGTTAAGAAGAAGATCTCCGAACCTGTGGCTAAGGACACTAAGCCTAAGAAGGATAAGGATGGGATCGAGGCAGTTGATTATGATGAGGTAAAGACAGAGATAAAAGAAGTTGATTCAGATTTCTCTAGAGCTGTTGTACTTAAGTTGCCATATGAGTATACACACCCATATAGCGATGAGAAAATACAGCAGATGCCTATCAAGGTTGGTGATATCGTTATATATAGATCGTCTAGAGGTTCTATGTATTTCGATTTGCTTAAGGACTCTCAACTTGTATCGCTTTACGATATTGTAGCAACTGAAACAGTAGAAAAGTAATGAATATAGATAAAGTTTGTAGATAGATTGGACATACATTGAACGATGACCCAGAGCTAGTAAAACAAATAGTTATGCATTAGTTTTAGTTCGTAGTTGATGTTATGAAAGATCAAGATGATACTAGAGACGTATTAATAAACAAACTATTTAGATTCAAGCTTAAGAATAGATTTAAAGACAATAAAAATAAACCATTAAGCCCATATGAAAAAGATAATAAACATTGATCGCAAGCCTATTATTGTTGATACAGATACAGCTGAGGTTTAGGCGATTAATAGATCTGCAAGATGTATAGATGATATTTACGTTATTCCAGAAGATGCCAATGTTGAGTGGGTATCAAAGTTTTTCCCTAACAAAACTATCTGTGCAGATGTAAAGAAAGATGACATTCTTATCACATTCTACGACAAAGATCTTGGCACAGATTTTGTAATAATTAAGTCTGAAGATTGGTTAAAGGCTCTCAATAACGCTAAAGCTGCTGATCAAAAACGAAAAGAAGAGTGGGCAGCCAAACAGAAAGAGAGCGCACATGTGAATGCTGCTTGCGAAGATTGTGGAGACTATTGTGGACAATGTTAATATTTAAGTTATGAAGAAAGCTATTAAAAAGACAGTTAAGGTAAAGAGACCCAAGTATGTAATCTCTATGCTGGATGTTGCTAATGTAAACGATGTTACAGCATACTTCATTAGCAAGAAAATTTCGGCAGGTATGAGAGTGACTGATTGTGACTATTATACAGTTATATCAATCCTTACAGATGCTTTGCTCGATGAGCTTTTTCCAGAGAACCTCTCAGCCGTAGTAAATGATGGCGGAGTTTATAGAAGATGTAAGGCATTCAGAGCCGAAGAGAAGGTCAAGAAGCCTTGGTATAAACGTTTATGGAATTGGATTACTCGTACTAAGTAATCACCTTTAGAGTCTATTGGTCAAACGGTAAAGACGACCCGATACAAAGGGAATAGTTAGCAGGTTCGACTCCTGCATAGACTCCATTAATTTGTTTTCATAATTTTAATATTTTGTAATTGAGTGGCATCCCTGTGTGTACACTATAAACAAAAGGCTACCATGGTAAGCTGACACAGGGACCCAATACTGGTTATAAGTCCAGCTAAAACTTATAAGAGTCAAAGAAGACGGGCGAATATAATCGCTGAGAGGTTGTCGCCATTTCTGAAATCTCTATAAACTGGGATATCCGGGTGAAACAAAAGCTTTCTGCCCTAGCAGCGCTCGGAGCTGCAGGATCCAAATGGCGCTAATACTGGTTCTGCGTAACTCCAGTTAAAAGTTACGTGCTTATTGCCCTATGGTGTAACGGCAGCACAGGAGTCTCTAAAACTCTTAGTCTGGGTTCGAATCCTAGTGGGGTAACAATAAAAATAATATTTGAATACTATGGAGTTGAAATTTAAGAGACTTGAGGATAACGCTATCCTCCCTATTCGTGGCACAAAAGGTGCTGCAGGAATTGATTTGACTTGCACTAAGATTGAAACAGCTCTTAATGAAGCAAATCAGCTAATGTTGGTTTACCATACAGGATTGGCAGTTGAAATTCCTGCCGGATATGTTGGTTTACTTATACCACGCTCTAGTATTTGGAAAAAGTCATTATGGCTTACTGATAATGTCGGTGTTATCGACAGTGATTATAGAGGCGAGATTGTAGCATTCATGAAGGCTACAACAGATACAATTCCTGCTGTTTACAAGCAGGGCGAACGCTTCTGTCAGTTAGTCATCGTTCCTATACCAGAGTATACAATCACAGAGGTTTCTGAGCTTTCGTCAACAGAGAGAGGCGATGGCGGATTTGGTTCTACTGGCACAGGACATGAAAACGAATCTAGCGCAGCTACGGGAACTCAGTCACAGCTTAAGGAACAGGTTGAGTCCGTACCAGAGTCAGCGGCGGCACAAGAAGGTGCTGAGGTAAGCGAAGGATAGGTCTAATTCGCTTACATAAAGGGGATTACCGAAAGGTAGTTCCCTTTTACTGTTTAAACACATTAATGCATTAATTATGATTTAGGAAAAAGATTTTTTATATAGAGTTCCAGTAAAGAATGCGCTCGTAACAGCACCTGGTAAGTAGGTCAGAAATCCAGAAATATTGGTTGATCTTGAAGGTGGTGAATTTATGCATGGAGACATACTGGATGCAAACTCTACAAATAAACTTATTGATCAGTCTGTAAAAGATGCTATAGACAATAGCATTGAAAATGGTAATTATGTTACAAAGGATTTACTTGAAGCTGAAACAAGCGCTCGTACAAAGAGTGATGAAGATTTAAATGCTAAGATTAAGGCAGAGCAGACTAGAGCAGAAGGTAAAGAGAAAGAGATATCAGATAAGCTTGCAATAGTTGATGGTGATTCAAACACAGAAGGATCATTTAGAAAAGCTATTGCCGATGTGATTGCTGCTGCCCCAGAAGATCTTGATACACTTAAAGAGATTGCTGACAAACTTGCTGGTAACGATGACTTACATACAGCATTAAATCAGGCTATTACAGAAAAGGCTGATGCATCTGCGCTTGCAAATGAAGTTACTAGAGCTACTGGTGTCGAAAATGATTTACGAACTGCTATTGGCACGAAGGCTGACGCTACCGCACTTAGTAACTACGTTCTTACAACAGCGCTTAATTAGTAGATTGATACGCTGAATACTGCTATTAGTGCTAAGTAGGATGCAGGTAGTTATGTTCCTTATGATCAAACTGTTACATCTAGATATAGAATAGACAAGGATCTTATGATAGATAACAGTAAAGGTAATGCAGTGTTAAGTACTTATAACATCAGTGCTATTTCGAATAGTAATACTGAAATACAGATAAACCCAGATGGTATTACTATGAGAGATGACGATAATACTATAAGATTAAACAGAACCGGCATAATTCTACCTAATGGCGACAATGATCATGTGTTAACATCTAATGGCTCTACTATAAATATGGCTAACTATTTAAAGGAGAGCGATGTGAGCGGATAGTTTGCTGCTAAAGCTGATCGGTCTGATCTTATAACGCTAGAGTAGAAAATAACAGCTAATACTACAGCTATTGAAGGCAAACAGGACGAAGGTAACTATGTGACTTATAGTTCAGAAGATAGTTATAATTATTATTTTCATAAAGGATTTACATCAAGTGTGTCATTTGCTGTCGATGACAGTGATGGAAATGAGGTGGAATACGGCATCAATGGAATCACATCTTCCAACCATTCAAATTGCCTAGCCACTTCAGACGGAACATTTAAGCCAATAAGTGACTTTGCCAGTGCAGGCGACGTTTCCAGCTTGAGAGTAGGTCTGTCAAAAAAATAGGATAAAATCACAGTTAATATTGTTGATGTTACAGATATAGAAACAGCTGATATCACAAAACTAAGAACTATTGTGATAAATCTTATAGATGCACTTAGTACAAGTGGTCTAATTAGAACAAATTCAAGTCTTGAATAAAGCTAGGTCTTAATGAAAGCATGACGGGGTTCACTGCCCCGCCTAGCACAACAGATTCTACCACGCATCCTTCCAAATGCGTACCAGGGTAGGACTTTTATCACCCCTAGGTGGAATATACTAGGGCTTGCGTAGTAATACGCTTTTAGATTAAACGGGACTAGGATTATTCCAGTCCTAGTTCCATATTGTTTTACTATAAAACTTGTTAATTATGGATACGATCGAGAAAGTTTATTGTACAGGACACGACAATAATGACGCTTTAGTAGCCGCTTTGGCTTCTAAGAATAACTGTGATCCAATGGCTATGGCAGCCATGATGAACTAGAATGATTACATGAACAACCCATTTGCTTACCTTATCTGGATGATCTTCGCTATGCGTATGTGGAACAACCAGGACGGTAACCAGGGCAATGCAATCCAGAGCCAGCTCGACGCAATGCGTTCACAGATAGCTGGTAATCAGAATAGCTCATTGGTAATGGATGCCATAAGAGGCAACGCTAATGCAATTACTCAGTTAGCCTCTAACCTGAACTGTGACTTCAACGCACTGAATAATGCTATTTGCTGCGTTAGATCCGGTATTCAGGAAGTAGCAGGTAATGTAAACTTCTCTGCAGAACGCGTTATTAACGCTATTAATCTCGGAGATGCTAACCTTACATCTGCATTGCAGAACTGCTGCTGCCAGACGCAATAGAACATTATCAAGATGGGCTACGAGAATCAACTTGGGCAGAAGGATATCGTTAACCAGATGCAGACAGGTTTCAGCTAGACAAACTCAGGTTTGGAGAGAGCTGCAAGTAACCTTGGTTTCCAGATGAGTTAGATTGCTTGCGATCTTAAGACGAACGCAAATGCTAATACTCAGCGAATAGTAGATGTTTTGAACAATCATTGGCAGTCAGATTTACAGTAGAGATACAATGACGCACGCCTTGAATTGTCACAGCAGAAGTAGAATGCTACTTTGATTGCTGCGCTTAAGACAACTGCTGCAGCTTAATAAGTTTAATTTATGTGAGGGCTCCTTCGGGAGCCTTTACATATAAAGATAAGGCTTATGGCATTTAAAGATGTAAAACAAAACTATTCAGTATATATACTGAATAAACAGGATATAACCATTACCGATGGCAAGGTTATATCAGTTGGATTTCCACATTTAGACTTAAGCACAAAGCCTGCAATGGGTTAGTCACAAATGGTTGTAGATGTAACTATAGAGGCTAACTCAAAGACGGCAACATACTCAATCCCAGAGAACTTATCTGTTACATATGCAGGAGATGTAGTATTGTCTACAGATAAGTAGGGCCTTATGGCTGAAGTAGAGCAGATGAAGAATACTGCTGAAAAGATACTTGAGTCAGTTCCTAAACAGAAGGAAGTAGTAGATAAGACGACAGTATTGTTATCTGAGCTTAATCCTGTCTATAAGGAGAAAAAGGAGACTGAATAGAGATTCTCAAAGATAGAGGAATCTATAAGTAGAATGGAATCAACTGTTAATAACTTTATTAATTCTTTTAACCATGCACAAGGTAATAGTAATACGGCACAGTGATGATGATAACCAGAATTCTAAATATGTTGCAAATCTTTAGAAAAACGAAGATGGCAGCTATTCCGCTAGTGTTGGAGTTGTAAAGGAAGATGGGTATAATGACTATGTTAGTAAACATGGTTTACACTTTACAAAAGCTTTACAGGAGTACGCTAGTAAATAGATGGTTAATTCAAATAATTAGGAACATACATGGACTTCTGAGTAGGTTCAAAATGTATGTAATGTACTTAATCTTAAAATTCCAAATACTTCTACAATAGAAGATGTAACTTATACTGCGAATATGGCTTATGCTGATTTTTATCCAGAACTACTTAATGAGCACCAGTGTATAAAATATGCTGCAGCTGTAGCTAATGATAAAGATGGATATACAGGAATTCAGTTTTGTAGATGGGTGGCAGACGTTGTAGGAAAGAAGGAAAATATAGATTGGGATAAATTCAAATAATCTTTAACTGTGGCGTTTTAGACGTGGTCTTCGATGACACCACAGTACAATAATTGTTAACAATTTAAACGAATTAATATGATTAATTTTTGCGTAGAACCAAAAAAGCCTTGTCGAAAAAATCCAATCGGAGAATTAGATTTTAAAATAGACAAGTGTTATTCGTCAATATATTCTAGATTGTGCTGCCATGAAAATGATTCTGTCTCACATATATCTTAGGAAGAAAGAGATGAATGGAATGGAAAGGCTAGCAATTCTGCTTTACTAGATCTTCAAAATCAGTTAAACGAAATAGCTGGAGACGGAGATAACTCTATAAAGAAAGAGATATTGATAGAAGTGTCTAGGCAGATAGCAGGTGCTATTACTGATTTAAATATTGAAGAGTATGCTAAAAAGAAATATGTTGATGACGCTATTAGTAATATTGACTTTGATTAGTATGTTACAAAAGAGAATGCCGATTCTACGTATTTAAACAAGGCTGACTATATAAAATTTGATCCCACTAACTATTATACTATAGCTTAGATATAGAAGATAATCGAAGACTCTACTATAGGGAAAGATTATCCTATAGAGAGCTTTACATTGGAACACAATGAGCTTATTCTTACATAGAAGAATGGTGGTTAGTTTAGAGTTGCTTTATCTGAAAGCGGATCTGGTGGTGGAGCAGATACCGATTATGTATAGCAGTAGCTTTTAAATTATATTAAAAAGAACACGTTATCAAAATTGATAATAAACGATAAGGCGTACTCTATTGAAAGTGGGCGTGACATAAAAATACCTACTAGCGGTACTGGTTCAAGTATAGATGCTACTAAATATGGATATAATAAATCTTATTTCAAAAAACACCCAAGTAATTCTGTAGCACCAAGCAAACCTAGTGCAAATAGACCACCTGAAGACGGTTCTGGGTGGGTTGGTGATGCTCCAAATTAGGAAGCTGGATACTACATATGGATGACACAAGTATTCATAAATGGTAATGGATGGTATGGAGAATACACAAATCCAATATGTTTAACTGGAACTGCAGGAGAAAACGCTGTATCATACGATATTAAAACGTCTACGAGTACTATTAATTATCAAGATGGTACAATGTACCCAAATCTTATTAGTGTATATGTTGTAAAAAGCAATGGCTCGTAGATTACAAATATTACACCATCAAATGGTTCTGGTTGGTCGTTCTCATATAGTGTTGATGGAGGAGATACATGGACCACAATATCATCTGATTAGATTCCAACAGAAGGTGATAATGGAATGTTGTTTAAAGCAACAAATGGAACAATAATGTTAAACGAATATGTTCCAATCGTTAGGTCTGGTATAAATGGACTTAATGGAGTAACTTATTCATTACAGCTTTCAAACATATCGTTATCATACGTTCCTGCAGATTAGAATTACAACTTATAGATGAGCTGTAATGTTAATTTGTACAAAAACGAAAGCGCTGTAAATAGTACTGATGCAAATCTGTATAATCTATATATGTAGATAAACTCGAACGATAGAACAACTTTACAGTATAACACAGATCATTGGGACGCTTCAGTAAATACAACTGTATAGTCTAAGTCTAGCACTATTACTATATATGCAGAGAATAAAAATGGAGCATATCTTACATCTATGACTATTCCTGTATCGTCATCTGGAGATAAAGGTGATCCTGGAGACGGATCTATTGGACAAACGTTCAAAGGTTCACCTTTAAGAATTGTTGGTGCATGGGCTAGTGGTAAAAAGTACTATGATGGAAAGAGAGATGCCGAAAACGGTATATTCTATCAAGATGTCGTACTTTATGAAAACATGTATTATGTTTGCGTAAATACAGATACCGGAGAATCCGACCATTGGGTAATGACTCCTGATGTTGCTACATATTTTCAGAAGTTCGCAGTTACAGAAAATTTTGTAGCTGATAAGATAATAGCAAATTAGGCTTACGTTAAAGAGTTGTCATCAGAAGAAGTTGTTATAATGGACGGTGATGCAATCGTAGCGGGTATGACTTCTAGTAAGGATCCTGATAGTAAGTCTGATCTTAATGGAAAGGTCACGAATAAGGGTGGTGTTCGTATATGGGCCGGAAAAATGCAGACAACTGGAGACTTAACAACGGCGTATACCACAATAGATTCAAATGGGTCAATTGTTATGCAAAATATACAACAGGGTAAAAGCATTAAACTCAATCCGCAGTAGTGTTCTTTTAAAATAATCGGACCAGTTAGTATTACAGATGACTCATATACAGATGGAACATATCTCCCATCTAGCGACGAAAGGATAGAATTAGCTAATTTTGAATATACTATAGATCCAGATTCACTTTCTTCGGCAATTAGATTAATTATGAAAAGCTTTGGAAAAATAATTATCGATCCACTTGATAGAGAAATTTCTGTCTATAGTAACAAAAATGATAACAAGGGTTTTGATTGTTCTAGTATTACTGAACAAAGTATAAGATTGTATGATGGTACCGGTAGACCATATATAGATCTTAGCGGCCACGATGTTGCAGGTAATGATTTTGTAACATTAACAAATAGTTATAATAATAAAGGGCTTCATTTAAAGAGAATTGATAATGCGTCATCGGATGATATATTATATATATTAGATGGTCTGCCTACAAGTGATCCAAAAATTGAAGGAGTTTTATGGATGGATTCAGATAGAACACTAAAAGTATCTAGTAGAGGATTTGGGGCATGAAAATAATTAGATAGAACATACTTCCTCCAAAAGGATTTCTGGCGATTAATTTATTTGGATATCTATTCTGTAGGCCAAATGCTAAGATAGCTGATATTACAATCAACCATGAACAGATACATACAGAATAGATGAAAGAAATGCTATATGTACCATTTTATTTGTGGTATGGAGTAGAATGGTTAGTTAAACTGTTCTGTAAAGGAAATGCGTATAGAAATCTTTCCTTTGAGAGAGAAGCTTACAGTAACTAGTACAATTTAGATTATTTAAAAACAAGAAAACATTATAGTTGGCTTAAAAGACTATTTAAGTAATGTTTGACATCATATAGAATAAAATACAATTAAGCACAGAAGATTTAGCTATACCACCATTTAAAGACTTCTACAACAATGCTAAAAATAAACAAGATGCGTTAAAAAAGATTGAATTCATAGTGTGGAGATATAAATGGAATAGCCCATATGAGGCATATCCAGAGAAAGAACGCACATGGAGAGTAGCTAAAGATGTACTTAATGATGAGAATTATAAACCTGATGACGTTGTAAAAGAATTAGCAAAAAGGTTCCAGGAGTTCCAAGAGACTCCTGCTACCAGGCTGCTTAAATCTTCTAAGAGCGCAGCAGAGGGCATTATGAACACGATGGATAGCTATGCTGAAGAAGATCTTGATATAGATACAGCTAAGAAGCTTTCAGCTATATTGAAAGATGTTAGCGGAATAATCAAGTCGTTAGACATGGCTATGAAGTAGGCAAAAGCAGAACAAGCAGAAACCGGTAGAGTCAAGGGTGGTGGCATTATTGGTATGTACGAATAATTATGATAGACTTTAATTAGAGACTCCATGATACTGATAAGTTTAGATAGGCAGCTATCTTCTTTCAACAGCATGGATGCTATACCTTAGCTCCTAGAGGTACTACTGATTATAACAAATATTGGGAGCAAGAGACAGATAGATGCATTAATGGTTATACGGCTCCAGATGGAGAAGGTATAACTGGATACAATTACTTCTATCTAAATTATAGTCCAATCATGCGACTAAAGGAAGAAGAGTATACAGATAGAGAGGGTAACCTTAGAAAGAGGAGACAACGTATACTTGAATTCCCTAGCTTTTGGGACTATGATTACTATTATTTTTGCGCTATAGAACAAGCAGAGTTGGAAGGAAAGCATATGGCTGTGCTCAAATGCAGACAGAGAGGATATTCATTTAAGGGTGGATCTATGCTAGTTAGAAACTATATGCTTATACCAGGTTCGAAGAACTTTGCTATAGCATCAGAACAGAAATTCCTTATAGGTGATGGTTTGTTAACTAAAGCCTGGCAGATAATGGACTTCCTTGATAAGCATACAGCATGGGCTAAGCAAAGACTTGTGTCTACACGTATGGAAAGAACATCCGGTTATAAAATCACCGATGAGTTTGGTAAACAAACCGAACAAGGATACCTGTCTAGTATAACAGGAATAACTCTTAAGAACGATCCAGAACGTGTGCGTGGTACACGTGCTAAGCTTGTACTATGGGAGGAAGGTGGTAAGTTTCCTAGCCTTCTTGATGCATGGCGTATAGAACAGCCTTCAGTAGAAACCGATGACGGTAAAGCGTTCGGATTGATGATAGCATTTGGTACCGGTGGTACCGAAGGAGCTAGCTTCGAAGGATTGAAAGAATTGTTCTATAAGCCTAAGTCTTATAATGTTCTCAGCTTTCCTAATATATGGGATGAAGGCAGAGAGAATACTGAATGTGCATTCTTTGTTCCAGCATATTCAAACCTAGAGTCATTTGATGATGACGGTAATTAGGTTTACATGGATAGGGATGGAAATAGCTATAAAGAGAAAGCTATAGAGAACCTTATAGATTAGAGAAACAAGGTAAAAGATGGAGGTGCTAGTTAGCAGTCAATAGACCGTTTTATATCAGAGCGTCCTATAAGGCCAGCAGAAGCTGTATTGGAGCTCGGTAAGAATATATTCCCTAGAAAGTTATTAATGGACCAGTTGACCAGAATAAGGACCAACAAGAAGCTACAAAGCATGAAGCATATAGTTGATCTAGAATGGGATGGAAATGGTCAGGTAAAGGCTACAGAAAAGCCTAGTGGTGATATAACTAACTACCCTCTTAAGAAGGGAGATAAGCCCCATGGATCAGTAGTTATATGGGAATACCCAGTAAAAGATCCTCCGCTTGGATTATATATAGGAGGATGTTTAACACCAGGAGAAAAGGTTTGCACATAGCGCGGTTTGGTAAATGTAGAAGATGTTACATTTGATGATAAGCTTTTAAACAAAAACGGCAAGTTTGTAGAGATAAAGAATCTTTAGAGATACGAAAAAAAAGACGAACCAATATTTAAAGTAAAACCATATGGGTCATTCAGAACAACCACGTTTACAGGAGAACACCCAATATGGGTTTACGATAAAGGATTTGTTAAAGCTAAAGATCTGAAAAAAGAAGATTGGTTAGAAATCCCAAATATATACGTAAATAATAATTATGTAGATATTGACGAAAAACTTTCTAAACTTTATTATTTTTATGGGCTTTGGTTGGGTGATGGATTTTGTAACAAAAACGGAAATTCTTATGATATTTATTTATCAATAGGAAAAGATGAAGAAGATTTAGCATAGTTCTACGATTCTTTAGTACTTGAACTATTTGATAGAAAATGTATACACGTTCATAAAGATAAAGAATAGACAAGAAGATTTACGAATAAAAATCTATTTTTAAAACTTAAGTCTATGTTTGGTTCGAACGCTTATAACAAAAGGGTTCCAGAATTTATAAAGCGGTTACCAAATGCGTATAAAAGATCATTTATATAGGGTTATTTAGATTCGGATGGATCGGTATTCTATGATAACGGAAAGGTTCGAGTAAATTTCACTAGTGTAAACTTATAGCTCCTGGAAGACGTACAGGATATGTTATTTGGAATAAAGATAGCAAATAGCATAGTTATTCATTAGAAAGAATGCGTAAGCAGACAGGGCATTCATTCAGAACAATCGTATAGAATAAATATAAGTAGAGCTGATCAATATTAGCTATAGAACACACCTGTGTTTGAGAGTAGAAAAATAAAGCTTCTAAAACAAGCAGAGATACCACCTACATCAAAGATGAAGATTAAATTTATTAATGATGAAGAAGCTGGTAATAAAGTATTACTAAAAATAGAGAAAATAGAAGAATCGTCATATACTGGAATTGTGTATAATTTTGAATGTGAAACACATACGTTTATGTGCAGAAATATTCTTACGCACAATTGCGACCCGTTAACATATCAGCGGGGTACAATCGAGCAAAAACGGTGAAAGTCTAGAACAGAAAACACCGTGCTAATCTTATAGATTACGAAAGGCTATAAAACAGTGTAACGCATAGGAGATGAATAAATATAATTCTCCCACGAGTGCTCGACGCCAATTTGGTGATAATATATGCTGAACTACATGGGGACATGTAGAAGTTAAGATAAAAAGCTTAACGATAACAAATTGATGATCATGATGATAGCTTTACAAACTCTCTTGGTTCTACATTTATATTTAAGCGCGTAAGAGCTGGGGAAGCATGGACAGATGTAATAGTAGCAGAGTATTCCGGAAGACCGGATACAGCAGAAGAATACTATGAGAATGTTCGCAAGCTGCTTACATTTTATAACGCTAGATTATTATTTGAGAATGAAAGAAAAGGAATCTACCCTTACTTTACGAATAAACACTGCGATTACCTCTTGGCTGATTAGCCAGATAAAATCATATCTGAAGTCTTTAAAGACAGCAAAGTGCAAAGAAGAAAAGGATGCCACATGACAAAGCAAATTAGGGCATATGGCGAAGGATTAATATTAGAGTGGCTGTTAGATGAGTTTGAAGAAGGCCACCCTAATGTAGAAAGAGTATACAGCGAACCTCTAATAGAAGAGCTTATAGAGAATGATGGTGTACGAAATGTAGACCGAGTTATAGCTTTGTGTATGGTAATGATATACAGAGAGGAGCTCTATTAGCTAAAGGTGTCGTCTGCAAAAGAACAAAACAAATAGGTTGAACTCTTCGAGATGCCGTTATTTAGCAAACAATGGTTTGAAGAAGATAGCAGCACAAGTGAAGACGGTATGCCGATATTCACATTTTAATACATGGAAGATAACTTATACAATTCAGCTTTCCCCAGACAAAAGCTCCCTCTTTCAAAGAAAGGAAAGAAATGGCAGGAAGATTGCGTTAACTATATTATAGGTGAAGGTAACGTAACATCTGGAGGAAATAGTACATCATATTACGGAGAGCTGTAGACCTATTATAATTTATATAACAGCATCTTCGACGAGAAGGATTTTAAATCAATTACAAACCCATTCAAGGTCGAGGATGGTTTTCCTGCTACTCCTCACGACTTTAATATTATAAGACCTAAAGTAGATTTGCTTATAGGTGAGGAAACAAAAAGACCTCTTAACTTCAGAGTTATCAGAACTTCATAGGAGGCTACATCTGAAATGCAGGAGAAAGAGAAATAGATGATTCTACAATATATAGAAGCAGCTATCACAGCTAAAATGAGCCCAGAAGAAGCTCAGTAGTTCCAGGAATAGCTACAGTCTGGAGAGATTATGCCGCCAGAGTAGATAGCTAAGTATATGGACAAAGACTACAAAGATATTGTAGAAAATACTGCGTATCATTCTCTTACTTATCTGAGAGAGAAGCTTGATCTTGACAACGAGTTTATCAAAGGCTGGAAAGACGGATTGATCTCAGGTAGAGAAATTTATTACGTTGGCGTACTTAATGCAGAGCCATATGCGGAAAGAGTTAATCCTATATGTTTCTCTTACGATAAAAGCCCAGACCTTGATTTTATTGAGGATGGATCATGGTGTTGCAGAAAGATGCGTATGCCTATAACTGAAGTATACGATAGATATTACGACAAGCTTGAAGAGAAGGATCTTGATAGGCTTGAAGAAATGATTGGTTCTACTCCTGGCAGAAACCTTGGAGACAGAAGTCCTGTTGATATGGGCATATAGTTACGTATATATGATAACCCGATATTTGAAGGATCTGGTAAATCGCTTGTAAATGTATGGCATTGTTGCTGGAAGTCTTTTAAGAAGATCTTTTACGTAACAACTACAGATGACGCAGGACAGCCTTAGATCAATATAGTTGATGAAACATATCAGCCTGTTGGTAATGAGGTTAGTGTAGAACCAGATTGGATTATAGAGGTATGGGAAGGATACAGAGCTGGTAGTGACTTATACTTTGGTATATAGCCTATCGAGTATCAGCATGTAAGTATCGATAATCCTAATAGCCAGAAGCTTCCTTATTGTGGTGCTATTTATAGTAACACAAATAGTAAGCCTAGATCATTGGTTAGCATTCTTAAGCCATTGTAGTATATGTATATTGTATTATGGTACAGACTTGAGTTAGCTATCGCCAGAGATAAAGGTAAGGTTGTAAACATGGATATTACATAGATTCCTAAGTCTATGAATATTAGCCCAGCTAAATGGATGCATTACTTGTCTAGTGTTGGTGTTAACTTTATTAACCCATATGAAGAAGGTTGGAATATCCCAGGAAGAGAGGGTGGTAAGCCTGCTCAGTTCAATCAGATTACAGCATTGGATCTTACAATGTCTAACGTCATAGCTGAATATATACAGCTGATGGATAAGATAGAAGAACTGGCTGGAACGATCTCTGGTATTACATAGCAGCGTGAAGGAGCTGTAAGCACATCAGAGATGGTAGGTAATGTAGAAAGATCTGTAGTACAGAGCTCGCATATTACTGAACCATTATTCTGGGTTCATAACCAGTGCAAGCGAAGAGTGCTTAATATGCTTCTTAATACAGCTAAGGGTGCTTGGGAAGAGACTGGCAAACAAAAGCTCCAGTATATCTTTGATAATGGAGAAAGAGCATTCTTGGATATTACTCCTAAGTTCTACTATGAGGATATGGATGTATTCGTAAGTGATACGTCTAAAGATCTAGAGAACATACAGAAGCTTCAGCAGCTTATATAGCCAGCTATGCAGAATGGTGCTAGCTTGCTTGAAGCAGCAGAGATTCTTACAAACGATAACTTCAATATTATTAAGCAGAAGCTTAAGGATATGTAGACCAGGCAGGAACAGATATAGCGGCAGCAGCAGGAAGCAGAAGCTCAGCAGCAATAGCAGTTACAGCAGATGCAGAATGAATCTAAGCAGCAAGAGCTTATGTTACAGGAAGCTCAGATGGATCTTCAGAGATATCAGATTGATCAAGATAATCAGACTAAGATAGCTGTAGCACAGATTAATGCTTATCGTGGTGCAGAAGATATGGATCAAGACAATAATGGAATACCTGATGTTGCAGAACTTGGCAAACAAGCTATCGAGCAGCAGAAGATTAATCAAGATGCTTATAATAAGCGTTATGAAGCTAAGCAGAAGCGAGAAATAGAAGATCAGAAGATTTAGCTTGAGAAAGATAAGATGAAGCATGAGACAGAGCTGCAGAAGGCTAAGGATGATGCTGCTTATGAACGCGAGAAACTTAAGGCTCGCACGGCCCTTAAGAATAAAACATCTGGCGAGAAGTAATGAAGTTTGACAACAAGACATTTTAGTAGAAGTATGAGGCGTGGAAGAATGGCGCTGATTACTGGAAGGATATTAGAGGAATCAACTTGGGTGGAAACACCCAGGCTGAGGAACCTAGTCCAGAAGAGTAGCTGTAGATGGATCAGAATGTATAGTCTATACTTAATGCTTATAATGAAGGAAAGGATGTTAATATAGCTGAAGACATTGTTAAGCCATTACCTTTTGACACTCCATTAAATGAAGAGCATCCTATACTTCATAAATATAAAGGTGGAAAAGATGATTCTATTAATACTTTTGTTAACAGAATGGGCCCTCTTGTAGGACAATAGCTGAACAGATATGGTTATGGCGATGCTGCGTTTTACAATGTAATGCGTTAGCTTGCATACGAATCTAATTATGGTAGATCTAGAGTTGCTAGAAGACAACACAATTATGGTGGAGTAGGCTGGAATGGTAAGACTTACAATACATATAAGAGTGATGCGGATTTTGTTAAGGATTATGTAAGGCTTATGCATACACGATACGGAGCAGCTCTTAGAGCTAAATCTACATAGGATTATGCTAGGGCTCTTAAATAGAAGGGTTATTATGAAGATTCTCTCGAGAATTATTCTAGAAACCTTCGAGGAATGGACAGCTTGGTAAAGGCGGCCCACTATCACAGAATTAATCATAAAGACGCTTACAACTATAATGTTAAGTTTGATGATCTTGTGTAGGATTATGAAGACACAAAGAATGCTAGTCCTATAATTATCAATTCGCCATCTACAAGATAGCCTGGTACTATTAGAGCGGATGTTCCAACAACTTTACTTGGTCCGACTTAGGAAGAGATAAAGGCTAAGCAATAGCGTGATCTTAATAAGTATAAACAGTAGATGTACGATAGTATAACATAGCCTTCACTTCCGAATATACTAAACTTGCTTCCATCTAATAACTTTGGCAAAGACTCTTATGGCTAGAAGTTCTGGTGGAGAAGAGGAAATAATTTGCACTTCAAAGGTGGTAAAGATGAAAGAATAGCAGGCGTGAATCCATTGTAGCAAGATAAGTTTAATCAAGATGTAAATTTAGAACTTGGATTGCCTAAAAATCATTTCGCATCTCATGTTTTTAAAGACTCTGATGGTTTTGGATATACACTGACTGATTTTTATGATGCAGGACAACTTGATGACGTTGTTGCAAAACCATCAGAATACGATAAAAAGCTTTTTAGTATAACAAAAAAGATGTTTCCTAATAAATAGGTGAGAGATCTTGTTTATTAGGATCTTGCTTATAATGACGAAGTTTCAGATTATCCTTTTAATGATAGATTGCTAAATATGATATAGTTATACAAGCTTTCTGGATCCCCGTCTATTACTAATAAAAGCAAATCGAAATATAATATAATTCGTAGTAATTATATTCCATACTATAATCATATAAACGCGTATCCTGGATCACTTGTTTCAGAATTATCTCATGCATATTAGTATAATAATTCAATAAGGAAACCTATTATGCCATTAGATAACAAAGGTGTCAATGGATCAGATTACAAAAGAAGAGGAAGTATAGAGCATTAGGCTCATGAGGTAATCTAGCCAAATTTGGTAAATTTCATAGAAACTGGTGACAAGAAGTATTTAAAGAAAGCTAAAATAGATGCAAATAAAGAATACGACAAACATGGTCATTGGTGGTGGAATAAAGGAAAGGATTAATTATGACACAGATGGAAAGTCCTAAGCGAAAGATGTAGAAGAAGAATGACTATCAGCGTCATAAGCTCTTTCGTAAGATCAAACGTAGAAGAAAAGCGTAGGCTGAAGCAGAGTAGTAGATAGCAGAGAAATAGCTAATGAGAAAGCTTAAGAAACCCTCTAATAGACATTAATAACATTACACGGGTTCGATTCCCGTGTAGCGTACAACAATTAAAAATATTAACTTAGTTATAATTTAAATTATGGCAAGAAAAAAGAAAAATCCATTAGGTGATTTTGAAGACGCTTTGAGCTCTCTCGGGTTCGGTGGCCAGGAAGGTGGCGACAGCGTTACAGACATCGATAACCAGGATATTGTTAATCAGATGTTAGATGACCCTAATGATGATATTGATAATTTAGACAATCCAGATGACGATAAGTCTTCTGAGGATAATAAAGATAATAAGAATGTAACTGGTGATCCTAACGCTCATGATGATGAGACACAGATTCCAGATAATATTTTAAATAATAATACGTCCGACACAACTACAGTTGACAACGAATAGGATGACGACAATGATGATAATGATCAGCAGACTGACACTGACGTCGTAGATCCTGGAGAAGCAGAATAGATTGGTGCTTTCTTTGACGCATTCGCTGAAGCTAATGGTTGGAGTGTTGATGCAGACGAGAAACCTAAGTCAGTCGAGGACCTCGTGGAGTATATCAAAGATGTCGTAGATGAGAATTCAACCCCATAGTACGCCGATGATCGTATTGCTAAACTTGATCAGTACGTAAAGAATGGTGGTAAATTTGAAGACTTCTATTAGACACAACAGAAATCTATGTCTTACGATAACATAGATTTGGAGGACGAATCTAATCAGAAAGCAGCTGTTCGTGAGTTCTATAAATTATAGGGAATGAATGACGAACAGATTAGTCGCAAGATTGAGCGCTATGAAGATGCTGACATGCTGGAAGATGAAGCAGCTGATGCTGTAAATTATCTTAAGGCGTACGAACAGCAACAGCAAGAGTATATGGCTCAGCAACAGGAAGCTCAAAGACAGGAACAAGAGCAGCAAGCTGCACAGTTTATGAACGATCTTACTTCTAGTATTAATAGTCTTACAAATATTAGGGGTATCAATATTCCAAAGGAGGATAGAAAAGCGTTGTTCGATTATATCACAAGAACTGATGCAGACGGTTTAACAGAGTATCAGAAGGCTTTTAATAATAACCTTGTTAACAATTTGATAGAATCAGCCTACTTCACAATGAAGGGTGATGCTCTACTGGGCGAAGCACAGCGCAATGGTCAGACATCTGCTGCGAGTAAACTTAGACAAATGCTCAAACACCAAACAAAAAATCATACATCATACAATGTTGGGCATGAAAAACAACCTCAGGCATGGGATCTCGCGTCAAAATACCTATGATGAGACAATTAACATATTATGAATAATTCAAGTTCTTTATTAAATAATCTTCAGCTCTACCGTGGTAAGCGTTTTGCTGACTTGGTAGACGAAAACATGATTGCTAACGCAATGCTTACAAAGCCTCATGAAGTAGCAGGCTTGTTGTCATTGGTTTTTGGTACAAAGGATGATGGTATTTCAACTACCATCGACTTGTTAACTGGTGGTCTTGGTTCAACCATGACTATCGAAAACAGAGAATACGAGTGGTCTGTAATGATTGATGCTGATCACGCTGTTAATATCCGCTATGCTAAGTGGAATGGTAAGGAGATTACTCCTAAGTCAATTACAGAAGGTTTGACTCCAGGTATTAACAATACTCCTATTTATCTTGGTCTTGAAGAGAAGTGGTTTGGTCCAGGTGCAATTCTTGCATTTGACAACGTAAACTTCCAGGTACGTGTAAATGGTACTCCATACCAGGATGGTAGTACATGGGTATATGAGTGCTATGTAGCAGAAGGATTCCAGGGTTCTTATATTCCTTGCGAGTATTTGCTCCCAGGCCGTCAGGTAGACCGTATCGGTTCTGCATACGAGGAGTACAGTGATGAGGCAGATATCATCAACTATCAGACTCCATTTAAGATGCGTAATAGCTTGATGACTATGCGTCTTACTTACGATATCACTGGTGATGCTTACTCTACAGTATTGGCTATCGCTTTGACTGATCCTGAGACAGGTAAGAAGTCTTATTTGTGGTCTGACTACCAGTATTGGAAGGCTCTTCGTGAGTGGAAGAAGAGAGAGGAGAAGCAGTTGCTGTTCGCTCACTCTAACCGTAATGCAGATGGTACTTACAATTTGAAGGGTACTAATGGTCGTTTCGTTCCAATCTCTGCAGGTTTGTTCGAGCAGATTGCTCCAGCTAACGTACGTTACTATACAAAGCTGACTACAGAGTTGTTCGAGGATTACTTGTTCGATCTCTGCTACAATATCATTGGTACTAACGAGCGTAAGTTCGTTGCTTTGACCGGTGAGATGGGTATCCGTGAGTTCGACCGTATCTTGAAGGAGAAGGCAGCTAGCTTCAATATGATTGATACACACTTCGTTACAGGTTCTGGTCAGGACTTGAAGTTGGGTGGTCAGTTCACAACTTACACTATGACTAATGGTATTGAGTTGACAGTTAAGCGTTGTGCTATGTTTGATAACATGGAAATGTTCCGTCAGCTTCACCCATTGACAGGTAAACCATTGATGTCTTATACATTCTTGTTCGTTGACCTTGGTCGCCGTGATGGTCAGGCTAACATCGTTAAGGTATGTCGTAAGGGTCGTGAGTTCGTACAGTGGTGTACTGGTGGTTCTGTATTGCCAAATGGTTATGCAAATAACATCAACACTATGCGTTCTAACAGCCGTGATGGTTACCAGGTACACTTCCTTGGTGAAGAGGGTATCATGCTGAGAAACCCATTGTCATGTGGTATCTTGTATTGCGATGCTGAAGATCAGGAGACTATTGCAGTCGAGAATAGAGCAGCAGAGCTCGCGTAATTAATAAAATAATATACAATGTTCAACCCCGTGGTTTCAATAACATGCCGGATGGAATCTAACAGCACTGCACCGGAGGCTAAGCCAATAATATGAGTGTTGTACACGGGAGCTTGGCATTGCAACAACTAATTGAAAAATTATGGTAGTTGAATTAAAGATCAGAAAGAAAAATCCCTGGGCTGGATTGTTAAAGTATAAACATTGTTTTGATTATATTGCACCTTACTTTACCAGATCTGGGTCGATATACACAGGTTTAACACCTGAGGACGAAAAGAAATTTGAAAAGGAGCTTGGCTATCCAGAAGGCCATCTCGCTAAAAATTCACCATTCTGGAATACATTCTGTGTTAAGGTTGGCTCTAAGAGCACAATTCTTGATGACTCATTCCCACGATAGGCTATGATTATTAAGTTCCTTGAGGGACATAAGAGAGTAGCCACATCACTTGATAAACTCAATGCTGGTAAGGATTATCTGCTTATTAATAGACAGGCTGAAGCTATTGAGAAGAATAAGATTAACAAGCTTCGTAGAGACGCTATTATTGCTTTTGGCAAGCTTTCTCTTGAAGAGATGCGTAAGTGTCTTAGACTGTTCGGTGTTAGCGCTGACACAATGTCTAATGAGCTTGTAGAGTCTACATTGTTCTCATTGGTTGATAAACAGCCACAGAACTTCTTTACAAAGTGGGTTAATAACAAGACAAAGGAAACAGAGTTCTTGATCGAGAGTGCTATTGCCAAAGGTATTATCCGTAAGGATAGAACACAGTATTACTATGGTTCTGAGATGCTTGCAGACTCATTGTAGGATTGTATTGCATACTTGGACGCAAAGAAGAATCAAGACTTAAAGATCTCGATTATTAATCAGATCGAAAATAAATAATTAAACTAACGACGTATGACGCATAGTGATATTTATACTAAGTTTATGATTGAATATGACAAGGCAAATATAACTTCGTCATATCCGTCGCTAACTAAATATGAGATTGCTACAATACTCGATAAAGCCTACCTAGCTCTTATAGCTCAAAAATATACAGGAAATAATCCTAGAAGGTCAGCGTTTGAGTCAGATATGAAAGCAATCGAAGATTTATAGCCATTGATTAACAAATTAACTGCCATTGGTAGTTTGTCTGGCGATAATAGCTATACATTCGCTACGCACACTATAGATAATCTTGTTTTATACATAATTGATGGACAGATTGAAATCAAATAGAATATTACCTCTCATGATAACAAGAACCATAAATATGAAAATATAGTATTCGTATCGCATGATGTTGCTAAAAAATTTAAGGTAACAAAAACAAATCTACCTTGGATTGAGTAGCCTGTAGGATGCATAGAGAACAACAATGTTGTGGTATATGTAGACCCAATGGATGTACAATATAATGGAGCTCAGTCAACGGCTGAATTCACATATATTAAACGTCCTGCAAAATTTGCTATTGGACCAGGACTATCAGTAAACGACTATGATTTCGGATAGACTAAATTTGAATTATCTGATAGCATGGCAGAGGAATTAATTAATTTGGCAATTATTATGTCTACCGAGATTGTAGAATCTAGTAGACTTACTACTAAAGCTAATACTAGACCACTTGAATCATGACAAGAGAAGAAACACGAAAACTTGGTATTGAGTTTGAACGTAGACTAATTGAAGTATATCCTTAGTTTGCGTCAGAACAAAAACTTAGCACCGATACAATATATTCATTCTTAAGCGAGTTCTAGACACAGTATGTAAAAATGCTGTATTCTACAGAAGATGATTTTCAACGTGGTACTAGACGAGCTAAAAGAATAAGCGATGTTAGTAGATCTTTAATTAGGCGAGTTAATATAAAGACATCAAATGATGATGGCTTATATAAATTGCCTGAAGATTATGCAATGTACGTAAGATCAGAAAGCATCGTTACAAAAAATTATAAAAGTGATAAGGTTTTAGAAGATGGTGTAATTACACCAAATATACTTATTAAGCAAGAAGATGTAGACAACGTAATCAATGCGTACTACAACTATAACGGGATTATAAAAAATCCATTAGTTATATTTGAAAGCACTAATTATACAAGTAATTAGTTTAAGGTTATATCTGACGTATATACATAGATAGATAGTGTGGATCTTACATACTATTGCCAGCCTAATGCATTCAATGTATTAAAGTTTAATGACAGCGATCAGTCTGCTGGAGCTGTACATAGTTATTGTTCGCTTCCGTATTCATGTTTTGAAGAGCTCGTGTCAGGTGCTGTAGACATGTATTTGACTCAGTATAAACTAAAACTTGCTTAGGGTAATTCTAAACAATCACAACCAAAATAGTAGGAGGCTGAGTAATGAGGAATATAGATATTTTAGTAGGGCTAGAAAGAGAGATAAATAAATTTGATAGCCAGCTAGACAAACCATCTACTGACGAATCTTTATTCTGGCTCAATTAGGCTGTTTGTAAGTTTATTAAGCTTAGATTTAATAGCGATCTTGTTCACGGAACTTCGTACGAACAAAATGAAAAGCGTAGAGAAGATCTTATTAAACTATACGAATAGAAGACTTACACATCAACAAATATGACTGTAGATGAAAGTCAGCCGTCATATACATCTTACACTATAATCTATCCAGAAGACTTCATGTTCTCACTCAATGAGGACGTCGTAATAAGCGATCTTGATGGAGAGAATAAAATCAATACATGCATGTTTGAGTGCACGTAGGATAATTTTATGTATAGAGTTAACAACAGTCTTACAGACTTCCATTACAGATTTCATAGAGCTAGACCTCTACGTGTAAGAAATTCTAATGGATGTATGTTGCTCACAGATAAACAATATAAGATTAGTAAATATTCTTTAGGTTATCTCAGAAAGCCTACAGAAATAACACTCGATAATCCTTATGATGAATATGAGGATTTCGAGGATATTATTATGCCCGAGATTATAAAGATTGCTGCTCAAATGTATTTAGAAAATAAGAAAGACGAGCGCTATAAAACTATAACTCAAGAGGTAAATACACAAGAATAATAATTTTAACGTGGAAAGCCCAGCTAGTTAGGTCTAGCATTAACATTATAGGGTGAGTAGAAAAAATTAATTTTAATATGATTACATATGTAAATACAGTCCTTGTTTCTAACAAGCACGGTGAGACACTTGCTACAGCCGAAGATTTGGCTGGCAAGAAAACAAAAGCAGAACTTAATACATTGGTTGGTAAGTTTGTATTCATGAACTGCGATCCATCTGCACAGGATGGTACAGCTATCACAGATGTTTATTCTTATGATGAAAACGCAGATCGTTTCAAGATTGGTGTTATTACATCTGATAGTTTTCAGAAGGTTGGTAAGGACGGCACCGTTAAGTTTGTCCCAGTTGTCAAGTGGTCTAATATCATCAACGTTGCAGATATCAAGTCTGTAACAAAGCTTGACTATAAGGACGATGCTGAAGATCAGGTTACAATAGACTTTACAAACGTACCAGCAGAAACACTTAAGGTTCTTGCTCAGGGTGGTTGTCCTGTTGTACTTCGTCTTACATTTAAAGATATGCCAATGCGTTATCGTAAGTGGACAGAGTCTTATAGCTACGTTACAGAAGTTGGTGACAGTGTTGAGCAGATTATCGCTGGTCTTGTAAAGGATATTATTCGTTCTCCAAAGCGTCAGAGAGTATATGCTAAATCAGCTGAAAATAAGATCATTCTTACAGCAATGAAATATGATGACGATGAGTCTAATAGAACAGAAAACGTATACATGAAGGTCCGCTTTGATGCAAATATGTATTGGATGAATCCAGCTGCTCCAGGTTGGGCGTCTAACAATAAGTATGATCTTGGTGCAGCTTTCTCAAAGAAGGAAGGTACAACATACCCTGCTTCAGCTAAGCTTGTTCGTGATCGCGAACGTGCATCATTTGATTACCAGGGCGTTTTACATCGTAGCTGCTGGTATGATCCTCAGCCAGCTATGGTTACAGATATCGATAGAAAATACGATGGTATCACAATCGAGTTTGAGAACCAGTATAGAACAGCTGATGATTTGTGGCGCAGAACAAAGCAGACCGTTGAGATTTATGCATCTAATAATGGTGAAAATTTTACAACTGGTGCTGTAGAGATTGCTGGTGGACTTGTAGAGAAGCTTCAGAATATGATTCAGGCTCGTCAGAACATAGCAAATCCTATTAGTAATGCAAACGCATACGACGAAAAGAAATTTTAATATTTAGCCGGGGTGGGGTAATAAGCCCTATCTCGGCTTTTTGTTTTTAAATACATATCAATATGCAAAAAATCAGAATCGGAAATGATATTAGAATAAATATATCACTTGTTGATAAAACAGAATATAGCGCATCTAATATCAAGAATATAAAATGTTATTTGGTTAACAAAACATTAACCGAGAGCATGAATAAAAAATGCTGCAATAGTTAGTATTTGCTAAATTGGTGTGGATGTCCTACGTATCACGTATTGCCTCATTGTAGAAACAAATTCTATTACAATGGAAGAGATTTTGACTGCAAGTGCGAAATGGATAAATATAGACCTTTGGACAAAACAAAATATCTCATGGAGTCTGAATTAGACGCAAACAATAATGTTATAAACGCATACTTTCCATCAAAAGATTAGATATGTGGAGTATATCAATTAATTGTTGTCGTAGAAACATTTGTTCCTGGTTGGGGAAAAAGATAGCTTAAAACTAATACGATAGACTATGGAGAGATATTTGAAATCGTTGATAAAGGTACAGAGCAGACTGGTGGTATAACAATAACAACTGGAGTTGATCCTTTGATTAATTCTGGATTTATTGGATATTTAGCAGTAAGACCATTCGCAGAAGACGAAGAAAGTGATCAAGATAAAGGATTCGATAGGTCTGACGATGGATACGAAAACCCATCACAGGAAACATATGATAATGTAGGAATACAGAATGTAGATCCTAATTTGCTTCTCGAAGTTCATGATTTATCAAGATTCTCAACTATAGTAAATTATGTAGATGGTCAATATTTATGGGTAATGTCTAAAAAGCCTATTAAAAACCTTATTGATGGAAGTATGAATAATATACCATTTACTACTGTTTAGTATAATGCTGAAACAGGATATTATTATTATGCAGGTTCTAACCCAGTACTTAAAAACACTATGTCTGGAGGAGTTTCTGTAAAGGCAATATTCTAAAATGACTAATTATGGCAGATATTAAAAACTCGTATATAAGACCAAAGAAAGAGGATACTATCGTATACGGAAGGATCGTTAGTGCGTCTACAGAAGGCGTTGTGGCAGATGCTGGACAAATATACGATGAACAGCTCAAAATTGGTCAGCACGAATTAAATAAGCGAATTATAAAGAGCGGCATTGGATCATTTGCCGGAATACCTACATATACACAAGATATCATAGATAATGTAGACCCTAGTGACATCCCTGATAAATATATACTTATAGCTGATAAGGAAAGTGACCTAAACACAAAACCTTCTAGAGAAGTTTAGGTAAATGGTACGTATGTCGACATTTTGTTTTCTGCCATAAGAGCATTATAGAGCGAAGTGGCAAAAATAAGGAATACGTTTAGATATGGACTCAATTCATATACGGATGAAAATACGTTAATGTCATCTGTTCTAGACGGTATTTCTGATCCAGACGACGAACCATTGTGGGCGGTTGATAAAGAAGATTTGTCATCTGTCACAAGTCTTACAATAGGTCATGGTTGTGAACTTACACCAGAATCAAACTTAGGATATGATGAAGAAGGTGTAGTAAAGGTTACTGGAGAAGCTACATGGAATGACGATTAGACTGTAAAATAGATTACAGATCCTAAGATTTTTATGTATTTTACTGTAACTAATCCAGATATAACTATACATTTAACAAACGGAGAAAACTAGACTCGTTTTAATATAAATTCAATAGAGTTGCCAAAAGCTGATGCATACAATATAATGGTTTGCATTAGTAGAATGGTAGGAGATGCTGGTAGTAGATATATATACATTAGTATCGGCGATGCTATCCATGACAAGGTATACAAAGAGGGTTATTATTATGATGATAGGCTAAACAATATACGAAACGATATCGGGTATTCATATTATCCAGATTGGGTTACGTTTAGAGATACAAACGTTTCTATGTTTGATATATGCTCTAAATTCCAGGATTTTTCTAACCAGGTTATTCCTAGCGCACCATCTGAGTAGGATTACAAATATAAAGTATCACATATAACAATTCGTTCTGTAAAATCAGAAGATGTACTTTAGAAGATAAAGGACCAAATTCAGAATAACGAATTAACCTTTGTTGAAAGTACAAAGAATTTATGGATTAAAAATAATAATAAACTAGTTAAAATTGCTGCTGGTGGCGGTACAACACCAGATGACGGTATGACAGAAAGTGAAGTATTAGATTTGCTTAAGAGGCAAGGTATTATTCGCGAGGATGGTGAAAACCTACGAATAACAGACCTTTCAGATATTACATTTATTCACCAAGACACTGGCAAGAAGTACAAGTTCTTTATCAATGAGTCTGGAGATCTTATTAATCAAGAAATTCCTAATGACGAAGATCTTCTTTCTAATAGAGTAATCGCTAGTGGTGTTGACTTGGATAGCTGGAGTGCTAGAGGATTTATCGGTAGACTTAGATTAGCAGAATATAATAAAGCAAATCCATCTAACAGATTATCTGAAACACAAAATATTGGATTATATTCTGACAGAATAAAAATTGGTGCATTCTACGCACCGTTGGATACAGATATCGTACACGGTTGTACAAGAGCGTTCGTTGAACTTGAGAATACATCTGATAGCGACTTTTGCTTACAGGGGTGCTATTTGCATTACACTAGACCAACAGACGAGAAGTAGGCTGTATATCATTTACCACTTACTGGCACGATAAAAGCAGGTGGTACATATGTTATTGCAGGAGCTTATTATGGTAATAAGAAAGATGAAAACGCTTATATTAAGGTAGATTCGTACGATCAAGAGTGGTACGAAAGCGGTAAGTTGATTGATTTTACAATCGATACAAGTTCTAACCTTGGAAACGGTTTCGCTTTGACATATGGTAATCCAACACTTACTCCTACAACATATTTATGGAAAACAAACGATAGCTCTGTAACTATATTTAATGATACTAAGACTTACCCTAACCTATACGATCCATCATTCATTGATTCAATCTATTTCTTTACAGGTGTTATAGATTCTTCTAAGACTGGATATTGGGCAAAGCTTGTTCTTAGTATTGAATCGAATACAATGTATAAAAACACATTTGAGCTTGACCCTGCACAGTAGGCTTATTAGTCAGCAAACGTTAAAGATAGTTCTAGAGCAAGATGGGCTAGTACAGCAGATGTTTGGATTGTAGATCTTAGTTCGCCAACGATTAGTTTTCCACATTCTAAAGAATAGTATAGTGTATCTAACTTTGCTCCAAAGGCGTCTTATTTAAATAAGAATGTATGCACAGATAAGTCTAAGCTTGATGTAACTAAACCAAATATAGTTACATGTTCGTTTGGTATAGACATTCATAAGGATAGAGCATTTAACTGGATCTCTGTAGGATACCATGATGAGTATATCTGGATTAGACAGAAAGGATAGACAGATTGGACATATAGATTCGAATCTTATAAAGAGGTAGAAAACGCTACTGAGTAGTATGCATCTTATCCTAGAAGAAAAGAGTATTCTAAAGATGTTAATAATGTTATCTATAGTAGAATCGTAAGTAGATTTCCAGCAGATGATACACAGTATACATCTCATAAATGTGTAATCAATGTTGTTGGTTCTGCTGTTACAGGAGGTCCTTAGGTTTGGGAGTATGTTGTTGGTAGACCTAATGCTAATGGTAATCCTGGTTCATATGTATCAGACGTACAGTCATTTACGTTATACCCAGAAACTTATAAGCCAGTTATTTATCAAATAACAGACTAGCAAGGATTTGATTGGTTACAGTACCAGGTTTGGGCTGCAGCAGCAAACAAGCTGAATGAAAAGATTACAGAAGACCAAAAGAGTAGCAATATTATTCCTATTCTCATTAATACTGGAGACATGACACAGAACGGAACAAGAATTAATGAGTGGTTTGATTACTACAACGCTGGTCATGTTTTGTTTAACAAGTTTGAGTAGATGAATGTTGTTGGTAACAACGACCTCTGTGGTACAAATGTGACAGATCTTGGAACTGGTGACGACCTTGGTAAATCAAACTCTTTCTACTTTCATGTATTCTTTTGTTACGATATAAATGAATCTGTATTCGTGCCAATTGTTAATAGCAAATATATACCATCTCTGTATTATTTCGAATCAAAGAACTACAGATTCGTTATGATTAATAGTGAAATCACAACGATTAATTGTAACCAGTGGTTTAATCTTAAAGACGGAGAAGACACTATTAATATTTATACCGGCTACACTATTGGTACAAATAAGAAATATATTAGCAGTTTTACATCTATATATACAATGGTTTATAACATGCTTAACACTAGTAAAAAGTGTATAGCTGCTTGTCATGAAATGCCGTTCACTGTTATTACAAATAGCAATATCGCAAATGGACAGGAACGGTATTCTAGATCACTTGGACCTAATGGAGACAAATTAATCGGAAGCCATTGCAATTAGATCGATCAAACCGAAACTGGCGCTGGTACATATTGGCTTAGCAGACTCCTTGAGTACAAAGGTGTAAAGCTTATGATCGGTGGTCATAAACACACATATGCTTGTACATATCCTGTTAGAGAGTATTTCTTCTTTGGGTAGGATAAAAACAGCAAAGATAATTTTTCAGAGTATTCGATGAGTAATACATTATAGAACGATAATGTTAGATTTGTTGTAGATGGTAAAGATTATACAAAGTTCCCTTTAACAAAACGAGAGGATGTAGGACAGGCTCCTACTGGCTTCTTCCCATATACAAGCGTGCCTAACCTTGAAGGCGGTGTTACTTATTTTATGTGCTAGGCTACAGGATTTAAACTTACATCAAATAAAGAGCTTCCTTCTGCAAACTAGAAGTTCTCTATAGCTATACCAGAAACAACAGTTAAAAACGGAAAAGACGTAGCAAACGCTAACTAGAAATACCCAATGTTTGGTATAATAAAACTCTCGGATTCTGATTACAATGTTGAGCTTGTTAGAATAGCTAACATTCTTACATCTACAGCTAAATTTACACAGTACGATTACTCTACATCTCCTATGAAGTTACAGTACTTTAAGCAGGTTTCTGATAACAACTACGGAGAGTGGGTTGATACAGAAACAATAATGCTTACAGTATGAGATTAAATAACAATTCTAAGATTGTTAGTGATGACGATATAATAATGTCGGATGGCTCTTCAACGCTGTCCGACAAATTATCGTCTATAACTAATGATGTAAATTCGCTTAAAACAAATGTTAAGTGGATTTATAAATATGGCGGAGTCGGTTCTGGCTCTGGTAATGGAGATGGAGGCAACGATAAATCATTTAGTGTATTTGCTTCGCTTAATGGTATCCAGCTTAAGGGCGAAAATATTGTCCTTAACGGAATAGATACATATCCGCTTCTTATTATAATAAACAACCCAAATGGTGGCAAGTTTAATGTAACATACTCGTATACAACCAAAACTGCTAATGGTGGAGAAACTACTCAGACAAGAACTTAGATTTTATCTATCGAAAATGCGTTTAGATTTTAGACAAATATTAATCTTAATACAAACTCCACGCTTACTATTACTGTAACAGATGGTAATGACACATAGCAGGTATCATGCTAGTACATTGTTACACCATATTCGTTCGATGTATCACTTGTTGATGATAATGGAAAGAAATATTTAACAGATAGCAATACGTATGAGATCTTTATAGAAACAGCAAGAGATACTGGTCTTAATATAAAAGTTGACTACGTAGTTTCCGTTTCAGCATCAATAAACTACTCGGCTAGATTTAATGGATAGGATTTAGGCTCTGGAAATATTGAAAATCAAAGTGGATCTCTTACATTTCCTATAGATAAGAGTAATTTTACAAACGATAAATCTGGACTTTACTCTGCCGTATTTAGTACATATGTTATACCAGATGGCTAGGAAATGATATCCAATGATCAAACTATAAATATATCTCTTATACCTAACGAATTATACTGTTTAATATCTCCAGATGTCGGTGTTATATATAATACACAATAGACTGAGGGGTAGTATATTTACAATCCTGGGTATATTTAGTTTAACTTCAGAATCTATGAAGGCATAAATAATAACAGAAGTTACAATGTTTTCGTAAAGGTTAACGGTGTACAAATGTTTGAAAACGGTCTTACCGTAACAGAGCGTCAATAGAATTCATTTAAGATTCTTGCTACAAAATCTGGGGAAAACACAATTGAAATAAACGTTTCTGGGTACAGCGCCAAATATTATTTTTATGTAAAAGAATCCGAGGATTAGCTTGATTGGTTTGAAAATCCGTAGCAGTGGACATAGTACTATTACAGAATAAATACTTGTACTGATAATTTTAATTAGTATTTAGCTAATACAAGTATATCTTAGACTGTTAATTCTAATGCTATTAGAATAACAGGTATTGAACCTCCATAGGTTAGTGGTACAGGAAATATTTGTACACATATAGCTATCGGTTTACAGTTTAATCATATAAACTCTGATAACGCTACTATTATAAGTTTGTACAACGAGGGAGATTCTCCAATTATGACAATAGGGTAGCAGTTAACAACTAGAGGTAGTTCGTTCGTAGATTGCTATGTGCAAAAGCAAAATGATGCGAATAAAGATGATCTTACAAAATATCACCTATTGTAGGTTTTTTCAAATTTTGTAAAAAAGGATGGCAATGACTCATACTATGACACTTCTATATATATTGATGGAAGAATGGAGGCGTCATTCTCTAGTTTGTTCAACGCGCCATTGATTGTAAAACAATTGCAGATAAATCCAGTTAACGTTTACATTAACACAATAGATGTTGATTATCTTCCTGTGTCTGATATTGGAGAAAATGGAGATTACGACGTATATCAATATTATCTTAAATATAGATATGAGATAATTCGCGAACAAAGTGAATAGTTTTAGCAAGAACTTATTTTAAAGCAATATTTAAAAAAGTTTAATGTTGGAACAAATGGTAGAATTATTATAGACGGTGCAACAATTAGCGATATTGCTGCAAATACGTCAACTCCTGTTCTTGTTATGACGTGCCAAGACAATGGTACCGGAACTCCAATGATATAGAGGCTCGAGAAAAATTATGGTGAGGATGGAACCGGTGAAGGATCCGATCTTAATTTCCCTGTATCAATTGAATGGAGTCCTGGAAGATCTGCGTTAACAGAAGTTAAGGTACCAGATTCGTTTACTAATGCACAGTTTAGGGCATCGTTACAAGGTTCTTCTACAAAATTGTATAGAGTAAAAAACTTTACATTGGAAATAGAAAATACAGACCAATCTGAAACTGCTGACGTTTACTTGTATTCTCCTAATTTCAATCAAAATAACCCTGAGACATTTTTACCAGAAACGTAGTTTACATTAAAAGCTGATGTCGTTGATAGCTCTCACTCAAATAATACAACTTGCGGAAAGTTTGTAAATACAGTTTGTGAAAAATTTAGCGACAGTATTAGTGAAGATAGCGTATTTAAGCCGTACATAAAGAACTGCCTTGAGGGATTTCCTATACTTTTGTTTATGCATATTGTTACAGAAGATCCTGATACAGGGCTCAAAGATGACGTTTATTATTACTTCGGAGTATATAACTTTAACCTTGGTCGTGAGTCGTATTTTAATCTCGGCTATAAAGATCTTAGAGTATTTGGTGACAAGACTACATTAACTGGTAGCGGAAAAGACTTTGTGTTTTATAAAATAAATAACGATGATAATACGTTGAGAGAAGGTCTTGGTGTTGCTGAAATTTAGGGCGGTTCTAACTACTTTGACTTCTCACAGTATGATTCTACTATATTATTTTAGCAGAACAAAGAGAACGATAACACATACATGTTTGGAGACCTTGTTCATGGCTCAAACTTTTCTGAAGCAGAACTGTAGGAATCTATACAAAAGCTAGTAAAATCAGTGACGCTTGGAGGTGGCTATTTATTTGACTACCTAAAGAAGGTAAGAGGTTCTTATGAAGATGGATATTCTGCAGAAGAGATTGATAAATCTGGAAAAAAAACTGGAAAATCATTAAATATGGTTCCAGATTATACTAAATAGTATCAAAGAAGATCTGATGGTTCAAGTTGGAAATACGTGTTGAAGAGCACTATTAGTCCTGGAACATAGAATAATTTAAGAAATCTTTGTATACCAGATATGGACAACAATAGACCATCAGAGTTAAACTTCTAGTCAATATCAGAGTATTATACAATATGTATGGTTCTTGGTCTTGTTGATAGTGTAATGAAGAATCTTAATATTAAGACGTGGTCTGGCAAGAATTCTGCTGGTACAACTTGGGTAACAGCGTTCTATGATATGGATACATGTTTAGGTATTAACAATAGCGGTGGTAAAATTTCTTATTTTGCTTTCTCAGACTATTGGGATGGACAATTAAAGAAAACTCAAGACGGTGTTGATTATCCAGATAATGTAAATATATACAGAGACTTTTCACCATCTACACTTGGGTCAAACGGATTCGATGTTCCTTCATCATATTTATTTGCAGTCGCTAAATATGCCAGATTAATATTTAAGGACGACGAATAGTATACGGTTAACTATCCGCAAGAATTGTATGCAAAATGGAGAAGTAATGTTATAAACAACAAGACTCACGAAGGCATTCTAAAAAATGCTGATTATTTTGTAGATAATTTCTACGCTAATAATCTCGGTTCTATAAATAGCCTACTTGTAACATACAACTATAGATCTAAATATCTTGCACTCGATGGTTCGGGTACACAATGGAATCCTATTGATTACCAGAAGTTTAACGGAACCAGAATCAACTATGTAAGAGATTGGTTTAATGGTAGATTACACATTCTTGATGCATACTTTAATATTAACTCAAGCATAGGTGTTCCTATACAATATAGAGATGATGACGGATAGTGGAAGGATATAAATCTAAGTAGCGATCCAAATGTTGAAAACATCGTATACGATCTTACTTATAACGCCGCAAACTATTCTGTACCTATGAATCAAGATGTAATTATCCTTAGAGACATATTCTCTTCTGGAAGTTCTTCTGCCGGTATTCAGCTTGGTTCAAATGCTAGCTTTAAGATTAAATGTCCTAAATTTTCTCCTTTACAGATTACTAAGGCTAACTCGGTTATTGCAAACTACATAATTGGTGGAGATAATTATCAATAGGTCGACATTAAAACAACCGGTGTACAAGGTGTTAAGGTTGGAGGTTCTTAGCTATGGTCTTATCTTGAAAATATAAACTGGATAGAAGGAAATGCTTAGACTGGTTTGTACATTGGGTCTGATAAACTTGAATCAATAAACGGTTCTTCGAATACATTTGGAAGTTTCTCTTTTGATACACCTAGCGTTAAGGAGATCAATTTAACATCACCTGGTTATACTGCAACATTAACACTTAATGGAGCTGACAATTATCCGAACCTAAGCTCTATTAATCTTAGCGGATCAAAAATGGGTTTAACTGCGAATGGTTTAAATGTATCAACTGTTAATGTTAGTAATATTAAAAACCCAGGAGCAAGTATTGTTATAACAAACTGTACTAATATCACCAGTTTCTTTGTAGACAATAGTTAGATTTAGACGCTTCAGTGGTCATAGATATAGGGGCAATACAAGAACTTGTCGTTCAATAATAAAACGAATATCACAAACTTTAATTTAAGCTGCATTGAGAGTGGCGGTAGTTTTACTCTTTCTGGTGACAATTCTGTTGAGACTATAACACTACAAGGTTTTGAAACAATAAATATAAACAATTGTCCTAAGCTTAGAACCGTTACAATTACAGAGTATGACAACCATTCTAATGTATAGATTTACCCTAAGAGTATATCTGTAACAAATTGCATACATGGTTAGCTTTGTATCAAAGATAATACTGGTGCAACCGTTAATAATACTGTAGACTTACATAACTCAACACATCTTTAGAATGTATGTTTCTAGAATAGCACAAATATAAAGCATGTTATCCTTCCTCCAAATATTTCAGCTATAAATCACTGCTTCGAGAATGTTACAGGTCTTTAGACCGTTGATGCGACACCTCTGTATATTGGACCATATACGTTCTATAATTGTTTTAATTATCATGGTTTAGATTAGAGTGGAGATTATACAGAGTTATCAGTAAAACCTGATACAACGTCTTTAAATAGTGCATTTGAAAGAAGTGGTGTTGATCTTGAATTTGTAGCAAACTTTTTTGCACATTCTATTCCAAAAGATAACAACATTACTAACACTAGTTTAATGTTTGCTTGGTCTAGTGTTAGGTTTACACAAGATGATTATAAGAAGCACATAGCAGATGGTGCATTTAAAAGCCCTATAGACCCATCAGTTTTAAACAAGGTTACTAATGCTAGTTAGATGTATCTTAATACAGATATAAATGTACACTTTAAAGAGTTGTATAATTTCGGTAGTCCATCCGGATGTTCATATAGTTAGTTATTTTGTACACATACTTCAAGAATGGCTACAGACTGTTTTAAACACTGTATATCAAAAATGACTGATTGGGGTGGCGATGACGGTGTTGGAGGCCATGAATTTTAGATACCGATGGATCCAACTACCGGTAACGATATACCAACATCAGAAATTATATCTGCTAAAGATATATGGAATCCTGACGGTGTGTCTCCTAAGAAACTTTGTAGAATATAGGACTTTAATATATCTAACTCATATAAGGTTGATTTGAGCGAATTGTTTAACTCTAATTGGAGATCGTTAACAACTTTGCGTGCAAGTTTCCTTAATTGTTATAGTGTAAACCTTGATGGATTACTTTATGACCTACCAAATATAGACAACATTGAAACATGTTTCTCGCAGGATAGAAGAAGTACCGATGATATTGATTTATGGGAATTTATTAATTGGGAGAAGTTTGTTCCAAGAAATCACGGTGGATTCTTAACAAGTCAATATAGACATGATTACGGATGCTATAACTTTAAAGCCCATGTTTCATTGGCACACTATAGAGATATATGTAATTTATACATTAAGCATAACAAAGAGAATCTTAGTAACTTATTCTATAATACAAATATAACCGAAACTGATGGAGATTTAACGTTTGGAAGTTTGCCTACAATAAATTCAAACGCAAAATATATGCGACATACGTTCGATGGTGCTAAGTGTGATAATGGAGCATTAAGATTGGATGACAACTTCTTCTCTAAATTACCTAAAATACAAGATGTTAGATATTGCTTTGCAAATATATCTTTAGCAAAACCTATATCATTTGATTTCTTTAGAAAGAGATATGACAATATTAATACTTAGGTATTCATAAAGGTTGGCAATGAGTATAAGCCTGCGACTCTGCATGATTATAGATACGGAAGAGATAACACTTATAAAATCTGGAGCTTCTCTCATGTATTTTACAATGTTAGTCCATAGAGTGGTGCACAGTAGTTTGATATGACCACAGAAATTCCAGACAACTGTGCAAAGAATAATGACACAAGCGATCAGACTGCGTATATGGAATATTATACTCGCACATATGATCCGGATACTGAAGAATATACGTATACAAAACATACTATTAATCACTGCACAGAGCTTACTGATACATAGAATTTGACAGGTGGATATTAGGCTTCATATAATCTTGGAAATGGAACAATGTTTAATAATGGATAGGTTCCTGATGGAGGCGTAAACAACTTGATTATTCCACCAGATTTCTTTTATTGTGCAGCAACTTCTCATACTTCAGATAGTGGAGATAATGGTATAACAAACTATAGTTATGCATTTGCTAAAAATAATACGTCTAATACAATGGCTGGAATTATACCTGAAAATATTTTTAAAGCAAATAGGTCTGGTATTGTAACCGGCGTATTTAACAACCAGGTAATTATACCTCGTCTAGTAGGTTCTACAACATCTGGAAACGAAACAACAAATGTATATGTTTAGTATCCTAAAAACTATACTACATATTCTGTTTTGAATGATGCGTTTGGAGCGCAGCCCGTTATATTATAGGATAGCATATCTGGCACACATACAATACACAATTATTCGTTTGTAATATTAAATGAGTCAATACCTTCTACAACATCCACATTGAGCAATGCGTTTAAGAATAGTTGTATAATTCATGGTATAGATTATGGAAGTTATTCTGGAGAAGCTAGATTAAATTTGGCTTGTTCCTACAATAACGGAAACCTTGTTGAAGGATTTGATATGACTAGATTCTCATCAATTACACTAGACAATATGTTGTACACAAACTTATTGTGTGTGTTAAATGGTCCAATATTTGCTGGTACATATTATATATCTAATTGTAAAATGGCTTCTAATAATGCTAAAATTGTATCAACGTGGGGAGAAAATATTGGTAACCATACATCTAGCTTTATAAAATGGCCTGCAGCAAATAGTAGTATTGTTAATAAGATGTTTGCAGATATAAATGGTATAACTATAACTACTGCTAATATTTAGAATTCTGGAGAAAGTTTAAAGTACTATAAAGAAACTGGAGTAAATATAATATGAAATTAACATTAAAAAGAATAGCTCTCCGTCCAACTTACACTATAGGTAAACTTTATATAGACGATGTATATTTTTGCGACACTATAGAAGATACTGTAAGAGACCTCAATAAGAATGGCAAATTTGATAATGGAGAGAAAAAGGTACATTCAAAAACGGCAATACCTTACGGAACTTATGAGATCAAGTGGACATATTCACCTAGGTTTAAGAAGTATACACCACAGCTGATGAACGTTCCATCATTTGAAGGTATACGTATTCACGCAGGAAACACAAGCGCTGACACTGAAGGCTGTTTGATTCTCGGCAAAAACAAATAGGTTGGAAAAGTCCTTAACTCAAGAGCTACTATAAACAAGTTTTATCCAATAATAAAGGAAGCTTGTTCTAACGGAAAGGTAACTATTGAGATAAAATGAACAAAGTAACAGGAACATGGCGCGAGAAGATTTAGTATTCAACCGCATGTCTCGCGTTTTTAAGCGGTTAGGTTCTCACCTGGGTACAGTATTTACAATAGGGTGAAATCTCCACAGGTGTACTAGGGTTTGTAGCTCAAACGTTAGTTTATTCAGCTAGTATATACGGAGTATCTATTTATATACAAGGCAAATTTGGTGAGATGAAAACATATTTAAAAGAGTGTTTAACTAATAATGAAAGCAATTGTGATGTAGTAGATATTAAGCAAAATAAAGAACAACTACAAAACGCTGCTTAATGCCATTTGTGGGCTTCTAATAGCCTTTTGTGTAGCGTCTGGTATATTCTACCACAACAAAGCTAATAGGCTCTCACAGGAGCTTAAAATGGCTAATAATAACATCGAAGCCTATTAGGATGCCTTAAACGGTGCCTAGTAGGCTTCTGGTGTTTTAAGGCTAGATATGAAAAAGCTTAAAGATTATAACGATAATCTTGTGTAGTAGTTGGATTCTGTACGCAAGACAGAAAAGCTAAAAAGCAAAGAAATTTAGGTAGCGGCAACTTAGAAGTAGATTATAAACGTTAATAAGAGTAAGGGGGTAGGGGGTGATATTATAACTATACTTAAAGACTCTGTTTATAAGGATAGTTTACAATATAACAACCTAACTAAAGTATACTATACAATCGGTAAAGATAGTGTTAATATCAAGTTAGATGTATAGAACACTTAGTACCTCTACGTTTATAAGCATAGAGAATATAAAAACAAAAAGAACTTCTTTAAGAGATTGATAACATTTGACTGGAAAAAGAAAGATGTGTATAAATACAAGATACGTAATACGAATGACATACTTAAAGAAGACAGTATAAGAATAATAGAAGCAATATGAAAACATTCTCAGCTCGTACATTGATAGATGACATACTTCTTATTGTACGAAATAACAACATAAGTGAGAGTGAGGACATGTCTAGAGATTAGATCTTATCTTGGATAATGTAGTATAAAGCTTATTTGTCTAAGAAAGAAAATGATAAAGATGCTGAGACCGGTGATGACGAGGATCCGGATGATAGCTAGTTATCAACTATTGGACCACTTGAACTTATAGACGACCCAGATTCTGGGTCAAAGGACTGTTGCTGCTGTCATTGTTGTAAACTAAAGAGAACAAAAAATAAGCTGTATACAATGGAGAATAGTAGCGACGACATAGTTAACGTTACTGATGCTAGTGGCTGCGTTATACAGATTATGAGTAAATCTAGAAAGCATTATCATAATTTTAGAAGGTATACATACAATGAACCTATGTGTTGGTTTGATGATTAGTATATATACGTTGATGGTAATGGTTCAGAAAACTTTAAATACATATACGTTACAGGAATATTTGACCCAACACAAACAGCTGGTAGTGAAGATGATATAATGATACCTGGATGGATGATACCAGATATTAAAAAAGCTATCATGATTAACGAATTAGCGTTTATGCTTAAGAGGCCTAGTGACGATAGTAACAACTCAACATTAGCAAGCGTTAAACCAAATGGTCCTCAAGATAAGGAAGAATAAGAAAAGCTATACAATAGCTGATATATATAGAGACTACATTAAAAAGAACGATGTAGAGCTTAATTACGCGCGATATAAGCGCATTATAGACGAATTTAATAAAGTTGTCAAGGAAGAGATTTTAGAGCGCTCACAGCCATTTAAAATGCCTTATGGACTAGGTACTATATGCATAGTAAAATATAAACCTAAGAGCTATTCTGATTAGTCATTGTCTACAGATTATAAATCAACAAAAGAAGTAGGTAAAAGGGTTTATCATTTAAACGAGCACTCTAATGGATACAAATATAGATTATATTGGTCAAAAATACCAAGGGTATTTTCTGATAGATATAAATACTAGCTATGTATGGTTAGAGAAAACAAAAGGCACCTTGCTCAACTTATATTTAATAAACAAGATTATATAAATATAGATGATATACAAATATACAAAATGTGAGTCAGTTATAGCTAAAATTATGGCTGACTCAAACATGCAAGAAAAGAACATACGTATTACAGATATACGAGAATGGATCTTTGAAGCTGTTGAGAAGATTGGTGCTCCTGTATAGTATGTATAGAAAGAGTCTGGTGAAGATTGCGTTCCAATATTTGAAATACACGAACATCAAGTTCCAATACCAGAAGACTTAGAGTCATTGACAACTGTAGCCTATTCAAACAATGGAACAAATTGGGTATAGGCACTAAAAGATGAAAGCTCATTTAAGTCTAAAGCTAACACAAAGCATATACATCACTATCACCCAGAACAACCAGCTGGAGTAATGCTGCCTACGCATAGATCGTAGCTTTTAGGAATCAATGGTAGCACTACATTAATGGATGCTATTAGAGACCATAAAGTAGATGTTCCTACATACTGGATTAAACCAGGTTGGATAGTCTTTAATAAAGACAAGGGTTTTGTTAAATTGTCATACAAGGCAATAGCTACAGATGAAAGGGGTTACCCACTTATCCCAGACTTAGCTTCATATTAGGAAGCTATATACTGGTATGTAATGATGAAGTTAAGCTTTCCAAAGTTCCTTAGAGGATCACTTGGTGGAAAAGCTAGATATAATTAGAACACATACTTCTACATATAGTAGTAGTGGAATTTCTATAGAAACCAGGCTTACGCTGAAGCAATGATGCCAAACGAAAGTGAAATGCTTACTATTAAGAATGAGTGGACTAAGCTTATACCAGAGTGGGATGATGACGAGAACTTCTTTAATAACACCGGAAAGAAATAGTTAAACTTTAACGATTATTGCTATGGATACTAATACTGAACCACAAATTAATAGTTTCGCAGGAGGATTAAATAGTGATGATGATCTCTCTGTTGTTGCCACAAACTAGTATATTGATGCTAGAAATATAAAAATATCATCATATAGAGGTGGAGAAGGCAGAGATAATAGACATGGATCATTAATGCCAGTCTAGGGTGTAAAATTAGCTGGATCATTTGCTGGCGAGAGCAACAAAGTTATTGCCACTGGTTCAATAAGAGATTACGGAGTAGTTGTTTGCATTGATGAAAATGAAAATAGACTTAAGATCTATAGTTTTAAAAACGCAATAGGCGGAACTGTTCATGATTAGGACTTTAATAACATACAAAATAGTAGGCTTGTTGTAGACGCACCATTGTTACCATTAGATGATGGAGAAAAATATCCTGATGCATTTGATATTTAGCTTAATTACGAGAGCGAAAACAATATCAAGCTATACTTAGCAGATTCAATACATCCTATAATGGTTTTTAATATAAGCAATGATTTTTTATATGATGATCTTAACAAATGCTTATCTTATCCAGAAGCAGTTTGCAAACCACCGATATTTGAAGAGTATGTGCCAGGAAAAATAGAATTTGGAGTTGTAAGTTATTGTTATTAGTTATATAATAGATACGGAATACATACAGGAGCATCTATACAATGCTAGCAGATACCAATTGGCAATTATGATTTCGATAGCAAATACGTAAAGTGCGGTGGTAAATAGGGCGCTATATCAAATTGCGGAGTAAAGATATCTATACAAATTCCTAGTAATTATTGGCATCTTGATTATATCAAAGTATTTAGAGTACAGTACACGCAAAACGGATAGATGCCAATTGTATCTGTAATATACGATGCTAAAATAAACTTTGATGAAGAAAATGATTCTTCAGAGTTAGTTATAAACGATGTTGGTAATGATCCAATAGAACATATCAGTGTTGAAGAATTAAATTCATTACAAGGCGTTAGAATAATACCTAATTCATTGGCATCTAAAGACGGTTTTCTGTTTGCCGCAAACACAAAGACAATACAGACTACTATTAAAGATTTCGATAAATGGGATGCAAGAGCATTTAGGTTTAATTACGAAAACAAAAGCACTGTAACAGATGTTAATGGTGATAACTCATTTATAATAGACGCACACGGCAAAGACATAGAAGACGACTCTGTTGCCGTTCCTCCATTTGACCATGATTGTTATGATGATACTTATAATAACATAAATAAAGAAGCTTCATTGTATTATGCTAATTTTGTATTCGATTCAAAATATCAATGGGTCGGAGGATCTGGTAAAAATATAGAATGGAGATTTGTTATTTCTTCTTAGGTAGAAGATTCTTGTGTAAAAGAAAACAATACAAGAAAGATAGGAACATTATACAATTATTCTCAAAAAGAAAACATATAGCAAAATAATGTTTTTTACATTGATAAAAATTTTAAACCATCCATAATAGAGAAAGCAGAATTTGATCCTGGAATAAATAAAAACACATGGTTGATAAAGTCACTTAGACGAAATGAGATTTATCGTTACGGAATTGTTTTGTATGATAAATATTGCCAAGCTTCTCCAGTTAAATGGATTGCTGATATAAGAACCCCAAATGTAACTGAAGAAGGTTTCTAGTTAATGTCGTCAAATACTATCGTTAATGGCAAGCGTTACGAACTAGTTATAAGAAATCTTGGAATACAATTTATGGTAAAAAGTTTACCAGAAGGCTGTACTGGTTATCAGATAGTTAGATGTGCTAGACATGAATCTGATATTGCTACAATATCACAGGGTGTACTCAGTTCTCCTGTGTCTAATGCATATAGTAGACAGTTTGAAGGAAATAACGATGATTATTGGGTAACAAAATACCATATGTTTTGTCCAACAGGATTCTTAACAACAAATAAGTTTATAGAAGGATATAATGTACATGATTAGCTTGTTAAAGATGGAAAGGATTCTAAGTCTCAATGTATGACAAATATAGATAATGACAAATTATTGCAATTTGTTTCAAAGGAAATTTGTTATCAGCCAGAATCGTTTAAACAATTTACAAAAGACAAAAAATATTATTTACAAAAATAGTCTTTTTTATTTGGAGCTAGGGGCGATCATAAGTTTCGTGATGACTAGTATGACTTTACTGGGTGGGGTGATAATGGTTCATAGTATGATTATGGACCATTAGTCGGTTATAACAAAAGAACAAGTTTTAAATTTATAATACCATGTATTTCAAACTGTGCTGTCGAGTTGTTTACTGGACCAGGTGACAATGGAGATGGAAGAGGAGAATTTTATGTTAACAACTTAACAATAAACAACGGGCTTTCTAAAGATAGTACAATCTGTTATCTGGATATACCATTTAATCCAAGTTATTTCTATAAAGTTAATCCTTAGTCTCACAAAAATAAAGGAATTAATTATATTGATCCTTTACATTACTTTGCGGCTACAATTGGTGGACTTGGAGACGATAGACCGTATTCGTATGCATTAGCAAAAGATTGCATTTTAAATTTTGATAGACTATATAATAGTGACGACTAGTCTGCTAATGATAGAAAAGAAAAATCTGGTAAATTTATAATACAGAAAGCCTTCGCTTATATAAAATTGTACGAATAGAGTACTTATGTACAAGATTTTTTTACAGGTATTTTTACACCTTCTGATGATTGGTTTACAAACGTTTATAGAAATTATATACAGGACTTTTAGTTAGTTGATCAAATAAAATGGGATTAGGCATTCAAAAGAAACTTTAATAATGATAATAATGAACAGATGTCATCAAAGTCTTATCCAAATTATGCAGTTTCTGCTGGTGGGGCACTATTTGTAAATATGATTACCGGTGGTATTTGTAATGATTCTAATTTCAATATATTAGAATCATTTGGTAATTATAATGGCGGTTTTAAAAATGACGGAACCGGTACGCATGGTGATAAAAACGCATGTTTTGGAACTGGAGGAAAGTGTTTATTGTTAAGTTGTTGGTATAAAGAAAAAGGAACAGCTGGTGCGATTTCTTATTATTATCCTAAGAATGGCAATTATTATGATAGCTTAGAGCAAGAACTATCACAGACAGATCATACAGAAATTGGTGAGATATGCAAGATAATCAGACCAACTCTACTTGGAACATATCTAACTAATCTTAGATAGCAAACAACTCCTTATGGTGGGTATTCGTTTACAAATAGACTTACAAATATATATTATGGAGATGGTAATTACTTTGAGTCTATAAATAAATGGAATACAGTATTTGATGGAGATTGCCATGTAGAGACATTCGAATATACCTCTATGCATAAAGTGTATGGAACTTATACAAAGGACGGAAGCGATAATTTACAGTTCCCTAATACACATATGATAACATACTCTATACCAACAGAATCAAATATATGGTGCAAATTCCAACATGGATGGACATTTAGTTCTAATGCGAGAGATAATTACGCATCTTTCATATAGGCTGAACCGTGCGAGATAACAGAAGCTTACGTACAAAAAGATCCTGAATACGTTTACAATTCTGTCTATAGTGTATATAATACAAGCATGCCGTTTGCTGCGTACGATGATCTTAATCCACAAGATTATAATAAAACTATAGATACAAGAGTATATTATTCTGATTTAAAACAGAATGATGAAATTATAGATAGCTGGTGTAAATTTAGAAGCTCTAATTTTATAGACGTCGATTAGGAATATGGCTCTATAACTGATATATGTACATTTAAGAATGTTCTTACATTTTTCTAGGAGCAATCATTTGGTATACTCAGTGTTAATGACCGTAGTGTTGCTACAGACAATTCTGGACAAAACATAGTATTAGGAACTGGAGGAGTACTTGATAGATATGACTACTACAGCAATACTTATGGAATGCATAAGCAGCAATTCTGTTCAGTATGTACTACAGGTGGTTTATATTGGTTTGATAGTCATAATAATGTAATCTGCTTATTCGACGGATAGAGCGTAGTATAGCTTTCAAAACAAGGTAAAGTATAGAATATACTGAACAAGTATAAAAAGAACGATAACTTTAAGGTATTCTACAACAATAGATACAATGAAGTTGTATTCAATGTTTTAAGCGATGATATGCAGATAGTGTATAATGAAATGCTTGGCAAATTCACATCAACACTAACTATTCCGTTTGATGGAGCTATATAGTTCTTTAATGGAGAATATCTTGTAAAGAAAAACGATACTGTATGTGTGTATTAGTACGATTATCTAGACGAATCGCCTAAATCAACAAATCAGTAGTTACTTTCAAGTTACGTTAAATATGTTGTTGCTCAATAGCCACTCGTTACAAAGGTGTTTGACAATCAAGAGATTGTTACATACGAAAATCTATAGTTACAGGATGTTATATACGACTAGGATGACTACTTCTCAAAAAATCATAAATATACATGGTAGACAGAATCTTAGAAAATAGAGTCTAGTCTAGAAGAACAGATAACACTTAGAGAAAATAATCATAGATTTGTCATACCTAGGGCTGATGGATTATTTGGAAATAGAGCTAGAGGTAAGGTCATGATTTGCAGTATAGAAGATATTAAACCAAATCCAGCTATGGCAATACAATATATAATAACAAAATATAGATAGTCATGGAGTTAAAGTAGAGAAAGAAGATAAATAATATACCAAAATTCAATAACGGTATAGACCTATCTGGTAGCGTAAAAGGTATTGGTGGAGATATTACTGGTTTGAACACATATAAACAGCAACTTACATCAGTTCCAACAAGAATGGAAGTAAATGGAATGAGAACTCCTGGAAATTTATCACTTAGTTCTGGAGGAAGCGGAATAAGAACAGGAGCTGTTAATGGAACAATAGGAATGATACAAGGATATAATTCCATGTAGAACGCAGTAAAGGGAACTGATGAACTTATGGCTTATTCTGGACAAAGAACAGATTAGGCATTCGGTGTAAATTACCAAGCATAGAATGATATCAACAGACAGAAAGCCATGGACGATATATCTAAGTCGAATAGAAATGCAACATTAGGAATGGTTGGATCTGGAGCTGCTGCTGGAGCTGCTATAGGTTCAGCTATACCTGGTGTCGGTACGCTTATAGGAGGAGCAGTTGGAGCTATCACAGGATTATTCGGAGGCTTGTTTGGAAGTAAAAAAGCTAGAGAGAGATAGCGTAGAAAGATATTTAACGCACAATAGAAAGTTAATCTTATCAACTAGGTTAATCAATCGTCAGCTGCAACAGAAGGCCTTACATAGCAATATTATTTAGATAATGGTAACACGTATGATGATGTATTATATGCTAACCGAGGAAAAGATTTAAGAAAACCAAGATATGTTAAAGGGAAATAAAGTGTGGACACCTAATGGTTATTAGGCTGGTCCGGTTAATAGTTTGGTCGGTAAAGGAGAGTCTATTATAGATTACACAAATGGTACCGGCACTCTTGTAACGAAGGGTAAAGTTGGGGTTGATAATTAGCCTAGCTCTGTTAGAAGAGATGATAATAATGTTATAGCTGGTAACGATATAGACTGGAGCAATGGAATGAAGTTTTCTGACCAAGTAGCCCCGTTGACAGCTAAGCTTTAGATGTATAATGATATTGAAAAAAGAGCAGGTAAGAAATCCGATCTTAGCTCTTTATCAAAGTAGACGATTGAGCTTCAGAAAAATCAATTAGATCGCGCTAAAGCCCCTATTTTGCAAGCTATGAAGAATATTACAGATAGACAAGAGAAACAGCATTAGATCGAAGATTACGCAGCTTAGATTAAGCATAATTGCGGGAAAGATAGATTTGATAAAGGAAAAAGTTTCTGGAAATCCTACACAACAGGCGGAAAAGGAAAGGTATCAAATCTTATGCTTGATACAGGTTATGCTTTACCAGCACTGCTTGAAACATAGATGCTTAATCATTGGCGTAGAGAAAACCCTGTAATGCCAAATATATATGCAGCTAATAGATATGCACCAATAGCTTTGCAGACAATGGCTGGTAATAGAGTATCAGCTAATCCTGTTCTTGAAAAATTATATGCACAAGATAGACAGGCTGCTTATTAGCTTGCTAATTCTGGTGGTTATACAGGTGGTCAGAGATAGGCTAATAGAGTAGCTTTAGCTTTAGGAAATTAGAGAAATGTTGCTGATGCACTCATGAATGTACAGGAAAAGAATGCTGCATATAGAAATGCTTATGCTGAGATGGCTGCCAGACTTGGTGATAGTGATGCACAGAGATTACAGCAGTCTAACCAATACGGATGGGAAGCTTACAATAGAGCACACGGTGCTAAGGCAAAGGGTATTGAAACACACTTATCTAATCTTGGTCTTATTGGTCAGAAATGGTTATCACAGCATATTAAAAACAAGCAGTATGGAGATATACTTGATATGTATCAGTAGGACATAGATAACAAGAAAGAAGCATTAAAAACAATATACGGTATAGGAGCAGATGGTAATAAAGGTACAACTGGTAATACTGGTAGTACAAACAATTCAAAAGGAAGTGGTGCAAATAATTCGTACATAAGGCCGACCGGATAGCCGTACGAAATGAATATGTACCAACGTAGCATTTAGCCGTATGGAGATTGGTAGTAGAAGGCTATTTCTGACATTAGTAATTTACCATTGCCAAATTTACCATATTATCATACAAATTACTTAGATACAATAGATTGGGATAAGTATTTTGAAGCTTAGAAAAAATGGAACAAAATTATTAAAGGTAACAATGGTATCCCTAAATCGTCTTAGTATATGTATTACGACAAATCTACTTCCACACCGAATGATTATTTGTCTAATTTAATACCTCAAATGATACCAACTTTACCAGATAGTAGTAAATATATGCAAACGTATCAAAAGTACATGGGCATACCAATGGATCAATTAAGAAAAGATTATAGCAAATATCTTGGCGGCGATCTTTTTACAGAAAATTCTAAAGAACCACTTGGATTTACTAGAACAAGTGCACCTGGTAACAAAAAGACTATATCGAGATATGGGTTCCCAATTAATAGAGATCAAATGATCAGGGGTCTTCTGCTATATAATAATAATTTTAAAGTTCCATCTATTAATTAATAATAAAGTATGATAGGAATGTATGATGAGCCAGTAGCGGTGCCTATAATCGATCTACTGGATAGTAGCATGATGTCATAGTACATCAGTGCTGCAAGAGAACAATACAATTAGGCAGTATAGGACTAGAAGGAGTTCGCTAAAGAATTCGGTGAGTTATATGGGCCTAATGCTAATGTAAATAAAGAGTTTTACGATATCACAAGGGGAGCTGTTAACAAAGGATTAGATTACCTCTATTAGAACGGAATAGATCCTGTTAGATCAGCAGAAGGAAGAGCGTATATAGCCAAGATTATTAGAGAGAGACCATATGCAGAAATAGCTAACCTTAAAGCTCAGAATGAGTCAATGAAGACTTATTAGAGATATAGAGCAGAAGCTATGCGTAATGGTACATATGATCCAGATTTTGAAAAATTTGTATTGGGTGGTAAGACATTGGAGTCTTGGGACCCATCTACAGACGGAATGTGGACAAGAGAAGCTCCATCTAAGTATTCTAGCCTTAAGGACTGGACAAGTAATCTGTTTGATAACATGTAGCTTGAGTATGATGACGAGGCTACTAAGAAGACCGGAGGAATGTATCAAGTATATTCTAAATCTCCAAAGAAGATGCAGTAGATTCTTGATGCGAATATAAAGGATATGACAAAGTCTGATCTTGGTAGATACTATCTCAATATGTATGGAGGTGATATAGATGCACTTAAGGCTGATATTATTAATCGTAATAGAGAATATACTCAGGTAGACAGACGAGCTGATCAGGTAAAAGTTCATCTCAATGACCAGTAGTTCCAGGCTAATGAAGCTGCTAAGCAGAGAGCGTTCCAGCATAGCGAAAATGAGCTTAATAGGAAGAATTAGCGTGATATTGCCGCAGCTAGAGGCGCTAATAATGGTGCTTCCAAAAATGGCGGAGCAGATGGAGGATATAGCTATTCGTATACAAAGAAGGTAAAAAATGCCGAAACAGCAGCAGGGTTAAGAGATAGATCTGGAAAGCTTAATTCTAATTTGGATCCAGCAAAGGTTCAGAGTATGACAGAGCAGCAGCTTAAAGATTTAATAAGATTAAGATAGGGTGCGTTATCTAAAAGTGTGACCGGTCCAGTTACGGCAACAACTGTAATAAGACATTTATCTAGAACTGGAGACGATCCTGCAGTATTTGGAACAAGACACGGATTAACTGGTGTACCTGGTTCAAAATCTAAGAAGATTAATTATACCGTAAACGGCTCTACAACATTATATAGTGCCCAAGATATTTATAGTTCTATGAGTGGAAGAAGGGTTGCATGGAAACATAAAGGTACAAATATTGTTGATAAAAATGGTCGAATAATAAAGCTTAATGGTGGAGATAGATTTGAAAGACCAAATAATGTAAAAAATCCTTCTAGAATAGAAGACTTTATTGGCGATCCTAACTACTCTGTTGTAATGCGTCCAACAGTAAATGGTGAAACAGTTAGCGTAGTTGGTAAAGATGGAAAACTTCATACTTATGACGCCGTCGATGTTTATATAGGAACTGGAAAAGGAAGCAATTATAAGGATTTAAATAGAACGCCGATTAGATCATATGTGCCAGTTTCTGGAACAGATTTATCAGTTGATGAGTTAGGTATATCAGCTGACCACTTTATAGCAAAAAAGAACGGATATAAAACCACTAATACAACAGTTGAAAATCCATCTGATTTTGATTATTAATACTATTTAACATGAATAGAAAATAGAGGGCTTATCAATAGTTTGTAAATAATCCTAAAGTTTCTTCGGATGAAGAATTCTAGAAATAGTTACAAGATATTGTAAAAAGCTATAGTACAGAAATAACTCCTGTATACACTACAAAACAGGACATTAGTAAAGAAAGAAAATAGATTAGATAGACACGTCAAAGACCCCAGCCATTACTCGTTCCTGAAGGTTGGGGAGCTTTGACTATTAACGAAGAGTCTGCTAATCCAGTAAAAAGATATTAGGATAGTAAGAAGCGTTCAGAAAATGCGACGGATACGAAATGGGTGACTCCTGATTAGAATGTAATTAAAAACTACAAGCTTGATAAAGTCCTCAAAAAGAATCCAGAATCAGAGTACGCAAAACTTACAGACCCAAGATATGTAAAGTCATTAATGGTAAATAACGACAGCCAAATGTATGGGCAAGTATAGATATACGACCCAAAACATGATGCTGTAAGTACTTATTTGCCAGATGGGTCATTCGAGAAAAGGCAGTCTTTTTCAGAATGGTCTAACCAAAGATTAAAAGAACAAGGACAGCTAGAAGATAAGTTTGTTCAAAGTATGGGAGATGTAAATTATTTCCAAAGCGCATATAATACATTCCAGTAGAATAGAAATATGGCAGAAAGGGATTACTTTGCTGGTAATATACTTAGAACAAACGAAATGCTTTCTTACGCAAATGATGCTGAGTAGTACCTTAATAATTAGAGTAAAATAAATGAATATTCTAATATTATGGATGCTGCAGATTTGTATCAGAAGGGGCAGAATAAAGAAGCTCTGCTTCCGTATTTGAAAAAACATGGACTTATATCATTGAATGGAAGTATAAATCCAAATAAACTTCAATAGATATTTGATGAATATAATGGGCTTAGAAAGTAGAATGAAAAGTTGTACAACAACTACAAAATATTGCAATCATATGAACCTACTAATTCTGGTAGGATAGCCCAGGGTTTTGATAAACAAATATTCCATCCTATAGACAGAGCTATATAGTCAGCAGAAAGAGCTATTGGAATGGGAGAGAAAAGTACATGGATCACCGATGATGTAGAAGGAACTAGATTTTATCTAGAAGGAATAGGTAATCCTAATACAACTCCTTAGCAAAAACTATAGATGATTAGAAAATTTAAAAACTCTATAGCAAAAAGACAGGCTTATTGGCAAAATGGATACAAAGAAAATAATGCTGATGTAAAAAAGTACGAAAAAGGTATATCTGACAGATATAAATACGAAGATCAGAAATCTTAGGATGAAGGAATATTTAGTTTGCATAAACTAAAATATGGAACATGGGGAGTTCTTGGTTCATCAATGTCTTCTTACGAAAAAACCATACCTTCATTAATTCTTGGATTCGCTGGAGCTGCTACTGGCAACTTGGCGATATCCGCAGGAACAGCACTGTTAGCAGGAGCTATCGATATGTCATAGGGCTATGATGAAAACTCTGGACAGATTGTTGGTGATTACAAAGCTTTGTTAGAGAAAAATCTTAACAATAATGGCCTTTCTGGCAAATTTATGAAGGAAGGAGCCGAGTTTGCAAAAGCTAATGGAATAAAATTAACACCAGGAAAAGAAAAAGAGGAATTATAGGATCTCCTTGTATCTGGACAATGGAAGTTAAAAGATAAGGATTTGGTATCAGTCTCTTACGAATCTGCCAGAGGTATAAATAGCGACTTCTATGATGATATGATGGCTACGGCCGGAGATACATATGTAGGTATCGCTGTAAATGCTATCCCTTTTGGTAAGATAGCAAATCTTGGCAAATTTACAAAGATGTCTTCCAAATTTAAAGCTGGATTGAGAAGTGCTATTGGTAGCGATAATTACAATGCAATAAAACATGCCTTAGATATATCTAAATTAAACACAGTTGGAGCCCAAAAAGGTTTTGAAGTTGGTATGGCTGCAGCAGGACCTGTAGGTGGAGTTGTTGGATCAGCTGCAGCAAAAACAGGTTTATATTCTGCTGGAAAATTTATTGGTAAAAATCTTGCCCCAGGTATGATTGCCGGTGGTGTAATTGGATCACAATTTGACGACGGTGATAGCCAGCTTGGAGCAACGATAGGAGTTGCTACAGGAGCTTTGCTTGGAGGCTTGTTTGGAGCAACTGGAGGCAGGGCGTATATGGCAAACAAATTAGGCTAGTTGGCAGAAAAGGTTACAACATTTGGCTAGGCATTACCTTCATCAATTTTAAAGATGACAGGCAAAATAAACGCAGATGTAATAAAGCGAAACTCAAAAGAGTTAATTGGTAGATTAGCTTTAAGAGATTTTTCCGAACGTGTAGAAGAGGGTAAACAGCAGTTGCATTCTGAACAATTTGTTAATGGATATTATCAAAACCATCCAGAGTATAGAGGATTTGTTGACAGATTAATGAACGACTTCCTTGTAGGCTCAAAAGCTTCGTATGCCACTATTGGTAGTTATATGAATTTGGATTTACTCGGGGACAGGGAATTGATGCAAAATATAAACTCTGTAATACTTGGCGGTGGCGGCCATGATGTAGCTACAAATATATTTGGATCTGCATATAGAACATCTAGATAGGTTACTGCTAATAATGTAATAGCCAGAAATCTTTACCTTGATAAAATTGGTACAAGAGATCTATACAGAACAGGTTTCCAGTACGCCAAGCGTGCATTAAGAGGTCCAAATAGATCAGCTGAAGCATTAGAGGCGTTCGATAAGATGATAGAATACTCTAATGAGTAGTCTAAAAAATTAGACCAGCTGCAAACTAGATATTCTGGTATGACTCAAGAACAACAGCAGTCGGAAGAAGGTGTACAACTCGCACAGCAGATTTATCAAGCTAAGCAATTCTTGGACCCAGAATTAATTTAGGATGCAAAGAAGTATTATTCAAGAGTATCTAGATTAGCTAATTCTAGGCTAATACAAGATGCTGCCAAGAAACAAGGAATAGAAACGAAGGATAGCTGGAAAAATAAGAAACAAAATGATAAGTTTGCAAAATTTGTTTCCCGTGTAGCGATGTATGACTAGCTTTCTGAAGATAACAAAAAAGAGAACATCGATCCGTTGGTAAACTCTATAAACGACTTGATGCAGCAAAGAGAAATGCGCGTTATTATGTCTTAGTTTGATTCTAGTGACTTTACGTATGATGGCAGCATGGATCAATAGATGGGCGTAGATCTTGCATAGAACCGTAATCTTGTAACAGAGTCGCGTCGTAGACAGTAGGATCAAGAGGATGATAAAGTACAGGCTCGCAGAGATCTTATTAAAGCAAAAAGACAAGCTCTTGCACAGCTTTATAGCGATATAGAAAAATCTGAAAAGAACTTTAATAACAGAAATGATATTGGATTTGTAAAAGCAGTTATAGGAGAGTTGATTGGAGAGGTTGAAGATTAGGCTGAAAAAGAAGCTGGAGAAAACCAAAGTGTAATAGACGAATATAACGAGTCGTTTTCTGACAACAAGAATCATACAGGGTTTACAGACCAGGAGTACAATGACCTTAAAGATAAATTTAGACAGATGGCATTGTTTACCGTAGACTAGGTAAACTATGATAAAATGTTGGACAATCTTCTTGGTACATCGCATCTTAAAGACGAGGATACTCTTAAAAAGCAAATATAGGAGTACGAAGAAAATAAAAGAAAGAAGCACTTCTGGCAAAAGCAACAAGAGTCACCAGACTTGTTTGAATATGATAGTCTTGGAAAGTTTAAAGATATCTTAGATAAGACTAATAAATTTTATGAGTCTAGAAAAGATTAGATCGAAGATGTTGACAGATCAATAGAGGATGATAGAAAGCTTCAAGATGAAATTGAGTTAGACTTTTAGAGAAGGCTAATAGATGATACAGAAGAGGCCGAAGAAGCTGAAAGAAATGAGCAGATAGATGCTTTAGCTGCTGCGAGAGCTGGACTTGAAGAAGAGCTCGGAATTAATGACGAGAAGCAAAATCAAAATGACGCCAATGCAGAAGAACCAGCTGCACCTGTTACAGAAGAAACTCCTACACCATCACCAGTTTAGGATAAAGAGGATAATATAGAACAGTAGCCTAAAGATGATACTGATAATAACCAAGAGTAGCCTAAAGATGATGCAAGTCAACCTCAATCAGAAGCTACAGAGCCATAGACTTCAGAGCCAGAGTCTCCAAAACCTTAGCCAAAATTTGAATAGTCTGAGGTAAGTAAGTAGGTTGGCGGTAGATTAAATAGCTATAAAGTATGGTGTGACAAACACGTAAAGAGAAACTTGACTACAAGTTCTCATTACTTTATAATAGACGAAGATGGTAAACTTCAGCTTGCTAGACGTGTTCATAGCACACTTGACAGCAGGGAGTCTGATACTAACGCTAATCTTATTTCTAGAAATAAATAGATACAAGATTTTATTGAAAATCTCAACAAGATTACTACGTTAGAACAGCTTACAGAATATGTTAATAGCGTAGATGAGACCAAGAATATACAGGGTTATATAGATTATCTGAAACAGGGTGAATTTAAAGATTACTTTGACGATGAAGTAAAATTCGGTATTGCTCACGAATTGGTTAATAAAGGAATCGGTACACCTGGTGATGTAGGAAATCTTATTGACTTTATATGTAGATCTTTCTTTGCCGGAGATCCGTTGTCATATGGTACAAATTTACAGATATTTGATGGAGAGGTTAGTAGTATAAGAGAGTTTATGAACGGCGATACGTTCAAATCTATAATATCTTAGCTAAAATCAATACAGGAATATTATAATTCTTTAGGATGGACTTTGTATACTCAGCCATATACTTGGCACACATCTAGATTTGATTCAAAAACTGGTAAACGTGTTAATATTGCTGGAGAGACTGATATGATAGCAGTCGATCAAGACGGCGGTATTCATATTATAGATTTCAAAACGTCTAAGAAATCATTTACTCGCAAAAGTGGCGGAAAAACTGATCTTGAGAAAGTTGATCCAGGATACAGAACTAGCTGGATTGGTTTTTATTCAGAGCAGTAGACTATGTATAAACTCATGATGCAGGATAACTCTCTTGAGTTTAATATAAAGTCTGTAGAATTACTGCCATTTAGCGTTAAGTGGAAGAAAGATGGAGATAGCTTTATTTTAAATAAAGTCACTAATGAGCCGAAGAGTAAATCTATACAAATAAACTTTAGTAATGATGTAGAAAATAGATTTACAAAAGAGATAAATATAGATGAATTTAAGTAGGCTTATGATGCTGCTAGAGATTTAATGCTATCTACGTACAAAAAGGTTGTTACTGAATTAGATACTATTGACAACTTGCCGTAGTCTTATAGAGGAGACTTAGAGAGAATATTTAATGATGCTCCAGATGCTATTACTGAGTTTGATAATACACAGGAGATGCTTACTAAATTACAGGCTCACACATCTTAGATGAATGACGTTATAAATAGAATGAAGCAAATCCTGGAAGATGCCGAAGAATACGAAAGATAGGAAGCTGAAAAAGCTGAAGAATTAGCAAAAGCAGAGTAGAGAAGAAAGGCAGAAGAACGAAGAAATAATCCGAATTCAGAAGATTATGATGCAAAACAACAGATATATGCTGATATTGATAGAACTTTGGAAGCTATATCGGACATAGTATCATATGATTCTAATGGAGATCCTTAGGATTTGGCTCCAGATAAACAGGCCGAGCTTTCTAAACTTATGTCTGAACTTTATGAGATTGCTGTGCAGCTTAAAGATTTATCAATACTTCCAGAAGATATTGAAAAATAGAATGAAATATTTCAGACTGTATAGACAATAGAGGATGATTTCGGAATCACTAGAGACGAACACAATGTTGTAAAAAAATACAGTAAAGCTAAGATGAATCCGTTTAACAACCTTGACCAAAAACAGATAGATGAAGACGAAGACCTTGTTAAACTTTCTACAGAATCTGATTTCGTTACAAACTCTACATTTACATATAAGATAGGTGAATATACCGATAAGCTTGGCGAAAAAAAGAAAACCGTATTTGTTGATATAGAATATAATGGAAAGGCTGGTAAAAAGTCATTTAATGATATGCGGGTATGGGTTTCTTCGTATTCACAAGATGGTAAACATTTGGCAAAAACATTATATGACTAGATTACTTAGCTTTAGGATAAATTAAAGCAAGGATATCGACTTGTTCCAGAGCGAGTAAATAGAACGAATGGTAGAACAAAAACGCTTAGATCTCAGCAGCAAAAGAACATTCTTGATACAGAGATATCTAAGACATTGGGAACAGATTTGTATAAGATAAAGTTCGACGGTAAATAGAATATTATTGGTATAGTTAAGAAAAATTCTACATCAGAAGGCTCTATACTTACAGTATTCGCTCCTAATACGTATGGAGATCTTACAAGAAGTATACAATCCTATCCTATTAATCAAGCGTTACATCAGGGAGATTTTGTTGTATTATATAGACCACAATACGATGAATTGAGTGGCTTTGAAGAAAGAGATCCTGTTCCTATTATAATGAGAACAAAACAAATATCATAGAAGGATGCAGATCTTGTTACTGATATACTACGCCAGATAACTCATGGAGAAATATCTCCTGCTCAATATTATTACGAAGGCGATAAAAATACCGGTTTGTCATACGGTCAAATTCTTAGTTTATTCTTCCCGTTTGGTGAAAACTTACCAAATCATGGCAAGAACCTTATGTCTGTATATATTGATAAGGATAATCCTGCTAAGGTTATGATATCCATAAAAGAAAAGGATCCAAAAACAGGGTTGAAGCAACTAAAGCAGCATTATTATTCATACGACTTTTCTGATGATGAACAAATAAAGCAATTTAATAAAGATATACAAAAGTATAAAATTGCAGCTAGAGCCAACTTCTCTTAGCAAAACCTCGCAGAAAACGACGAGCTGTACAATCTTAAAGAATTCTTTGACAACAATCCTAATGAAGTATTACAATTTGGTGACTCTATAAAATTTGAAGCTAGTGATTTTAAGAATCCTAAACAGTCTAATCAGAGTCTTGGTGGTCTAGCTTGGTATATAAAGAATAATGTTCTTACTACAGATTTTAATGGATTTGAGTCTTCTAAAATAAGTTTTGATGGAGTAAAAGTTGAAAAAATTGAAAAGGAATCAACAGAAGATGAAACGCCTATTGACGAGAGTAAGGAAATAGAAGATGCTGCGGACGACGAAAATAAAGATAATGACGCTGTAGACAATTGGTTTAATAATGATAATTAGGAAGTAGATTATGTAGCATGGAACAATAGAACTCAAAGACATAGAAATTTTGAGTACGATACCGAAAGGGCTGCTAGAGAAATTCATAGACTGTTAGGAAGCGTTCGTTTAGACTTTGCAAAGAACAGTAAAGGAGAAGATGATTTCGTAGCCATGCTTAGAGGTGGAGTTGGAGTAGTCGGAAGATGCTATGCAGACTCTATTATATTATCTAAATTTGCAGACGAGGGTACAGAATATCATGAAGCATTCCACAGAATTGCTGAGATATTAATTCCGAAGAGATTACATGATAAGTTGTATAAAGAATTTAGAAAAAGACATTCTAATACAATATTTACAGACAAACAGGTTAGTGAAGAATTAGCTGAAGGATTTAGAGTTTTCATGTTAAATAAGCCTAGATTACATTGGAGTTTCAATCTTGTAAAAATGTATAATAACATTAAAGACTATGTTCGTCAAGTAAGCAATATGAATATGGGATGGAAGTTATATACTGCTTACATGATAGCTAACTCTGGTATATTTAGATATGTAAAAGCAAGCAATAAACGAAAAGAAGAGTTTAAAAACGTATTCAAGTTTAAAAACGCAGAGAGCTCTTTGTTTAAGCGTGGTGGAAGATCGTTTAAATATGTGCTGAACCAACAGATGTATGATGAACTGGTAGACACACTTGTATACGCAGTACTTAATAATCAGAATTTTGATTGGGGTGGATCTGATATACAAAATATAAGAGTTGATCTTGGCTATATAACAGGTAATGCTATTTCTGATGAGAAAAGGAAGAAACAGGCATAGGCGCTGTATAATGCAATAGCCGCACCATAGGTTACAGTAGAACAGCTTGAATCAAAATTAGGAGAATCTAAATATAAGCAAAAAGCAGTTGGATTCCTGGCGATGAAAGAATTGTTACAAGAAGATGTATACAATAATGTTGTGATGGACGATGTTGCCGCAAAGCTCTCTTCTATAGCTACGAATGCCACAAAGATAGCCGAAGAAGACAATGTTGTTGATGTAGAAGATGATCCAGATGCAGATAATGGTAATATTGGGGAACACACTAGGGCATCTTACGAATTCTCTAGATTTAGTAAGGCATCTCAAAGAGTTAAATTCTTCTTCTCTACATTTAGTAACTTTAGATGGGATACAAGATTTAAAGTTGATGAGAACAATCACGTAACATTCCAAAGAGTTCTTGTTGCAGAGAAGAATAGTCTTGGTATGCCTAAATTTATGGATGCAGGAATTGCTTTTAACAGAGTAATGAATTAGCTTCACGATATTTCTACAATACAAGATTTGTATGAAAAAGTATCATCTAGGGCTAATGATAATCCTATGTTTAAACAATTCAAAAAGAGACTCGATGTTCTTATAGAACAAGCTAAAACTGATCCTGATAAAGAAGCTCTTCTTGCTTAGATAAAGATGATCATAAAGTCAAATAAAAATACATTTATGATCTGTAAGGCTAACAGAAATCCTTAGAGTGGAAAGTACTCATTAAGTATACAGAGTTCAGATAGTGATTATTCTTCTATATATCATAAACAAAAGTGGTCCCAAATGTTCTCAAACGGTGGCGGTATGTCAATTCTTCACAAGAATGATAAAGGCGAAACTGTTTTGAAAGATGGGCATAATGCCAGAGAGTTATATGATATAAAGAATTTCTTTACTGCTCCAATGGGTGAAAGAGGAAAGGTTAAGATAAATGGTAAGCTTGTTAAAGTTTATGGTTTATTTGAACATCTTGAAGACCCCAATCATAGACCGTTTACAATAAAGAATGTATGGAGGAGAAAAGATTCTAATGATCCAACAGATCTTCTCGTAGACTGTCGTAATGAGGGAGACTTTGTTGCTATTAAACAGGACTTTTGTAACCAATTACAAAAACTTGGTATAAACTTCACTCTAAGCGAATTAGACTACATGCTCGAATAGAAGTATGGGTAGTCTGATGCTAATGCAATGAAGCAGTTGTTTGAAAGCTCTGTAGAATGGATTGATAGTAAAGATGGAGAAAAGAAAAAAGCAGGATTATTCGAAAGCTTTTATTCTACACTTGATAGCTTAATAAAACCATATTCTGGTAAAGTTGTACTAAATATTAATCAGTAGTATATTGATAGAATTTGGGACAATGTTACTCTAACAAAAGAGTTGTCTAGATGGAAATATAATTATGAGCACTCTCAAGAAGAATTGTCTGTATTAGCTATAAATAATAACAAATACTACCAGATATCTGATAACAATTACATCTCTGATATGGTCGACAATCTTAATGGTGTACAATACCACGAAGGATCATCAAAAGATGGATATATAATGGATTAGAGTGTAAGAAATCTTATTGAATACTCTTATAATTATATAGAAGACCCATAGTCTGCTCCAGATCAAAAGAAAGGAATTGGAAGTATTATCGCAAAACAGATGGTTCAAAAAGATCATCCTAATATTAGTGTTAGAACACTCATTGGATTTAAAACTAATCAAGGACAAGATAGAGGTAGAGATTATTTTAAGATAACAAAGCGTGAAGACTACGTTGCTAAAATGACTATCATCTAGAAGGGGTATATAGTATTCCCTACTATGTCTGATAAGAAGACGTGGGTATTCTTAGATGGAATTAAATTGCCTGGTATTAATTATAAAGAAGGTGCTGCGAAAAAGAATCTTCCAACAATATCAGCTACAATGGTAGACGGTAAAGAGCAAATCAGCATAAGATTCCCAAATAATGTACTTGACTAGTTTAGAGAGTATGCTATGTGCGAATATAAGTCTATCAAAGAAGCTATAGACATGGACTTGAAACCAGAAGAAGTTATAGCAAACTTTGACAACAAAGATCAAGGTAAATATTTCTCTAGTCTTACTGGTGTTTATGATAAAGATGGTAATTTCATTTCTTTTGTAGATAAAGAGGCTGGATATGAGAAATCTCTTAAAATAGCCGAGGAAACATTCTTTGACCCAACAAAAGTTTCTAGGGATTAGCAAAGAGATATGATAAACGAACTTCTCGTAAGACAGACTTAGAAAGAGATAGAATACATGAAGAAACTTCACCTTGTATCTCAAAACAAATTAGGTCAGTATATTAACAAAGGTCTAGACACAATTACTATTGGTAATATCAAGAGTGCAATAAAGACGGGAAGACAAAACAACGCCATCACTGGTAACAGCGATGCAATTTGGTGTCTTGCTGCCGATATCACAGCTAAGTCTATTATGTCTTTGCAGGAGGTAGAAAGAATCTTTAGTGGTAATCCAGCTTATTATAAATGGTAGTTTTCTGGCGCATCGCTTGTTGATAGATAGGTTGATGAGTTTAAACGATTTGGTGGTCTTATATCTACTGGTGATAACAATGTATTGGATTTCATTAATTCCAAAGACGGTGAATATACATGTGCTGAAGTAGCTAACGAGCTAGTAAGTTCTCCTCAATATAATAAGCTTAAGTAGCTTATGACTGAAGGTGAATACAAGTCTGCTCTTATAAACCTCGCTCAAGATGGATAGGTGCAGTTTACTCCAGATTAGATAGATGCCATGACGTTAGACGAGGTTAAACAACATATACCAGAAGATGTAAAAGATATTGTTGAAACAAAAATTGCTGCAGAAACTAAGTCTTACGAAAATGGTATTGATGTTGCCGATGGTGGAGCATATATTACTGCTAATATGTGCGAAAACCTGCTTCGTATGAATGGAAAGTGGAGTAAGGATATAGAGAGGGCGTTTAAGATTCTTAAGTCATCAACAAAGGAGCATTTAACACCAAAAGAAATGTTATCTATAGCAGAAAATTATCAGAAGGTATTCACATCTGTTATTGGATGTTATAAGTATACAGCATTTGGATTAAGAAGACAAGATGTTAAGTCTAAAACTAAACCTTAGACAATAACAAGACTTGTGCCTTATTATAACAAAATGGCTCTTTTCCCAATATTTGACTGTATCGCTACTGGTAGAATGGCTGATATTTATCAGAAGATGAAAGCGTAGAACATAGATATGCTCATGATAAATTCAGCTGTAAAGGTTGGTAGTCAAGGTAGTCTTGGAGGCAAGGAAACTGAGAGTAAAATAGACTTTGCAAGTGATAATATTAAGTTTAATACTTATAAACAGAAGTATCAATTCTTAAGAAAACAGCTTAACACAGATCCAGGAGATAAAGATCTCTAGAACATGGGTACTCAGATGACTAAGATTGCTCTTAGTAATATCGTGTTAGGAAGAACGTATACGGTCAAAAATAACGATGGGTCATTTACCACTAAGACTGGAGAATAGTTAAGAAATGATATCATGTCTGCGATAAATGATTTATCTAAACTTGGATATGACTCACTTCAGAATGAATTCTTTGATAAAGACGAAGATGGTAATATAAAGCTTAATGAGGAAAGATTTGCCAAATATTTGAGAAAATAGCTTACTGATAGAGATGCGGACAACAACTCAGTTGGAGCTCTTAATATAGTGTATACAAACTACGATGATGAAGGTAATCCTATAAAAGGTACAGAACAGATGGAAATACCTTTGGCTGCTACATCAAACTCAAACTGGATAGAAAGTATTCTTACATCTAGTATTAACAAACGAGTTATAGATATAGCTACACCTGGTGCTCCATTTATTCAGAGATCAGTTTGGGGTATGGAAGGAATGCCTACTAAGCTATTAGATAATCAAGTTCCTGGTATATTTAATGGCACGCTCAATCATGGTAATCGTCTTCAGATGATTAACGAAGAAGGTTCAATGGACTGTATGTTGTCATTGGATTACTTTGTAGAATACTACGAGGACAAAAACGGCGAAGAGGTTATGTACTTTAGGCCTGCTGGCAAGAAGTGTAGACTCCAGGTATTTGATAAAGATACTAAAAAGTTTAGAAACATGTCCTTTACTGAAGCTAGAAAATGGCTTATCGATAACAAGGTTATTGGCTCTTCTTTTGATTATACAGATAAAGACGGAAATAAAGTTCATAAAAATGGAGCTAGTGCTAACATTATTGGTTACCGTATTCCTACACAGGCTCAGTCGTCTATACATGCTTTAAGGTGTGTTGATGTATTACCTGTTGTTAGAGATACTGTTGTGCTTCCGGAGGAGTTTACAAAGATAACCGGTTCTGACTTCGATATTGATAAACTTTTCTTAAGTTGTAAACCTTACAATTATTATAAGGATAAGGATGATCATAATAAAAGGAAAGTTAATTTTGATTTTGAAGAAGGATCTGAGTAGGATTTATAGGCAAAACTTATGGATGGATATATGTCGTTATTACTTGATTGGAAAAACGAAGACGACAAGGATTCTAGAACATGTAACATACTTCATAGGTCTATTGATAACGATACGTCTCTTGTTAAAGCTAAAGGCGCATCATATTTAGGCTTTAATGTACTTTCCGACATAGAGTAGAATCTTGATAAAGAACAAGTTGTAATGCCATACGATTTCTATACTCCTAGAAATCAAGTAGAGACTAAAGATACGTTCTTAACAGGTAAAACTGGTATTGGTCCGTTTGCGTTGAATAATAACAGTTAGATTCTTACTATGCTTTATGATGTTAAGTTTACACAGAAAGTAGGTACTATTATGAAAGACCTTGGTCTTGATAGACTTGGTAGAACCCTTGATAGAAATCAGCAGAATATATTGTCTTGGCTGTCTGCTATGATTAATGCTCATGTTGATATTGCTAAGGATCCATACATTACTAGATTAAATGTAAACCCTTATACATACAATCTTGTAAACCTACTTCTTAGAGTCGGTCTTGGAGAGGATACATTCTATTTTACAACTCAAGGCATCATGAAGGATTTGGCTTTTGCGTACAACGATTCTGTTAGTACGTATATGGCTGATGACAGTAAGACACCTTGGTAGAGACGCAGAGATGCTGAAAACGATGTTCTTAAGAAGTATTTCTCAGAAGAGCCAGAAGTTGATAATGATCTTAATTGCATACCTAGTATAATGGAGGAAATACAGAAAGGTTTTGATGATATTCCTACAGCTTTAGAGCAAGACTATATAATTAGGTAGATTTTAGGAGAATTCTAGAAAGATGGTAAATGGATACGAGGCTATATTGACGCAGAAGGCAACGAACATTTAGTTGATGTTAAGAACAAGGTTAGAAATTCTATAATTAGAGAGATGTCTATAAATTAGAATCCTAACAAAAAGGGATACATAAACCAAACGTCAACTAAGAAGATGTTTACAGTAATGTCTAGAGATGGTAAGGAAATAAAATTATCACCATTGGATGTTACAAGGTGGATATTTATAGCTAATAAGAGGTTCGAAAAGCCTGGTGATGCATTGGCAAATCTTGTTAAATATTCTAAGATAGACACAAAGAAACAAGGTAAAAATATAGCTGAGCAAGATGCTTATCTTAAGGGATATAATGATACTTATAATCCTGGAGGATAGACATACTAGCAGTTTGAGCCTACAAGTTTATCTGCGTTAAAAGACGGTTCATATATAGGAAAAAAGACTAAGTATGCTACAGATTTATATAGAGACATAGTAGGACAGCAGCTCCTTTCTTCTTGTATGGCTGTGTTTGGAACCAGAAATAAAGAAGGTAAGAGAATGAAGGATGGTATATTGCCTCAAATACTTAAAGCAATAAACAGAAAAGATGGAGCAGTTCCAGCTGACCTTCTTAACAAGATTATGATACAGATAACATCTTGTATTAAGTCAGAGTTCTTTAACAATTATTGTGATGAAAACGATATAAATATTCACGACTTATTCTCTGGAGACAATACGATTTATGATAGATTGCTTGATCTTTAGATTAAGGCCGAATCTGATCCAAATTATTCTTACCTTAAAAACAATCTGCTTTTGAAGGTTCTCGTTCCAACTTTAAATACTGAAGACGGTCCTAATAAAATAGAACACGATCAGATAGAATTACTTAATACGTTTGGAGAAAGAGAGGGTACATACGAAAAACCAAAGTTTGTAAAGTTCTTTAATTCAATGGATGATGATAGTAAGAATTCTAACTACGTATACGAAGCTTGGGAAAGATTACTTGAAGACACAGATGAAACTGTAAAGAATTTTGCTAGAGATTTGGTTGTATATTCGTTCTATTCGTCTGGAGATATGTCTGGTTTCTCTAAGTTCTTTAAGTACGTTCCAAATAGTTGGAGACTTAATTCTGGATATGTTGATTTCGTAAGAACTAAACTTAAGGACTTAAATACAAGAATACCATCTCCTGTTTATATATAGAATATGGTTGATGATATAATTTTAAATAACTGGTTCGATAATGATTTTGTAAAAGAGTATCGCCCTAGTTAGCTTATTGGAGTAGTTGGACAAAATACAATAACCTATAATCCTCACGCGAAGCCAGAAGATATGATTAGTATGTATGCTAAGTATGAAGGTTATTAGAAAAAGGTTTTAACGAACAACTCTGGAGAAGCTATTAATATGTTTGGTATATTATCTCCATTTGATCATGCTGCCCCTAATATAGCATGCGGCTTAGCTGTAAGAAATGGAAAATATCAATCAACTATTGATTATCAGCATCCACCTAGATTTATAAAGGTGTCTAGAAATAACATGAAGAAAGGACAATCTCAACACGATTACACCATCTATATGCATTATGCTACTGGAGAAAAACGTATTCAGAATAGTAATGGCGAATATGAAGCTATACGTTATCCAATTTACGTTAAAGTAAATCCTAAAGGATATAAAAACGGAATATATAACATTACGGAATTCGGAACACCAAACTCAGTAGACAATGTATTTGGTATACAAAGTAGAGATGCTGCACAAAAATCATGGAAAGATATAGAGCCTACTGCTTTTGACCAAGAGATTAATAAGGTTAAAATTGAGCAAGGTAAGCCTACTATATCAAGAGTAAGTGATGTTGAAAATATCGATAGAATATTAATAGGTACAGAGAACGGTAAGATTCTTCCTCCTTTAGGAAGCGAATATTATAGAATATTTGACGATCAAGGAGAGCGTGAATGGAGTTCAAGCGTTCCTGGCATGTACAACTATGGAGAAGGTGACGAGAAGGGATCATTACTTGAAGACTTGTTTAACTTTAAAGATTCTCAATTAAATAAAAAAGATACTAAAGGTAAAACGTTAGCAAATCTAGATGATCTAGATGATAAATTAGGATGCTAATAAAATGTATTAGTTATGGTTTGTATAATAAGAAGTAAATATTAGAACGAGCTAAAACAACTATCAGGTATATTGGGCGGTGAGAAAGCCGCCCACTATGCTTTATGTATGAATAATGGGTACAATCTTACTGATACCAAAGAAGGTAAGCATTCTAAATTATTCGATTAGCTCAAAGAAAAATACGGAGAAGATGAGGCCATAAGGATGAAAACTTATACTTTCACTCCGTAGTTCACAGATTAGTTTTGTGATTGGTATAATGATAATATAAACAAAAATAACGAAATTATAAAAAATGCTACAGTTATATGGGGGCATCCAGGAACTGGTAAGACATGGCTTTTCAAATAGGGTAGAAAAGATATAATAGATTTTGATTCTGAATATAAATCAAAATTAGGAAATCTAGAATAGAGAGAAAAGCTTAAGAAAGAAATTGGAAAGCAAGAATACAACAAAAAACTTGATTAGTTATTTGATTAGGCAAAACAAGAGGCTAAAGAAACCGGTAAGAAACTTCTTGTTAGTGATATGCATTTTCTTAGAGATAGAGCAGATGATCTCGATGCTATAACAAATATTTCCGATAAAGAATTTATTCAAAGAAGTCATTAGAGAGGAGAGCATGATGAAGCAGATAAAATGGATTGGAAGAAATCCATAAATAAAGCAATGTCAAACGCTCCTAAAGATAAAATAATTAACACAACTGGATATATATCAAATCTTTTAGATGAATCTGAAATAAATAAAATAGACGAAAACGGAGAACCTAAAATAGAATATGTAGAAAAATTATATAACGAGTATAATGATGGTAATTTTAGTGATTCAATAACATTTTCAACCCTTGGATACGAATCGAACTTGCAAAAGATGAAGCAGGCTATGCAAGATGAGGGAGATGCAATAGATTCAGCTGTACAGCAATCTATAAATACTTCTGTAAAAAATATTGCTATTAAGCCAGGAGAGTCTTTAATACATTTTTTCAAAAGAAAGAACGTTATTAAAGGTAAACTTATTACTGATAGAGTAAACCAGATAATGTAGAAAAGACAACAAGTTTTAGCTTAGCATTATGGTTTAAAATAGGTAGTAAAAGATGATGGTTCTATAGAATATTCTACTGATAGCAAAGATACAGATAAGCAAATTCTTGTTAAGTTTGTAAATAGTCTTGGTGATAAACGCGGAATGTATAGAGAAGCAGAACATACTTTGTACATCTCTCTTATAAATGCTGATCCGACAACTATGAATCACGAATTAGCTCACTATTATGTAAGAACATTCTGGTAGAGTAAGGAAGTATAGAAAGCTTTGTCTATATTTGATGATAAGAAACTTAGTTCTAGATAGCTTGAGGAAAGATTAGTGGAGGAGATAACATCACGTACAATGGCTGAAAACTTCTCTACAGAGCCACAAAAGCGGTCTATAATACAATAGTTCTGGAACAGCTTTAAAAGCCTCTTAAATCGCCTTATTTTGGGCAAAATGACCGAATCTAAGAAGAATGATATACTTGACTCTATAGCAGCTAACTTTTACTTGAATAAATAGCTAGAATAGGACTACAAGTCAATGGCTTTCTACGATAAGTATAATGGCGATATGTTTTAGCAGGGCGATATACCAAATGCTAATGACTTAAAGGTATATGAAACTATATCAACAGCCGTTAAGCGTAGATATTCTGCAGAGCGTGCTCAAAAGGCAAAAGATACTATAAAGATATAGACTCTTAGAGCAAAAATAAAAGAGTACCAAGAAGATATTGATTTAGGATTCTTTGGAGAACGTGTAACCAGAAGTACAGATGAGCAGCAAGAGAAAATAACATCTAACGTAGAATGGATTCTAGATTAGGCTAGACGAGAATTAAATGTACTTGGAAGACATTTATCAGACAATAGAGCAGGTGTAGAATAGATGACAGCAAAATAGTTATTCGACGCACTTACAAACGTTGTTGGATATTATGAATATATATTTAATAATAAGCAGTACGGAATATTCTAGTCTTTAGGAAAATATGGCAATAGTGGTATAATAGAATTTAAAAACGGTAGCACTTTGTATCAGGCTTTTCAAGAAGCAAAAATAGATTTGGATTCTATACATGAAGAGCTTAATACTTAGATAAAAGAATATCTTGGAAAGCGATTATATAATTTCGTATAGGATAATGTAACAATTGGAGACAAAGATGTATTTTACCAGAATGTTATGCATTGGTTATACAATGAAATAGACAATGGCTCATTAAATGCATTCGAAAAGTATGTTGGTATAGCTTCTAGCTCAAAGTCTTAGTTAATTAGAATTGTTGATAATATGATTCAATCAGTCAAGAATGAGAAAAGAAGAAACGCTCTTACTGTTGGTCATGAATTTGTCAGCAAAATGAACAAGTTAGCTGGTCATTCTGTTTCTAATTATTAGGCTAGATTTTGTGAGACTGATTCTGATGGGAAAACTACCGGTTATTGGATAAGGCCAATAAACTACGGTCAGTATTATAAAGAGAAAAAACAATTCGTTATCAATCTTGCAAAAAAGCTCGGGTTGAATCCGGATTCAAAAACAGGTAGAGTTGATTTGTCTAACGTTGATACAAAAACAAAAAGAGATTTCTTAAACAGCATTGAAGACTGGGTTGGAGAACATGCACACAGAAGATATAAGGCTGAATATTATAAAAAGAAGAGAGAGTTTTTGTCAGATGACACAATGAGGACAATGGGCGCAATACAAAGACAAATAAATGTCCTGTTGTCTAAATAGTATGATGAAGATGGATATTTTATGCCTTACAGATTAGGAAAATCTGATAGAGATTTACTTGAAAGACTTTAGAGAGAAAAATAGTAGTTATCTAACTTTTATGATAGAATAGAAGTTTCTTCTGGCGAAGTTAAAATAGTTCCTAAGACAGGCGATGCTTTACGTATGGCTGAAGAAATTCATGCGTGGTACAATTATATTAATGGGAAAATAAAATACAAGCCTAATGTAGAAAAATACAATGCTGGATTAAAAAAGCTACAAGATTAGTTATAGAATGCAAGTTCTTCGTCAGAAAAGTTAAAGATACAAAAACGTATAAAAAGCTACGTATATTATAATAGTAAATTGTAGTATACGGAAGACTTCTAGAACCTTTTGAACGAATGTCATTCTGGTGAACAGGATAAGAGACTGGCTATACTGTAGGAGAGAAGGAGAAAACTGCTCATACCAGCTAAAGATGTCAATGACGCATTAGCTTCTCCAGACTTACAGAATTTGACTATTGAAGACTTAAAATAGATACAGTATCTTGATGAGTAGATATCTAGAAGAAAGCTTATAATAGAAAATAATTATGAAACATTAAAGTCAAAAGAAGAGAGCGGCACACTAACTCCTGCAGAAAGAAAGTGTCTTGATAAGTTAGAAAAGTCAAAGGAAGAACCATCTTGCGATTTTAATGATATAGCAGCAATGGATGAAGTTAAGGTTCGTGGAACGGAAACTACTATGTACGATTGGTGGGAAAACAAGCTTAAAAACGAAGGTTGGAGCCAGTAGGAGATTACTGATTTACTGTGGTACACAGATAGAAAAACTGGAGAATCTAGAGTATTAAGCTGCTTTTTTAGAATGGTCCCAAAAGTTGATGAAAATAGTGAGGATGAATTAACGTTACCGAATGGTAGAAAAATAAAGGTATTAGAAAGAGTTCCAGGCAACGCTTATTCTGAATTAGATGAGACTTCCGAGTTGGCTGATGAAGAGTATGATAAGACATCAAATGAAACAATGCAGCCTAAAAAGAATGGTATATATAATGGTAAGACATTCTCGTACGAAAACAAGTAGTATAATAAGCTTACAGAGGAAGAAAAGGATTTCTTAAATAACTATATTATTAAGAAATTGATGTGGGGCTCTAATGAAAAAATAGCAGGTAAAGTATCAGCTAAATCATATAGAATGCCACAAATACATGGAAATTCTGTAGAAATGATGTGGGGTAGAGGATTTGGGCCACTTGGTATAGCAAAGTCAATAGGATATGCTGCTGGGCAATTTTCTTAGATAAACGAAACTGATACAGAATTCGATATGTCTATGTCTGACGACTTAGCTATGAGACCAGACGGAACAAAGGTTGGTGTTATTCCTATTAGATATGTAAAGACGCTTGATGACCCAGAACATATTTCTACAGATATTATAGGATCTGTAATGTCTTACTGGATGATGGCAGAAAATTTTAGACTTGTGTCATAGTTAACACCTGATTTGGAATTGATTCACGATTCTGTAAATAACGGTACAACTACAGATACAGCAAAAGTTATTAGAGAAATGATAGATACATATATGTATGACAAACATACAAAGTTAAATGAAAACTCTAATAAGAAAATGTCTAAATCTGCACAGAGATTAATAAAGTCTGCAGATACAATTAGAAAGAATACATCTAGAACACTTTTGTCTCACAACTACTTTACTATTATGAAGGGATTCCTTGATGCTAGTAAGACGGTTGGAATTGAAGCTCTTACAGGTAAGTATATAACAGCCAAGGATATGGCTTACGCTCATAGTTATATAGCTAGATCTTTAGGGACTATTGCTGCAAGCGTTGGAAAACCAAACGTTCATGGTTGGCTAGCAGCAGCAATGCAGTATAATGGTTGTACGAAGAGTATAGACGAATCATTTAGCCATACACAAAATACTTGGGCTACGAAGTTTCTTAGAGACAATCTGTTAATGGGAGGTTATACGGTAACCGACTTTATGGTTACAGGTATGATATGTGCTTCAGTGTATCATCATTTTAGGCTAGTACATGTCCCAATAGTAGAAAAAGTAGACAAATCAAAAATCCTATATAATGCAGAGTACAAAGTTACTGGATGGGAGGATAGATTTGTAAACCAAGAAGAAGCTATGGATTTGTATTATAAAGCCGGACTTGGTGATTAGGCTGGTATGAAAAACTATGAAAATGCAAAAATAACTTTGCATGATGCTTATATTGAGGAGAATAGCAATTTCGTAATTCGTGATGAATTTAAAGATAAAGTTAGCAAGCGTCTTGAAGATATAGTGTCTAACACTATAAAAGAAAGATCAGCCGTAGCAAATGGTATGATGCCAGAGAATGGAAGACACTCTGTAGCATATACAAATCCATTTGCAAGATGGATAATGGTAATGCGTGGATATCTTCCTACTCTTGGATTTGATAGATTTAAAGCTGGTAGTGACTTCTCTGAATATAAGTCAGATAAATATAACCCTACTTCTTTTAATGCTATAAAATACAAAAGAAATAATGGCGAGATGTCTGATGAAGAGTTTGAGAGAGCTAGAGAGTACTATGAGAGATATGATGGTTAGTTCAATTTTAACACCGCTACAGTTGATAGAGGTCAAGTAAGGGCTACTATAACAGCATTACGAAAGACAATAAATAATGCGCTTTAGTTAGCAAAGCATCTAATTACGTTTGATTTCAATGCTATCAAAAATGATAAAGGCAGAAGAAGTAAAACTTATAACGAAAAGAAGATGTTGTTAAAGTCTGCCTTAGAAATAGGCTTTATTGCGGCTATGGGCATATTGTCAGTATTTACTGCATAGATGATATAGGATCTTGATGATGACGATGATGATACTGTACAGTATGCAACATATGCAATAGCGTTATTAAATCAGGGATTATTAACAGAGTCTTCTACTGCGTGGGTTCCAAACACCGTATTAGACTTGTTTACATCTCCTACTACGGTTTATGCATATTTATAGAGATACGCATATTTTGGAAATATTGTAGGATAGTTAGCATATTTAGGTTTAACTACTATATCTGATGAAGATGACGCTTCTTACTATGAAGATGTTCTTGGCAAGAATTCGTCTTATGCTGGTCGAACAAAATTGGATAAGGATCTTATTAAATTGTCTCCTTTATTCGGAATACCTGGAAGTAATCTTTATGAAAACTTTACTGTATCCGGATTAAAAGGTAAATATAAATTTTATAGTCAAAGCGTTGCACCTAATTCAACTCTATATAAAATAAACAAAGCCTTTAGCGGAGGTGATAAGAAATCATCCAAATCTAATTCAAACCCTTGGCTTAATGAAGATTACGAACCGTCTTTTGGCGGAGGTTCTTCTTATGATCCTTCTGACAGATTTGACGAATAATCGTATAATTGATGTCGTAACGTTTTAAACAAAACAAAAGAATAAAAGCTCAAGTCTCAATTAAGAGGCCTGAGCTTTTTTCATTCTCAAAGTATACGTCGTCTAGTGTGACGTAATTATCGTTAAGAGGAAGATTACTCTCTTCGCAACTTATTTTATTATATTTGTCACATATGAAACGATTAATATAATTATCTGCACAACACCAGAATTTGTTTATTTTGTCACGTTCTTTTGTTGTAAGATTTACAATACCATCCATAATGTCCAGATATTTTTTTGGAATTACTTTTAGTATATATACAGTAAAAGGTTTGTCTTTAATATATATGGTGTCTGATCCATAATATGTTGACAAACCTTTTATTTTTCTATCTGTATACCATCGTTCATCTGTATGACACAAATTGCTATATACAAGAAAGATGTGGGAATCTAAGTATGGCTTATCAATATTACTTGTATAAGCATCATAGAACCCAACATCTTCTGATATATCTTCAAGCATCATATTTTCTCCTAACAACGGGATTAATACTTTGCACTGTTTACTCATAGGTTTAAAGTTTCGCTACCGTCTCCAGCGTAATACTCATAACCATGTTCCCATAGATTTTTATCCATGTGCCATGCTATTTCTGTCATTGCATCATTTATTACACCGTTCCTAGAACAAACCTGAGACGGATCCAATCTGAAAACTCTTATTTCATTACTGCCTGTTGTATCAATAGCAATAATATAAAACTCGAATCTCCATTTATCAAATTCATCAGTTATTCCTGGTATATTTGCAAGATACCAATATACAGCATCCTTATAAAAACACAATTGTCTACAGTAATCAAATTCTTTCATACTGTCCTCAAAGTGCCACAGTTTGGCCGTAGTCTTGATATCCATAATTGTACATACTTTGTTTTGAAAGTCGAATGTACAACTATCTAATAAAGATTTGCATTTAATGCACTTAAACGGTAAATGAAAATCCCAATTTATTTGGAATTCATGATATATATGAGTAAAGCCGTACTCTCCAGATTTTCGCAACAGTATGCATGCTAATTTGTGAGCTTGCACATTATTCTTAATAGTATCAAGTTGTTTTAAATCGTATTCAGATATAAGTATCTTGTTCGTTTTTAAGGCTTCGATATAATCCTTATACTCTACGCTTATTTTAAGCGCTTCTGAGAGGATTTTATCTTCACTCTTGCCAACTATACTATATGACTTGCGATAGGCTTCTGAGAGCTGTTTATTTAGCTCTATTTCAACGGTATTTATTAAGTTTTCACAGAACTTTTGTGCTTGCGCACTTTTAGGCTTGTCGCCATCGAACAGAACGTAATCATTCCAGAACTGATCTGGCTGAAGCAGGAACTCATGTATCATGGTTCCTTTACGTAACTGTGGCAAATCTAAGCCTTTCTCTTTACCATCCAGCATATTACGAAAATAGGCCGGCCCTTTATTTAAGAACCAGCCTATCGCACTATTACTAATACGTGTATTATCTTCGTAGTATGGAATGTCGTATTCCGGTATTTTGTACTTTGGTGTAATCATTAGCATCCTGCACAACAACAATCACAACAGCAATCATCTGAAGTTAATTTCTTCTTAACGTTCTTATGATTGTTTTCTTTACAAGAACGAGCATGAGGCTTTATAGTACCTTTTGAAGAAAGGTTCATATCCTCAAACAACTCTTCGAATGTCGTAGTAGGATAATTGTTAGCTTCCTTTACGAAAGAAACAATGTTGTCAAAACTACATACTTCGAAGTTATCCTTAATAAAGTCTGTTAAAGATTTAACTTCCTTCTTATCATCAAGCTTGTCATTTAATACCTCCATTATAAGAGATGGAGACATTTCTTCAAACTCACGCCAATAGCGAATACGAGAACAACGGTCTATCAGATACTCTGATATCTCACTGTCATCATTACAGGTAAACAAAATCATATGCTTACCCTTAGTATCAGAACCATCCAATACCTGTAATAAGAAAGAATCATCGTAATCTGCAAGAACTTTGTCAAGCTCATCAAACAAGAAGCAAACACTTGTGTCACCGAGCATCTCTACAATATTTCGAAGGATATGTGGACGTATGTTTTTGTCTATGTTCACAATTGGAAGACCGCTCTTATTGGCAATCATCTTAGCCATTACGGTCTTTCCTGATCCCTTCAATCCTGCAAGCATTACACCAGTAAATCCGCTCTCAGACAGGTTATAACTATTAACAACTTTGTCTATGAAACGTTCATCACGCGATGTACAATATACCTTAGAAGGTAAAGGTAACTTACCAGACTCTTGTAATGATACGGTGTCAGTATAACGGTCTACAATAATATTGTAAACTGTTCCTGGAATCAAATCATACTCAAGACCATCTGTGTTAAACTTAAAGTTTATATTATTACCTACTTTCAAAAATTTCTTTTCCATATTTACTGATATTATAATACTCAAATATTGGTTTTTATCTTTTCTACCATCTCGTCTACCTGGTTTTGGTTACGTACGAGATAACATTTCATTTTACTTCGATGTCGCTTAAGATAACGCTTAAACAGTTTCCATCTAAGAGGGAATGAATCTCCCATAAAACCTTTGCATTCTACTACAAACCCATTTCCTATGAAGTCAGGTAGATATGTTAGAGGTCTTATTTTTTCACCTAAATACTCGAATTTGTCCAGTAATACGAAATGCTTTGGCTCATATTTAACTGGTATTCCAGCTTTCATAAAAGCTTCATAAGTATAGCATTCGAGCTTACTCTTAAAACTGAGACCATACTTATCGACTTTTGTCGCATTCCGTACTCTGCCTTTGGATTTCTTTTTAGATTTCTTGCCTATCATAATAAAAATTCTTTCCCCTTATTTTGGATACAGAAGTTCTATTAAAATAGACAATTTCGCCATCAGTTTCTTTTTGTTCACCTCCACGATGAACACATACGCATATACATCCATCATCACTATAACTATCCCAGATAGTCATCTGCAATTTATTTGGAAGATAAATACGCATAAATCCACCTTTGTCGAGACGAATTTTCTTAGTCAGCTTTTTTGTAAGCCATTTATGCAATAGAGGAGACATTACTGCACCTCCCAGCACACCTAATAGGCATCCTATTACTACATCAATCATATTTCTGTAACGTTTTTGTTAACCAGTCTTTCATGGTGCTAAATCCGTTGTCACGAACAGCATCTGATAGATCTTTGGCTTTAAATTTTTTATTAATGAAAAAAGCATCTATTTTGTATTGCTTACTATATTGTCTAGCCTTAAGCATACCGGTTTGATCTCTATCATACAGTATAACTATATGTTTCCATTTGGAACGTAGAGACCTGAGTATGTCTTCAGGTATAAACACAGTTTCACTAGCAGCAGCTATTGCATTAAAACCCATCTCGTAGCAACACATCACATCTTTCAGTGATTTTGTTATTATGAGTAGGTCGCCTCCTTCCTTAGGCAATTCGGATAATCCCTGTACGTGCCGATTCGTCAGATTGGTACGCCATTTAGTAAACTTGGAAGCAAGTGGACGATAAATCTTAAACTTATCATACACTTTATATGCATACATAGGACTATTCTCTTTGTAGATACTTCGGACGATACTATTACAAAGAAAGTATTTAATGCTAAACACATTGAACTTTTTTAGTGTATCAATATGTATTCCGAACTGTTTCCAGTACTGTTTGTCTACATTGGTAAACGGCTGTCGAACTATTCCGATATCAGTATCTCCTTTCGGCTTATCGTACGTATTTGTCCTTACGATTGTATTAGGATTTATTCTGCGTACGATTCTCAATAATTCTCGTTCAAGCTCTTCTCTAGTCGTTATACCTTTGTATTCTTTTAGGAACTTCAGAGAGTTTCCGCATTCTCCAGTTCCAAGGTCTTTCCATAACAACCCTCCTGTTTTAGAATGAAATATTCCAAATGAAGGGTTCTTATCTCCAGACCTTAGAGGACTATTCATAAGTTTTCCAACTTTAAATTGTCCTAAACAATACGTATAGATGTCTAAATCATTCACTTTGTCCAAGATGTCTTTCAAGGACATAGTAATCGCTGTTCTAGTACTATACATAACTTATAAGTTAGTACGGCATGTTAGAGTTGCACTAACGACCTCTCGCGGTTTCCGACGTGTCCAACCGAGTGCTCTAACTACCTGAGCTAATGCCGCATATAAATTAGCGTATTCCCGTGGAATCGAACCACGCCTTCATTCTGTCACAATGATATAGCTTACCACTTACTATTAGGAATACAAAATGAGCAGTTTAATGACATGCTCAGGTCTACGTTGACGGACGTATAGCAGTTTACGGAGATGCTAAGCTCGGACTTTAGGTTATTCAAACCCGCACTTACGTAGCGTACACGCGTATGAAATCTGATGCCAGGTAAACTGTGCATCATAGATAATATCGGCCTTCACAGGCGGACAGAGCTATTACTTTCACAAGCTGTAGCTCTTCTTATCATCAGAAATGTTGTGGCTCTGTAGGGATTCGAACCCTACTGGACTTTTGTCTATATAACAAAACATGATTAAAACGTCGATTTGGATCTGTTTTCGCATACGTCCATGCTTGTGTCTCACGACACCCTGCGAGCCTTATTGGAGGCATTTCACCTCCAAAGGGTAACTGAATTACCTAGCTCCACCAATACCCTTTCATGGCAGTATTACCTCCCTGGGTATAACCACTTGTTGTATAGTTTGGCACTCCTGCTATGTAGGCAATATAAAAACCACCTACCGGATTTCATGCAATCAAGTAGTATTTCTATTTCTTCAGGCGTAAACTCCTTAAAAGGGAAGATCTGATGCGCCTGCTGCATCCGCAGTTTCCGGAGTAACGGTTGGTGGCACGTTAAGCGGATCGTTGTTCTCCTTATCGGCAACAACTGGTCGCTCCATAAGATCGTTCTTAAAGAGCTTAATCTGCGAATCTGTATTAGACATGTCTTCAACGAAGATTCCGAGCTTACTTACTTGAGTATAGCCCTTCTTGTCATAGATAACCTTCAAACGGAGCTTTTTCTTGGTAGCAACCATAGGGTCAAGCATCTTCTTTGTCCAGTCAATCATCTCCTTGAATGTAGAAAGCTCTGCATCTGGTCTCTGTGGGTAGAAACAATCAAGAATCTGACAAACTCGTCCAAACTGAGCGTTATCACGCTTCTGCAAGTCTTCGTCTGTCTTAATATACATTCCCTTTGTATTCTTCCACTCTGTCAGAGTAGCTGTTTGACCATCCTCGTTCTCAAATACGATCTCGAGGAAATCGAGACCCTGAGGAGACTTGTTACAGTTTACCTCTTTAAGAGTGACATCCTGGTTGATGCCTACTGGCATATAACTACTATTACTAAATTCTTCGTTGCTAATTGCGGCTGTCTTTGTACTAAACATAATCTCTATTATTTTAATATACGTAATGCTAACATATCAAGTTTATTCTCAGCATAGTATGCTGCTGATCGAATAGATCGATATATCAATTTACTTAAATATTCTATCCCAATGTGTTGTAAGTGTCCCATCTTCATTACCTTCTGCAATAACGATATCCTTTCCGGCTATGTGTCTTGCACGAGCCTCCATGATGGTATCAGATGTACCACCTTTAAAGGATATATGCGTTTCATTTCCTTTGCGATATACATAACCAACCGCATCGGCTAATCCACACACGATTTTACTCAGCTTACCAACCAAGTCGAGCTCTTTTGCAGAAACTTCAACACCATCCTTTTCAGTTACGGTGTCTTTAACGTGACCTACAAGAATAAATTCGTCACACAAATCTCGGAACATATCAACTACCTTCTTTACTGCGTCTCTAAGATACTTATATCCAGCACCGTTAGGCAAGGTGGTTACGTCTGTGCCGTCCCACTTCTTACCCATTGGAGTTTGGCGATAGAGTGTACAAGCATAGCTCATACAAATATCCTCAAGTCGTGTAGCATTATCGATAGTGATATGCTTATAGAAATTATGACCTACTTCTTTATTCTTGGCACGAATGGCACTTGCTGCTTCTCCTAAATCATTGATCGTACGACACTGGATGGCCATCGCATCAACGAAGACAGAGCCTCCCTCAAGGTCTATGATAAGGTTATTATCCAGCTGTGCAAGACAAGATGTTTTACCAGCCTTTGGAAGACCATAGAGTATAAGATATCTAGGATTTTCAGAAATTGCAGGAATTTTACTAGTAGGTAATGTTAAACTCATGATACAATGATACTAAAAGTTTTAATTAAAGCTTAATGTTAATATTAATGATTGTCTTCTTAATCTCTGGACTAAGTGAAGAGATGAAGTTGTAATCACTAAAATCAGAGTAACTATAAATGTCGGTACCAATCTGAATCTCATCATTGTAGAAAATGACAGGGAGACCATTCTCAAGACGGTAAATCTTACCGAGCTTAATACCCTTCATAATACTCTTCTTCTTGCCATAGTTAGCAAGAATATCACAAGCCTTTGCGAACAAAGTGTCGCCCTTCAGAGGCTTGTAGATATAAGTATGATCCAACTCGTCGAACATGGCATCAATCAGATCGTCATCCTCCTTCTTTGTGTTAAACAAATAAGAGTTGTTCTTCTTTACAGTAGAAAGAATAATATCATCGAGAATCTGAGAATAAATGTTACCATTGTTAGTGTTCTTAATGTTGTTGTCAGTAAACTTAATATCGTATGTTGTCATAATTCAGCCTAAATTTTAATTGCTTAACTTTCTATCAAGTTGTTATAAGCTAAGTCATTCTGGAATTCAAGTATGCAGGGCTTTCCTGCGTCTCGATTCTTTAAGATGTGTAGATACACCTTGTTCTGAGTAGGTAAATGGTTCGGGCCGTATTCTTGTATTCCAAGAATTTCAGGCCTATGAATGACTATAACATAATCGCTAGCTTGAAATAAAGCGTCAGCAGATGAAATGTCGCTTCTCATAGGATAATGCGACAAAGAATTGTTTATTCTTTCTGGTGATTCAATATTTCTATTCATCTGTGCTAGTTGTAACACTGATGTCATAGGATACTTTTTGGCACTTATGAAAACTCTTTCGAGTTCCTGCATGGTTTCTATAACGCTGCCTATCGGCTTCGTCAATAGAGCATGGTCGTACATTATCACAAAATGCTTATCAGTACCCTTTATGTATGTATTATAGAAATATTTAATAATGTCTTCTGCTTCCTTGGGAGTTGTAGGATTATCTACAAACCATATAGGATACTCCTTTAGTTGATTAGATACTGAGATGACTTTTCTGAAGGTATCGTCATCTAGGTCCGTTTCCGAACTATACAAAGTCGAAGTCGTTTTCCTAAGCTTACTAGAAAGCGTTCTTCCAACTTGCCTAAATCCAACCATCTCTAACGAGAAAATCAGAATTACTATTTCTTCATCAGGATTCAAATCAACAATATCAGTTGAGATCTCATTTGCGAATGAGCTCTTACCACTTCCTGAAATACCAGCTATGGTATAAACGGTATTAGGTTCAATACCTCCCATACACTGCTTATTAAACTTAGCCCATCTAGTCTTTAGAGATGTTATAGAATGATCTCTACGACCAGATATGTAGTTTATCGCCTCTTGGGCTACAACTGACATTGGTCTTATAAGATTAGATAAGTTCTGTTCCATAAGTCGATTCCTCAATTTTAGAGTTGTCTTGCATTTCTTCCTCAGATTCTTCCCATTGATGGTCTACGAGCCATCTCCACATCGTCTTCATATAACTTAGTTTACCCTCGTTAGTCTTTTTCTTCATTTCGAAGTCGAGACACTGAATAAGATGTTGAGCCATAGCTTCGCTTTGACCTACATAAACATTAAATAAATGTCTACACTTGTTAACGTTGGCTCTCAGATAGTTTTTGGTGCCATCTGGTCGTAGAACGTATATTGGGTACATTTCATAAAACAGATCGAAATAGTCCTGTTTAGGTCGAACTGTATCCTTAAGCGTATCTGTTGCATGATATGTAATTGACTTACCTCTCTCGATCGAGGTAATAAGTCCCTGAGAAATTAAGTTTGATATTTCTTCGTCGCTAACTAGGCTGACAATTTTGCGGACGTCTTGATTATAAGTTTTTTGATTCTTATCCAATACCAAACTTAGGAATATTAATTGATTTGAATTTAGTCCTGGAATGTCCAGGAGTTTTGTGTTTAGTTCAATAATCATCTTATATACGTTGATAAACGATTAATCATCGAATATTGTCAACTGGCGATTAACAAACTCACTAGCTATTTTTTTTGCTTTGCTAATGTAGTATTGGTAATCCAGATGACGTTTCTCTATTGGTGTGGCATCTATCTTGTTAAGAATTCGTACTCCATATTCTGTTATTTTTGTTTCAGAACGATTTTCGTACATTTTGTCCTTAATTCTCATAAGATAATAGCCACTGCTTGACGCGTAATATCTATTAATACGTTGAATCTGTTTTCCTCCATATTCAACTTTTGATTCCTTGTTTACGCTTTGTGACATCAAGAAATCACGGACATCTCTATCCTTCTTAATAAACTTGTCTATCGGTTCATTGTTCAAAAAATAGTTTATCACAGCTTTGGAGATAACAACTGGTGTCATGCTGTTGTTAAGACCAATTTCTGTGATAAACTTGCCTTTCTTTTCTATCAGTCTTGGATCTCCAGATTGGGAGTATCCTTTGCGAACACCAAAGTAATTGTTCACGTCGTACTGATAAAACGACTCGTAATCATCGGATTCGAATGTTAACTGGGTTAATTGCTCAACTTCCTTAATTGCATCGGCTATTGCGAAGCGGGCGGATTTGTTGGCAATGTAGACGACACCATCTGTATTGACTTGTACAATCTTACAATTCAATTCTAGAAGCCTATCCACTAACATAAGTAGTATAAGTTGCCCATTTATACGTATCTTGTATACGTTAAGTGGATCATAAGCCCAGCTACTTTCTTGTTGCATCTTTCCTGTAAGAGCATTAAGAGCCTGTTTAAATGCCTTAGACTTTAATAACTCTCCATTACGTTTGGCAGCCAAGCGCTCCTTGTATAGAGCGCTGTACACATTCCAAAAATCTTCTCCTAAGTGAACCGGAAGCCAATGGTTTATAATGGCTAACGAAGGATACATAGACGTAACGTCTGAGTGTCCTATAAACTGTTCAGCTGTAGGTTTGTAGACTCTAGGATCATTGATGGTGTGTATACCACCTTCACCTATAGAGTAGCAAATGTTTGAGAGAACAAACTTCTTCTCATAGTTTTCTTGTTTCTTATCAGACTTACTTGCATTGCAAGTAGCATTTTTTACATCCAATAAGACTTCTTTCAACTTTGGATTAGAATATTGTATAAATGGGAGTATGATGTCACCTAGGCGAATGTTTCCGACTTTTCGAGCACGAGTTTTTAGCTCGTCTTTTGTTGTGTTGGTAATGTCTAAAGTCTTTCGCAAGAGTACTTCTTCTCCAAATCGTACACCACTCATCGACAGTGCATCAAACCCCCATTCTTTTTCCACTTCAAGACGTAGTTCTACATCTTCTTTTACTTTGTTAAGCAAAGTCTCAGTAGCTTCTACGTCGTTCACATTATACTCTATCATAGCGTCAATATCACATTCTGGAATTTGCAGATCAAAGCTTCCTTCATACTCTTGTACATTTGGCATATGTAAGAGTATTTCTATTTCTTTTAAGCTTTTCTGCTGTTTGGCGCTATAGAGCATCAACATAAGATCAAATGAATAGAAGTAGTTTGAATACTTGTACACTTTAATCTTATCAATATTTCCTGTTTTTTCCGAACTTATTATTTCTTTACTAAGATAGTAGAGAGAACTACAAATTCTTGAGTATCCTAGTCGCTTCATTCTACTACAGAAATGTATAATGTAACTTATGATTATGTCATCATAATGCTTATTGTTGTAGCCGCACATTATATGATCAGTTCTGTTTGTGTAGAAGAAGTCAACTAGTTCTTCTAGTTGATTTTTACGACAGGATATCTCGAATTTATATAGTTTATGACTCTCTGAATCTTTACAAGTACAATGAAAACAGTTTGGAAAAACTTCTATGTCATATAGAACTACTGGTCTTTCCTTTACTATCATAGTTCCCTAGTGAGGGTTTGCACCTCGCAGTCATATCCTTTCGGAGCACACTAGGGTGACCAGTGGTGTCCTGGTCGGTTTTGAAGAAGTTGCGCCTTAAGCTGCCATTCGCATCTTATTTGCGCCTGGTAACAGGAGTCGTCCCGTCTTCTTGCGATGGTCTTTAAGGTTTGTACAAACAAGATTACTGCGCTTTGCTTTTACCTTGTTTGTCTCCTTATGAGCCATCTTCATGACTTTACTGTGTTCCGGAAGTTTGTTTACACCTCCATACTTAGCAGTTTCGCCATTGTCTTTTATCTGAGCAACTTCCTGCTCAGTAAACTTGTCGTCCGAATGTTGGAATCGTCCTACAAGTTGTAATTTGTCATATTTAGCGACAACTAAGTCTCTAATATGTTCTTCTGCAGCATTCTTTTCTGATTCCCAAACTGGGAACTGCTGCGCGTAGAACAAGTCGTCTTTCTTAACCGGGCACGGGTGCTTTCGCTCCCATTTCTGCAACTTGTGTTGAACATACCCTTCCATAAGCTCGGTATGGTTAAGCTTCGTAACCTTTCTGCGAGATTCAATTTTTATCGAATCACGTTTGAGCAGTATGAACCAAGGTTTCTTCCGGGAAAGACCATGGATACAATGTTCTTTACAAAACTTAGAAGTAGTTCCATGAGACTTGTTAAAGTCCTTAAGCCACTTCTCTTTGATGTCACGATATTTTTCAACACAATCGTCCAAATATTGATTATTCTGGGTATTCATAACGTTGCCTCCTATGATTAAGCTGCTTGTTTAGCTGTTTTTTGTTTAATTTCTTTAACCTGTGTAGGCTTTTTGTTTACGGCTTTAGCCTTAACTTTGAGCTCACGACGAAGCTTACGCCCTTCAGCCTTAGAGCCGTGACGGAAGTTATATGTGTTCTTCTCGAGCGTCTCCTTAGCCTTTTTCTTAGCTTTACGGAGATTGTAGAAGTTCACACTAGCGTTCTTTGAGCACTCGATAGTATGAGGATCACCTCCCTTCTTATGCTTGTTGTGATTTCCTGACATATCTATGCCAGCCTCCTCGAATGGAGACTTATCATCAGAACGATACTGATAGAATGTAGCGTTACCTACAAGATCGCGCAGTTTTGCTACCACACTTGCTGGCACATTCTTAAAGAATGCTGTAGAGTTAGTAATACATGCAGACTTAATGCCGCAATCCTTTACCAACTTCTCGAGCTCCTTCTTCTTTTTCAGAATAGAATCACATACAACTGTAATATTGTATACAGTGGCGTTGTCCCACTGCTTCTTTGCGATGTCTATCACCTTCTTGGTGTCGGCATCATTGAGATGCATACGCTTGCACCGACGGGTAATTGATGCGATATGACGAGCCATAGCTACATTACGACGCTCTTCCTGCTTCTTCAAACGGTCCTCCAGAGTGATTTTAACAGGCTCTGAAGCCTTTTCCTTCTTGGAGTCGATCAGTTTATCCATGATGCTCTTTTTGCGCGCCTTACGGGCCTCTATGCGAGCTTTAGAGGCAGCATATTTAGCCTCCTCGTGAGCTTTCTTTTCAGCCTTCTTCTTTGCCTTAACATCGTCTTTTGCTGCAGCAATTTCTGCATTCTTTATAGCAGCCTTAGACTCTTCCTTCTTAGCTGCCTCAGCCTTAACTGGTGTAGTTCCTATCTTAGCCTGAACCTTCTTGAGGTTCTTCTTGTTATTCTTCTTTGACATAATTTTGATAATTTAATGTGTTAATAATGTTATTTTTAAGGCAAGGGATTCCTTATTGTGGTTCGTGTAAGCCTCGATCTTACTCCTTCCGGCGACCCTTATATTTGTCTCGAACCTATAGTATTTAAACTGTCAGATCCATCTCGAACTTATCTGCAATAGTATCTTTAATCTCAATAGAAGTCTCATTGTTAAACTTCTCGAGATTAGCGTCAAACTTATTTGCTAGTAGTTGCTGATCATGGATAAGCTGAGCAATCTTAGCTGATGAGAATATCTCACGCTTAGGCATAGCCTTCAATCCCTTCTTTGCCTTAGTTGATGGATCAAGTGTCTTGATCATCTTAAGTTGTGCTATTGCCTCCTTTGCCTCGCATGCTGCAAAAATACTATAGTTATTTGTCTTCTTAAAATCCTCGTAAGAGAATGTAGTTGTACCTGTATTAAGAGCTACCAAAATACCCTTAATCATAATACGCTTCTCACTAAGCTGCACAATCTGGTTATACAAGCTCTTGAGATCTAAGCCAGAACCTTGCTTTGCTGCAATTGCCTTTTTAGACATGAGGTTCTCTGCTCGAATAATTCGCCAATACTTATTGATAGTAATATCAATATTCTTACGAATTGTTATGATGTTTGCTGAGTTCAATTTAATTGATTTCTTATTCATATAGTTTGATTAAAATTAAACAATTTACTTGAATCAGCCATTTACCTAGTTCCTATATTACATATAACTGTAATAAAGAATAAAAGACATCCATTGGCAATCCTGCCCCGCAGGGCGGATTACCTATTCTCCGCAGAGAACGTTTAAGGATGCCTTTTAATATAAACTAATAATATTGTCTTTGCATTTCGTTGTAAACAATAACGATAATACCATGCATGAATGTGTATTCTTCTGCGCACAGTTCGTACACCATTCCCGCAGGAATGTTTCTGTTTATGGCATTACTCGTTTAGCGTTTACAATTCCGTACTCCAACTCAATCATTGGTTTACCTATGCAGTCTTTAACCTGCAAAACTTCTTTACGTCCGTTGATATTGATAACAATTTTCTCAGGAAACTCTTGCTGAGCGTTAAGCCTTGGCCCTGACACCCGGGACCCCGCAGGGTCCGCTCCTACGTCATCAGCAATGCTAGAATTCTGACATACTTTTGTCGCAACATCATACAGTCGTTCTACGACCCAGTTAAAGTTTTTATCTTTAACTCCTTTCATCACAATTTCTTGTGATAGTCCTTCCATAATGGCTTTTTGGTTAAGCCCTGTGGAAAGACTCACTAGTGCATCCCATACCTTAAGAGCGAAGCTCTCAAATGGTAAGGTTTGCTCACAGCCGATTATCTTGTTCCAAAAATGGAATCTAGTTGAACCCAGAGTAATGCTACCATCATCGTTAATGGTATAGATCTTGTACTTCTCTGTATGGTCCAACTTTTCATAAACGGCTGCCTTAATTTTCGGTTCTGAGAGCATTACTGCTATAAGCTTAACGCTCTTTTCTGTTAAAACAGCCTCCATGAACTTATGCTATCTTATCAGCTGGTTTAGAATCTGCCTTCTGACGCTCGTAGTCTGCAATGATCTTCTCGTTTGCTGCAATGGCAGACAAACACTGAGCCTTAGCCTTATTAGCCTGCTCAATAATTGCATCAAGGCGAGCGATCTCACCACGGTTAAGATCGTTAAGAATGCCACCCAAATCCTTAGGATCTGAGAACACAGCCTTAGAGTTCTTGTCCTTAAGAGCGTTCTGAACTGCCTCCTCTGTGGTCTCACCAAACTTGGTGCTGTTCTCACCGAGAGGGATATCAATCTGGTGCTCGGTGCCCTCATTGAGACGGCAAACGACATCACCGATTGCATTCTGCTTGGTTGCCATAGACTCAATCGTAATATAACCGATCACAAAACGGCGAGGTGAACGATTGAGCACAAGGTTTACATTGGAGCTCTGCTTAGCCTGCTCCAAAACCTTGTCATGGTCTGGGTTGAATAAACGGGTCTGAGGAGTAAATACGTCCTGACCAAACATTTTTGCACCGAGCATGCTCAGTGGGGTACGATTTGACTTAATAGTTGTTTCCACGATGTTTACATTAATTTCTGACATAATCATATCCTTTTTGATATCGTTATTGATTAACTAACGATATGATTGAAAAATATGGTGTATTTTGGCTACACCTTTGCCGTTGTTTATTGAATAAAGCAACGCTGATACGAAGATACTCGGTTACTACTTTGCGTACTTAGTTTTCTAAAGGAAGTTCTACTATTGTAGACGCTTTATCTAGACTTAGCTGCACTTTCTCTATTACGACAATAGGATAATAGGCTTGCAGCAGGAATTGCATACGTATGATACAATTAGCATTTACTGGTTTATCCAGGCCCATCGTCTAAAGCTTTGAATGCTTCCTTTGCATAATCAAATGCTGAACTGTTTTCTGCTATTTTGTTCACGTTTTTTCTAACTTAACTATTCTAATTTTCGTTGGTGAAATTTTGCATAGCAACTAACACTCATAGAATCTTAGAATTTTCTATAACCCACGAAAATATGTAGAATCTCGGTCGTATTTCCCTTACTATACTTACAAGATCTTCCTACAGGTTGTCGATTAAACGCAGATTTCCTCGGCTAATAAGTTTTAAAAGCGCCTAACTTATCGAAATGGCTCCTTACTGCGGTACTCGGCTTATGGCATGTACCCAGCGGTTGGTTATCGGAATGTCTTAGGATCAAACCCATCACAGACTTTACGGCTTTTTACATCTTTGCTGATGTTTGCAATTTTTCTGTACCGGTATTACTACCTCCTATTTATAGTGCACGAATATTGGGAATTCAACCCATACATTTCATCTTGTCACCCACTTATAACGTAATATACATGTATAGAGACAGTATACACATATAATATACACAGTCGTTTTACAACATAGATATAAGCTGCCCATCAATTTCCTGTATTGCTTCGAACCTTTATGTTTACATATACTGTTGCGCAGTATACTTTAGCATGGTTGGCATATCGGTTGGCACTCGATTTCTTCACCTCAAGCTCTTACTTACAACGTAAGATTCACTCTATGAAGGGACATCAATTTTTGTTAAACATGTTATCTTTTAAACTTTCTAGGTTTTCATAATTTATATCTTTTGCATACAACATACGCATACATAATATACCAGCTTACTACTCTGTAGAGACTATGTAATATTGTATATCATGGTGCAAATAAACTATTAGTCTAGATCGTTTTGGATGAAAGTGGAGGTCAAATGGTCCTGGATGGACATATCTCGAATCAACTTTCTACCTGCTTTGCTATTTCTTATTCTAGGATAGCTCTCCATCAATTTTCTTTGACTGTAACGGAGTCATCGATCATAGTCTCATGAACGATTTAATTTTCATGGAAATTGGCTGTAAGTTCGGATTGCCTAACATCCTAATAATACAACTGGAATAGATTTTCACCGCGATCTTCACCCGCGTACGATACTCCCGTAGAGCTTCGATTAAGGGGCTGCCCAACCCTTGCGCTTGTTTTACTTTTATATACCGCATAAACAAGAAAAGCCTGGCGGTCGCAATCAGACACTTCTACCCCATCCCTGGCACCCCTTCAACGGAGTTGTACTGAATCGAACAGTAAGGTTTTGGTATAGTCAGCAAACTCATTTAGTTTACTCTGTGTGGTATTACTCCCACAGTATTGATGCAGTTTTTCGGCCTTTATACTAGCTTTGGACACTAGAAACACTACCTACGGCTTAATAATACTTCTATATTGTTTGGGATATCCTCGGTTCTTCCAGCACCATGCACCATACCATGTATGCAATTCTGTTCACCTACTGGGGACCAATATAGTTCATCTCGTGTAACGTTTGTATATGCTTAGTATTATCACATATAATTACGATACGGTTCATTATGCCCTTCTTGGGACTTATGCGTTTTTAGATTATACAGCCTCATCCAGCTTGTCTCCAGACGGTTCTCACAAGTCCAGCTGTATAATCTATAGGAGCTGATACAACGCTTCTCCTACCTATATCAAACTGTTTCAATGTTTGATACATTTCATCCTACCTTTTGAGTGATCTCGCCCTGCAAGACAGAGTTAACATATTCTCGGATCAAGTTTAATTTATTGAGTTTTTCTTCTAGCTCCTTCGCGAGGGATGTTCCAGAATAGTACGTAGACTAATGGGATCTACCATATGTACTTACCCAATTATAGTGTATAGGGTTCTTATGTTTACTTATGCACATTGGAGGCGATTTGAATATAATCATTGAGCTCTCCCTTACGAATGGTAGAGTTGTGATTAGTGGAGTCGACCTTTTCTCCAGGTTCCATAATATACAGAAGTGGTACATACGACGTATCTGTCTTCTTAATTACGGTGCGTTTAACAATTACCTTTGCAGGTAACTGTTTATGGTTACAAGGTACAGGCTTTTCTACCCTAACGGTATCATGCACTGTATCAGGATTAGCACGATTCACTTGACCAAACAAATGGTCCATTGGTTGCTGTACAGTAGATGCTGCTACTGTCTGCACTGTCGTTGGAAGGGGAACATTCTTAAGATCGGCAATATTCATGCCAATAGTAAGGAATGCTGCTCCTAACAACGTGATTACTAATTTTTTCATACTTTGATAGTTAAATTATTTTCGTTCACTTTGCCATTGGATGTCAAAGGCTCTTTTAATACGACCAACTAGTTGTGAACCAGTTCTCTTAATTGGCCGTATTATTTTTTTACTTGAGCCTTGGCCTTACCTTTGGCTTCCTTTTTCTTATTCTCAGTTGCCTTCTTATCAGCTGCTTCCTTAGCAGCCTTGGCAACAGCCTCTTCCTCAGCCTTGATTTCCTCATCGGTCTTGAACTCCAAGTCGATGATATTCTCCTTGGCATAACCTACGAGCGGATCAGAAGGATTACGGAACAGGTTAGAGATGATACCAGCATGCTGCGTAGCGTTATCAAGCATTGAGTCAGACTTAACCTTAGCCATCATCTCTGGAGTAACGTCGCGATAATATGCACGCTTAATGGCGATAACAGTCTTCTTTGCAAAGTTGTTACCCTCCAAGAAGTTCTTCTTCAAGTTCTCAACGAACTCGCCTGGAGCCGCAAGAACCGCTGCAGTAGCCTTATCGGCGAATGCGATGTTCTTGTTAGCGGCATCAATGTGCTCCTTGACACGATCCTTTTCTGGCAGCTTGTTCTCTGCCTCGAGCAAGATTTTACCCTTTGAGCGAATATCGTCTGCACCAATGATTACGAGGCACTTTACAGCGTCTGCAATCTGATCATCGGTATACTTGCATACGCCGGTGTTCTTGTCAGTAGAATGGTCGCGAAGCTCACAGAACGCAGATACAGGAGATCCTGACGTAGCGGTAACATTGAAGAAGTGAGCACCAATTCCATAAGTAAGCGTTCCGACACGACCCGTAAGCTCAACAATCTTGCGAAACGTATCATGGAAGTTCATGTTTTTGAGGCGCTCAAGGTCATTCTTTGCAGAAGCAAGAGCCTTTTCAGCGTTCTCTTTGTACTTCTTGTCTTTTGTGTTCTTGAGCGTCTTCTCAGCAGAATCGATAGCATGCTTAGCTTCAATAGAGCGATATGACTTATAGAAGTTCACACACTGCATGATGCTATCCATCAGCTTAGAATCACGGTTCATAGCTAAGAAGCCAGACAAAGCTTCCTTGAGCTCTTCTTCGTCTTTGATCTTTGTAGGATCAAAAACCTTACCTGCTGTTGCAGCACGAGCCTTAGCATCCTTGTCAAGACTCTTTGCTGTCTCTTCTGATACTGTTACAGCTGAAGCTGTAACTTCAATTGCTTCGGCATCGTCTTTTGAAGGCAAGAGCTTTGTGTCATCAAAGCTTACACCAATCTCCTTCAAAGCTTCAGTAAGCTCTGGGAGCGCAGACTTACGGATTACAACAGCGAAATCGCTGGTACCATACTTGACCTCATTACATACACATACTGCGATGCCGAGGGCATTAATATGGTTGAGTTTGTCGATAGTTCCCTGCGGGAAGCCAGTGTGCTCAGCAGCTTTCTCATCCAAGAAGAAACGATCGTGAGCCATCTTCAACAAATCTACCTGGTGATTACGATCCATGCTTGACCCACCTGTTGTTGTGAGCATAGCTGCAGCCTCAACAGCTGCATCTGCATTGTTACCACCATTGTTGTTATTCTGAGCAACTTTTACATTGCCCTTTCCATTCTTTTTTGCCATTTTGATAATGTTTTTAAATGTTATTTACTAAAATTAATTAATACTTTCTGGGCAACTAGCTTAAATTCAACTTGTGTCGAATATAAAGTTCGTTTTTAACCAATCTCGTGGAGGTTTAGTGAGCACGTTAATATGCTCGTCTTCACCCAAGTTAAGCACAGTAACAGTATCTACTACAATTGTATCCTTACCTGCTGGTTTTGTCTCAGCACATGTACCGGCGCCCTCTGAGGGTTCCAAAGCCTGAAATGAGCACGTCGGTGCCAGCATGGGATTTGTAGAAGATTTAACTGTACTGGCTTCACTTTTATGGTCAACAAAGGCATAGTTGACCATACTCTTACCGGTAAAACCGAGCAAGAGACTTACGAGAATGATCCAGAACAACTTGTTGCTCTTATTGTATCTTGCGAAACCAAGAGCTACAAAAATCGAGAGAATCAATAATAAAAGTGAAGTCATTTTTGTTAAACTTTTAAGTTATTTTTAATTTTCCTACGAGTGCGGCTTAGTGCAGCTTTTATAGTGCCTGTAGGAATTTTCAGCACTTTGCTAATTTCATCAACGGTAAGATCTTCTACGTAAAATAGATTAAAAATCTTCTGTGTCTTCTTTGGGAGCTTTTCAAACTCCTTTAGAAGAGATTCATACTCAAGAAGATTGACAAGATCTTCTTCTTCTGAAGAATTAGTTAATTCTACAGGTAGTCGGCCTGTATCTTCTCCTAACTCCATGGATTTCTCCTTTACTTTTCGTAGATAATCTATAGCTGTTCGATTAGCTATAATTCTCAGCCATCCGCCAAAAGACGAATAATCTGTGAATGTCGAGAGTTTTTGGTGAACCTTAAGAAATACAACATTTGTAAGATCTTTAGCTTCATCCATGTCATTCACGTAACAAAAGAGCACGTTGTCAACGAACTCTTTGTAACGGTTAAACAATTTATTAAACGCTAGCTCATTTCCCTTTTGAGCTTCTTTTATGGTCTCAATCTCAGATTGAGTGATACGCTGATACTCCATATTGTGGGATAGGGGAGATCTCTCTCACCCTACTCCTGATAAAACGGAAGATCGTACACCATCTTCTGACGGTATATCGACCAAACGTTGTTGACGAAATTGTTGAAAAGGATTATTTTCAAATCCTTTCCTCCCGTTTTCATTTCTACTTTTTCAAGTAGTCCTGAACCGATACGCATACGAGTTGTAAGTGTTTTGAACTTTATAGGGTTGCTTAGGATTATCGTTTTCATAATCCAATCACTAACTCTACGTAACTGCTCATTACAACAGTATTCGTATATACAATCTTCGTCTAGGCTGTCTCCTGCACAGAATATGTGCGGTTCATAAGTAAAGCCCTTTTTAAGGCGGTTATGAAACCAGTTAATCACATTTTCTATACCTTCTTCTTTGCAGCCTAACAGACTAGCTCTGTAAATTAGCATTTTAGGGAAATACTCCATTTTTTATTTTGTTTAATTAAATGTTTTCTTAATAAACTTAGAGAAATCTTCAAAATACTCATCTAGAAAACTAGCTTTTTCTGACAATGCTTTATCAAATAAAGCCATATTGCCACACTTACATGATATGTTATAATAGTTTTCTAGGTACTTATAGTTCTCTTGAAACCATACTACCCAGCTATTAACCCAGATCCAAAATGCTCGTTCTCCAGAGTTGAATACTTTGTTGATGCCATCCAAATTTATAGAGTCTGCAAAATTAAAATTTTGCGACCCCTCATGTATTCCAAGAGCTTTTCTTAATGATGCATTCTTTTCATCTGTTCGAGGTATTCCTCTTCCAGTGTTATAGATTGCTACATTTTCTTGGTATACACGGTCTATCCATCGCGTCTTTACAGCATACTTAATTCTTTCATGTGGCTTCTTACCTATATTAGATAATCTGCCAAATTCTGTACACCATTTAAATGCGAGGTTGACGACATGAGGACACCTGTCCTTTATCATCGCTTTATATCCCTTTGTCATAACTAATAGGAAGAAGCTAGGGAGTCGAACCCTAATCCTCGGGTGTGTAGCCCAAAGAACCAACTTCTTCTTCTCTCCACTTTGGTAGGAAACACCTAGACTAAACTTACGCTACGTTAGTATAGTCTACAATGTTATTTACATTGCCGTTTAATTTATAGTATAGTGCTTAATGTATTTATCTCCTCTGCCTGTCAAAACCAAACACGCCCGTGTAGGAAGTTTTACAACATTCCTAGGTTGTCCAAATGGAATCTACACAATAGCGTAGAGGATGCTCCGTGGACGTGAGGGGAGTCGAACCCCTGTCCAGACAGATTATTTCATACACACTGTACATTTCTTGTAAATGTTCCGATGATCAGTCAGAACATTCGATTTAAGCCGTTTTAGGTGCGCTCTAAGACATTTTTGCGGCACTCGTGGTTAATTACTCCACTTGGTGACATACTCTGCCTCAGAGCGCTTAAAACATGGCTAAAAATATATAGGAATCCTCATGATACGAAGATACTTAGAGGGCTATATTCAGCATTTTTGATACATTTTGCAGGGTTCAATTAGCTTTTCAGAGCAATCAAATCTCCCCGATACAAAGATACGCACAAAACATATTGTTTGATCTACTGTCCCAATTTACTGTGTGGGGTCACATCTCTTCCTCTCATCGTGATACGAAGATACTTGATGAGAATGTTAATTCATTCTGGGATTCCTTCGCTGCCTCGTCTTCTTAAGATCCTCTACAGTGCTTCAGAATCTATGTACGTGATACGAAGATACTTGTACTAGAAGAAGAATTAAAAACGATCGAACTGATAGTTGGCATAATACCAATTGTTAGGGTACTTGTCGCGCAACTCACGGTCGTGCTTTTCGTACTCTTTGTTCAGTTCAGTCATTTGCTTACGCTGATCCTCATCGATCTTCTGCGAAAGTTCGCGGAATTCGTTTGGCGTAATCTTCTGGTCGTCAGGAACGGCGGTACCATTCTCGTCCTTGCCCAGAAGACGGGCCAACAATTCTGTACGCTTCTTCAGAGTGTCGAGAGTGATCTTTGCCTTCGCACGGTCCTTGCGGACATTGAGAAGTTCCTTAATTCTAAGGAAGTCAGCACACTTGACAATTTCTTTGACCTGGGAGATCTTGCGCTTCTCCTCGTCCTGGCGGATTTCTTCTGCCGCCTTGTCTGCGATGTCGGTCACAAGGTTGCCCTTCATTAACTTCTCTACTACGTTGTCTGCTGACACATTCTGCTGCTCTTTAGCAGCACCTTTTGTTTCTGCTTTTGCCATTTTGATAATGTTTTAAATGTTTGTAAATAAAATTAATTAACATATTGTTACTTCTCCCACACTCCAGGATGGATTTTTAACGAATATTGCGCCATTATTATTAATGGTGATATCGCATGGAGCTTTATGAGAGCAGTTAGCCAAATGAATAAGTGCGAATCTAGCTTCTATAGCTTGATTCTCACTAGGGTACTTGGATTCAAATACCAATGTTTTTGTATTCTTACCCTTTCCCTTAGCTTTTGTCGTATATACTGGAATCTTCCACATAATCTAAAGGATTTAGTTTGTTTTTAAACTTGTCACGCTTATATGCCTTTACTTTGGCTTCTGCGTGACGCTGACGATACACTTTCTTAGTATTACGTTGTGTTTTATACATAGTTACATGTTATCTTGAACCGTTTTAAATACACAAATAATATCGGTAGAAATACCGTAAGAATCACGCATTCTCTTACTTATACCACCAGACATAACTCTGATGGCATTCATAAGAGATTCATTGTTAGGCTCATTAGTTATAGCCTCTGACAATGCAAGCAACAGCTTCATCTTGGAGCAGAAAAACTTACCAAATCTTTTTTTCACGTAGATGCACGCAGACTCTACAACAGAAAGTTCTGTAGCATTCTTGGCTTCTGCGTGACCGATAATAATGGAATTAACTTCCGTTTCATCCATTGTAACTGCATGCACATCCTTAACATCAGGTTTAACTGTGTTCAGTTGTGAAGCTATTGCCATAACTTCAGATGGATCCAAACTAGAACCATCGTAAGAGATAATAATGTACCGCTTCATAGCTAATCCTCCTTTGTTGTTATGTTAGTACTGGAGGACTGCACGATCTGTACATGCTTACCGTCGATAATAGTATCAACCATTTCTACGTTAGGGATATCAGGAGGAGCAATCGCATTGTATTGATCCTGTTCATCAGGAAGATTCAAATATACATGCTTGTTCATCTCGAACTCGTTCGATATACTCATCTTAGTCAATGGTTTCCCAGATTTTTCTAAGACCGATACCACATCGCGCATAACCTTTTCAGGTATGCTGAAGAACACTGAGTCCTGATGTCTCCATTGACCTTCCGATCTCTGAAACTCTATAACGTCAGAACAGTCGGTAAATGTAGGATTGTCAATATCCTGCATCATCTTTGATACCATGAGCGAGTCATCGTGTTTGATCTCACTCTTAGTTTTTTTCATGTAGTCACATGACGATACTGTGACGGCTACAATAAGCATGATTAAGCACATGCTAAGCTTTTCGAATAATCTCTTCATTTTGATAATTTATTAGAGATTCAACAAATGTTAACTATCCGGGTTTTAAAGATTCACGGAATCATCTTTTGTGGACCAGCTAGGGCTTGAACCTAGGACCTCCAGATTATGAGTCTGTTGCTCTAACCAACTGA
>ENA-ORSS01000102-ORSS01000102.1-human-gut-metagenome-genome-assembly--contig:-NODE-102-length-106832-cov-8.733735_pt1 | contig 106832 bp, 106 predicted proteins | sample MGYA00241899_ERZ509162 | MGnify/ENA primary metagenome ERZ509162 (study PRJEB26280, sample SAMEA2338641) | human gut metagenome | biome: human gut; feature: human-associated habitat; material... | reverse complement strand
AATCAGACCGTTGACTGGTCGCACTATGCGAAAAGTTGACGGTCTTTTTTTATCCAATGCGTCGTAAAACCCCTTGCTTTAGCTCTTAACTTGACCCATAAGTAATCATAGATATTTATATGTTCCCATGTTATACTAAAGAAAAAGGGGAGATCCAGATGACGGCGGAATACAAGAACTGGCAAGAAGAGTTTGTGGACATAAATTTTACTGACCAGCGTTTGAAGTCACGTTTTTTCAAGATCATAGACGCTTTTGCAGCATCGCCCGGAAAATCTACTTGGGCAGCTACCGGCTCCAGAAGTTCTGCCAAAGCGGCATACCGTTTCTTTCGTAATAGCGAGATATCCAAAGATGAATTACTTGACAGCATATCCAGAGCAACTGTAGAAAAAATAAAATGTGCAGATGCAGAGTGGATCTTAGCTGTTCAGGATACTACCGCTGTTGGATTTGGAGACCGGAAAGCGATCCAGGGAATGGGATACGATTGCAGTACGGAGCAAAGGGGAATGCTGGTCCATTCTTGCATCGCCGTGACAGACCAGGGGATCCCTTTGGGTATTATCTACCAGGAGACAAATACACGGGAAAAGCCGAAGGACGATTTCCAGACAAAAGAGCAAAAACGTTCCAGACCAATAGAGGAAAAAGAAAATTTCCGATGGCTGGACAGCATGCGTGAAACACTGCTGAGAATGCCAGCGGATATCCCAATATTAACAGTATGTGACCGGGAAGGTGATTTCTATGAATTTTTCTCAGAAGCAGCGGATCTGAAAGCAAATTTCCTGATCCAGATCGTACAAAATCGTATGGTAGATGATGGGAAAAAGATCTTTCATGAATTACGTAGTTCCCCAGTGGCAGGAAGCATGGTTGTCCGGATGAGCCGGAATCCCAAAGAGCATATCCCATCAAAAAATATAAAAATGGATTACCATTGCAAAAAGGTTACAATCTACCGTCCTGAAAGGAGAAAGGAAAAGCATTTACGGGAAAAGCTGGAGCTGACAGCGATCTATGTGCATGAATCCGGGAAAAAGGGGACAGAATGGTTTCTGCTGACAACGGTAACGGTAAAGAGCGAAAAAGAAGTAGAAAAGCTGGTACAGTGTTATGCACACAGATGGAAGATAGAACGGTTTCATTTTATATTAAAGAGTGGGTGCAAAATAGAAAAGAACCAGGCAAGGGAATATGGGAGATTAAGCTTTCTAACGTTATTATATTCTGTCATTGCAATGCAGATATTAAATCTGACTTATCTTGGGAAAATATGTCCGGAAATTTCAAGTGGGATCGTATTTGCTGAAGAGGAATGGAAAGTATTATGTTGTTGCGCAAGAAAAAGCAAGGAAATTCCTGAAGCGTATTCACTTAAAGAAGCAATTTATGATCTGGGAGTTCTTGGAGGGACGAAAGGTGCTCCGAGCGATGGTATGCCCGGAGTACGTTCTATCTGGCAAGGACTGGATGTACTATATTCATTGCTTGCTTATCGAAATTATCTTGTATAAATATGGGTCAAGTTAAGGCTTTAGCTATGGGGATATAAGACGTGTCCATCGAATTTACGCAAGTAATTGAGATGGGCAAAATAGTGGTTGTATTAAAAAAAAATTTGAAAAAACGCGAAAAATATCCCCCAGAGGGGCTTATTTTAGCGTTTTTTTTATGTTATTATGCTTACGTCAAAAATTTTTGATCCTGTAACGTCAGAAAGTTCCGCACTTTTTGACGCGCAGGATGCGGGAACAGCTGTAAATCGCCGCCATTCCTCCGCTTCGGGGCGTTTTCCTCTGCTTCCTGCAAATCAATTCCAAAATCCTTTTGCAGCAGACCTGCAAGAGGATTTTGACTTTAATTACAGATAGAAAAGAACAGGCAGACTATGAAAATGTTAAAAGAAGTAGAAGAATATTGGACACGCCGGGCAGAGAGCTATTCGGATGTTGTCTGTCATGAACTGAATCACAGCAATGAAAAGAGCTGGATGGATGTCATATTGAAAGAAATTCCAGAGGATAAAAAGATAAAAATAGCCGATATGGGAACTGGTCCTGGATTTTTCGCCATTAGCCTGGCAAAAAGAGGGTATGATGTGACCGCGGTAGATTATACGCAGGAAATGCTGAACCATGCTATGCAGAATGCGGGAACGTATGCTTCCAGGATCACATGGATGAGAGGAGATGTGCAGAATCTAGAAAACATACAGGACGGAAGTTTTGATGTAATTGTAACAAGAAATCTCACCTGGAATCTGGAAGAACCGCAGAAGGCATATCAGGAATGGTGCCGTGTTCTGAAAAAAGGAGGCATTCTTTTAAATTTTGATGCAGGATGGTATAACTATCTTTTTGATGACAAACAGAAGAATGCATTCGAAGAGGATCACAGAAATGTAGAGGATGCAGAAGTTTTTGATTTCAATGCATATGATGAAGCGTATAAGATGGAAGAAATCGCCAGAAATCTGATTCTGAGCAGATGCGCGCGTCCGACAGAAGATCTGAGGATGATTCGTCGGGCTGGTTTTTGCGAAGCAACGGCAGACAGGGAGGTCTGGAAAAAAGTCTGGGATGATGTAGAAAAAATTAATTTTGCATCGACCCCGCTTTTTATGCTCCGCGCGGTAAAGTAGAGGAATAGCATGATAAAAAAATGGTTAACAGTGATCGGAAAAACAATACTTCTGCTGATCGGAATTACGTTCCTTTCTTTTTTACTGGTTTATCATTCGCCGGGAGATCCGGCAATGGTGGCACTGAAAAAATCCGGTATGCGTGTTTCGGAAAAGGCACTGGAATTAAAACGGGAAGAGCTTGGCCTGAATGATCCCTTTGCCGTGCAGTATGGAAGATGGCTGAATGAATTCTTCCACGGAGATCTGGGAGAATCCTATAAAACAGGAAAAGCCGTGGCCGGCGAGTTAAAGAAAACGATTCCGGCGACTCTGCTTCTGACAGTGGCAGCGCTCGCGCTTACGATCCTGATTTCCTTTCCGATCGGAGTACTGTGTGCGAAGTATAAGGACAGAGGGTTTGACAATATGATTCGTTTCGTCACTTATTTTCTGTCCTCCCTTCCATCCTTTTTCCTGGCGCTGCTGATGATGTATGTACTGTCCATGAAACTGCAGCTTCTGCCGGTCATAGGATCGGTAAGTGGAAAAGGAATTATTATGCCGGCTCTTGTCCTGGCGCTGACACTGTCTGCCTGGTATATCCGCCAGATTCGCGGCATTGTGCTTCAGGAGCTGGAACAGGAGTATGTCGATGGTTTAAAGTCAAGAGGAGCTTCGGAGAACCGGATTCTCTTTTTCCACGTGCTGAAAAATTGTATGCTTCCGATTGTTACGTTGCTTGGCATGTCATTTGGAACTCTGCTTGGCGGTTCTGCCATTGTGGAAACTATTTTTTCCTGGCCGGGAGTCGGAAGACTTGCTGTGACATCCATCAGCGCGCGGGATTATCCGGTGATTCAGGCTTATGTTGTCTGGATGGCAATGATTTACCTGCTGATAAATGCTGCAGTAGAGTTTTTGTGTCAGATTCTGGTTCCAAGAGTCAGAAGGGAAAAGAGTGCACGATGAAAAAAATGGATGGAAAATTTAAAATCAGTCTGTTGTTTCTCGCAGTTATCTTAATCATCCCGGTAATCGGTCCGCATCTGATCCGCCACGATCCGTATGCGGTGAATGTAAGAAATGCATTCTTATCGCCGTGCAAAGAATATTTGTTTGGAACGGACAATCTGGGGCGGTGCGTGTTCTGCCGTATTCTGGCGGGAAGCAGGACATCGATTTATACAGCACTTCTGATTGTCGGAATCGTATTTCTGGTGGGAACACTGGTTGGAATTCTGGCCGGATTTGCAGGCGGGGTTCTGGATGAGATTCTGATGAAAATCACGCTGGTTTTCCAGGCTTTTCCTGCTTTTGTACTGTCGATTGCGATTGCGGGAATTTTAGGTGTCGGCCTGTGGAACGGCGTGCTTGCCTTAAGCGCCGTGTACTGGACAACGTATGCACGGCTTTCCCGGAGTCTTGTGGTTTCCATGAAACAGGAAAATTATATATATGCCGCAAGAATGAACGGTGTACCGCTTTATCGCATGATAACAGCCTATATTCTGCCCAATATGATGGGAAGCCTTATTGTAACAGCGGCTATGGATATTGGAAGTGTAATCCTCAGTATGGCAGGACTTTCGTTTCTGGGACTCGGTGCTGCGCGTCCTACCGCAGAGTGGGGAGCCGTTATGAGCGAGGCGAGAGATTATCTGCAGAAAGCACCATGGATTATCGTTTTTAATGGTCTGGCCCTGTTTCTGGTTGTGACAGTTTTTCAGCTGTTCGGAGACCGACTGAGCGAGTTTGTACATAAGAAAGAAGCAAGAACAGAAAATTAAATTCAAGATGAAACCACCTGCAACGCGAAAAGGCGGACAGATGATTCCATAAAAAAGATCGTCTGAAAGACGGGAAAAACCAAAAAAGAGGAGAAAAATCAAATGAAAAAAGAGATTGTAAGTGTCATGATGGCAGCCTGCCTGTTCGCATCTCTTGCAACGGGATGCGGCACGGCAAATGAGAGTGAAACATCTTCCAAATCAGGTTCGGAAGCAGCAAGTGTGACTTCAGCATCCGAGGAAGCAGCAGGCGCAGTTTCAAAGTCCGGGGAAACGACTACAGATGGAGAAAGAGCAGATCTCGTTCTTGGAGCTACTACCGGTTTCTTTGGTGCAGAAAGTCTGGACGTTGCGTATAACTGGGATGGCTGGATCATGTCCATCTATGGAATCAGCGAAAATCTGTACCGTCTGGATGAAAATATTGAGCCGCAGCCATGGATCGCAGAATCGGTAGAGACACCGGATGAAAATACTTGGGTTTTCACCATTCGTGATGGCGTAACGTTCTCAAACGGAAAAACGGTAGATGCAAAAGCAGTAAAAGCATGCTTTGAGCGTACCTATGAGAAAAATGAGAGAGCAGATTCGACCTTAAAAATCAAATCCATGGAAGCAGACGGCATGAAATTTACAATTGTAACGCCGGAACCAAATCCAACACTGTTAAATGATCTGTGTGATCCGCTTCTCGGTATTTATGATGCAACAGAAGAACCGGATGAGGAGCTTGGTGTTTCCTGCACAGGACCTTACGTTGCAACTTCGTTTACCGCTATGACGGATGTCAAAATGCGTGCCAACGAAAATTACTGGGGCGGCGCTCCGAAGGCAGACACCGTAGAGCTGAAAATTATCGACGATCAGGATGCGCTGGATATGGCACTTGCTAACGGAGAGATTGACCTGATCGCACAGGAAACAGCAAACGGAGCATCAAAGTTCACAGATACTTCGAAATATACAACCGATACCGTGACGACAACAAGAGCAAACTTTTTAAGCTTCAATCTGAAAACAGAAGGACTGGACGATCTGGCAGTACGTCAGGCAATCAATTACTGTATTGACCGTGAAGGCTATGCAGATGTTGTTTATCAGGGATTTGCAACTCCGTGCTATGGAATTTATCCGGACAACCTGGCATTTGGCGGTACAGACGGATTAAATCTGACCGTCGATTCCTACGATGCGGATAAAGCAAAAGAAATTCTTGCAGATGCAGGATACCAGGATACCGATGGAGATGGTATCCTCGACAAAGACGGCGTGAATCTTTCGTTCAAAGTGCTGACTTACAGCTACAATGACAACTGCATCCAGCTTGCTGATATGCTTCAGGCAGAACTGTCCCAGATTGGAATTGAGCTTTCCATTGAGACACAGGATGTGCTGGATGATCCTCTTGCATCGGGTGATTTCGATCTTGCTATTTTAAACTATGCCATGGCGCCGATTGGAACTCCGTCGTACTTTATCAATATGTTGTTTACGACGGGAGCCAGCAACAATTATGGTGGATATTCCAACGAAAAAGTAGACGCGCTGGCAGCGGAAATTGGTACCACATCGGATAACGACAAAGTGGTTTCTCTTACCAGAGAACTGGAGCAGCAGGTACTGGATGATATGCCATTTGCATTTGTGGCAGATCAGCAGCTGATCTTTGTATACTCCAACAAAGTAAAAGGAGTACAGATCAATCCGACGGAATATTATCTGGTAACCAATACTCTGTCTGTGGAAGAATAAATAAAGAAGCACAGGAAACAAAAGCCGGAACAACGGCGAAAGACGAAACGGATCGCAAAAGATGAAAAAAAACAGGATAGAAGAGAATAAGACAGACAAACATCTGGCAGAGAAAAATCAAATAGAGAAAAATCTGATTGTGGATCGTTTAACGGTAACATATGGAGAAAAGCTGGCAGTTGACGGTGTCAGCTTTTCTCTTTCTCCCGGGAAAATTTACGTTATTGTCGGCGAGAGTGGTTCTGGAAAATCGACTCTGCTTCGTACAATCGGAGGACTCCTGACAAAAGAGGGAAAAATTGTTTCCGGAGATATCTGGATGGGAGAACAGAATCTGATACAGCTTTCAGAGAAGGAATGGTGTGAAGTCCATGGAAACAAAATGGGTTATATTTTTCAGAACCCGGAACAGTCATTAAGCCCGCTTGCCAAAATCGGGAAACAGTTTGTGGAATGCCAAAATATGCATGCAAAAACAGCGGGGAAAAAAAGCAAAAAAGAGATTTTAGAGGATGCGGAAGAGCTTTTAAAAGAGCTTCGATTTGAAAACCCGCAGCGCGTTTTAAAATCATATCCATTTGAATTAAGCGGAGGAATGTGTCAGCGTGTTGCAATTGCGCTTGCGATTATGAATCAGCCGTCCCTTTTACTGGCAGATGAACCGACCAGTGCGCTGGATGTCGCCTCACAGGATATGACGATCGAGACGCTGCTCGCACTGCGGAAAAAGACAGATCTTTCGATTCTGCTGGTGACACATAATATGGAAGTTGCAAGAAGACTTGCCGATGAAATCGGCGTTATGTATCAGGGCCGGATCATAGAATCGGGTTTGCCGGAAGAAATATGGAACGACCCAAAAGAGGATTATACGAAAAAACTGATTGCGGCAATTCCGCAGCCGGTGAAACTTGTACTCGATGAGGGATAGAGAAAGGTACGGAAATGGTATGGAAGCACTGCTTCGGGTGGAACATTTAAAAAAACAGTTTCACAGAAATTCAGATGGAACTTATGTATTAAAAGACATCAGTTTTGAAATGATGCCGGGAGAGTGTCTGGGGCTGATTGGAAACAGCGGAAGCGGTAAAAGTACAATCGTAAAGATCCTGACAGGCATTACGACGGCAACGAAAGGATGCATTTACCTGGAAGGAAAACAGATTTCCGGAAAAAGGACGCAAAAAGAAATTGGAAAAAAAGTGCAGATGATTTTTCAGAATCCGAAATCTTCCCTGAATCCGAAGATGACGATTGGGCAGAATCTGGATGACGCATTGCTTTATTACAGAAAAATTCCGAAAACAGAAAGAAAAAGGCAGTGTGAAGAGATTTTGGAACGTGTGCACCTTCCGGTGAGCTATCTCGCCAAATATCCATCGCAGATCAGCGGAGGGGAATGCCAGAGAGTCTGTATTGCCAGAGCACTGCTGCGGCATCCGGCGCTGTTGATTTGCGATGAAGCAACAAGCGCGCTGGATGTTTCGGTGCAGAAGGAAATCGTGGATCTTCTGAAAGAGATTCAACAAGAAGAGCATATGGCCATGCTTTTTATTTCCCATGATCTGGCGCTGGTAGCAAATGTCTGCGACCGGATTCTGATGCTTTTTGATGGAGAAATAAAGAAAATAAAGTGTGTGCCGGATGAAGCGCAATAAGCTGCAGCAGGGCCGGAGTATTTCAGCAGGAGGGCATGAGAGTCGTTTAGATGAGTTTTCATCATCTGGACGGCTTTTTCTGTTTCACCGTTCTGGTAAGCAGCGAAAATTGCTTCATGTTCGGCATCAATGCTCGTCTGGATGGCGGTTTCCTGGCTGTACTGGTTGGAAAAAATGGAAATGCCGCTTTTGAGGCGTTTGGCAGACTCGGTGAGTCGGGAATTGTTGCAATAGCGGTAGAAGACCAGGTGAAAATCATCGGAGCAGTCGTTCCAGGTTTTTATGTCCCCGCATTTTGCGGCTTCGCGCCCTTTGGCAAAAATAGAGGTCACTTCGGCTTTCAGCTTTTCTCCGCATTTGATCTTCTGCGTTAAAATATCGTCTCGCAGAATCTGATAAGTTTGTTCAGATAAGGTTGATTTATTTCATCCCATAAAAACTCTTGTTTTTGCTAAAGTCTGATTAAGATAGAAATTTCATTGTGTGTTTATTCTAACATGGAGCAGGAATCCATTCAAGATGGAAACAGAAAGCGTATTTGAAAAACCGACCTTGACAATTACCGTATTTGACAACAAAAAGAAAACGATTTATATTTATAACAGCGTTATATAACACTGTTATAAGAAGGAAGGTTAACTTGACAAAACCAATCGAAGGCGTTTCAGAGCGAATTTTATCCTGTGCAAAGGAGGGGTTTCTGGAAAAAGGATATGCGGATGCATCGCTTCGCACAATTGCGGCAAAAGCAGAGACAACCACGGGTTCTATTTATTCCCGGTTCCGGGACAAGGAAGGACTGTTTGGCGCTCTGGTGGAACCGGCAGCAGGAGGCAGAACGCTGAAAATTTTAAACGAATCAGATTGCGAATATTTTTTGAATGGAAATAAGCAAACAAACAATTGATTCGCGAGTTTATTGATTGAAAACACGCAAAAAAGCAATCGCAAAAAAATACGATTGATTTTTTGCGTGTTTTGCGTATAATAAAAGCATGAAAAAGTGGAAAGGATGTGAACAGAATGCGAGAAACACGGACCATGGAATTTAAAGAAACGATTACCAATACATTTCTGAAAACAGTAAGTGCTTTTTCGAATTATGACGGTGGAGTTATTCTGTTTGGAGTCGATGACGAGGGAAACAGTAAAGGCTTATCGGATGTAAAACAGTCATGCCTGGATATAGAAAATAAAATTAATGACAGTATTTCTCCACAGCCAGATTATAAACTGGAAACACAAAATAATGATAAAATTATCAAACTTACCGTACAAAGCGGTGCGCAGAAGCCGTATTTATATAGGTCAAAAGCATATAAACGAAATGATACCGCGACGATAGAAGTAGATACACAGGAATTTTCCAGGCTTGTTCTGGAAGGAAAAAATATCCGATTTGAAGAACTGCCATGCAAAGACCAGAATCTGACCTTTCAGATTTTACAGCGAAAGCTGAAAGAACATATTCAGATCGAAACCTTTAGCCAGGACACGCTGAAAACCTTGAATCTATACGACAATGCCAATGGATACAATAATGCCGCTGGTCTTTTGGCAGATCAGAACCACTTTCCGGGAATCGACATGGTCAGATTCGGCGAAAACATCAGTATTATCCAGAAAAGAGTAACATTTGAAAACAGATCGATTTTAGAGGTGTATGAGAAAGCGATTGAAATTTTCAGAGATTACTATCAATATGAGGAAATTAAAGGTGCGGACAGAAAAAAAATAGAAAAAATACCAGAAGCTGCATTTCGAGAGGCGATCGCCAATGGTTTGATTCACAGGATCTGGGATGTGGAATCGCAAATCAGAGTTCTGATGTTTGAGGATCGAATCGAAGTAGTTTCTCCGGGAGGTCTGCCGGCAGGTATTACAAAAGAGGAATATTTGTCCGGAAAACTTTCTGTTTTAAGAAATAGAAATCTGGCAAATGTTTTTTACCGGTTGGGATTTGTTGAGATCTTTGGAACGGGAATTATGAGAATCAGACAACTTTACGAAAAAAGCTTAAGAAAACCGGAGTTTGAAGTGTCAGAAAATGCGATTCAGATTGTACTTCCGGTCTGGGAAAGCAATCTGGATTTGACAGAAGATGAGAAAATGATATACGGGATATTAAGCAAAAACAGGTTGAAATCTATGGGGGAAATTGCACCATATGTTTCATTTGGAAGATCAAAAACGACAAAGCTTTTGAAAGAGATGGAGGAAAAAGGGATCATAACTGTGGAAGGTAAGGGACGCAACACGAAGTATAGTATAAAATAAAACTTGCGTATTTATAAAAAAAGTAGAAACACCGGCATTTTTCTTGGCAGAGAAACTTGCCGGTGTTATTATTTAACACTAGTAAATAGATAACGATATTAAATATTTGCGGAAGAAGAAGGGAAAAAGAGTGACAGAGAGTTTTGAAGAACTGTTTCGTGCATTGCATCAGTTTAAAAAGCTGAATGTGGTGTCCATGCTGCCGGACGAATTGACGAAGTCATTCAGACCAAGTCCTCGATTGAAGCTGCAGAAAATCCGGGAAAAGTGGAAGTCAAAAACGGTGTGGTTCGTTTCGAACATGTCAACTTCCGATATCCGGGTGCCGAGGAAGATGTGCTTCATGACATCGACTTTGTGGCAGAATCTGGAAAGACAACCGCGATCATCGGAAGTACCGGCTGTAGAAAATCTACACTGGTCAACCTGATTCCGCGTCTTTACGATGTAACGGGCGGATCCATCACACTGGATGGAAAAGATATCCGCAGGATCACAATGAAAGATCTGCGGGATGAAATCGGTTTTGTACCGCAGAAAGGTGTTCTGTTCTCCGGAACGATCGCATCCAACCTCCGTTTTGGAAAAGATGATGCGTCAGATGAAGAGATTGCAAAAGCAGCGGAAATTGCGCAGGCAACTGAGTTCATCGAAGCAAAAGATGACAAATACGAAACGCCGATCGCCCAGGGCGGAAGCAACGTCTCCGGCGGTCAGAAACAGCGTCTGGCGATTGCGCGTGCCATTCTGGCAGACAACAAGATTCTGATCCTTGTTATGAAAGACGGCGATATCATCGAGCAGGGAAATCACGAAGAGCTGCTCGCGGCAAATGGATTCTATGCAAATCTGTATAACTCGCAGTTTGAGGATGTTGTGGCATAGCAGATCCGTAAAAATTGAAAAATAGAAAGAGCCCGTTTGGAATATCCGATTGGCATATCCGGACGGGCTCTTTTGATGCGCGATAAACTAAAAAAGGAAAATGTGAAGAAATGGTGTAAAGTCGCTCAGAAAATGTGAATAAGATAGAAAAATTCCCTCTGATTTTGTGAAAAAAGTTGTTTTCCTTTGCGGTTAAGAATATAATAAAAGCATCAGAATAAGCAGAGGAGGTGCGCGAAAGAGATGCTTTATTTAAAACGAAAAATCGATTTTTTTCTGAGTGCATGGAAAAGCAATCCGGACCGGAAACCGTTGATTGTAAAAGGACCGCGGCAGGTGGGAAAAACCGAATCCATCCGGCGGTTTGGAGAGCAAAACTATAAAAGTGTGATCAGTATTAATTTTGTAGAAGAACCAAAGTATAAAATGATTACAACGGATGGATACAAAGCGGAAGGTATTATCAAAAATATTTCCAGGATTGATCCGTCAAAACGTTTTATAGAAGGCGAGACCCTGCTCTTTTTTGACGAGCTGCAGGAATTTCCGGAGATTGCAACTGCACTGAAATTCTTTAAAATCGATGGCAGATTCGACGTGATCTGCAGTGGCTCTATGATTGGGATCAATTACCGGAAAATTGAAAGCAACAGTGTTGGCTATAAATCCGATTATGAAATGTTTTCTCTGGATTTTGAAGAATTTTTGTGGGCGAAAGGATATGATGACAGCACGGTAGAGGATATGCTGGAACATATGCGGACGCTGAAGCCGTTTAATGAAGTAGAGATGGCGGTGTACAGTGAACTCTTTTTAGACTACTGTATTCTGGGCGGAATGCCGGCTGTTGTGCGGGAATTTGTCGAAAAGGGAACATTTGAGGGCTCACTGGAAGTACAGAGACAGCTGATTGCAGACTATAAAGAGGACATTCGCAAATATGCGGAAGGAATGGATCAGACCAGAATTTTAAATGTATTCAACCATATTCCGGTGCAGCTTGCCAAGGATAACAAAAAGTTTCAGATTTCAAAAGTGGCATCAGGAGCGAGATTCCGTGATTACCGCGGCTGTATCGAATGGCTGCATGATGCGGGAATGGTCAATGTATGCTATTGTATGAATTTTCCGGAATTACCATTGCAGGGAAATTATGATGAAACGAAATACAAGCTTTACTTCGCAGACAGTGGTTTGCTGGTAGCCATGCTTGATGAAGAAGCCCAGGTGAATTTAAGAAGCAATAAAAATCTTGGTGTATACAAAGGTGCGCTTTATGAGAATGTTGTCGGAGAAGCATTGGTAAAATCAGGTTACCGGCTGTATTATTATAAACGGGACGATTCTTCACTGGAGCAGGATTTTTTTGTCCGGACAGCAAATGCGCTGATTCCGGTCGAGGTTAAAGCACAGAATGGAATGGCAAAATCCATACGAACTTTAATCAGCGGGAAAAAGTATGCGGACATCCACTGCGGAATTAAATTTACAGGCAGTAACATGGGATACGGAGAGCAGATTTATACGTTTCCGTATTTTTGTGCTTTTTTGCTGAAAAGATATCTGGCAGGGGTGGATGAGAAAGCGTTCTTAGAAGGGGCTTACAGCAAGGATTCTCACATCTCTGCAGGTGATGAGATGAATTAAGTGAATGGAAATACAAAATGAAGCGAGGAAAAAATTATGGCAGACAAACACACAACAGAAAAACTCCTGGAGGGCGACCGCCTTTCGGGAAAAGTAACCTTATTTGCAAAAGTGACGATTTTGCCGGGGGATGAGCTTTCCTATCATGAGCATCACGGTGAGACGGAAGTATATCACATTTTATCAGGAGAGGGTCTGTACCAGGACAACGACAAGACGTATCCGGTGGAGGCAGAAATGACGACCTTCTGCGAGGACGGAAACGGGCATGCGATTTCCTGCAAAGGAGACGAGCCGCTGGTATTTCTGGCGATGATTCAGAAAAAAGAAGCATGATAAAAAATTCTGTCAGAGGAAAGGAAACTGTCGAAAGAGATTTTGAAAGAGAAGCTTTTTCGGCAGTTTTTTTGTTTCCATGCATACGAAGGGAACAGATGAGTGGCAGGTTCTGCAGGTTTGCTTGTAGGAAAAAACAGTACATGGTATGATGGAGTTACTATTTCGAGGGGGTGGCTGTATGAGCAGAAAGAAAAAGATGAAAATGGAGTACCGCTTTTATGAAGTGCCGGAAAAATGTCCGGTGCTGGCACTTCTGGGAGAAAAGTGGGTGCAGAATTACGGTTACCAGATTGATTACCTGCATTTTCATAATATGATGGAGATCGGCGTCTGCTATTACGGTGAGGGGACAATTGTCCTGGAAGATAAAGAAATTCCGTACGACGGGGGGGGCATTTACGGTAGTACCAAAGAACTTTCCACATACGACAAACTCAAAGGAAAACAGTCTGTGCTCCTGGGCATGGCTGTTTATTGATGTGGAAGGCTTTATCACAAAACTGTATAAGGATAATTCGCGTATGGCACAGAAGCTGATTTCCCGCATCAACCAGAGGGCTCATTACTCGAAAAATGAGGACAGACCTGAGGTGGCGGAGCTGATCAAACTGATTATTAAATGCATGGATGAAAAAGAGGAATTTTATCTGGAAGAAGTAAAGGGGCTGACGCGGGCGCTTCTGATGCAGATTGCGAGATGGAATGAAAAAGATGAGACGCAGGAAAAGAATGCCATTCTGGATGATGCCAGCATTGCCCTGATTCTTCCTGCGCTCAATTATATCGGGGAAAATTTCCACGAGAGCATCCGGATTGAAGAACTTGCGGATGTGTGCCACATCAGTGAGACACATCTGCGCCGTATTTTTCAGGAATCCATGCGGATGCCGCCGGTGGAATATATCAACTGGGTTCGGATCCGGGCAGCGTGCAAAGAGCTGAGAAAGACAAATGCCTCCGTAAGTGACATTGCACTGCACTGCGGATTCACAACAATATCCACTTTTAATCGTAATTTTCGAAAGATTCTCGGCGTTTCGCCCCAGCAATGGCGGAGGGCACCGGAACATTACGAGCAGAATTTGTTGAAATTTGACATAAAAACACAGGAAGGATGGTGAAACAAAGTGAAAATATCTATAGATAGTTGAAAATGCATAGGATAGAGTCGAATATGCGCACAACAGACGAAAGAATGTTGTTATAATTTGTACATGTTGAGGGTATAAAAACCTAAAAAATGTACAAAACAACCAAAAGACTTTTAAGCGATATATGTGAAAAAGTCAGGTTGTAAAATAACATCTTAAGGAGGATGTGCAATATGAGAAGAAAAATTGTATCAATCGTAATGGCATCAGCAATGGTACTTGGACTGGCTGCATGCGGATCCAGCGGAGGAACTACAACAAGCTCCAGCAACGGCGGAAACGATGCATCAGCAGCAGATGACACCACTGCAAAATCAGAGAGCAGCGACGTAGTAGAAGGTGGTTCAGATGATGACAACACCTTAACCGTATGGACCTGGGACCCGAACTTCAACGTTTATGCGATCCAGAAAGCAGCTGAGATTTACGCACAGGATCACGAAGGCTTTAAAGTAGAAGTCAGCGAAGTACAGTCCGATGACATTGAAACCCGCCTGACCACAGCAGTTTCTGCAGGAGACTTAAGTACTCTGCCGGATATCTTCCTGATGCAGGACAACTCCTTCCAGAAATATGCAACCAACTACCCGGACATTTTCACAGATCTGACCGATTCCGGTATCGACTTTGGTGAATTCTCATCCGCAAAAGTTGCTTACTCTACACTGGATGGAAAGAACTACGGAATTCCGTTTGACAATGGCGCTGTGATCGAGTGCCTGCGTACCGATATGCTGGAAGAGGCAGGCTTTACCGTAGATGATTTCACAGACATTACCTGGAATGACTTTATGGAAAAAGCAAAAGTTGTCAAAGAGAAAACAGGCCAGCCAATCCTGACATCTCAGGCCGGATCTCCGGACCTTGTTATGGAAATGCTGCAGTCCTGCGTTGAGTCCCTGTTCAACGAGGACGGATCCGTAAATATTGTAGACAACAAAGCATTAAAACCAATCCTTGAGATCTACAGCCAGATGGTAAAAGATGGTACTCTGGTAGAAGTTACCGACTGGGATCAGTATATTGCATCCATCAACAACGGAACCACAGCAGGCGTTATCAACGGATGCTGGATCATGGCTTCCATCACAGCAAATGACGATCAGTCCGGTAAATGGGCGCTCACCAATATGCCAAAACTGGACGGCATCGACGGAGCAACCAACTACTCCAACAACGGTGGTTCTTCCTGGGCAATTTCTTCCAACTGCAAGAAAACCGATCTTGCCATTGACTTTATGAAATCTACCTTCGCAGGCAGCACAGCTCTTTACGATGACATCATCGCAAAAGGCGCTCTGGCAACCTGGGCACCGGCAGGAGATTCCGAAGCATATGCACAGCCAGTTGCATTCTTCAGCGATGATCCGGTTTATGCAAAAATCGTTGATTTCGCAACCAAGACTCCATCCAACATCACTGGAGCATTCTACTACGATGCACGCGATGCTGTCGGAACCGCACTTTCCAATATCATCCAGACAGGAGCAGATATGGACAGCGAACTCCAGACTGCACAGGAAACCGTAGAGTTCAACATGGGTAACTAAGATTTCTCATATTGTAAAAAAGTAGGACGATAAGAAACGGGTCTGCTTCTAGACAGACAGAAGCAGGCCCGTTCTGTATCTGCCCCGGGGTGGGCTTGAAAAATGATTTCTGCAGGAGAACATGCGATGTTGTCTGCAAAAAGATTTTTTCAAGCGTACCTCGCAGCGAAAAAAGAAAGGAAGATTCCATGAGCAGCCAGAAGAAAAAAGGAATGAACTTGGAAAGAAAACAGAATTTTACCGGATGGGTTTTTCTGCTTCCGGCAACGATTCTGATCGCATGGATGAGCTTTTATCCGATGATTCAGGCATTTATCCTGTCTTTGCAGACCGGTATGGGCATTAACCTGAAATTCAACGGATTTGCAAACTATGCGCGTATTTTAAAAGACCCGACTTTTAAACAGACTTTAAGTAACACCTTCCTCTACCTGATTATTCAGGTGCCGATCATGCTGATCCTTGGTCTGATGTTTGCATCGATGCTGAACAACAAAGATCTGCGTTTCAAGGGACTGTTCCGTACCTGTATTTTCCTGCCGTGCGCAACATCGCTGGTATCTTACGCAATGATTTTCCGTTCCCTGTTTGCAAACGATGGATTTATCAACACCGTTCTGCGTGGACTTGGCATGCATCCGATCATGTGGTTCTCCAATGCCTGGACAGCCCGTGCCGTTATCATCATCGCATTGGTCTGGAGATGGACGGGATACAATATGGTATTCTACCTCTCCGGTATGCAGAACATTGAATACTCAATCTACGAAGCAGCAAAAATTGACGGCGCAAGCCCGCTGCAGACCTTCTTCAAGATCACCGTTCCGCTGTTAAAGCCGATGATCCTGCTGACCACGATTACCTCTACCAATGGTACGCTGCAGCTGTTCGATGAGTCCCTGAACCTGACAAACGGAGGTCCTGGAAAATCGACCATGACCATGTCTCATTACATTTACAACATGTCCTTTGTACAGAGTCCAAACTTCGGCTATGCGGCAGCAATGTCGATCCTGATCCTGATTATGGTTGCCATTCTGGCACTGATTCAGATGAAAGTAGGTGACGAGCGATAATGGGAAAAACAAAGAAATTCTTCATGTATCTGGTTTTAACGGTAGCATCCCTCCTTTCTGTATTTCCGCTGTACTATATGTTCTGCGCGTCTACGAACAGAAGTATTGATGTTATTGCCGGAAAACTGATTCCGGGTACTTATCTGATGGAAAACTTCAAGTCACTGATTGCGCAGCAGAACCTGCGTCTTGCACTGTGGAACTCGTTCCGGAATGCAACGGTACTGACGGTCCTTTGTCTTCTGGTCTGCTCAATCGCAGGTTATGGATTTGAAATTTATCATGACAAAGCGAAAGATGCGGTATTTACCGTGCTTCTGACTGCGATGATGATCCCGTTCGCAGCAATCATGATCCCGATGTTCCGTATGTTTTCACAGTTAAAAATGGTCAACACGATGGCAGCATTTATGCTTCCTTCGATTTCCACTCCGTTTATGATTATGATGTTCCGTCAGGCTTCCCGTTCTTTCCCGCACGATATCATCGAAGCGGCAAGACTGGATGGTTTAAGCGAGACAGGAATTTTCTTCCGCATGTATATGCCGACCATGAAATCGACCTATGCGGCAGCAACGATCATCACCTTCATGAATGCATGGAACAACTATCTGTGGCCAAAGGTTATCTTACAGAACAATGATTCCATTACCATGCCGATGCTGGTAGCGAACCTGCTCGGCGGCTACACTGTAGATTATGGCGTGCTGATGCTCGGCGTATTCATCTGTACGATCCCGACAGCAATCATTTTCTTCTGCTTCCAGAAGAGCTTCACAGAAGGTATCACAGGTGCTGTAAAATAAGAAAAAGAATCGAACAGAAAAGGTGGATATTTGGATGAATATCCACCTTTTTTCAAAAGATCAAAGAAAATAAAATTCCAGAAGGAGGAAAATAAAAATGGGTGTATTTCAGTATGAAAAAGTGAAGGACCCGACGTATTATGGAGAGAACCGGGTACCGGCGCATTCCGATCACAGGTATTATGGATCGGTGGAAGAAATGGAGCAGCATGTGGAAAACTTCCGTCACAGTCTGAATGGACTGTGGAAATTCCACTATGCAAAGAACTACGAGAGCACGATTCCGGGATTTGAGACACCGGAGTATGACTGCACAAAATGGGATGATATCCGCGTGCCGGCGCATATCCAGATGGAGGGATACGACGCACCGCAGTATGCCAATGTGCAGTATCCGTGGGAAGGAAGAGAAGAAATCCAGCCGGGCGAGATTCCGGAGCGGTTCAATCCGACGGCTTCCTATGTGAAATATTTTGAAGTGCCGGATCAGATGAAAGGAAAACGGCTTTTTGTTTCCTTCCAGGGAGCAGAGAGCGGTATTGCCGTATGGCTGAACGGAACGTTCCTTGGCTACAGCGAGGATACGTTTACTCCGTCCGAGTTTGAACTGACCCCGTATCTGAAAGAGGGCGAAAATAAACTGGCTGCGCAGGTTTTCAAATGGACGAGCGGAAGCTGGTGCGAGGATCAGGATTTCTTCCGTTTCTCCGGTATTTACCGTGATGTGTATCTGTACACGATTCCGGAGGTTCACGTTTCGGATCTGAAAGTACAGACGCTGCTGGATGATACGTTTACGAAGGCAGATCTGGTCATTGATACGAAAACGATCGGAAAAGGAAAAGTGAAAATTACCCTGTCAAAAGACGGAACGGCACTGCAGAGCACCGAAGGTGTGCTGGATGGGGAAACACAGTTTGTTCTGAAAGTCGATCACCCGGAACTGTGGTCCGCAGAGACACCGGTGCTGTATGATCTTCTGCTGGAAGTCACCGCAGAGGATGGAACGGTGCAGGAACTGATTCCGCAGAGAGTCGGATTCCGCCGCTTTGAGATGAAAGACCACATCATGATGCTGAATGGAAAACGCATTGTCTTTAAAGGCGTCAACCGCCACGAGTTCAGCTCCGTATCCGGCCGTGTTGTTTCGAGAGAAGAGCTGATCAAAGACCTGACAACGATGAAACAGAACAACATCAATGCAATCCGTACCTGCCATTACCCGGATGCGGTCGGCATTTATGATCTGTGCGATGAATACGGTATTTACATGATTGCAGAGTGCAACATGGAGTCCCATGGAACGAGAGATACGGATGCCGTACGGAACGGGGATTTCTCCGGTGTCGTACCGTGCGACCGTCCGGAGTGGATGGACTGCATGCTGGACCGTGTCAACTCGATGTATCAGAGAGACAAAAACCATCCGGCGATTCTGATCTGGTCCTGCGGAAATGAATCGTTCGGCGGAAAGGTTATTTTTGAAATGTCTCAGTTATACCGGAAGATGGATCCGACCCGCCTTGTCCATTATGAGGGAGTGAACGATGACCGCAGATACAACGACACCAGCGATATGGAAAGCCGGATGTACACCACGGTCAACGAGATCCGGGAATTTTTAGCGAAAGACCGCAGAAAACCGTACGTCTGCTGTGAGTATGCCCATGCCATGGGAAATTCCTGCGGCGCGATGAAGAAATATATGGATCTGACCGAGGAAGAGCCAATGTTCCAGGGCGGCTTTATCTGGGACTATATCGATCAGTCGATTTATAAAAAAGACCGCTACGGAAAAGAGTTCCAGGCGTACGGCGGTGATTTTGACGACCATCCGTGTGATTATAACTTCAGTGGAAATGGTATCGTATACGGCGGCGAGCGCGACGCGTCTCCGAAGATGCAGGAAGTAAAATTCTGCTATCAGAATATTTCCATTGACGTGCAGAAAGACAAGGCGGTTGTAAAAAATAAAAACCTGTTTGTGAATACCGATACATTTGCATGCGTAGTACTTCTCGAAAAAGAAGGAAAGAAACTGAAAGAAGTGCCGATGGAAGTTTCGGTGGAGCCGCTTTCGGAAAAAACGGTGGAGCTGCCGATCGCGGTACAGACACTTCCGGGAGAGTATGCGGTGACCGTTTCCTTCCGCCTGAAAGAAGATACCGTATGGGGCAAGCGCGGCCATGAAGTTGCATTTGGACAGGGCGTTTATGAAGTGGAAGCACCGGCGAAAGCAGAAAAACCGGCGAAATTTGAAGTGATCCGTTCCAACCATGATTTTGGTGTGCGCGGCGAGAATTTCGATGTGATGTTCTCCGATCTGAACGGCGGACTCGTATCGTACCGTTACGGCGGCGTTGAGATGATCAAAATGATTCCGAAACCGAACTTCTGGCGTGCGCCGATCGACAATGACTGCGGAAGCCTGATGCCGATGCGTTACAGCCAGTGGAAGATTGCTTCGATGTATCTGTCCCACAAATATCCGAACGGCAGCCATTATCCGGGACTGTATGCACCGGAAATCGAAGTACACGAGGACTGCGCAGAAGTCAGCTACCGCTATGTAATGCCGACCACACCGGCGAGTGAGTGCCGTCTGACCTACCGTGTCTTCGGCGATGGAAGCATTCAGACGACGCTGACGTATGATCCGGTGAAAGAGCTCGGCGATATGCCGGAATTCGGCGTGATGTTCAAGCTGGATGCCGATTACGACCACGTTACCTGGTATGGCATGGGACCGGAGGAGACGTATGTGGACCGCTGCGCCGGAGCAAAGCTTGGCGTTTATAAGAATAAAGTCGAAGACAATATGGCGAAATATCTCGTTCCGCAGGAGTGCGGCAACAAGGTTGGTGTACGCTGGGCAACCGTGACGAACCGCAAGGGCCGTGGTATGATGTTTAGCGGCGACAAGATGGAATTTTCCGCACTGCCGTACACACCGCACGAGCTGGAAAATGCGATGCATCCGTATGAACTGCCGCAGGTACATTACACCGTTGTGCGCGTGGCAAAACAGCAGATGGGTGTCGGAGGAGACGACAGCTGGGGTGCACAGACCCATCCGGAATACCTGATTTCGGTTGACCAGAAACTGGAATTTACCTTTACATTCCGAGGCATTTGAGAATAAAAGGAGATTTTCATGAGACAGAATATAAATTTTGGAAAACTTCTGCATGGCGGAGATTACAATCCGGAACAATGGCTGGAATATCCGGAAATTCTGGAACAGGATCTTGCGTATTTCAAAAAAGCGAAAATAAATGAAGTTTCCCTCGGCATCTTTTCCTGGGCATTCCTGGAGCCGGAAGAAGGCGTGTTTGATCTGGAATGGATCAAAAAAATGGTAGACCGCCTGTATGAAAATGGAATTTCTGTCATGATGGCTACACCGACAGCGGCAAGACCGCGCTGGATGGCACAGAAATATCCGGAAGTACTCCGCATGGATGCGATGCGGCAGAGAAATCTGTACGGAGAGCGTCATAACCATTGCTATACCTCGCCGGTGTACCGGGAAAAAACGAGAAAGATCAATACAAAACTGGCAGAAGCGTTCAGGGATCATCCAGGTGTCATTGCATGGCATATTTCGAATGAACTAGGCGGAGAGTGCCATTGTCCGCTCTGCCAGGAGGCATTTCGGAACTGGGTAAAACAAAAATATGGCAGTTTACAGGCCTTAAACCATGCATGGAACACGGCGTTCTGGAGTCATACATACCAGAGTTTTGATCAGGTGGAGAGTCCGTCGCCAAAAGGAGACGCATCGCTGCACGGACTGAATCTGGACTGGAAACGATTTGTAACAGATCAGACAGCCGATTTTGTGAAATGGGAGATCAGCGCGCTGCGGGATGCCGGTGCCAAACAGCCTACGACCATCAATATGATGTATGATTTCAAGGGACTGGATTATCACAAGTTTGCCGACATTGTTGATTTTGTTTCCTGGGACAATTATCCGACCTGGCACAAAGAAGCGGAAGCAGTTACGGCAGCAGATACGGCGATGCAGCATGATATCATGCGCAGTATCCAGAAAAAGCCGTTTTATCTGATGGAGAGCTGTCCGTCCGCAACAAACTGGCAGCCGGTCAGCAAACTGAAAAAGCCGGGCATGCTGCACGCCGCATCCATTCAGGCCGTGGCGCACGGATCAGACAGCGTCCTGTATTTCCAGATGCGCCAGAGCCGTGGAGCTTCCGAAAAGTTTCATGGAGCGGTGATAGACCATTATGGAGGAGATGACACCCGTGTATTCCGGGAAGTGACAAAGGTAGGAGAAACCCTGGCGCAGATGCAGGAACTTTCCGGTGCCATCTGCAGTCCGAAAGTGGCTGTGATTTATGACACCGAAAACCGGTGGGCACTGGAAGATGCGGCAGGGCCACGGAATCAGGGCCTGTTTTACAAAGAAACCGTGGAAAAATCATACCGCGCCTTCCGCAGACTCGGCCTGGATGTTGATGTCATCGATGAAACGCAGGGTCTTTCGGACTATCAGATCGTGGCAGCGCCTGTGGTTTATCTGCAGCGGGAAGGATGGGTGGAAAAAGTACGGCAGTTTGTGGCCGGAGGCGGCACTTTCCTGGCAACGTACTGGTCCGGAATTGTAGATGAGACGGATCTTTGTTTCCTTGGCGGAACGCCGCACGGACTGCTGGATGTAATGGGACTTCGGAGCATGGAGATTGACGGCCTGTACGATGGGGAATGGAACGAAGGAGTTCCGGTCCCGCAAAACCGTCTGCATCTGACCCGGACGTACCGGTGCAGCAATCTCTGTGAACTGGTGAAACCATCGACAGCAGAAGTGCTGATGACTTATGGAAAAGATTTTTATGCAGGAATGCCTGCACTGACAGAAAACCAGTATGGCGCAGGAAAAGCATATCAGATCTGTGCCGGTTTTGAACAGGGTCTGTACGATGAGCTCTGCGGAAAACTGGCAGAAGAAGCAGGTGTCACATCGGTGGTGAAAGAGATTCCGGATGGCGTGGAGGTTACAACGCGCGAAAAGAATGGAATCCGGTATGTGTTCGTACAGAACTTTAATCGGAATGCCGTGGAAATCAAACTTCCGGTCGAACAGTATCCGGTGTGGAACGGACAGTATGATGGAACAATCGGAAGCTGGGAAACAGTGGTGCTGAAAGAAAACAGTCCGAATTTCCGGGAAAAATAGAAAATAAAAATGTCTCAAAACAAAAGACTGGTTTTGAGACATTTTTTTTGCAAAAAACAAACGAATATCAGGCGGTTTCGGATTCTTCGGCGGAGAGTTTTTTCTTATAATTTTCTCCCCAGCTCCACATGGCATCCATGATTGGCTGTAGGCTGTAGCCCAGGTTGGTGAGGGTATATTCTACCCGCGGCGGAACTTCTGCATAAACTTTACGGCTGACGAGCCCGCTCTGTTCCATCTGACGGAGCTGGCTCGTCAGAACTTTCTGGGAAACGTGACCGATGGATTTTTTTAGTTCGCCAAAACGTTTGGTGCCCGGCATCAGATCACGGAGAATCAGGACTTTCCATTTATCACTGATTAAGGTTAAGGTAGTCTCTACCGGGCAGGCCGGGAGATCGGCTAAAGATATTGCGTTTTTTTCAGAAACTGACATAAAAAACCTCCATTTCATAAAGATTTTCTTGTAAAAGTAAGCACGGAAAACCTTGTATTTACACAATAGTTTCCTTTTGGTAACTACAGCACAATATTGTGCTTACTTTACGTTAAGACGCTTTGGGCTTATTATAAAGCCATCGAAAGAAAAAAGCAATCCTTTCGAGAAAAAAGATCCGAAGCGCATTCGAAAAAGGCCGAAACCAAATCATAAGAAACAAGCTCAAAAACAAAATCAAAAAACGAAAATGGAGGACATCATCATGAGTAAAGTAGTAGAATTCTTAAAAGAAAACCCGGTACAGTATTTAGCAACTGTAGGGCGCGATGGAAAAGCAAAATGCCGTCCGTTTATGTTTATTGGCGAAATGGAAGGAAAACTGTGGTTTTGTACCAACAACACAAAAGATGTTTATAAAGATATGCTGGCAAATCCGGAAATTGAAATTTCCACTTCCAGCCCATCCTATGCATGGATCCGTCTGAACGGAAAAGCTGTATTTGAAAACAACATGGCTGCAAAAGAAATGTGCATGGGAAATCCGATTGTAAAAGGCCAGTACCAAACCGCTGACAACCCGATTTTCGAGGTATTCTATCTGAACAATGCACACGGTGTAATCGCAGACTTTTCCGGAAACCCGCCGTACGAGTTTTAATCTGTCGCTATGAATTTGAAGTAAAAAGAGAAAGGAATCTGCCGCTATGGAGAGAAATGATTATCTGAAGATGTTAGTAGAGGAGATGCACTCAACCACGATGGCGACGATCGGTGCAGACGGTCATCCACAGACCCGTGTGATCGATATGATGCTGTGGGACAAGAAAGGAGTGTATTTTCTGACGGCAAAAGGAAAAGCCTTTTATGCACAGCTCATGGAGCAGGGCTATGTGGCAATTTCTGCGACGAAAGATAAAAAAGCAGTCTCTCTCCGCGGCAGAATCCAGAACATCCACAGTGAAAAGCTGGATGAAATTTTCGGAAAAAATCCATACATGCAGAAAATTTATCCCGGCGATACACGCGCGGCACTTGAGGTGTTCCGCGTGTACGAGGCCGAGGGAGAATACTTCGACATCAGCGATCCGTCGCATATCGTGCGGGACACGATCCTGATCGGCGGCGCAGAGCAGTCGATGGCTGGGTACGAGGTGGGAAACGAATGCATTGGCTGCAAGCTCTGTTTTTCAGTCTGTCCGCAGAAATGCATCGACATCACCCGCATCCCGGCCGTCATCGACCAGCACCAGTGCCTGCACTGCGGCCGATGCGCGGAGACGTGTCCGAGAGGAACGATTCGCAAAAGAGGGCAGTAGTCCCCTTATTTTAGCTACAGATTTTATGGGAATAGTGATAAGATAAAGTCTATAGAAACGATGGAAATGAGGGAATAACATGAACCAGAGTGAACGAAGAAATTTTCTGATCCAGTCATTGCTGGAAGAGAGCCGGGAGTACCGCGGAATGCAGATTCCGTCTGACAGCACCGGGCAGAGACAGCTTCTGCGGGGGCTGATGAATGTGCGCATGGTGAAAAAGAGCAGTGCAGAATTTCTGAACATTCAGGATGCGTATCTGCAGGAGGAGACGGCAAAAAAGGGCGTGACGGATGTCGACGACCTTACGCCGGTGCAGCCGGGGCTGTATCTCTGGCAGGGCGATATCACCGCGCTCCGGTGCGATGCGATTGTGAATGCGGCGAACAGCGGGATGACCGGCTGTTACGTGCCGAATCATCGGTGCATTGACAACTGCATTCATACGTTTGCGGGTGTGCAGCTTCGGCTGTACTGCGAGGAGATGATGGAAGCGCAGGGCCATACGGAGCCGACGGGGCAGGCGAAAATCACGCCGGCGTATAATCTGCCGTGCCGCTATGTGCTCCACACGGTTGGACCGATTGTGGGCGGCCATCTGACGGAAACACACTGCCGGCAGCTGGCGGACTGCTATCGGTCGTGTCTGTCGCTTGCGGCGGAGAACGGACTGAAAAGCGTGGCGTTCTGCTGCATTTCCACTGGAGAATTTCATTTTCCGAACGAGAAAGCAGCGGAGATTGCCGTTGCGACGGTGAAAGAGTTTCTGGCGCAGAAAGAGACGAGCGTGGAGAAGGTCATTTTCAACGTGTTCAAGGACCGCGACAGGGAGATTTATGAGGAGCTGCTGGGAGAAAAGTAATCGCTGAAGAATGGGGAACAAAAGCAGTCGTTTTTGGATGTTGAAAAACGGCTACTTTTTCCGCACATGAGTTACAAAAAAGTGCTTACTTGTGAAACGTATGGTTTTCCTTTAGAATAAAAGCAGAAAGAAAAGAAGAGGTGAATTTGTGATGTTTGAAAGTTGGAAAGAAAGAGAATTTGAAAAAAAGATGGAGCGTTTTCGCACCGCACTGCAGGAAAAAAACACGATTTTAATAGGAGCCGGGGCTGGGCTTTCGACATCGGCCGGATTTACCTACAGCGGTGAGCGGTTCCGGAAATATTTTGCAGATTTTGAACAGAAATACGGTTTCCACGATATGTATTCTGGCGGCTTCTACCCTTACGATACGCTGGAAGAATACTGGGCGTACTGGAGCAGATACATTTACATCAACCGTTATCAGGACGCGCCAAAACCGGTTTACCAGAAACTGCTCAGCCTGATGAAAAATAAGAGCTATTTTGTCATCACCACAAATGTAGACCACTGCTTCCAGAAAGCCGGATTTGATAAAAACCGTTTGTTTTACACGCAGGGAGATTACGGCCTGTTTCAGTGCTCTGAGCCGTGCTGCAAGGAAAAGTATGACAATGAAGAAATCATTCGAAAGATGCTGCTTGCCCAGGGGTATCAGATCCTGGAAGACGGAAGCCTTGTTCCGCCGGAGAACGGAAACCTGAGCATGCGGATCCCATCCGAACTGGTGCCGTACTGCCCACACTGCGGAAAACCGATGAGCATGAATCTGCGCGCGGATGACACGTTTGTGGAAGATAAAGGCTGGCATGAGGCATCCAGCCGACGCATCGATTTCCTGCTTCGTCACAACAGAGGCCATATCCTGTATCTGGAACTCGGCGTGGGATACAACACGCCGGGAATCATCAAATATCCATTTTTCAGCATGACAGCAGAAGATAAAGATAATCTTTATGTCTGCATCAACACCAGCGATATGCGTGTCCCGGATCTGATCCGTGACAGAGCGGTGTGCATTAAAGGGGATATTGGGGAAGTGCTGGATCGGATCTGAGACGGAAAAACATATAATATTCGAGAAAATTAATCACGTCACTTACGTGACGAGATGATGACATGATTGACGAGATAAATTCAACAGAGGAGATGACAATATGCCTTATCAGGAAAGCGAGACTGTAGAATTGAGATCGTTCATTGTTGAGATATGAAAGGTAAAACAGCATGATTTTAAACACCGGCTGCCGGACCGATATTCCGGCGTTTTTCAGTGAATGGTTTTACAACCGGGTCCGGGAGGGATACGTTTTTGTGCGGAATCCGTACTGTCCGGAGCAGGTGACGCGGTATCGGATTTCGCCGGATGTGGTGGATGTACTTTGCTTCTGTACGAAAAATCCAGAGCCGATGATGGCGCGCCTGGCGGAACTCTCGGCGTTTCAGCAGTTCTGGTTTGTGACGGTGACACCTTACGGTCCGAAAATTGAGCCAGGCGTGCCGAATAAGTGGGAAGTACTGAAATCAGTGAAAGCGCTGTCGCATCAGATCGGCAGGAAAAGAGTCGCATGGCGGTATGACCCGATTTTCTTGACGGATACCTATTCGATCGAATATCATCTGAAAAGTTTTGAGAAAATCGCACAGGAATTGAGCGGCCAGGTGAGTTTCTGTGTGATCAGTTTTCTGGATCTGTATGAGAAAACAAAACGCAATTTCCCGGAAGCAAAAGAGGTTGGAAAATCGGACCAGGAGTTTCTGACGCGCGAATTTGTCAGAATCGGAAAGCAGTATGGAATCCCGATCCGTACCTGCTGTGAAAATCCCGATCTGGAAAAATGCGGTGCGGATGTCACAGGCTGCATGACAAAAGAAGTCCTCGAACAGGCGACAGGCTGTCGGCTGCAGATTCCGCAGAAGAAAAAAGCAGTCCGCGACGGCTGCAGCTGTCTCCTCGGCAGCGACATCGGCATGTACAACACATGCCAGCACGGCTGCGTCTACTGCTATGCAAATTACGATAAGAAAACTGTGGCGGAAAATATCCGGTTTCACGACCCGGCGTCCCCGTTTCTGATCGGAGGCTTCCGGGAGGGCGATATCATAAAAGAAGCAAAGCAGGAGTCGTATTTTGATGCACAGCTTCGACTGTTTTAGCAGAAATCACAGCTTACCTCTTAATTTTTGCAGCTTGTTCCCAAAATAGTAGATTGCAAACCTTCCGGCATGGTATAATCATAAGATCGAGAGGGGGGAGTTGGACATGAAATTTCTGGTGGAGCAGATTGCGCCGCAGGAGGAAGAAGAGGTGCGGGTCCGGTGCCACGACACGGAAGAAAAATGGGTTGAAGCGATCCGCGCCGTTACGGCGGGAGAGGCTTCCGTGATCGGAATTTCGGATGGAAAGCGGTACCGGCTGCGGCTGCGCGACATTTTTTATTTTGAAATCGTGGAAGGCCGTTCGTTTCTATACTGCGAGGACCGTGTCTTCGAGTGCCGGCAGAAGCTGTATGAGTTCGAAACGCTGTGCCGCGGTTCCATGCTGTTCCGGTGCAGCAAGTCCATGATTCTGAACACCGACAAAATTGCCTGCGTCCGCCCCTCCGTGTCCGGCCGGTTTGAGGCGACACTGGTCAATCAGGAAAAAGTAATCATTTCCCACCAGTATGTAGGCGAGCTGAAACGGATGCTTGGAATATAGGAGGAGCGCTTATGAAAATGATTTTACGATGGGCGCAGCGGTTTGTGGTGGCGTATGGAATCATTATGCTGGCTACGTTCTTTATGTGTCTCTTTTTCAATCCCACATCACAGCTTGCCGTCGTCCCGTTTTTCGGGCGATGCATTGTGCTCACACTGGTGTGCATGGCAACCCTGATCGTTTATTACACGAAAGGCGAATTGTCCGTACGCGCATGGTGGTTCCGCACAATTCTGCATACCTGCCTGCTGGAAATCACATTGCTGCCGCTGGCACATTACTGGCATTTCTGGTACGGCCCGCTGGATGCAGTCATCTACGGATCCTTTATCCTGGGAGCAAAAATCCTGTGGCACATCGTCGATTTTGGACAGAGTATGCGGACCGCAGCCGAAGTAAACGAACGGCTCCGCAGACGACGCATGGAGCCGGTGGAGGAAAGAAGAGAAAAAATGAGAAAACGGCACTGATCTGTAAAAAGATCGGCGCCGTTTTTTGCATAGGATAAGAAGGACTACTGTGCCTTCTGCGCAATCTCTTCATCGGAAATCAGATTGCTGTGATATTCGATTTTGCCCGACAGGACATCATCGTAAAAATTCTGTTTCCAGTCGATATAATCAATGGCTTTCTGCAGTTCTTCCATTGATGCGAGCAGCGCTTCTTTTTTTACCGCGAGAATTTCTTTACGCTCCGGAATGGAGGATGGGCCTTCGAGGCAGTAGGCGAGATACTCTTTCATCTCCGCCAGTGTCATCCCGCAGCGCTTCAGGCAGCCAAGGCTCTGGATCCATTTGATGTCGCGGTCGTCGAAAACGCGGTAATTGTGGCTGTCGCGTTTTACGTTCGGGACGAGGCCTTCTTTGCAGTAAAATTTCAGGGTTTCATACGACATGCCTGTCTGAACGCAGGCTTCTTTCATGGAATACATGATGCAGCACCTCCCAATAGAATTCATAGAAATATCAAATCGGTAGTAACTACCGGCTGATATAACCATAGTATAGAAAGGCGGCTTTGTCAAGAAATCAGCTCTTCAAATTTTTTCTGTTCCATCGGTTTATAATAATAGAATCCCTGCAGCTCGTTGCATCCCTCGGAGATCAGAAAATCTACCATTTCTTTCGTTTCCACACCTTCGCAGACGATCCATTTGTCCGTGCGCTTTAAAAGATGGAACATCTCTTCCAGCACGATTTTTCCTTTTTCGGAGAGTCCCGCCGAGAGGAAATGTTTGTCGATCTTGACTTCATCAAAAAGAATATCCTTCAGCGAATTCAAAGAAGAATACCCCGATCCGAAATCGTCCATGGAAATGCGGATATTCCGGTCGTGGAAGAAGCGGATCATCTGGTTGACGGCATCAATGTTATGGATATACGTCGTCTCCGTGATCTCGAAGACCAGATACTTCGAAGGAATCTGATAATGATCGAGCAGCTGTGTGATCCGCTGTGTGAACGTATCGATTTTGTGGAAATGAACCGGCGACACATTCAGCGAGAGCGGCAGCAGCGGAAGTCCTTTTTTCCGGCGGTCAGCGAGCCACTGGAAAGCGGCATTGTACACATAATAGTCGAGCGACTCAATCTCCCCGGTCTCCTCCAGAATCGGCAGAAAGCTGTCCGGGAACCAGAGCGTGCCGTCCTCGCGCAGCCATCGTACCAGCACCTCGGCGCTTGCGATTTTCTGCGTTTTTCCGCTGATTTTCGGCTGAAAATAAATCTGAAATTCCTTCTTCGCAAGGGCATTCTGGAACGAATGAATCGTCTCTGCGCGCTTCTGTTCCGTGCTGGCAAGCTCGGCGTTGTATTCGAAGACGCAGGTGGAAGTTTCCTTCGCCCGCCGCCGCGCAATGTTGGCATGAGAGATGACTTCCTCCGCTGGTGTGTCCGTGTCATTCAGATAATAGACGCCAGTGTTCAGCGTCATATAATTCAGCGGGTACGATTCCAGCACTTCGCGGATCGCCTGCTTGTGATAGGCGGAAATCTTTTCCCGCACCACGGCCGGATCCTGCCCGGTGATATCGATAATGCCGACAAAGATATCGGAGTGATAGCGGTTCACAAAGAGCGTCTGCGGAAAGAGCTCCAGTTTTTTCAGGATGAAATTCAGAATGTTCGTACCCGTCTCATAACCCCAGTAATCGTTGATCAGGTGAAAATTGTCGACATCCGTCATCAGAAAGGCGTACTGCTTTTCTTCGCTTCTGTTATTGAGAAGCGTAAAAATTTTTTCTTTTAAAGAATCCGTGGAAATGCTCTCAGCAAGCATACTGCGGCGGGCGGCGAGAGGTCCGTTTTTCTGGAGCTGTTTTTTATACCGCTTGTCCTGGTACATTTTTTCGTCCGCCATCTGCAGCAGATCCATGATCAGATAATAATGATTTTTGCAGCTCAGCTCATATCCGACGGCGTAGCTCAGCGGGTGATCCGCCGTCTGGTTGTAGGTGTCGATCATCGTCTGCAGCTGAAGATTCATCTGCTCCAGCTGGTTCCAGGTTGCATGATTCTGCACAATGACAAATTCATCGCCGCCGAACCGCGCCAGAAAGCTGTCTTCGGTCAGAATGCGGGTCAGGTAGGAGGCGAAGGTCTGGATAAAGACGTCGCCCTCCTCGTGACCGTACGTGTCGTTGATCGTTTTTAAATTGTTCATATCAAACATCATCACGCCGACATCGAGTGTATCGTCCGCGTTCTGAAGCTGGAGAAGCTTTTCTTCCAGCGACTTTTTATCGTGCACGCCGGCGACATCAAAGCCGGAACGGCGGATCAGGCTTTTCAGATAATCGGTAAGCGTCAGTGCAGAGGCGCAGCCGAGCAGCGTAAGGATAATCAGAAGCGCAAAGGCGCGGTGATCCAGCCCACGCTTGAAATGCAGAAGCAGCGATGTCAGAAAAACGACGTAGAATGCGATCTGCAGATAGCACAGTTTGATGATTTTTTTGTTCTTTTCCATAATACTCCATACTTTCTAAATGCGTATGCAAAAAGTGAACCCTGCCATCGGTCAAAGGGCATACACAATAATTTTCTTGGCCAGACTCTTATCCAGCCCGATTTTACTGCCTTTCACCATGACGAGATAATAACCGTGAAGCTCCGACAGAATCGAAATCCTGGCCCCGGGAACAAACCCCAGCGACTCCAGATAATGGCGCTGTTTTTCCTGACCGCAGATTTTATTGATGACGTAAAACTGATTGAAATCGGTTAAATTTAAAGGCATGCAGTTCCTCCTTTATTACGAGAACACATCGAGTTAGAATTGCCTAACGGATAGTATAGCATAACATATTTGGAACAAAATAGAAAACTTTTCCATTGAGAAATTTTTTCAAAAATGGTTTACGTGGGGCGGATGCATTTTTGCGTTTCTTATTTTGGGGGAATCATGTATAATGAAAATGAAACATCAGTGACAAACTATGACATGGGAAAAGGAAGAGAAAACAATGAAACCTAGAATAAAAATCCTGCTGCTTGCAGTTCTGATCGCGGCGCTCTGCAACTGTATGCTGATGATCGGGATGACCAAAACGAAAGAGAAGAATACCATTCCAAAAGATGCAAGCCTGATCTGCGAAGAAACCGTATCGCCGAACAAGGATTATATTACGGATGAAAAAGACCTGGTAAATTACACGGTACGGGTCTATCAGGAAAAAAACAACGACATCATCGTCTATGCGGAATCCAATTCGCCGCTGTTCGATGAAGCACAGTACATCGTACCATGCGACCACGCCATCACCGCCGACGATGTCCAGATCAAATGGACCACCCTCATGGGCAGCACGGAAGCAAGCGAGAAAGATGAGATCGGACTGGCACACGTTTCGATTTCAAAAGACGGGGAAGTGTTCAGCGAAAAGATGATCAGCTTTGTGGCGAAAGCGGTGAATACGGTTACGGATGTGATTGGGTAAATTATGAAAAGAGGCATTTTTGAAGATGTCTCTTTTTACTTGGGAAGTGTCAAAAAATAAATTGACACCAATGACGATTTTGTGTTATAATATGTGCCATAAAACAATTTGACACAAAGAGAGGATTAAGATGGAGACATTAGAGGAAGCATTGCAATGTATTAAAACATTAAAAATAGAAAACGAACGTCTTAGAGCAGAACTGGATATGTATAAAAATCGGAATACTGGAGGAAGAAAAAAACATGATAAGGCATGGATGGCATCTTATCAGAAGTTTGCAGATAGATATGAACAGGGAATGACGATTATGGAAATTGTTGACCAGGGGGAAATCAGCAGGAGAACTGCTTATCGTTATAAAGCTTATTATGAGGAACTGAACAAACGAAAAAGTAGCGTGGAGAAACTAGATGATAAATGATAGAAACATAAATATAATCACGGATGCTGACAATCAAAAAATTGTATTAATAAACGATATCGTATTCAAAGGGAAGCGCAATGTTGATTGGGAATCTGTAAAAAAGTATTTGGCAGGCTATGTGGGAGATTTTTATCAAATAGAGGAAAGTGCAGATATTGTATACATTGGAAGTGAACTGCCTGAAGAATTTACGGAATCAGAGAGCAGAAAAGCGATGATGGGCGCTAAGGCAAAAGCCAAAGCGAATGCGGCGACAGCAATTCCTGAATTAATACAAATAGCAACGAATCCTCATTATGAAGAAAATAAAAAGGAAAAACATAACCAGAATGCTAAAAATGGCTGGTATCGATATGATGTAAGATTTGCGTTGCCGGTTTATGAAAATGAAGAGTTAGCACGATATAATATTTTTAAAGCAAGACTACTGGTGAATCATGCTGAAAATAATAAAAAGTATTTGTATGATATTTTGGCAATAAAAAAAGAAACGAGCAGGCCATAACAAGATGTATGGTGAAAACCCATTTCTTTTTATTAGTATAAAGGTATTTTAGAATTTGGTCAAGTACCTTTAGGAAAAAGATTAAAATACATCACTTTTTCCCAAATTACATTTGTCGCAAAGTGTTTGTAAATTCTCGAGTACAGTTTCACCACCTTTTGACCAAGGTACAATATGATCGACGTGCAATTTAACTGTAGGATCTGTAGACGGTGAAGCGCCACAAGCACAGCATTTGAATTTGTCGCGTTGCATAACCATGAAGCGAAGTCGCAAATTTACATCACGGTTTGTTTTATGAGGCGGTGTCTGGGATATAGATGAATTTGCAACGGGAGAAATAATTTGGGTGTTATTATTGATTAAACTATTTGCTTGTATAGTATTAGCATTTATGTAAGCAATGAAAGCTTGTAAAGCATTTCTCCATCCACCAAATCTGCGCACATAGCTTTGAAGGGAGAAGATGGAAAGGCCTTTTTTCATATCCGTTGTTGTTGGCTGTCTTCCTAACAATGTCCAAAGGCGTTCAAGTTCTTCAAACATTTCCTTATCAGTAATATTACGGTGCAGAGTTGGCTCCATATTTGCAAGTTTTAGGAGCTTGTTCCATGAACCGTATCGTTTTGCTAAAGTAGAACTAGAATATAGTCCATAAGTATCATATTCTTTTGCGGTTAATGTCTCGGTAGTAAGAAGTGAAGCGACACGCTTTAAATCGTTAATAACATCTTGGTCGGAAAAAGAACATTTAAAATTGTGTCCATTGGTGTCAAGGTTACATAGTTTTAAAACTTCTTTCCATGAGCCAAATCTTCGAGATAGTGTAGATTGATTATATGTGCCATATTGATTATATTCCGTTCCGGTTAAGGTGTTTTTATTCAATTTTTTAGCAACGTTTTGCACATCAGTAAGAAGGTCTTCGGCTGAGATATTTCTGTGATAGTTATTTAATTCAAAGGACATAATTGTACCTCCTTGGATCATTTTGATATAGCAGATGTATGATGTTTACATTGCCAAAATCGTAGCCACCAGCTTCTTGCACTGTGTCAGCAGCGAGGAAGGGATCGCATACTCATCAAGCGAATGTGCACCGGCACCCTGGATGCCGAGGCTGCAGAGGGCGGGGATTCCGATGCGGGTGACGAAGGAAGTGTCGGAGCAGCCGCTCTGCTGGATGCCCTGCGGGATTGGTTCGCTGAGGAGTTTACAGCTTTCCTGGTAGAGGGAGAGGAGGCGGTCGGCGCCGTCGACCATTTCCATGGCTGGGTAGTAGCCGTTCTGTTCCATCGTGCAGCTTGTGCCCGGAACAGTGACGTGCTCGCAGAGATTTTTTAAGAAAGCGATGGCTTCCTCATACTGCGCATTTGCGGCGTATCGGATACCGATGGAAAACTCACAGGAATCCGGGATAACGTTAGCCCCGGTTCCGCCCAAAATGCGGCCGCAGTTGAAGGACAGATAGCCGAAAACTGAGCGACTTTCAATCTCCGTAATCATGCGCGCCGCCTGCAGAATTGCACTTGCACCTTTCTGCGGCTCCTTTCCGGCATGAGCAGCTTTTCCTTTTACTTTGACGCGGATGATTGCGCCGCCGTTTCGTCTCGTGGTCACTTCTCCGTTGGTATAACCCGATTCCAGATTAAAAGCCGCCTCACAGCCGCTGGCATACTGCTCGACAAGTTTTCCGGCCTCGCCGTGGGAAAACGCATGGGCGACTTCTTCATCACCGGTGAGCACCAGTTTGATCTGGCGGTCTTCATATCCGACCGCATTCAGCGCACGCAGCGCAAACAGCGCAATGACATCGCCGCCCTTCATATCATAAACACCAGGTCCGTACACGCGGTCATCCTTTACAAGAAACGGTTCCGGCCCAAATTTTCCAACCGCGTGAACCGTATCCATATGTCCGAGCAGAAGAATCGGTTTCTTCTCCTGCGCCCGTGTCCACGCCGCAAACGTCGGACCGGCCTTTTCAAAATGATGAATCTCCCGCTCCATACCAAGCGCATCACAGTACGTATCCAGATGTGCCGCAATCCGCTCATTCGCCTCGCGGTCAGCAGAAGGCGTTTCAATAGAGACAAGATTTTTCAGCAGCTCCATCATACTGTGTTCGTTTTTCTCAAGATAGGCAAATGCCTGTTCCGTTCTTTTATCCATAACCATTCTCCATTTCTTATCTTTTATAAAGTGATTTTCATAATCCGTGCCGGCCGTCCCCTGCCGCCGCTGATTTTGCCGATCGTGGTCACACAGTTTTCCTGTTCCAGCCGCAGAATCAGCCGGTTGGCGCTCCGCTCCGTGATCCCCATATCTGCAGCGAGCTGTGCGGAAGTGATTACCTGATCATGTGACCGCAGAATCTCTTTCAGTTTTTCATACGTACTGCTGCTGATGTGAAGCCGGTGCAGAAGATACGCCGTGTGATCGGTCGGGTCATTGATCTTAATTTCGGTAAACTGATGCTCATCCTCCGCAATATAGTTCGCGCCGGAGCGGTCCGCGATCGAGTGGTTGAGCGCCATTGCCGCGCGGGATTTCGCCCCCATGGGAGTATCACCGTAGCCGATGCCGATCCACAGCCGGTTGTGCGGCGTCTGCTGTCCGTGAAACAGAATCTTCTGATATTCCCCGTTCTGAATAAATTCCCGCATCAGAACCGGACGGGATGACATGATATAAAAAATAGAAGCGCCCTCGGAGAACGCAGCAGCCCCCATGCGGTGGGCGGCAGAGTAGATCAGCTCGCGCATCTCATTCTGATAATGAACCTTCTCCCATTCCCGGAGCGAAAGATCCGTCTCCTGATCAAAGGAATAATCAAAATAGATCTGCACGGAAGCACTCTGCCCGCGGTTCTTCTGCGCCGTATTTTCCAGAAACTGAAGATGATAAACCTGTTCCAGAATTACATCCTCGGAAACCGAGATGCGGATGCAGGGAATGCCTTCTGCCGACAGTGCCTCATACGTTTTTTCCATGTTGGTAAAGCAGATTTTTGCCCCGTTGTGAAAATAGTTGTAACGGTGAAAATCCGTGAGGGCATCCTGAAAATCGCCCTGATTGGGAGAAGAGCCGTGTGCCACAAGGACGCGGCCATTGGAAATGCCGATCTCTTCCAGCGTTCCCTGCACAAGCTGTTCCTCATACATATCGATACTGATGACATCCGGCACGCAGGAATAACGGACAGCAGATTCTGCCAGCGCTTTTAAGATGGAAGCCTGATTGTGCGGAAGAAAGGTCCAGGGAACGTTTGGCTCCAGCCGCTTTAAAGCATAGTGATAGTTGGTCGGCCCAGTAAAAATAATGCCGGATACTTTCCCTTTCTGAAACTGGGCAGCCGCTTCCAGACCGTACCGGTAATCGTTGGAACGCCGGTAGACCACTTCAAGGTCCGGCATGCGCTTCTCCAGCGTTTTCTGAATCCTGTCGCAGATATGGTCAGAACCTGTTACGCCGATTTTCATATATAAAATTCCTTTCCGAGAATTAAAGACATAAAAATGAATTATGGCATAATTTTACACCTATTAAGGACGAAAGGCAAATGGTAAGATGTAGAAGAATTGTTTTTGAAAATTTTTTTCAAGAATGGAGAGTGGAAAAGAAATGAAAAATCAACGTATGTTAGATGAACTGACCGAATTGATGCGGATTGATGTGTCGAGCGGTCAGGAGACGGAGATTGCAGAGCATCTGGTGAAAAAACTGGAGCAGATGGGATTTGCGATTACGCGGGATGAGGCCGGGGCTACGTTTGGCGGCGTGTGCGGCAATATTCTGGCGGTTCGGGAAGGAGAGCGGGACGGTGTTGTCTGTTTCTGTTCCCATATGGACCGTGTGCCGGGCGGCATTGGAATCAAACCGGTGGAGGAGGATGGAATCCTTCGTTCTTCGGGCGACACGATTCTGGCGGCGGATGATCTGTCCGGTGTGGCAGCCATTTTAGAGGGCGTGCGTCAGGCGATTGAATCCGGGAAGGCGCTTCCGAAACTGGAGATCCTCTTTACGGTCGGCGAGGAGGCCGGTCTGTACGGTGCGAAAGCATTCGATGTAAGCCTGCTGACATCAAAAACGATGTATGTGCTCGACTCCCCGGGACGCATCGGCCGAATTGTAAATGGTGCGCCGGGCCGTGCCCTTCTGGAAGCACAGGTTTTCGGCAAGGCAGCCCATGCGGGAAATGAGCCGGAGAAAGGCATTGATGCGGCAAAAATTATGGCGGAAATGCTCGCAACGATGGAGACGGGAAGACTGGATGAAAATACAACGTCGAACTTTTCTCACCTCTGGTCCAAAACATGCGAGGCAATGAACGTTGTCTGCGACCACGCAATCCTGCGCGGAGAGATGCGGAGCCGGTCGGGAGAAAAACTCGACCGCTATGAAGCGTATTTCCAGTCGCACTGCCGTGAAATCGCAGAAAAGCGCGGTGCGCGTGTGGAATTTAAAAGAGAAAACACCTTCCTGCCGTTCTTCATCCCGGAGGATTCCGAGATGATTCAGATCGTCACGGAATCCCTGAAAGAGATGGGAATCGAACCGCAGATCAACGGCGGAGGCGGCGGTATGGACGGCAATATTTTCAATCAGAAGGGAATCACCTGTGTCGGTATCGCAACAGGATATTTCAAGAATCATTCGACCGAAGAATATCTGTATCTCGATGACTTCTATCATGCCGGAGAGCTTGTGGCGCGGATAATTGGAAGGATTGCATAAATATGCAAAATATAAAATAAAAACTGGATAAAACTTGCAAAATAAAAGAAAATTATGTATAATTTCAAATTAAAAAGAGTAAGGGAGAAAAAGAAATGGCTGAGATTTTAACAAACAACGCAATGTTCTCCAGCTTCATGATTGTTCTGATCGTGTTTGCACTCGGCGACATTGTCGGTAAAATTACAAAAGGAAAGCTGTCCGGAATGATGGTCGTCATGCTTCTGTTCCTGGTAGGCTTTCTGACGAAACTGTTCCCGGCGGACATCATCGACCAGGGAGGCCTTACGGCGTTATCGAAACTGGCAATCGCGATAGTACTGTTCAACATGGGTACGACCCTGAACGTGAAACAGCTGATCGAAGAGTGGAGAACCGTATTAATGGCGGCACTCTGTATGCTGGCGTCCTGCCTTGTGATGCTTCTGGCATCCCCGATCATCGGATTTGACACTGTGCTCGTCGGCATGCCGGTTATCAACGGTGCGGCAATGGCGACTTCGCTGATGGCAAGCGCCGCAGCAGAAAAAGGACTGGCAACGGCGGCAGCGCTCTGTGCAGTCATCTATTCCGTACAGAAATTCGTCGGTGCGCCGATCGCATCTGCCATGGGTATCCGTTACGGAAAAAAACTGCTGAAAGCATACCGCGAGAATCCGGCGCAGTTTAAAAAGCAGGAGACCGGAAACGGTGCTTCCGCAAAAATTTCCTTTGCAGATAAACACAAAGAATGGTATTCCGCCAACGTCATGATGGCGCTCGTTGCAGCCGGTTCCTGGGTTGCCCACATCCTTGGCGATCTGACTCCGATCAACTACAGCATCTGGGCGCTGCTTCTCGGTGTTGCCTGTGCCGCTTCCGGACTCGTTCCGACAAAACCGCTGCAGAAATCGAATTCCTACGGCCTGATGATGGTTGCTGTCTTTGGCTCCATCATCCCGTCTCTGGCGAAGGTTTCCTTAAGTGATCTCGGTACCATGGCATTCCAGACCATCGTTCTGTTTGCCGCGGCTCTGATCGGTGTTGCACTGGTTGGATGGGTTCTTCCGACCTGGAAACTTGTCGGTGACAAGGATCTGGCTGTCGGCATCGGTGTCGAGCAGTTCCTCGGATTCCCGAGCAACGTGGTCATCTGCCGCGAGGTCGGCGATGCGGTCGGAGAGACACCGGAGGAGAAAGCGTTTATCGAAGATACCTTAAACGTGCCGTATGTCGTGGGAGGAATTACGGTTATTACGGTTCTGTCCACGATGCTGGCTGGATTTGTTATCAATATGCTGTAAAATTTTAAAATCATAGGAAAAGAAACATGACCTTGATGCAGAGGAAGAGTCCCCTGATCAAGGTCATGTTTTATGTTGGCATGCGGAGCAGTTCCCTCTGCATGAGACGATTAACTTTACGAGAAAAGAAAAAAATATCCCCCCACCCGGCTTGTGAGAGCCTGAAATATCAAATATAATGAACGAACAGTACATGGATCAGGCGCGCAGATCATGGGAGTACAAAGCAAAAAAGCGGTCAGTCCGGGTAAAAACGGTCTGAAAATGGGAGGAAAAGGATGAAAAAGAAAATATTATCTTTGATGCTGATGGTGTCTCTTGCAGCATCCCTTGCGGCATGCGGTCAGGACAGCGGGAAAAACAGCAACAATACAGATTTGTCGAAAACAGAGACGGAAGCTTCTTCCGGCCAGACAGGGGAGGAAGAGACGACCCTGGTTTACGGTTCTGCTGATTATACCAGGATTAATCCGGCGATGGATGAGCACGGTGAAATTAATCTGCTGCTGTTCAACGGACTGACCGCACACGATGCGGATGACAACATTGTTCCGGGTCTGGCAGAAAAATGGGAGTACGATGCAGAAACCTGCACCTACACCTTTCATATCCGGGACGGCATCCAATGGCATGATGGAGAAAAATTTACGGCGGATGATGTGAAATTCACCATCGAAGCGATCATGGATCCGGAAAACGGATCTGAAAATGCACCAAATTATGAGGATGTAGAAGAGATTACAGTTATAGATGACAGCACCGTTTCCTTCCGCCTTTCCGAGCCGAACGTGGCTTTCCTGGAATACATGACGATGGCCATCCTGCCGAAGCACCTGCTGGAGGGTGAAAACATGCAGGAATCGGATTTCTTCCGTGCACCGGTTGGAACCGGCCCGTATAAACTGGAGAGCTGGGACGAGGGCCAGTCGATTGTTCTGGTAAAAAATGAAGATTATTACCTTGGGGCACCAAAGATTGACAAGGTCATTTTCAAAATTGTACCAGATGATAATGCACAGGCGATGCAGCTGGAATCCGGCGAACTGGATCTGGCGCTGCTTGACCCGAAAAATGCGCAGAATTTCAAAGAAAAAGACGGTTTTACCTGCTACGACATGACAACGGCAGATTACCGCGGAATCTTATTTAACTTTGCGAATGATTACTGGACGAAAAACAGGGATATCATTCCGGCCGTCTGTTATTCGATTGACCGCCAGGCCATTATCGATTCTGTGCTTCTTGGCGAGGGAATGGCGGCATACAGTCCGCTGCAGCGGAACATTTACAATAACGAAAACGTAGAACATTATGATTACAATCCGGAAAAAGCACAGGAAATTCTGGAAGCGGCCGGATGCACCAGAAACAGCGATGGTTTCTATGAGCGGGACGGCGAAGAAATCGGTTTTGTCATCAGCGTGATGTCCGGTGAGCAGGACCGCATTGATATTGCCCAGGCAGCAGCACAGCAGCTCCGGGAAACCGGAATCAACTGTACCGTAGAAATTCCGGCACAGATGGACTGGGGCGGACAGATGGCCTGCCTGATCGGCTGGGGAAGCCCGTTCGATGCGGACGATCATACATATAAGGTTTTCGGCACGGACAAAGGGGCGAATTATTCGAGCTATTCCAATGAAAAAGTAGATGAGTATCTGTCTCTTGCCCGTCAGAGTGATGATCCGGAAGTGCGGAAAGAATATTACGGAGAATTCCAGGAAGAACTGGCAGAAGATCCGGCCTATGCATTCATCTGTTATATTGATGCAAATTATGTGGCAGATTCCGGTATTCAGGGCATTTCCAAAGACACGGTGCTGGGCCACCACGGCGTTGGTATTTTCTGGAATATTCAGGACTGGACAATCGAAGAATAAAAACAAAAAAGCAGACGAAGGAGGTATGGTTACCTCCTTTTTGTCTGTACAGGAGAAAAACGGAATGAAGGAACGATTAAAAGTGGAACATCTTTCCGTCAGCTTTTTTACGGATCAGGGGGAAGTACAGGCGGTCCGCGATGTCAGCTTTTCCCTGAATGCAGGTGAGGTGCTCGCTGTTGTAGGCGAGTCAGGCTGCGGAAAAAGTGTGCTCTGCAAAAGCATTATGAAGCTGCTGCCGGAGAATGCAAAGATCAAAAACGGAAAAATTCTGGTCAATGGAGAAGAAATTGCAGGATACGGGGAGCGAAGAATGCGGGAACTGCGGGGAAAACTGTTCTCGATGGTTTTCCAGAATCCGATGACTTCCTTAAATCCGACGATGACAGTCGGAGCGCAGATTGCAGAGGCAGTGCGGGCGCATCAGAAAGACATGGGAAAAGAAGAAGTGGAACAGAGAGTGACAGAACTGATGCAGCTGGTGGGAATCGAGCAGGCAGAAGAGCGGAAAAAGGCATATCCGTATCACTTTTCCGGCGGAATGCGGCAGCGGATCGTACTGGCGATTGCGCTGGCGGGCAACCCGGAAATTCTGTTTGCTGATGAGCCGACGACAGCGCTGGATGTGACGATTCAGGCACAGATTCTGGACCTGCTTCGGGAAATTCAGAAAAAACTGGGAACGGCGACGGTCTTTGTCACACATGACCTTGGCGTTGTAGCGCGGATCGCAGACCGGGTAGCGGTCATGTATGCGGGAAAAATAGTAGAGATTGGAACCGTGGATGAGATTTTCTATGATCCCCGTCATCCGTATACGTGGGGACTGCTGCGTTCCATACCGGCGTTTTCGAGGGGAAAAGAAAGCCTGCCGTCTATCCCGGGAATGCCGCCGTCTCTTCTCCATCCGCCGAAGGGCGATGCCTTTGCCAGCCGCAATGCTTATGCGCTGGAAATTGATTTTAAGGAGGAGCCGCCGATGTTCCGGGTCACAGACAGCCATTATGCGGCAACATGGCTGCTGGATGAGAGAGCACCGAAGGTTGTGCCGCCGATAGGAGGAAACACAGATGGAACATGAGATTTTGCTGGATGTGCGTCATCTGACCCATATTTTTCCACTGTCCCGGAAAACAGCAGTCAAGGCAGTCGATGATGTATCGTTTCAGATTCGAAGAGGAGAAATTTTTGGACTGGTAGGAGAATCCGGTTCCGGAAAATCTACCGCTGCACGCTGTGTGATGAATATTTATCAGCCATATGCCGGCCAGATTTATTATAAAGGGATTGATACCTGCGACAGAGGCCAGTTCCGGAAAAATAAAAAAATGCTGCAGACGACACGCCAGATGATTTTTCAGGATTCCGGTTCCAGTCTGAATCAGAAGATGAAGGTCCGCGACATTATTGAGGAGCCGATGCACGTGCAGAAAATCCGGCCGCTGCGGGGAAGCTATGAGGAGGAAGCCAGATTCCAGATGAAATACGTGGGGCTGGATCCGGAATATCTGAAAAAATATCCGGGAGAATTGTCAGGCGGACAGCGGCAGCGCGTTGCGATTGCACGGGCACTGACGATGGAGCCGGAGCTTCTGGTGGCGGATGAACCGATTGCATCGCTGGACGCGTCGATACAGGCACAGATTGTGAATCTGTTCCGTCATCTGCAGAAGGAGCACGGTTTTTCGTTCCTGTTTATTGCGCATGATCTGGATATGGTCGAATTTCTGTGTGACAGAGTAGGTGTGATGTACCATGGAAAACTGGTGGAGACCGGCCCGGCGCGAGCCGTGTTTGAAAATCCGCTGCATCCATATACGAAAGCACTGATCGCGGCCATTCCGATTCCGGATCCGCGAAGAGAAAGAGCGCGAGCCGTACCGGATTTTTCCAATACAGAATTTCCCCGGACGGGAACACTGCGGGAAGTGGAAAAAGATCATTTTGTGCTGATGGAGGGAGGCGATGCGACATGAAAAGCCGGAACAGAGTACTTTATTATGGGAAAAAGGCAGCGGCATTTCTGGCAAGTGTTCTGCTGCTGTCTGTGCTCGTATTTTATATTTCAAGGCTTGCGCCGGGAGATCCGCTGGTATCATATTACGGAGACCGCGTGGAAAAAATGACGCCCGAAGAAAGAGCGTGGGCCGAAGAAAAATTGGGATTGAATGATCCCATTTCCGTACAGTATATTCGCTGGGCAGGCAATGCGCTGCATGGGGATTTCGGAATTTCGTACAAATATAAAATGGATGTAACGCGCGTGATCGAGGGAAGAATTGGAAATACGCTGGTGCTTGGCGGCATTGGATTTCTGCTGATTTTCACCCTCGCACTGCTTCTTGGAATTCTCTGTGCATGGAAGGAAGATACATGGCTGGACCGCATCATCTGTAAGGTGGGAACCATCACGGGATGTATTCCGGAATTCTGGCTGTCGCTGCTTCTGATTCTTGTTTTTTCCATGCAGCTCAAATGGCTGCCGAGTTCCGGTGCCTACTCTGTTGGAAAACAGGCAGATTTTTCTGACCGTGTCTGTCATCTGATCCTGCCGATGACGGTCGTAGTGCTGAGTCATTTGTGGTATTACGCATACATGATCCGCAATAAAATTCTGGATGAAGTGCGGGAAGAGTATGTGCTTCTGGCAAGAGCCAAGGGGCTGAAACGAAAGACGGTTCTGTTCCGGCATTGCCTGCGGAATACGATTCCGTCGTATCTTGGCATCATGGCCATTTCTGTTCCGCATGTGCTGGGGGGAACCTATATTGTAGAAACGGTTTTCTCGTATCCCGGTATCGGAACGCTGGCGTATGAGAGCGCACGGTACAAAGATTACAATCTTCTGATGCTGCTTTGCCTGATGTCCGGAATCGTTGTGATTCTGTGCAATATGGCGGCACAGATCATCAACGAGAGAATTGATCCGCGGATGCGGGAGAAAGAAGCGGCAGAAACATCGGAGGTAATGATGCTGTGACAGAAAAAACACAATTATTTCAATTTGCAGGAGAGAGGCCTGCAGAAAAAACAGAAGCAGAAAAAAAGAAAAAATGGTATCAGGACCGGCCGGTGGCAGCAGAGCTTTTTCTGGGTCTTCTTGTGCTGAGCTGCCTTTTCTGTGGGCAGATCATGACGAAGGATCCCTCGTATATGGATCTGAAAAACTGTTCCGTCATGCCGTGCCGGGAATTTCTGTTTGGAACCGATACGATGGGAAGAGATATTTTCTCGATGATCTGGTACGGCGGCAGAATATCGCTGGCGATCGGTCTGCTTTCTACGCTGATTTCCACTGTGATTGCCGTTCTCTTCGGCGCAGTCAGCGGATGTGCACCGGCGTGGCTGGACGCGCTTCTGATGCGGCTGACCGAGATCTTTTTGTCGGTGCCGAATCTTCTTCTTGTCATTTTTCTTCTGGCTGCTGCGGGAAAATCCAATGTGATTACGATTTCTGCCGTGATCGGAATGACAAGCTGGACAAGCATTGCAAAGGTTGTGCGGACCGAAGTACGGCAGATCCGGAACAGTGAATACGTGATTGCGTCGCGCTGTATGGGAGGCAGTTTTTTCTATATTTTATGGCACCATCTGGCACCGAACTTTTTTTCGTCTATTATGTTTATGGTGGTTATGAACATCCGAAGTGCGATTGTAGCAGAATCCACACTGAGTTTTATGGGAATCGGTCTTCCGCTGGAGGTGATTTCCTGGGGCAGCATGCTGTCACTTTCGGAAAAAGCGTTGATGACAAAGGCATGGTGGATCATTCTGATCCCGGGTGTTTTTCTGATTGTGACGCTGCTTAGTTTTACAAGCATTGGAAATTATCTGCGGAAGCAGGCAAACAGAAAACAGAGAAATCTGTGAGCTGTTCAGAGAGGCTGCGGTCTGTGGGGAATCCCTGCAGACTGCAGCTTTTTTGTCTTGCAATCAAATACAGGGATTGCTATAGTGAAAAGCAGAAAGAGTATTTTTAATACCTAAAAAACAGCGGGAGGAGAAGGAAATGCTGAAGAGTCAGGAAATGCGGAAACTTGCACCGGAGATGGATCCGCTCCGGATTGGAACAGGATGGAAAAAAGAGGATCTTGAAAAACCGCAGATTATGGTGGAGAGTACGTACGGGGACAGCCACCCGGGAAGCGGCCACTTAAATCTGCTGGTCGAGGAAGTGCGGAAAGGCGTTGCGGAAGCGGGGGGCTTCGGGGCGCGGTATTTCTGCACCGACATCTGTGACGGCGAGAGCCAGGGAACGGACGGCATCAACTACAGTCTTGCGAGCCGCGAGATGATCGCCAATATGATCGAGATCCACGCGAATGCGACACCGTTTGACGGCGGCGTCTATCTGTCGAGCTGCGACAAGGGTATGCCGGGCAATCTGATCGGCCTTGCGCGTGTCGATATTCCGGCGGTTGTTGTGCCGGGCGGAACGATGAATGCGGGACCGGAGATGCTGACACTGGAGCAGCTTGGCATGTACAGCGCAAAATTTGAGCGCGGTGAGATCGACGAGGAGAAGCTCGACTGGGCGAAATGCAATGCCTGCCCGAGCTGCGGTGCCTGTTCGTTTATCGGAACGGCATCCACGATGCAGATCATGGCGGAGGCACTCGGCCTCGCCCTGCCTGGAAGCGCTCTGATGCCGGCGACAAGCCCGGATCTTCTGGCATATGCACAGGAGGCAGGCAGCCAGGCGGTAAAACTGGCACAGATGGAGCATATGCGGCCAAGCGATCTTGTGACGAAAGAGAGTTTTGAGAATGCGATTCTTGTCCACGCGGCAATTTCGGGAAGCACAAACTGCCTGCTGCACATCCCGGCCATTGCGCATGAGTTCGGCATCGAGATTACCGGCGACACATTCGATCGTCTGCACCGCAACGCGCGGTATCTGCTCGATGTCCGCCCGGCGGGAAGATGGCCGGCAGAGTGCTTCTATTATGCGGGCGGCGTTCCGGCGATTATGGAAGAAATCAAAGATCATCTGCATCTCGATGTGATGACAGTGACCGGAAAGACACTGGGTGAAAATCTGGCGGAGCTTCGTGAAAATGGATTTTATGAGAAGTGCAGCGGATGGCTCGCAAAATTTAATGAGCGGTATGGAACTTCGATTACAAAAGAAGATATTATCCGCCCGTATGACAAGGCGATCGGAACGGACGGCAGCATCGCTGTTCTGCGCGGAAACCTTGCGCCGGAGGGAGCCGTCATCAAGCACACGGCCTGCCCGAAAGAAATGTTCCACGCCGTCCTCCGTGCCCGACCGTTCGACAGCGAGGAGGAGTGCCTCGATGCCGTGCTGAAACATAAGGTTCAGAAAGGCGACGCCGTCTTCATCCGCTACGAAGGCCCGAAAGGCAGCGGTATGCCGGAGATGTTCTATACTTCCGAGGCAATCAGCAGCGACAAAGAGCTTGGAAAGAGCATCGCGCTTATCACCGACGGCCGTTTCTCCGGCGCCTCCACCGGCCCGGTCATCGGCCACTGCAGTCCCGAAGCTGTAGACGGCGGCCCGATCGCACTCGTCGAGGAAGGGGATTTGATTGAGATTGATGTGAAGGAACGAAAACTTAACATCATCGGAATCGCAGGAGAACGCAAGTCCATGGAAGAAATTGATGCGATCTTAAAAGAACGCCGCCGGAACTGGAAACCGCGCGAGCCGAAATACAAAAAAGGCGTACTCCGTCTTTTCAGCCTCCACGCAGCAAGCCCGATGAAAGGGGCGTATCTGGAATACTAAAAATACTTGCGTTTTTCTGGGATGGTCTTTAGAAGTTAAGGCAGAGCAAAAAATGGAGGAAGGAGCAACAGAAAAACAAGTGAAAGAAAATACCTAAAAAACAAACTGTTCCTGTATAATGTTGCATCTCTTCAGAAAATGGTCGGAAGTCCAGATTCTGTCCAGAAGAATGTGGTGCTGGAGAACAATTCGCTGTCGGCGGAGCAGATTACCGGTGTGGAAAACCGAAAGAGCAAGGCAGGCGAAGCCGTTCTTCCGGTACTGCGCAGTGTTTCGCTGTTTCTTCTCGGGCTGCTTGGCGTGCTTCTGATTCTGCTGACGCTGCTTGTGATTGCGGCGGAGGCGGCGCGGATCATCTGCCTTGGACAGGCGGCAAAGAAACAGCAGCAACCGATGCAGAACTCGCCCGCAGATTTCCGGCGGTCGAGCCAGGCGAATATACGCGTGTCTGCCATCTGATCGAGAAACATATCTACGGTGAGATTCTGCTGTCTCCTTATGAGGAACGTACGCTGAACCATTTTCTGGAAAAGCTGATGGAGCCGGTACCGGGCTGCAGCTGGAAAATGCGGCTGAAGCTGCGCTATGCGTGTCTGCGCCGTGTGAATACGAAGAAAAAGAAGAGAAAGCACAGCGCTTTCCAGCAAAAATAAGGGTTAGGAAAACAAATGAAAAGAGGGATTTTACCATGAAATTTGTAACATTTAATATTCGCTGTGATTTTGGCCAGGATGGAGCCAATAATTTTATCTACCGCAGACCGCTGATTCTGGAAAAAATCAGACAGGAAAAGCCGGATATCATCGGTTTTCAGGAGGTACTGCCGCATGTGGCTGCCTGGCTGAAGGAAAATCTGACGGAATATTACATTGCCGGATGTGGAAGAGAAAAGGATCTGACCGGTGAGGCAATGATCATTGCCTATCGGAAAGAACGTTTTCAGAGTGTGAGCCTGGAAACCTTCTGGCTGTCACCGACACCGTACGTGCCGGGATCCCGCTATCCGGTACAGAGTATGTGCCCGCGTACTGCGACGGATGTGGTATTTGAGGATATGGAGACCGGAAAAGTGTTCCGCGTCATCAACACCCATCTGGATCACGAGTGCGCCGGGGCGAGAAAGCTTGGCCTGGAGCAGATTCTCGCACATCTGAGAGCAGAGAAAGCATTTGCCGATGTGCCGGTGATTCTTAGCGGCGACTTCAATGCCGAGCCGGACAGCGAAGAGATGAAACCGCTGAGGGAAACTGCCGGTCTTGTGAATGCGACGGAAGGAATCGGCATTACCTTCCACAACTATCATCGCGATGATCCGAATGATCCGCAGTGCTCGATTGACTACATCATTCTCAAAGGGGACTGGGAACTGAAAAAGGTGGAAAAATGGACGGAGCAGAAGGACGGTGTGTGCCTTTCTGATCATTATCCGATCTGTGCGGAACTTATTTAAAATATGGATGCAAGAGGCGGCCGCCGGGAGAAAAAATCTTCTGGCGGCGTTTTTTTACGATAGTTATAGGAAAAACTTATAACAAGTCAAAGAAAAAAGGGAATATACAAACGCCGCATTTTCTGTTATGATAGGTTACGTTACAAAACCTATCAGATTAGTATAGAAAGAAAAATTACGAAATAACAGGAGATTATTCATATGGCAAGAGGAATTGACACAAAATGTATCCATTTAGAAGAAGACGAAGGACAGTGTAGCCACTACGGCGCACTCAGCTACCCGATTTATCAGACCGCAACGTATGCGCATCCGGGCGTAGGACAGAGCACCGGATTTGATTACAGCAGACTGCAGAACCCGACCAGAGAGCATTTGGAGAAGATGGTGGCTGCACTGGAAAACGGAATTGATGCGTTTGCATTAAGCTCCGGCATGGCAGCGATCTCTCTTCTGATGGAAATGTTCCGCCAGGGCGACCACATCATTGCGGATTCCGATCTGTACGGCGGAAGCATTCGTCTGTTCCACAACGTCAACGAGAAAAACGGCGTCGAGTTTTCCAGCATCGACTGCTGCCGTGATGACGTGGAGAGTTATGTGAAAGAAAATACAAAAGCAATCTACATCGAAACTCCGACGAACCCGATGATGAACGTAACCGACATCCGAAAGATGGCGGATATTGCAAAACGCCACAACCTGATTCTGATTGTGGACAACACCTTTATGTCCCCGTATTTTCAGAATCCGCTCGATCTCGGTGCGGACGTTGTGATTCACAGCGGCACGAAATACCTGAGTGGCCACAACGATACACTGGCAGGCTTTATCGTGACGAACCGCGAAGATATTCAGGAAAAACTGCGTTTCCTGATCAAGACAACAGGTGCAGGCCTTGCTCCGTTTGACTGCTGGCTGGTACTGCGCGGCATGAAGACGCTTGGCATCCGCATGGAACGCTCCCAGGAGAATGCAGAACAGATTGCCGCATGGCTGCAGCAGCAGAAAGCAGTCACAAGAGTGATTTATCCGGGACTGCCGGATCACCCGGGCCATGAGATTATGAAAAAACAGGCAAGAGGCTTCGGTGCCATGCTGACAATCCAGCTCGAGAGCAAAGAGTTTGCCCTTGCCATTCTGGAAAAGGTAAGAATGATCCGTTTCGCAGAGAGCCTCGGCGGCGTGGAGACACTCGTTACGTATCCGACGACGCAGACACATGCCGATGTGCCGAAGGAAATCCGTGAGCGGAACGGAATTACGGAGAGCACCCTTCGCTTCTCTGTTGGAATTGAAAATATCGAGGACCTGATCGGCGAGCTTGAGAAGGTTTTTGCAGAAATTGAGGAAGAGAAAAATGACGGAAAGAAATCTTGATTTTGACAGAATCATCAACCGAAAAAATACAGACTGTTTAAAATATGACTTCGCAGTAAAACGCGGTATGCCAGCCGACGTGCTGCCGCTGTGGGTGGCGGACATGGACTTTGAGACATCCTCCTACATCGAGGATGCGCTGGTAGAGCGTGCGAAAATGGGCATTTACGGCTACAGCGATGCGCAGACTCCGTATTTTGAGGCCGTTGCGGGATGGATGAAACGCCATCACAACTGGGAGCCGAAAGAAGAATGGCTGATCAAAACGCCGGGCGTTGTATTTGCACTTGCGATGGCAGTCAAAGCTTACACCGCGCCTGGGGATGCCGTGCTGATCCAGTCACCGGTTTACTATCCATTTTCGGAAGTCATTGCGGATAACGGCAGAAGAGTTGTCAGCAGCACGCTGGTGCTCGGCAATGATAACCGCTATCACATGGATGTGGCGGATTTCGAGGAGAAGCTGAAAGCTGAAAACGTGAAGCTCTTTTTCCTCTGCAATCCGCACAACCCGGTCGGAAGAGTCTGGACGAAAGAGGAGCTGACGGCGATCGGCGATCTCTGCGTGCAGTACGGCGTGACCGTTGTAAGTGATGAGATCCATGGAGATTTCATTTTTAAGGGCGAGCATCAGGTGTTTGCTGCGATCAAAAAAGAGTACGAGGACATCACGATCACCTGCACCGCGCCGAGTAAGACATTCAATCTGGCAAGTATGATGATGTCAAACATCTTTATCGCCAACCCGGAACTCCGTGCGAAATTCCGGAAACAGCTCGATGCAGCCGGAACGAGCCAGCTTGGTGTGATGGGTCTGGTGGCATGCGAGACGGCATATAATAAGGGCGAGGAGTGGTATGAGGCAATGCTTTCCTATGTGAAGGCAAATGCAGAATTTACAAGGCAGTATGTGGAGGAGCAGATTCCGGGCGTGAAGATGATCGACCTGGAGGGAACATATCTCGTATGGCTCGATTTCCGCGAGACGGGGCTTTCTGTCGACGAACTGGAAGACCTGATCATCAACAAGGCGAAGCTGTGGCTCGACAGCGGCAAGATCTTCGGAGACTGCGGTCGCGGCTTCCAGCGGATCAACATCGCCTGCCCGCGCGCAACCCTGACCGAGGCACTGGAGCGGATTCGGGATGCGATGAAAAGCAGATAAAGCCACACCGATGAGATGCGTAGCATTTTGGAAGTTGGCTCTGAACAGTGACGAAAACATGTTGAAAAGGCGCAGCTTACGGAACATCTTTTTGGGAGATATGATTTTTTTTGTGTCTCCGGTAGAGAAAGAAGAAAGCTGCGCCTCCGCATATCAAAACGAGTACTTTCACCGGAATCTGATATACCGGATACACAGAGGTATAAATGCAATGATATTCTGGCGAAGAAACTTCGCTTTCCTCAGCAGGGCTCGGGCTCCAGGAAAAAGATGCCAGAATTCGAAAATATTTTTTATCAGAAGAAAACTGGCTATAAGGAAGATAAAAATCTGGATTTCCAGGCGTTGTGATTTTCCGTTCCAGCGTCCAGGGTTCTTCCGTGCTGTTCCGAGTCCACAATTCTGCTTTTTCTAATTCAAAAAGATACATCAGTGGATCTGTCTCCAGACGGATAAAGTCTTCTTTCGCAGTTCTTACCTGGGTTATATTTTGAAAATCGAAAACTGTCTGATATAACAAAGAACGATCTGATTTTTCCTGATAGGTGAGTACATTTGCGGCATACAGATCTTGGAAACTTTTTGTCTTTTCAGATCGTTTAAAAAAATAGAAATCGATAGGTTTGGAAGAAGTTTTTCGATACTCGTTTTCTAAACTGGATTCTATTGGCGAAGCATTTTCCGGTACGTTTTCTTTTAAGAAAGAGCACAATACCGTATCGTCATTTTCGAATGCAGTGTCTGCTTTGACTGGAACAGAAAAACAGAATAACAGGGTGAAAAATAAAAATTTGATTTTTTTCATAATGAGTTACCTCTTATTTATGGCTTTATTCAGTTGATGCCGGATTTAAAAGTTTTTTTGAATTAATATATTCAAAATGTTTACCTCCACTTTTTAAGTCATCCACAATGAACTGCATGACGTCATCATCCAGCTTTTCTATTTCCTTTTGTGGCATTCCGGTTTTTAATAGGTATGCTTTGTTGGATAAAACAACATTATTATCTGCCTTTACATTGCAAATTCCCATATTTAAGGACAGAATACAACAAATAAAAAATGCAAGACATGTTTTTAATTTTTTCATGATGAGTGGTCTCCGTTCATAAGTATTGTTGGATGGGTTTTGTTTTTTATTTATCCTTAGATTAGTGCACTATCTGAAAAGTAAATTCGTTCGTTAATATGGATGATAAAATAGAAAATTAATAAAAATACTTGTAATTATTATATAAATATATGAAAAACAAATCAATAGTCAAAAAACATATAAATAAATATATGAATTTGTAAAAAACAACGATTTTGTAAAAAGAATGTAATTTTAGAAGAGATATATACGTATAAGAAAAATAAAACGTGATTTTAATTTGCAGTGATATGGATTCTATGATATAGTGTGGTAAAGTGATGCTGTGAAAAAAACAAAAAACCCGTCGGCAAACAAGGCGGGCAGCGCAGGAAAGGGGATCATAACAATGTATATTACATGCCTGGACGTAGAAGGAGTACTGGTACCGGAGATCTGGATCGCATTTGCGGAGGCAAGCGGAATCCCGGAACTTAAAAAAACGACACGCGACGAGCCGGATTACGATAAACTGATGAGATGGAGACTTGGAATATTAAAAGAGCACGGCCTTGGACTGAAAGAAATTCAGGCTACGATTGAAAAGATCGACCCGCTGCCGGGCGCAAGAGAGTTCCTCGACGAGCTGCGCACCTTCTCCCAGGTGATCCTGATCAGCGACACCTTCACGGAGTTTGCCGCACCGCTGATGAAAAAGCTCGGCTATCCGACCCTGTTCTGCAATTCTCTGGAAGTCGCAGACGACGGAGAGATCACAGGATTTAAGATGAGAGTTGAGCAGTCGAAGCTTACGACTGTAAAAGCACTGCAGTCCATCGGATTTGAGACGATCGCAAGCGGTGATTCCTACAACGACCTTGGCATGATTCAGGCAAGCAAAGCAGGATTTCTGTTCCGCTCGACCGACAAAATTAAAGCCGACTATCCGCAGATTCCGGCGTATGAGACGTATGAGGAGCTGCTTGGTGCGATCAAAAAGGCAATGGATGAGAAGTAAACAAAAAAGGTGATTTCCGGCCGGAGGCTGCGACGAACGGTCAGGAAAACAGAAATATGGGGGTTTATTACATGAGAAGAAGAATTCAGGTAGAAGCAGAAAAACCACAATTCTGCGTCACAACAGGAATTACATTTGCACAGGCGGATGCCTGGTTTGGAAACACGGTGCAGGATTTGAAGCTGGATTTGATTTACCCACGGGATAACACCAGAAAATACCCGTGTGTGGTATGGATTTGCGGAGGGGCCTGGATCCAGATGGACCGCTCGGCACATCTTGCCTATCTGTCCGTACTGGCACAGCAGGGATTCGTTGTTGCATCGGTAGAATACCGCACAAGCAATGAGGCAAAATTTCCGGCACCGCTGCAGGATGTGAAAGCAGGAATCCGTTATCTGCGTGCACATGCCGATCGCTTCAACATTGATCCGGACCGCATCGGTGTGATGGGAGAGTCTGCGGGCGGTTATCTGACCTGTATGGCAGCGCTTGCGACAGATCCCGTTTATGATGTGGGAGAAAATCTGGAATATTCCAGTGCCGTACAGGCCGCCTGCCCGTGGTACCCGCCGACCGATTTCCGCGGATTCCAGTACAGTGATCCGGAGCAGTGTGCGGCATCTCCGGAGTCCCTTCTGATGGGCAAAAACGTGATGCGCCATCCGGAAGAAGCACTCGCGTGCTGTCCGGTCAGCTTCGTGACAAAAGCCGCACCGCCGTTTCTGATCATCCACGGAGAGGATGACCATACCGTTCCGTTCGGACAGGGAGAGGAACTGCACGACGAACTGGAAAAAGCGGGATGTGACGTCACACTGCTTTCGATCGAGGATGCCGACCACGCAGATCTCCATTTCTTCCAGAAGGAAGTGTGGGACGAAATCTGTGCATTCTTCCGCGCAAAACTGTAAAAGAAAAATAGCAGAACGAAAATGAAATGCTCCCTTCTGAACAGACAGGTGAAAGAAGAAAAACTTGTCATTTAGGAGGGAGCATTTCACTTTCAACATTTTGTTCTGCTTTTTGATGTGTTTTATGTAAAAAACTGTCGGTGACACTTGAGTCCGGCGGTATTTTTTTACAAAAACAGCTCGTTTGCTTTTTCCTGCGTACAGGATTTTTTCAATATTTTTGCGGCAACTGCAGTCATAACAGGATTTACTTCTCTTGCGTGTACTGGACAGAGGGATACACAGCGCATGCAGGAGATGCACTTGGTTTTGTCCGTGGTTTTGCAGTTGTCCGGAGGAATTGCATCGGCAGGACATTTTTGTGCACACAGACCGCAGGAAGTGCAGGAGTGCTTTACGTTTGGAACCATGCCGGTTTCAGAATGTTTCGATGGGCGGTTACCGGGAATTTCCGGGACAGAGAGATTGCCGGAAATTGCCTTTTGAAGAATCTGCCTGCCAAATGCGGCGAGCTCCTGACAGTCAGCACTGTTTGGTCTTCCGGCAGCGTACTGGTGAATAATGGAATGCTCTGCAACTGCTGAAACAGCAGCAATAACCTGAAAACCAGCTGTCTGTGCATAATCTTCCAGGAGAACCAGGGTGTCTTCATAGGCACGGTTTCCATAGACGGCAGCGATCACGCAGAGAGCTCCGTTTCCATGGATACGGGAGAGACGATCCAGTGCAAGCTGTGGCGCGGCACCTCCAAAAGCCGGCATCGCAATTACGGCTAAAGAATCGCTTTCCAGACAAATATCTTCATAATGGGTGGATGGAATAGAGAGATCGATGGTTTTAACGGAAGACCAGTCAGTGGTGAGGGCGGCGGCAACCTTTGCGGTACCGCCGGTTGGACTGAACAGAATTTCATAAGCATGCATGGTAAATTCCTCCTATGATGTAAAAAATAAAACTACAGCTACAATTGGAGTATAACAGCATCAAGAGATGGTGTCAATATTTACAGCGGAAATGGGATATGATAAAATTGCAAATGGAGGATTGAAATTATGCATATCAGTAATAAATGTTCGATCGCGGTCCATTGTCTGATTTTTATTTTTGAATATGGTACAGAAAAGAAAGTGACCAGTGAGCTGCTGTCATTATCTACGGGATGCAATCCGGTAACCATACGAAATATCTTAAGTGCCTTGAAAAAAGACGGAATCATAGAAGTAAAATCAGGAACCGGAGGAGCCACCCTTGCGGTTCCACTTTCCGAAATTTCGCTGTATCGGATCTGCCATGCTGTAGATCCGGCAGCCATTGAGAAAATGATCAGTATACATGGAACCCCATCCCCTTTCTGCCCGGTCGGCAGAAATATCGGAACCGTGCTGAGCCAAACGTATGATACCTTAAAAAAAGATGTGATTTCCAGCATGGAGTCTGTTACGATGGAGAAAATCATAGAGGATTATCGGGCGCTGCTTATCAGGCAGTGATTCCAGAGAACTGTTTGCGGACTATGCGATTCATAAGGCGGAGTCCTTTGAAAAACATCTGAATCAGTATGATGTGATTCATTTTGATGTCCAGTGGTGCATGATGGATGCCGGAAGAATGGCACCGTATGTTGGCTTTACAGAAGCGGAAGTGCATGATTTATTCGCTGAAAGAAAAAGAGGGAATGCTACGGTTGTATCACCGAAAAGAAAGTATTGCAGAAGCAGCCTATTGCTCCTATTTTGGATTACGGCAGAAAAGCTATCGCTTTGAAGCGGAAACAGCAGGTCTGGTTCTTTACCAGAATCATGAGAATCATTTGAGGATGGAAATCGCAAAAAAGCAGGAACAGAAAGTTTTTCGTGTTGTAACGTGTATCAAAGGAACAGAAACGAAAGCAGCAGGAATTAGGGATTTTTCTGCAGTTTTTCCGAATGAATATACATATCGCGGAATTCCGTAGGCGTACATTGTTTGACAGAACGGAAGACGCGAAGAAAGGTGGAAAGACTGGAGAAACCAGACTGAAGTGCTGCCTCTGTGACAGGAATATCGGGATCGGATAAGAGCAGCATGGCATGATCAATTCTTTTGCGATTAAGGTATTTGTAATAGGTGGTATTTGTAAACTGCTTAAACAGTCTGGTAAAGTGGTATTTGCTGAAGCCTGCTGTTTTTGCAACGTGATCAAGGGAAAGATCTTCCGTGCAGTGTTCATCAATATAATTGCAGATGGAAAGAAAACGATCCAGATATTCTTTCTGTTTTTGCGGTCCGGCATCAAAACGGCAGGATGCAAAGGCCTGGTATCTGCCGATCAGAGAAAGAATATCAAGCATGCGCGCATAGATAACGGCCTCCGAAAGAAAGGAATCCTTTTCGTATTCCGAAAGAATCTGGCAGATGAGATGATAAATATCGGAATAAATATCAGGAGCAGTCTGTGGTGTAAGGGTGAGAATGGGGGAAATCAGCGAGAGAATGGAATTGAGATCACGGATTTTTGAGACAACAGACCATTCAATCTGCAGAATGATTCGTTTTCCGCTTTCCGGTGCTGCAAGAGAGTGGAGGACTCCTGGACAGATGAAAATAATATCACCTTCCTGAAGAAGAATGTGCTTATCCCCAAGAAAGACTGTGTAAGTTCCTTCCAGAGGCATAATGATTTCCATGGGAGTATGCCAGTGAATGGGATAATCTTCACAGTCTGTATTTACAAAAAGCCGCAGACTGCTGTTTTCTTTATACGTTACGGTTTCATGAATCCCGTCTAAATGTTCAATCATAATATTGCCTCCGCCGGACTGCTGTAAATTTGATATTATCATAATACAGTAAAACGGATATCACAAGAGGAAAAGAAATTTTAAAAAGAAGAGAATCGAAAACAGAATTTCAATCTATAGCACTCCAAAAAATACTGCACACTCTTGATAACAGGCCTATGATAGAATCAAGAGGTGATTATTATGTTACATGATGAAACACGAAAACTACTTATTGAAGCTTGGAATAAAACGCACAATGCAAAAGAAATCGCAGAGTGTTTTTCTGTGAATACCAGTACTGTTTACCGCCTAGAAAAACAAATGCGTGAAACAGCTACTGGACAGCTCAAAAGTAACCTATCTGTATTTCCCCCCATATAGTCCGGATCTGAATCCGATTGAAAAGATGTGGTCAAAACTCAAAGCATTTTTAAGGAAAGAAAAGATACGGATGGCATCGGAATTACCATCAGCTATTTCAAAAGGATTTTTAACAATTCGTCCAACGGACTGCATAGGGTGGTTTCATTCGTGTAATTATGTGCAATAATTTATTAGATTGCTATAGTATGACCTTGAAATATCATACGAGGAGAGACTATATGAAGATAATAGGAAAAAATCCAATTACAGGACTGGACTATCCGGATCCGGATGTCATCCGGGTAGACGATACGTATTACATGGTAAGCACCACAATGCACTTTGTGCCGGGGTGTGAAATCCTGCGGTCTTATGATCTCGTTCACTGGGAACATCTGAGCTATGTGTATGAAAGACTGGACAGCACAGAGGAACAGAGACTTGTCGGGGAGAAAAACTGCTATGGAAAAGGCATGTGGGCTGCATCGCTCCGATACCATAAAGGGATGTATTATATTTGCTTTGTGGCGAATGATACCGGAAAAACATACCTTTATACTGCTGATAATATCGAAGGACCATGGGAAAAACGCATCATAGAAGGCTTTTATCATGACTGCTCACTTTTGTTTGAGGATGATCATGTTTATATTGTTTCCGGCAATAGAAATATTCGTCTGCAGGAATTGAAAAAAGATCTGAGCGGTCCAAAGGAAGGCGGACTGGATCGGATTCTGGTCAGTGACAGTCGGAATCCGGGGCTTGGTTTTGAAGGAAGTCATTTTTATAAAATCGATGGAATGTATTATTTATTCCTGATTCATTCCCTTCCGGACAGGTGGATGCGGACGCAGGCGTGCTATGTATCAGACAGCTTGACGGGAGAATTTAAAGGCGGAGATGTATTGTGTGACACTATGGGATATTGTGGGCAGGGCGTTGCACAGGGAGGAATTGTGGATACGCCGGACCATAAATGGTATGCCGTGCTTTTTCAGGATAGAGGTGCCGTCGGCAGAATCCCGGTTCTTGTGCCAGTAAAATGGGAGAAAAATGTCAGAGTTACCTGTATGCCGGCGCCTGGCGAACAAAAAGAGCAGATCATAAAAGAAAATTATCCGGTATTGGGTGATTCGGGAAGGGCACTCTGTGAAGTGGAAACACAAAGCACAAGACCGGATGCACAATATCATCCGCTTGTGGAGAGTGATGATTTTTCGGAATGGAATCCGGAACAGAAACGGCTGTTTGGAACGTTTGGATGGAAGAGCTGCTGGCAGTTCAACCACGAACCGGAACTTTCCTGGATTGAGAATGATGCAGAAAAAGGATGCCTTAGAATGGTCTGCAGAAAGCAGTGCAAGAATGTCACGCAGGCAGTCAATACGATCACCCAGAGAATGAAGTTTCCGATGTGCATAACAGAAGTAACCGTTGATGCGGAAGGAATAAAGGACGGAGATTATGCAGGAATGTGTGCATTACAGGGATGTTACGGCATGGCGGCCGTTACAAAGCGTGATGGACAGATGCTTCTGGTTATGAGATCTCTCGAAGCGGAACATGACAGCATAGAAGGAAACCAGGGCAACAGTGAAGAAATCGAATGGGAAGCAGTGACGGTTGAATCATCGAAAATAAGAATCCGGATGGAAGCGGATTTCCAGAACCAGCACGATAAAGTCCGGTTTTTATACTGGAGCGATGAAAAATGGAAACAGATCGGACCATGGCATCAGCTCTATTTCAAAATGGATCATTTCACAGGATGCAGAGTGGGACTGTTTGCCTATGCAACGAAAGAAACAGGGGGAATCGCAGAATTCGGCAGATTCCGATATTTTTAACAAAAAGTTCCCGCCCCGGCATTTATAAGTGAAATTCCGTTGAATTTCTGGAAACTGCTGGTGATCTTTCTGGAGAGAACCATCATTGCCATTCCGCTGATCGTATTGTTTGCAAATATGATCGGGCTGTAAATACAGGAAAATACAAGATCTCCGATTTGGCACTTTTGTGCTGAATCGGGGATTTTTTGGCGTAAAAACGCAGGTAAAGGATTCGTAGATTGACAAAACAGCCTATTTTCGCCTATTCTGAGACTGTAAAAACGCTCCGCTGGGCAACATGAGACGGTGCGGGAACAGCAGGAGGAAGGGACACGACGTGGAAGCGAAAGAGTTCGGGCGGTTTATTGCCGGAATGCGAAAAGAGAAAAAGATGACGCAGGCAGAGCTTGCGGAAAAGATTCATGTGACGGATAAAGCCGTCAGCCGGTGGGAGCGGGGACTTGGCTTTCCCGATATCCAGACGATTGAGCCGCTGGCTCAGGCACTTGGGATTTCTGTGCTGGAACTGATGCGCTCCGAACGGCAGGAGAAGGCGAAGGAAGAGGCGGCGCCGGAAATTCAGTATACTCAGAAGGAGGTGGCCGAAATGCTGCAGAACGCAGGTGACATTTCAAGGCAGCAGAAAAAACAGGACCGGAACGCAAACGTGATCGCGGGATTTCTGGTGATCGGTGTGGCAGCGGCAGCGTGGGCGGCAAAGATCGTAAACGTGGGCGGCGGCCTGATTCTAGGCGGTCTGGTGGCAGCAGCGTTTGTATCGCTGTGGTATTTCTTCCAGAACCTCGATGATGAAGAAAGCCGGAAAGTCTATGGGGCAGCATCCATTCTGTCTATCGGCATTCTGGCATCCCTGGTAAATTTCGTCTGGGGCGATCAGCTGGCAGAATTCATTCCCGGCGGTCTGGAACGAAAAGAGCAGATCTTCTGGACCCTGTGGTATCTGTTTGTTCTGGTAATGATGATGATCGGAACCATTCGATGTATCCGCCGGCAGAGACAGAAAAAAGAAAAGAAATACAAAACCGTTCTTTTCACGGCAATTATGGCGACGATCATGTTTGTAACACTGTGGCAGTATCAGAACACCATGCAGAACCGGTACAAAAACACAGGAATCTGGAGCGGCGCACAGCAGTACGCCGAGGTGCTGCTGAAAAGAAACAAAAACCTCGAAAACGACTGGCTGATCGGCGATGAGTCCTGGCGCGAAGGAAACAAAAATACTTTCGAAATTCGCCTTACCTATTACGCTGATGCCGATGACGCAAAAGAGGGACGTGAAAGCGAATATCAGTACAAGATTCATTTTGATGATGTTGACGGCTACGTCATCAAATCAGAAGGCGTACCAGAGAAAGAGATTGTTTTCCCGGAAAATAAATAAGAAGTGAGAAACGGGATTCCATTCTTGCGCCTCCCACAGAAAAAGACTATACTCATAGTATCAGCATGTACGCTCGGAATCTTTCTGTACTTGCTTTTGCGACCGACGGAAAAGCATCTCACAAAATCAAGCACAGAAAGATTCTGAAAGCACATGTAGCATAAGAAGGAGGCCGTAAAACATGGGACAGTTTTTAAACAGCAGGGAACCATACGATAAATACAGAACTGTTATCTCGAACTGAAGGTAGATCATACACCGGAAGAAGCGATTGCGCAGATTAAAGAGAAAGAATATGCTTTGCGGTTCAAGGGAAAGATGGCGGAAACGGAACGATATACCGGGCGTATACTGGCGGTTGGAATCAGTTATGATAAAGAAACAAAAGAACATGCCTGTAAAATAGAAGTATTGTGATGATTTGCAAGCTGTGGAAAAGGGATATCGTGTGTGTAAACGGAGGAGAGCAAGTAAAAATAGTAATCTTTACTATTTTTACTTGCTTTTTTCTCCATCATAGGATAATATAAAAATATACGGTTCGGAGCAGGTTCCGGGCAGGAAAAAACAAGATGGAAAGGATATGGATTTTTATGAAGATTACAGAGGATATTATCTACGCGGGAGTCAACGATCATCAGGTAGACCTTTTTGAAGGTCAGTACAGAGTGCCGAACGGCATGGCATACAATTCTTACGTAATTCTCGATGAAAAAACGGCAGTTATGGATACCGTAGATGCAAACTTTGCGGATGAATGGCTGGCAAATGTTGCGAAAGCACTGGATGGCAGAAAACCGGATTACCTGATCGTGCAGCATATGGAGCCGGATCACTCTGCGAATATTGAAAACTTCGTAAAAGCATATCCGGAAGCAACCGTTGTTGCAAACACAAAAACCTTTGCCATGATGAAAAACTTTTTCCCCAAGATGGATCTCGCCGGAAAGAAACTGGAAGTAAAGGATGGCGAGTCCCTTACGCTTGGAAAACACGTTCTGACCTTCGTATTCGCTCCGATGGTACACTGGCCGGAGGTTATGGTTACATACGACAGCACGGACAAGGTTCTGTTCGCAGCAGACGGTTTTGGAAAATTCGGTGCACTCGACCGCGAGGAACCATGGGATGACGAAGCACGCCGTTATTTTATCGGTATTGTCGGAAAATACGGTTTGCAGGTACAGAAGCTCCTGAAAGTAGCAGGTACGCTGGATATCCGGAAAATCTGTTCCCTGCACGGTCCAGTTTTGACGGAAAATCTTGGCCACTACATTGAAAAATACGATATCTGGTCTTCTTATCGTCCGGAAGAAGAAGGCGTTGTAGTTGCCTATACTTCTGTTTACGGCAATACAAAAAAAGCTGCCGAATTGCTTGCGGCTAAGCTGAAAGAAAAAGGCTGTCCGAATGTCGTTATTTACGATCTGGCAAGAGACGATATGTCTGCCGCCGTAGCGGATGCTTTCCGTTACAGTAAGCTGGTTCTCGCAACGCTGACCTACAATGCAGGCATTTACCCGTTCATGCAGGATTTCATCAACCGTCTGACAGAGCGCAGCTTCCAGAACCGCACCATCGGTCTGATCGAAAACGGAAGCTGGGCACCGACCGCAGCGAAAGTGATGAAAGGTATGTTTGAGAAGAGCAAAAATATCACCTGGACAGAGAATAATGTAAAAGTAATGTCCGCTGTGAAGGAAGAGAACGTAAAAGAGATCGAGGCACTGGCCGAAGAACTTTGCAAATAAGAAATAAAGAAGAGAAGAAAGAATATAGGAAAAATGCTCCGCTGGACTTTGCGAAAGGCAAAGACAGCGGAGTCTTTCGTTCTCCTCTTTTGGAAAGAAGATTCTGTGGAGTTCCGGAGGGAGCAGGATCGCCCTGCGGTGGGTCAAAAAAAGCCGGGGGTTGAATTTTGCGAAAGCCTGCGGCCGCCTCTTTGTAAGTGAGACTGCATCAGGTTTCTGATCTTTCGATCTTGATGTCATAATATTCTGAAAATAATAAAATGTAAAATAAATTAAAAGAAAGTATTGACAAAACGGAGAAGATGAGTTAATATAAGATCAACAAAAGAAAAGAGAACAAAAATAAAAACGAAAAAGAAACATCAAGACAAAATCTAAGAAAGTAAGAGGTATAGTCCAATGGCATAGTTAATCTGAACATCAAAAAAATCTCTGAAGAGTTTACATATAGAACCTAAAGGAGATGATTCCAATGAAAGGCAGAGGCCCATAGGGAAAAAATAAAAACAAAAAAATCCAGGAGGTACGGTCCAAAAGGAACATAACGAAATACCCCGAAATCAATGAAAGCAGCAGGTGTATAAAATGAAATTACTGGAAATTCATTAAAAGCCCGGTCGAGAGAAAAAACAATCGATCGGGCTTAAACTATGTCGGCTGAAAAATCTGTTTGACTGCCCTGCGGTCTGCGCGAGCCGTGAAAGCAGAAAAGACGCTGCAGCCCCGAAAGAAACGAGAGCATACAGCGTCCTTTTTATTTTATAGATATGTTGTACCTGTGCTACAATTTGAATGATAATACATAATTTTTCTCTAAAGCCAAAAAAATTGCATATCAGAGGCTGTATTTTCACCCTCCTTCTTTTGTATATATGAAAGATATTTTTTATGTACGAAGGAAGGAGTTTTTTCATGCCTAAAGTCAGAAAAGAAATTCCAGAATTGGAAAAGCTGGTGCAGGTCGGAAGAAAGAAATTTGTCCGTTATGAGGAAGGGGCACAATTATATTATATAGGGTTGCATACATTTCAGGAATTAGAGAAAGATGCAAAAGCAGTCTATCATGTGAAGAGAGTTGTTCTGGTTAATACAGAGATTGTGGATGAATATCTTGAGAATTTCAGAGATGAATTATAAAAAATAAAATGTAATACATGAGGAGCAAAACACGTTGACTTGTTGTCGGACATAAAGTATAATAGTGTTGTAAGGAAGGAGGAAATAGTATGGCAAAGATGGGAAGACCAAAGAGTGATGACCCCATGAATTATCGTTTCACCATCCGTTTCTCCAATGCTGAGCAGAAGCAATTGGAAGCTTATGCTGAAAAGTACGATCTTACAAAAGGGCAGGTGCTTAAGAAAGGATTGGAATTATTATACCGACAGGATAAGCACAGCTAAGATGCTCCTCACGATTAGTGAGGTGAGAGGATGGCAGGATTTTAAGAAGTCTCAAGTTCCGTTTTCCTGTATTTTTCAATGAACAGGAATTATATGAACTTGATTGGGACAATGAAAGTACCGTTGAATCTGTGCTCCTTATGAGACGGGCAAAGCGGTAATTGAACAGAGTTTGGAGAGAAAAAACGTATGAATCAAATTGTTTCGTTGTTTATGTTTAGTTATGGTGATTATGAGAAAGTAAAACAGGATGTATGGGAAGAAAACTGGAAAGCCATGCGGCTGTATTCTGTTGTGTCGCTTGTTGCCTTTGGAGTCATAACGCTGGTGAGTGTGTTTTCTCTGAGTATCGGAAAATATAAATGGGTGTATCTGGTCTATACGTTCCTTTCTTTGGTCTGTTTTTGCATTTCTCGTTGTCAACTTAGAAGCTTTTTGGGGAAAGAACTGGTTGTATACAGCTTTTTTGCCGCGCTGCTGCTGTTCGGCATTATTACGGGAACGCTGATTACACCGGAGGAGCTCACTGTCAACTACATTGTGTTCATGATGGTAGCGCCGCTGCTGTTTACCGCCAGAACGGCGGTCATGAACGGGCTGATTCTGAGCAGTATGCTGCTCTATATCGGACTTGCTTTCTTTGCGCAGCACAACCCAATTCTATCCAAAAACCTAGTGGATGTTATTCTGTACGGGGTGCTGAGTATGCTTCTGACTGCCACGATGATGCGAAGCAAGCTCCAGAGAATCCTGTACCATAAGGAAAAGGAAATGTTGGAAGTCAGCAAGCGCGAATCGCAGGAACGAATCCTGAATTACGAGAGATTCCTCACGGACATGGTTCGGTATGCCGCTTCAGAAGAAACTCCGGACAAAGTACTGAATCAACTGGTGGAGTATATCGGACAGCGTATGACCGCCGATCGAGCGTACATCTTTGAACAGAATGACCGCGGAACGTTTGACAACACCTACGAGTGGTGCAAAGCGGGCGTATCCAAAGAAAAAGATAACTTGCAGGATGTGCCGTATGAAGGCATCATTGAAGCATGGTTTGCACAATTTCAAGAATCCAACAATGTCATCATTCATGACATTGAAGAATGCAAAAAAACAAGCGAAGCCATCTATGAACGGCTGAAACCTCAGGGTGTCAATACCCTTGTGACAGGGCCAATCAAAATCAACGGCAAGATGGTCGGATTCTACGGTGTGGACAATCCTCCCGAAGAGAAACTGCATGAGATCTCGAATCTGATAGATATGATCGAGTTTATGATCTCTTTTATGATAAGACTGCGCGATAATGCAGATGCACTGGAGCACAGTGCATTATATGACCAGCTCACAGATTGTAAAAACAGAAAAGCACTGGATTGGGCGTACACAGAAAAGCTGGAGAAGTACTTTCCCCTGGCGATTGTCATGTGCGACATAAATGGCCTAAAGGAAATAAATGACCAAAAGGGACATGACGCCGGTGATAAATTCATTGTGCAGACCGCACAGACGCTGAAATCTGTGTTCGGAAAGCGTCATGTGTATCGGTTTGGCGGAGATGAGTTCATTGCGGTTCTGCCAAACATCACACATCCGGCGTTTCAGAAACTACTGGAAACGGCAAAAAGCCAACTGGGTGCTACCGCGTCCCTCGGTACGACGATAAGCGGCACAAAGGACACGGATTTTGAGTCGCTTCTGAAAGCCGCAGATGCGGAAATGTATGAAAACAAGAAGCAATACTACATCGTGACAGGAAAAGATCGGAGAAAGCACAGCTTGTGAGAGGGAAAGACCGTGAACCTGATAATTGAATTATAAAAAAGGAAGAGATACTGACCCTGGCGCGTTGATATCTCTTTTTTCGTGAAAGAAAAGACTACTCTGCAATTGTCCATAAAATGAAGAGTAGCCTGATCCAATGCCCGGATGGAGGGTGATGCATCTCCTGTATTTAGGGGGTGCATTAGGGGGTGCAATCGTTTCCTTGTATCAAAATAGTGGTTGCAATGAACAAAGATGCAATATCTATCATACAACAGCAGGCAGATACAGATGATAATGCTGATTCGGACAGAGAGCTGTCGGTGTATGGGGACAAAGACATTTATCTTGCTCCTAAAGTATATATAAGTTAAAATATGTTTATTAAGCATGGCAGATATAGGAGGTATTACTGATGGAAATTAGAGTTCTTCGATATTTTCTGACTGTAGTAAGGGAAGAAAGTATCACAAAAGCCTCAGAAGTTTTACATATCACGCAGCCGACACTTTCACGTCAGCTTGCACAGATGGAGGAAGATATTGGTGTAAAGCTGTTTGATAGAGGGACACGGAAAATCAAATTGACAAATGAAGGAATACTTCTTCGCCGTCGTGCGGAAGAAATTTTGCAGCTTGTAGATAAGACAGAAAAAGAATTAGTGGAGCAAGAGGAACAGGTGGAAGGTAAAATTTCTATTGGGTGTGGAGAAATTGCAGCTGTACAACTTCTTCCTAAAATAATTGAGTCCTTTCGTCAGAAATATCCCCGTGTTACTTTTGACATTTTTACAGCCACAGCAGATTTGGTAAAGGAACAAATGGAGAAGGGACTACTGGATATTGGTTTGCTTCTTGAGCCGGTTGATATGGAAAAATATGAATTTATTCGCTTGAATATAAGGGAAAAATGGGTGGTTCTGATGAAATCGGATGATCCACTCTCCAAGAAAGAAACGGTAAGCGCAAAAGATTTGTCTGTACTGCCTTTGATTCTTCCAAGGCGTATGAATGTGCAGAGTGAGTTGGCAAGTTGGTTTGGCAACTACTATGAGAAACTGGATATTGTTTTTACCAGCAATTTAAGTACGAACAGCGCAATTATGGTGAATGGAGGCTTGGCATATTCATTGGTGATTGAAGGGGCTGTATCCTTTTGGGATCAATCAAAGGTTACATTCAGACCGCTTGATCCGCCACTTACAGCAACAAGTGTATTAGCATGGAAACGTGGTCAGCCGTTTAGCTTAGCAACCACAAAATTCATCAAATATATTCAATGCTTTTTAGGCATGGACAAACAATAAAAACTAAGTATTTGATATAATTCAATTAGAAAATTATAATATAGGTGTAGAGATAAAGCAAACAACTTTAATTTCTGCACCTATATTTTTTATTGAGGAGGGAGTGCCATTTCATGAAACCGGATTATGATTCCCTTATAAACGCCGGATTAAGCAAAGAAGAAATCGCAAAAATTTCAGGATGCGAAGATCAAGAAATGCAGATAAGGATGTTGCGAAAATATCGGTACAAATTGCTTGATGAGGTACATGAAAAGCAGCAGTCACTTGATGCAATCGATTATATGATCTGTAAAATAAAAAAATAACAATAAAAGGAAGTGAAAAATTAAATGGGAGTAATAATGAAAACTTTATTATCGCATCGGTCTATCCGCAAGTATCAGAACAGACCAATAGAGAAGGAAATACTGGATGAAATCTTAAAGGCAGTGCAGGCAGCCCCGAACTGGGCAAATCTCCAACACATATCCGTTATTGTCGTGCAGGAGCAGCAACGACGAGAAAAATTTGCGGAGTTGTGCGGCGGTCAGAAACATATTGCGCAGGCTCCTGTTTTTCTGGTATTCTGCGCAGACTTTTACCGCACTTGGCTGGCTTGTAAGGAAAACGGTCAGGAGTTTGATTCCGTTGTAAGCCAGATCGACAACCTGATTGTTGGGGCAAACGAGGTAGGAATCGCTCTGGGAACTGCGGTGGTTGCCGCCGAATCCTTTGGTCTGGGCACCGTACCGATTGGGGATATCCGGCTTCATGCTTTTGAGGCGATCCGGGAACTGAACCTGCCAAAATATGTTGTGCCCATGCTTGGCTTATGCGTGGGGTATCCGGCGGAAGAACCTGGGCAGAAGCCCCGTCTGCCGAAGGAAGCAGTCTGCTTTGAGAAAAAATATAATTCTGACCTAACTAGACTGCTGAAGCAGTATGACGAGCAGTACGCCGTATATCTGAGGGAACGCCCCTGGAATAGCCGGGTTGGAGACTGGACAGGAATGAACGCAGACTTTTACCGGCCTCCCTACTGCCACTACCCGGAGGTACCGGAAATGCTGGCACAGCAAGGATTTTTGTCACAAAGATAAAGAGGCTGCGATTTAATGAGGAGGCTACATATAAAAAAATTTTTATCTATTCTGTTTGTGTTTTCTCTGCTTTTTATGCTGACTGCTTGCAGCAGTAGCACAGATCCATCGCAGGAGAGCAGCAGACAAACCACAAGTCCATCTTCTCAGCAAGATAGCGTTTCAGTGTCTAATGAAGTTTTAGAATCTGAAAGAACAGAAAGCGAACAATCGGCCAATAACACTTTAATCGTATATTTCTCACGCTGGGGTAATACAGAATACCTCTCCGATGTGGATGCCACAACTTCTGCAAGCATTGTGGTAGAGAATGATCTCCGTTACGGAACAACGGAGTATGTTGCCAATATGATAGCGGAGAAAGTGGGTGGACATCTGCACCGGATTGAAACGGTTACTTCTTATACGGCAGACTTTGATGAATTGCGGGATGTAAACCATGATGAAATGAGTAGTAATTATTTGCCAGAGCTTAAAGAAAGCAATCTGGATATTTCCGCCTATGACACGGTGTTTGTGGGTTATCCGGTATGGGCAACGGATGTTCCGCAGGCAGTGTTATCTTTTTTGAATGTGTATGATTTAACTGGGAAAACGGTCATTCCATTTTGTACCCATGATGGCTATGGTGCAGGTAATAGTTATCATACTATTGCAGAAGCAAGCCATGCAGCAGTTTCTTTAGAGGGTATTGCGATTGAAGCAAAAGATGTTCCAAATGCACAGGATACCGTTTCATCATGGCTTGCAGATATAGGAATATCTAAATCTGAAGTACAAACAGGAACTCCTATCAATATTACGGTTGGTGAAGTTAGTTTAGATGGAGTCCTATACGATACAGAACTGGCAGAAGAAATCAAAACATATTTTCCGTTGACGATTTCCATGGTGGGTTACGGTGGCAGAGAATACTATGGAGGCGTAGACTTCTACCCATCAGAGGAAAATTTGGTGGGTGGCGGAAAAACCTTTGAGAACGGTGACATTACTTACTGTGAGGCCCATCACAACATGGCTATCTTCTATGCACAGACAGATAACCCGATACTTTCTGTGGATGTCATTCCGATTGGCAGAGTGACTTCGGACTTATCTGTTTTTGAAAACCTTGACAGCCGGGAGGAAGTCACCTTCTCGCTGGCAGAATAAGAAAATCATAAAATTGGAGGATAAAAACAGTGAAGAAATTTGCAGCTTTTTTACTTACTATCATGATGGTCGTATCTCTTGCGGCCTGTGCCGGAAACAGTGAACCGGCTGAAATAAACTCACCTGATGCGCAGAGCAGTGTGTCAGAGGAAACATCTGTATCGGAAAGCAGTACAGCAGAATTTGAGCCCGAAAGCGAAGCTACGCAGCCCGATGATACGGAAGAAACAGAACCTGCGCCTGAGACGGATACTGATTCGGAAGGAACAAAGGTACTGGTAGTATATTTTTCCGCCACCAATACAACGGAAGGTGTGGCAGAACATATTGCAAATGGTCTGAACGCAGACATTTACGAAATCGTTCCTGAAGATCCTTATACAGATGCAGACCTTAACTACAATGACAACAACAGCCGTACTACGATTGAAATGAACGATCCCAATGCCCGTCCCGCAATTTCCGGTTCTGTTGAGAACATGGAGCAGTATGACATCATATTCGTTGGCTATCCCATCTGGTGGGGAGAGGCACCGAGAATCATCAGCACTTTCATGGAAAGCTATGACTTTTCCGGCAAGACCATTGTTCCTTTCTGCACTTCCGGTGGCAGCGGCATTGGTTCCAGTGCTTCCAATCTGGAGCGTCTCACCAGCGGAGCTACTTGGCTTGATGGACGGCGGCTAAATGGCAGCGATTCTCAGGATACCGTTATGGAATGGGTAAACAGCCTTGATCTGAACCTGACAGAATAACCCGATAAAGAAGATTTCAAGGAGATGATTACATGAAAAAAATAACCGCACTTATACTTTCTGTTGTACTGGTGTTTTCTCTGGCAGCCTGTTCTAATACACAGCAGAACGATGCTTCTGATCCTGTGTCCAGCGAAGCACCCTCTCGGGTGGAAGAATCCACTCCTGCAGAAGGCACAGAAACGGAAGGTAGCAACATTCTGATTGCTTATTTTACCTACGGCGAAAATGCGGAGCTTCCCGATGACGTGGACGCTTCTGCATCAGCCAGTATTCAAATCTTTAACGGTGAAGTCACAGGCAATACAGGTGTGATGGCCCGTATGATTGCAGAGGCTTCCGGCGGAGAGCTGTTTTCTATCCGAACAGTAGAACCTTATCCCAATAACTACAATGATACCGTTGACATTGGACAGGCTGAAAAGAACAATGGCATTCATCCGGAATTGGCTACGCATATTGAAAATCTGGATCAGTACGATACGATTTTTGTTGGCTTCCCCAACTGGTGGTATGGTATGCCTATGGTAATGTACAGCTTTTTTGACGAGTATGACTTCAGTGGGAAAACAGTGATCCCCTTCTGCACTTCCGGTGGCAGTGCATTCTCGGATGCGATTGATGAAATTAAAAATATGGAGCCGGATGCAACCATTCTTGACGGACTTCATATTGGCAGTTCCAATGTAACCGATGCGGAAAGCAGAGTGAGCGAATGGGTGCAGGGACTCGGTTTATCTAAATGATACGAAAGGACAAATGACTCATGAAATTAAAAATAAAGATGGTAATTGATTTATTGATGACAGCGCTGTTACTTTGTCTGATGGCTTATCAAGTCACCGGACAGAAGCTTCATGAGTGGTTTGGAACAGGGATGCTTGTACTATTTTTGCTACATAACATTCTGAACGTCCAGTGGTATGGTAGCCTGTTCAAAGCGAAATATACCCTGTTGCGGACAATGCAGACGCTCATCAATATCAGCGTTCTTATCTCCATGCTATGTTTGGGGTTTAGTGGAGTTGTGTTGTCCCGCCATGTTTTTGCGGGACTTCCCATTCATGGACCGATGGCAACAGCGAGAACCTTGCACCTGGCGGCATCCTATTGGGGATTTGTGCTGATGAGTATTCATTTGGGGGTTCATTGGAGCATGGTCCTTGGAATGTTCCGCAGACTTTGGAGCAGAAAGAAAACCCATGTTGCATTTGTATGGCTGATGCGTTTTATAGCAATTTTTATTGCGGGGTATGGAGCGTACTGTTTCCATAAGCAAAAAATTGTCTCCTATATGTTCCTTAAACAGGAGTTTGTGTTTTTTGATTTTCAACAGAGTGCAGTTTCTGTATTTGCAGAGTATATCACCATGATGGGACTATGGGTCTTTATCAGTTTTTACACAGTGAAAGGACTCAGAAAGATAACCTCACAGAGCAGAAGAAAAGAATAAATTGTAAAATCTTAGTGGAGGAAAAGACATGGATCAGCAAACGGTTCTGTTTTCAAATAAGAGTTTGAAGGCTATGATTATTCCCCTGTTTTTAGAGCAGCTGCTGATAATGCTTGTAGGGATGGCGGACACACTGGTGGTCAGCTACGCAGGAGAAGCGGCAGTATCCGGTGTTTCACTGGTAAATCAGTTCAATACTATTTTTATTTATCTGTTTACAGCATTGGCATCCGGAGGGGCGGTTGTGATCAGCCAGTATATTGGTAGAAAGAAAAATGATGACGCTGGAGAATCCGCCAGTCAGCTTCTTTCATTTTCTGCGATTTTTTCCATACTGATCGCAGTGATAGTTCTGATTGGAAATGAAGGGATGCTTCGTCTGATGTTCGGTAAAGTGGAAGATTCTGTGATGCGCTCCTGTATTACATACCTTAGGATTTCTGCATATTCCTATCCGGCATTGGCGGTTTACAATGCCGGGGCCGCCCTTTTTCGCAGTATTGGAAAAACCAGTGTGACCATGTATTTGTCGGTAATTTCCAATATCATCAATGTTATTGGAAATTTCATTGGTGTATTTGTTTTGCGTGCAGGTGTTGCAGGTGTTGCATACCCTTCACTGATCGCTCGGACATTTTCAGCCGTGATGATTACAGTACTTTGTTTTCAGAGAAAAAATGAAGTGTTCTATCGCTGCAAGTGGATTTTTCGGTGGAATGTGGATTTCATGAAACAAATTCTAAAAATCGCTATTCCAAATGGGATGGAAAACGGTATATTCCAGTTAGTCAAAGTAGCATTAAGCGGTATCGTTGCACTTTTTGGAACATATCAGATTGCTGCAAATGGTGTTGCACAAAGTATTTGGTCACTGGCTGCCCTGGCGGGAGTCGCTATGGGGCCTGTGTTCATAACCGTCATTGGACAGTGTATGGGAAATGGGGATACAAAGGCGGCGGATGATTATTTTAAGAAACTGGCAAGGATTACAATTTTGCTTTCATCGGCATGGAATCTTTTGATTTTTCTTCTGACTCCATTCTTTATGAAATTTTATGCTTTGCAGCCGGAGACCAAACGGCTTGTAATCTGGCTGGTTTTAATCCATAACGTGTTTAATGCAGCAGCATATCCCTTTTCCGGTGCGCTTAGTAATGGGCTGCGTGCAGCGGGTGATGTGAAATTTACCATGTATGTTTCGGTTATATCTACAATAGCAGTGCGTCTGCTTTTATCATGGCTCTTGGGAATTGTTTTGAAAATGGGCGTGATCGGGATTGCTATTGCAATGGTTTGTGACTGGAGCATTCGGGCGGTCATTTTCTTCTGGAGGCAGAAGTCCGGAAAATGGAAAACATTTCAGGTGATATAGATTCATTTATAATAAGTTCAATAACATAATTTACGGAGAAAATTACTATGAGTAAGAAAATTTTGGTGGCCTATTTTTCAGCAAGCGGTGTGACTGCAAAGGCAGCGTGGAAACTTTCGGAAGCGGCAGGAGCTGATCTGTATGAAATTAAGCCAAAGGTGCCATACAGCAGTGCCGATCTGGACTGGACAAATAAAAAAAGTCGCAGCAGCGTGGAGATGAACGATCCGATATTCCGCCCTGAAATTGCCGGGAAGCTGGAAGGTATGGATCAGTATGATCTGGTGTTTGTTGGATTCCCTATCTGGTGGTATGTTGCACCAACGATTATTAATACTTTTTTGGAGAGTTATGATTTCTCAGGCAAAACCATCGTTCCTTTTGCTACTTCTGGCGGCAGCGGCATGGGAAACACAAATGAAAAACTTGCACCGAGTTGTCCTGGCGCTATCCTGATGAAAGGAAAAATGCTGAATGGCTTGTTGTCTCAGGAAGAATTGAAAGCATGGGTAAAAAGTCTGTGAGTTGGATGTGGGCATTGTAACAAACGCTGCCCGTTCCATGTGGATCAGGTTGCAAGGATGCAAGAGATTTTAGACTATTTTAATTCTTGAAGGGAGAGTAATTCATGACAGAAAAAGGATTTAAACAGATATTCCCATTGGGTGAGAAAAATGATGCGTATGCACAATATTTTGTTGGACAGAGTTACCTGTCCATGCTGACAACGGAAAGAGTTGGAATTGCAAATGTAACCTTTGAGCCAGGATGCCGTAAACTGGATTATGTAGCATAAGAGTGTATAGCGTGTCTGTAGTCTGATTTTTGCCATAAATAAGTACAGGATACACAGAGAATAGAAAAGAATGTGTATTCAGTTAAATAAGAAATAGATAGCTGGTATGAGAGAACAAGGAGTCTTTCATACCAGTTTTTTTGTGGGAAAAGGGATAGGTTGCACAGGATCTGCCAGGAGATTTCAGTAGGTTTGATGAATAGCTTTCTTCCAGAAGTGTGGTATAGTCTTGTGCTTGGAACAGGAAAACTACACAGAAGGGAGACACCGATATGACAACACAGCCAGATATTATCTGGAATGAGCAGTGCCTGGGGATACGGATAGGAGAACAGGTATGCACCTATCTGAAAAAGCATGATGCGGAATACCAGAGACTGCAAAAGAAAATACTGGAACTTACAGAGAAGTATCCAGTGATAGAAACATTTATGGAGACGAATCAGTCAATCAGCCTAACGGAAGAAGAGCATAAGGCAGTACATCGATATTTCCAACTGGAGAGCGAAAAGGAAATGATAGAAGAAGAGTACCATTTTTATATGGGACAGGCTCAAATGATTTCTTATGGAGCTATGCTGGGGAAAATAAAAAAAGCAATACTGGGAAAGGATGACGGTGACACACAGAAACTGCTGGAATTGCTGCTGGATACCTGGATTGATGAGGTCGAAGAACAGCTGAAAGAAAATATAGCGTACCAGGGAATGCTGGAAAAAATATCAAAATATGAAGAACAGGTTCAGACAATGGGATTAGCAAAAGAAAAGCGAAAAACGATAGACGCATATGTTACTGAAGTCAGTGAAAGATGGATATTATATGCGGAATCTTTATATCAGGCCGGTATGCAGAAAATCTTAGAACTACTGAATCTGTAATAAGGACGGATAAAATGGGGAAGCACGATTGAACTTCCCCATTTGTCACTTCTATTCGTCTTTGCCATCAATGAGAAATATGTATGAAACCTGAAAGATTTCAGCAATGGCTTTTAATTCAAGATCAGTGACATAACGCTTGTTTGTTTCGATTCTGGTGATTACATTTTTATCCATATCGTAACCAGCTAACTGGAGTTTATAGGCAAGATCACGCTGAGACATATTGTGAGTCCTGCGAAGCTCAATCAACCGTTGGCTGATCAGATTCTTCTCACCAGACTGTGTCCTTGGCTTTGGCATTTTAAATCTCTTCCTCTCTGGTAAAAGGATGGCTTGTCTCACTTTTTGCACCATCTGTATTGATTTTAACGATTGGACAAGGTAGAATCGGTTGTAAAAGTGAGACAAAGTAGAAGAGAAGGGAGAAATATATGGAGCAGGCAAAGATAGAACAGCTTGCATTTTTATATCTATGCAGCGAGCATGATAAAAGGTTATTGCTGAAAAAAGAAAAAATGCCGTTAGCTGATTTTGACAGGTTGACCTACTTGATTTACCATTTTGGTTTTAAGGAATACCATATAAAAGTGTGGATGGAATTTGCAGGAGAGTTCAAAAAAGAGTGGGATTGTCTGGAAGCACTTCATGAAACAGGTGGATGTGTCGGAAACATAGGAAATACAGAGTCGGAAATTAAACTCCATGAGCTGTGGATTCGGGATTTTTATAAAAACGCACCAAAAGAAAACAGGGAATGGATTCTGGAATTATCTTAAAAATGCAAATAAAAATATACCTTAATTCATTTTTGTGGTATCATTGTTGGTAGAGTTTATGAAGTTTGATTTTGCGGGAACTTGCTATCACTGTGAAGTGATAAGAGATAAGTACACGAGGAGAATACTGATATGAAGAATAGACGAAAGTTTTCTATTTTTATAAGTTCTACCTATGAAGATCTTAAAAAGGAAAGACAGGCATTGGTAGGTGTGGCACTAGAGAATAATTTTATTCCGGTAGGTATGGAGCAATTCCATGCTGCACCTACAAGTCAATGGAATGTTATAACAAAAATGATTGATGAGTGTGATTTTTATCTTCTTGTTATTGGTGCTAGGTATGGCTCAATCGATGAAGAAACTGGTATAAGTTACACGGAGAAAGAGTACAATTATGCAAAAACTAAAGGATTACCAGTACTTGTATTGATTAAACAACCTTCAGCTATTTCTGAAAGTGAAAAAGATACTGGAAATGATAAGTATGATAAAATGAAGAGGCTGGATGAGTTTAGAGAAAAAGTCAAAAATGATAAAAATACAGTTGATTTTTTCACAGATTTAAACAGTTTAAAGTATGTGGCATCACCGACATTTAGGAACGCCGTTAACTATGTTGATGATAACGCTGGATGGGTTCGATATCGAGATATAGTGGATATAATTAATGAAGAGGCAGAAGGACGAAATAAAGCAAATACTGAACTTGGAGAACATCAACAGAAGATGCTAGATGATATGAAAGAGATGTTTTCTCAATTCTATAGTAGACTCACTGATCTAGAGAATAACCAGTTAACCTTGAAAGAAATTCCTACCGCAACAAGTGAAGATATCAAAAAATTGTTCCAGGTTGAAGATAATACGTTAATTATTGGAAATCCAGAAGAAAATAAATCAGTTGTAGGACTAGATGATGTTGGGAACATTCCAGTGGACTCGGCTTTTTTATTAGTGTATGCGGCTGACGGTGATGGGCAAATACTAAAGATACGGACACTTGATTCGCCTACTCAGATTTTTACATCAGGTAAGCAGTTTATGGCCGATAATTCAAAAAGAGAATCTGCGAGATGGGAAGAGGCTTTAGACAGACTTATAGAATGGGGCTGGGTTAAAGCTGTAGGGTATAAAGGTGAAATATTTGAATTGACCGGAACAGGTTATAGCAAAGCTGATTGGTTAAAAAACAATATGGCAATAGATACTTCAAAAGAACCGCTTGACGAGTTAAAAGAGTTTGAAGATTAATACTGATTAAACTAATACAGTTATGTGTATTTATTTGTAAATATGCATGACTGTATTTTTTATTACGGGCAGAGCTCTTCGGGGTTCTGCCCTTTGTTCTTTTCCCAGATCAAAAGACCACCTGCTGGAAAAAAACAAAGAAAATTAGAAAGGATGTGGTGACTTATCATTATAGGAATTGATCATGGATATTATGCCATCAAAACGCCCCATGTGTGCTTCCCGACCGGACTGACCGGATACGATTACGAGCCGTATACCATGCAGAATGTCCTGCAGTACAATGGGAAATTTTATGTGTGTGGAACCGGGCGGCAGACGCTGGTGAGAAGTAAGACTTCCAATGACAATTATTATCTTTTGACAATGGCAGCCATTGCCCAGGAAATCCGCTATCGCCGGGGAGAGCGGAAAACAGATGTAGTTCTGGCAGCCGGTCTTCCACTGGCAAGTTTTGGCAGGGAGAAAAAAGGCTTCCGGGAATATCTGTTTCGGAAAGAGCAGCCTCTGCGTTTCCGGTACGAGGATGAGAGCTATGAGATCCGGATTCAGGATGTAAAACTGTTCCCACAGGGATACTCAGCCCTGGCTCTCCACCCGGAATGTGTTCGGGACGAGCCTTCTGTTCTTCTCGCAGATATCGGTGGCTGGACCGTAGACCTGATGCGGCTGGACAACAGTGTTCCAAATGCCGCTACCTGCCGCAGCCTGGAACTTGGTGTGATCCGGTGTGTGGATGAGATCACCGAGCAGGTACGCAGAAATACCGGACTGTCTGTAACGGATATTCAGATCGAACGTGTTCTGAACGGCCAGAGCTGCAGCATGGACCCGGCCGCAAAAGAAATCATTGTCCGGCAGGGAAGGCTCTACACGGAGAAAATACTGTCTGCAATTATGGAAGCCGGGTTCGATCTGAAGGCAATTCCGTCCGTGATCATGGGCGGCGGAGCCAGCATTCTGAAACGGCACGTGACACCGCAGGACGGGCTGTGTCGGCAGATTTACCTGACAGACGTACACGCCAATGCTTCCGGCTATGAGCGGATTGTGGGGCAGATGTGCGCGAAGTAAAGAGACCCGTTTTCTCGTTCCGCCTGAACCTTGATAACCCAGATCACAAAAAGGCATGGGAGATCCTGCAAAGTGTTCCAGATGGACAGAAGAGCAGCTATCTGGTTCAGGTGATCTTAAAAGATCAGGAAAACAACCAGCTGGAGAAAAGCATCCGGCAGGCAATCCGGGAAGAACTGGCAGGTGTTTCCATTTCTGGCTCCGGGGAGAGTGTTTCAAAAAAGGAAGAAATCCCGTCCCAGATGCTGGATTTTCTCTCCGGGCTTGAGGATGCATTCTGAAAAAGTCAAGTCTTTCCTGGTGATAAAATAGCCAAATTTCAAGCAGTCAAATTAGTATAAATCACGGATTTTTGAAAGGGGTGATGCCTATTGAATGTTATTGGATCTGCATCCTTTGGGAGCTTTTGAGAGCCTCATATTCGTTGGGTATTGTGAATAGCTTTCTGTCAGGTTTTAGGGTATGTTGTATGTAGAAAAAAGAAAGGAGAACGAACACAATGGAGATGAAAAACATATGCGGAAAAATCCCGGTAGAGCTGCATGAAAAGCTAAAACTGGAAGTCGAAGAGTTAGGAATCAGCATACCAAAATACCTTGAAATGGTAATCGAAGAACACATGACAAGAAAAGGAGAAAAGACGAACATGGCAGATTTAAGAACAGTAGCAGTACAGGTAACCGAGGATTTATTTTCCAGACTGAAAGCAGTCCTCGCCAGGAATGGCATGAAACAGAAAGACTTCTTAATCGGGCTTATCGAAGATGCAATCGAAAAAGAAGAAGCCAAATGGAAAGCAGAGTCAGAGGAAGCCGAAGAAACAGAAATGGAAGAGCCTGAGACTGCGAAATCAGAACCGGATGAAGAGTCAGTAGAACCTGAAGCAGAAGAGCCTGAGACAGAAGCACTGGAAGCTGAAACAGACGGAGAAATGACAGAACCGGACGAAGCTGAAGCAGATGAAGAGCCGACAGAGCCAGAAAACGAAGAGCCAGCGGAAGCAGAGCCAACAGAACTGGAAACCGAAGAAGCAGAAGAATCTGAGCCAGAGGAAGCGGAATCAGAAGAATAGACATTACAAAACAGAAACCAAGAGACGGAAACGGTGCAGAGAAATCTGCACTGTTTTTTTCGCAGCGAAGGGAGGCTGATAGCCGGAACAATTCGATTTTTTGACCTGTTCAGTGGAATCGGAGGATTCCGAGAAGGGCTGCACAGGGCAGGGGGCTTCACCTGTGTCGGACACTGTGAAGCAGATGCATATGCAGACCACAACTACCGGGTGCTGTTTGATACGGAAGGAGAGTGGTTCTGCAATGACGCAAGAAATATTGAAACAGAACGAATGCCGGACTTTGATCTTTTATGTGCGGGATTTCCTTGCCAGGCATTCTCAATCGCTGGACGAAGGGAAGGATTTGCCGATGCAAGAGGAACCCTTTTCTTTGAAGTTGCCAGACTGGTTGCAGACAAACGACCTGCGTATTTTCTCCTTGAAAACGTACCCGGTCTGCTTTCGCATGACAAAGGGCGGACGTTTCACACCATCCTCAGTACGCTATCTGAACTGGGGTATCATGTCGAATGGAAAGTGCTTAACAGCAAGGATTTCGGAGTCCCCCAGTCAAGGAAGCGGGTGTATATTGTCGGATATCTTGATGGAAGATGTGCCGGAAAAATATTACCTTTCCCAAAAGCAAATGGAACAGCTCTTATACAAGTCCATGCTGGCAAACAGGGAGAAAGAGTCTACGCAGAAGAAGGACTGAGCTGCACGCTGACCAGCGGGGCTGGTGGTATGGGCGGCAAGACCGGATTATACGAAGTCGGTATCCCAATCAAGGAAAACACCCGAAAAGGATACAAGATGGCCTACGAGGGGGACAGCATCGATCTCGGATATCCGGGAATCAACAGTCGCAGGGGGAGAGTCGGGCATGAGATCGCCCATACCCTGACGACCGGAAACCAGCAGGGAACACTGCATTTTGTAGATATCTCCCCTCCGCCGCTGGTGACAGACGTTGCAAGATGTCTGAATACCAGACAGGATTCCAGCATCCATAACCACAGAGGCGAAAGTTCCGGGGTGCTGGTGGAAGAAGCGCCAAGGGCAGTGCTGACACCGGCCAAGGAAAAAGTCCGCCAGAATGGAAGAAGGATGAAAGAACCGGAAGAGCCAATGTTCACCATTACGGCAACTGACCGTCATGGAGTGATTTACCACGGCAGAATCCGCAGGCTGACGCCAAGGGAGTGTCTGCGGCTGCAGGGATATCGGGATGGTCAGATTTCCAAGATGGAAAAAGAAACATCGGATAACCAGCTTTACAAGCAGGCCGGTAATGGTGTCACTGTCAATGTCATTGAAGCAATAGGCAGAAATTTGAAAGCAGTAGATGAAGAGATCCAAAGCGGCTCACCTGTTCCAGAAGCGAAGGGTGGGTGAAGCAGATCGACCTAAAAGACCAGTATTTTGGTACAGAGATTGAGATGACAGGTATCAGCCGCTATGATGCGGCTGTTGCGATTGGAAGAATGTTCGGAACAGAGCCATATCATATCCGTTCTTACGATTCATGGTGTGTAAAAGATTCAGATGGAAAAACGTGGAAATTTTCAAGAGACAGCAGTATCGACTGTGAAAGGCTGGCAAATGGTACTGTAATAGATGCCGATGGAGATTATTCGACAGAAATGGTATCCCCGAAATTGGAATATTCGGAAATGGGGAAACTCCAGGAAGTGGTGCGGTGTGTCAAAAACGCAGGTGCTTTTGTCAATTCATCCTGTGGCATGCATGTCCATGTGGACGCATCCAATCATACACCAAGGAGTCTGAAAAATGCACTGACGATCATGTACTGCAAAGAGGATATTCTGTTCAAAGCCTTAAATGTACAGACGAGAAGGGAAGATGAGTATTGCCAGAAAGTCCGTCCTATGGTATTGGAGAAGATCCGCCGGATGCCAAACAGCACCATCACGATGGAAAAATTCAAAAGGGCATGGTATGAGGGAAATGACGGAAGCTCCGAGCATTACAACTGGACAAGGTATTATGCCTTAAACCTACATGCTGTTTTTTCCAAGGGAACACTGGAATGGCGTTGTTTTGAAAGCACCCTCCATGCAGGAAAAGTCCGGTCGAATATCACACTGGCACTTGCCATATCCGCACAGGCGATCAACCAATCTTGTACCCATGCAAAAAAGACGGAGATCGGGGATAACCCGGCATTTACGTTCCGCACCTTTCTGCTCCGCCTCGGATTGATCGGGGACGAATACAAAAATGTGCGGAAGCATCTGCTTGCCAATCTGGACGGGGATAAGGCATGGCGGTATGACAAAAGTACCTATGCCTGTCTGCAGAATCCAAGACGGACAGATGATGCGAGATAACAGAATAATGAGAACAGACAGGCCGGGTGGAAACATCCGGCTGTTCTTATGCAAAATGAAGAAAAAGAAGAAAGAGGTAGAAAACATGAAGAGTAAATATCGATTCAGGCGAATCCTTTCAGGGGTGATGGCGGCAGTCACCATCTTATCCACGGTCATTTCACCGCTGACGGTGTATGCTTCGGAAGAGCCGAAAGCGGCGGAACCGCCAGCGTATGAATCCGTAAAGGATCAGCTGGATGAAAATGAAGTGGTAAAAGCCACCGATCTGGAGCTGGAAGTCGGACAGGACTTTGATGTTTCCACGGATTTTACAAATTTGGAAATCAAGGACGAAAGCAAAGTCAAAGTGACATTCCAGAAAGCAGAGAATGACGCCGGGGAGAACTTCAGCACCAGCCATGCAGACACTTACCATGCCGTTTATTATGTGGAGCCAGTCAACCAGAACCAGCCGGTTTATCAGATTGGGAGAAACCTGATCGTAAAAGAGCCTGTGACAGCAGCTCAGAGTGAACCGCAGACAGAACAGGCAGTTACCGAAGAGGATACAGGTTCTGATGATGAGGAAGCTGCCTCGCAGGAAGAAACTGAGACAGTGCCTGTAGAGACAGAAATTGTTGAGCCGGAGACAGCTGAATCTGAAACAGAAGAACCGGAAGAAACAGAACCCGAATTTCAGGACGGACTTTCCGAATCCGAGTTTGATGCTGCATTAGAGGAATCCGAAACGGAAAATACAACCGATGAAGAATCCGGGCTGACACTCAGCGATGTTCTGGAGCAGGCAGGGGAACAGGATATTGACCTGATGGCAATGGAAGATGGGGAAACCGTTTCATTCACCGCAGTCAATACCAGTACAAGAGCAACACAGGACGTAGATGTGACAAGAGGGGCTGCATACTATTATGCAGACTACGGTCTGGGTTCCTATGTAACTTATAAATATACCGTAAAATTTGGAAACGTGTCTGCAACTGCCTACTGTGTGCAGCCGTCCAAGGCAGGACCTGGGGATGGTGTCTATAAGATCACCAAACTGGGTGACAGCAAAGCACTGGCAAAAGTATGCTACTACGGCACAAAAGCATCCGGCGAAAATGGATTTTTCTCAGAGAAACATCCTGATTTTTCCGCTGGAAAACAGTTTATCATTGTCCATCTGGCTGCGTCTTATGCCAATAACAGTAGTGACGCTTTTTCCGGTACGAATGCAACCGGACAGGCTCTGGCAATGGAACTCTACAATTATTGCATGAGCCAGCCGGAGATACCGGAAGTGGACATGAGTTTCTCCAATGCAAATGTTACCGCATATATCAGCGGCAACAGCCAGAGAACAGAAGAGATCACCTTCAAGGCATCCGAACTGCAGACCATCACCATGAAGCTGCCGTCCGGTGTCAAACTGCATAATGTGACAACGGGAAAAACAAGCAGTGCAGGTGCATCCGTGGAGATCTGCGGCGGTACCAAATTCTACTTATCTGCACCGCTGACACAGGCAGTGGATGTCAAAGGGGAATGGTCTGTCACCATGAAGGGAAGCATCATCAAAGATTATTCCGCTTATAAGATCACAACCGGAAGCGAGACACAGGACCTTGCACTGGTATTTGGCGAGGGTGTGACCGATGAGAAATATGTAGATTTTAAAGTATCATGGGTAAAACAGGCAACTCTGGAGATCGTAAAGAAAGACCGTAAGAGCAACAAAGCCATCGCAGGTGCAGTTTATGGCGTTTACAGTGACAAGGATGGAAAGAACCTGATCACAAAGATGCCGGCCACAGATGCCAACGGAGCTTCCAGCGTTACGATCACCAAAACACAGGATACCGTATACCTGAAAGAGATCTCCGTACCAAACGGATATCTGCTGGATACCAAAGCCTACGATGTGAAACTGGTCATCGGGGATACCGTAAAACAGACCGTTACCGATGCAGAGCAGATGGCAAGCCTGACCGTTTACAAATTAGGCGAAGTCCTGACCGGAGCAAAGGTGACCGATGATGGTGTTTCCTTTGTTTATACAGAGCAGAAACAAAAAGGCGCGGTTTACAACGTTTATGCTGCAGAGGACATTGTATCCGCAGACGGAACAATCATCTACAAAAAAGATGCACTGGTTAAAGCCGGACTCACCACCGGGGATGACGGAAGTGCCACACTGGATAAGCTATATCTGGGGAAATATGTGGTAAAAGAAATGCAGGCACCACAAAATCTGGTATGCACTGGTGAAAGCCAGGAGATCACCCTTTCCTATGCCGGAAGTAATGTGGAAAAGGTCATGGGAAGCGTGACATTCAAAAATGACCGCCAGAAAGCAAGCGTGAGTGTATACAAACAGGATAAAGAAACCAGGAAATATCTTCCGGGCGGCACTTATGGCCTGTATGCCGGAAACGACATCAAAGCAGCGGACGGAACCATTGTGGTCAAGAAAGATACTCTTATTGAGAAAGCAGTGACCGGAACAGACGGAAAAGCCGTATATCAGGCAGACCTGCCGATCGCCAACAGCTACTACATGAAAGAATTGGCTGCACCGGCCGGATATACCAGAAACAGTGAGGATGTGTACTCCTTTACCTTCCAGTACACCACAGACCAAGAGGCAACGGTTTCTTTCAGCCATACATTCCAGAATGAGCGGATCAATGCGAAAATCAAACTGGTAAAAGAGGATTCCGAAACCGGAAAGACCGCACAGGGAGATGCAACCCTTGAGGGTGCTGTTTACGGACTGTATGCACGTGAAGATATCGTACATCCAGATGGACAGACGGGTGTCATTTACCCGGCAGGAACGCAGATTGCAACCCTGACTACGGATGCCGAGGGAAATGCAGAAGTCGCAGACCTCTATCTCGGAAAGTATTACGTTAAAGAACTGACACCGCCTGTTGGATATCTGGCAGACCCGGAAGAACATGATCTGGAGTGCAATGATGAGGGAGATCTGGTTCAGACGGTAGAACGTACCGCAACTTCTCTGGAAGATGTGATCAAACAGCCGTTCCAGGTCATTAAAGCAGCCAACAATGGTAAGACCGATGCCGATCTGTTAAAAGGTGTGGGATTCCGTGCATATCTGGAGAGCAGCCTGAAGAAAAATAAGGACGGCTCTTATGATTTTGCATCTGCTACCCCGGTCGTGCTGACCGCAGACGGACAGACAGAAATGTTCACAGATGAGCGCGGATATGCATGCTCCATTCCGCTCCCATACGGTACCTACATTGTAAGGGAGACCACCACACCGCACAACTTCACGCCAGTCGATGATTTTAAGGTTGTGATCTCAGAGAATCATCCGGATCAGCCGCAGGTATGGCGTGTGCTTCTGGATAAAGAGTTTGAAGCAAAATTAAAGATCATCAAAAAAGACGATGAGACAAAGAAATCTGTCCTGGTTCCTAATACTGAGTTTAAGGTATACGATCTGGACAACCAGAAATACGTGGAACAGGTAACTACCTACCCATCCACTACGGTACATAAATCTTATTTTACTGATGAAAATGGATACCTGATCCTGCCGCAGAATCTTGCTTGTGGAAATTACCGCATCGAAGAAGTGACTGCACCGGATGGATACACCCACAGCACCAATACCGTGGAAATGAAGGTAGACAGCGATACCGCATACCAGGAAGACCCGGTCAGCGGTGACCTGATCATCGAGGTGAATTTTGAGAACCACCCGGCAAAAGGCAGACTGACTATCCGCAAGGAAGGAGAAGTAGTCAAAGGTTTTGACAAGGATTTCACTTATGAGGAAGCCAGCCTTGCAGGAGCTGTGTTTGAGGTTTATGCCGCAGAAGATATTTATACCGCAGACCATCAGAAAGATGAGAACGGCAACCGTTATCTGGAATATGCCAAAGACACACTGGTGGCAACGGTGACAACCGATGAAATCGGAAGTGCCGTAGTAGAGAACCTTCCGCTTGGCAAATACCGTGTAGAAGAGAAAAAAGCACCGGAGGGCTACACCTGGAATGCCAAAGGCGAAGAAGTAACTTTCATCTATGCCGGACAGGATACCCCAGTCGTAGACGAAGAAGTGACCTTTACCAATGAACGCCAGAAAGTAAGCATCACGGTGGAAAAACAGGATGTAGAAACAGGAAGCACAGTAGCTGGAGCTGCATTCGGTCTTTACAATAAGAACGAGATCAAATCCGGTGACAAGGTAATCGTGAAAGCGGACACTTTATTACAGGAGATCACAAGCGATGAAAAAGGACAGGCACACTTCACCCTGGACCTGCCGCTTGGAACTTATTATGTGAAAGAAATCTCCGCACCGGATGGTTTTGTATCTTCCGATGAGGTACTGGAATTTGATGCCACCTATCAGGGACAGGACATCCAGACCATCAAGCTGAAATCTGTGAAGAAGAACCAGCCGACGACCATCGAGGTGACCAAATCCGACCAGACCACAGGCGTAGAGCTGAACGGGGCATCCCTTTCTGTTCTGGACAAGGATGGAAATGTGATCGACAGCTGGACTTCCGTAAAGGATGAGCCTCATGTAATCAAATACCTGACCGTTGGAAAAACTTATACCCTCCGTGAATCTCTTGCACCGCTTGGTTATTTAAAGACCACGGATGTGGAATTCACCGTTCAGGATACCGCAAAAGTACAGAAAGTGGAAATGAAAGACGATGTGCCGAAAGCCCTGCTGATCGTAAACAAGAAGGGTGAATTCCTTGACAAGATCACCCTGCTGGACAATGTCAAAGGTGTTGTGGAGCATTTCTTTGAGTACATCACCGGAAGCCTGACAGACGTTACTTTTGAAATTTATGCAGCTGAGGATATCAAAGCAGCCGATGGCGTAAGCCCGGATTACTATGTTAAGGATGAGCTGGTAGCAACCGTGACAACGGACGCAAACGGTGTTGCAGAAGTATCCGACCTTCCGGTTGGAAAATACTATGTCAAAGAAGCAGGCACAGCATATGGCTATGTGCTGGATGAAGAACCACGATATGTAGATCTTTCCTACCGTGACCAGGATACCCCGGTTGTTGTATACGATGAGGACTGGCAGAACAACCGCCAGAAAGTGAAAGTGAACGTCATGAAGAAAGAAAAGGATACCGACCGTGTATTAAAAGGCGGCATCTTTGGACTGTATACCAGAAACGACATCCTGTCCGCATCTGGAAAGGTGCTGATGGAGGCCGATACCCTGATCGAATTAAAAACAACGGATGCAGATGGAAAGATTTCCTTTATTGCAGACCTGCCGATCGATGGAACCTATTATGTGAAGGAACTCTATGCACCGGATGGATTTGTCACCACCGGAGAAGAGCAGGAATTTGTTTTTGAGTACCAGGGAGACAAAGAAGCAGAAGTGTCCTATGAGTTCGTATTTGAAGATGAGCCGACAACCGTGGAACTTTCCAAAACCGATCTGACCACAGGCGAGGAACTGCCGGGAGCCAGATTACAGCTGACGGATGAAAACGGGGCTGTTGTTGAGGAATGGACATCCACCAAGGAGCCGCACATCATCAAAGAACTGGTTGTAGGAAAATCGTACACCCTGACAGAAACCAAGCCGGCCGATGGATATGCCACTGCGGAAAGCATCACATTCACCGTAGAGAATACTGTAGAGATCCAGAAACAGGTAATGGAAGATGATGTGACCAAAGTGGAGATCAGCAAAACGGATATTACCGGAGATACTGAGATCGAAGGAGCCAAACTGACCATCACAGATGAAAATGGCAATATCGTAGAAACCTGGACTTCCGGTAAAGAGCCGCATTATATCGAAAAACTTCCAATCGGTAAATACACCCTGAAAGAAGAGCAGGCTCCAAACGGTTATGTCGTTTCGGAAGAGATCACCTTCGAGGTGGCAGACACCGCAGAGATCCAGAAGGTAGCCATGAAAGATGATACCGCAAAGGGACGTCTGATCATTGAGAAGACGGACAAGGATACCGGAGCTGCACTGAAAGGTGCGGAATTTGAATTGAGGGATGCCGATGGCAAAGTGGTAGAAACCCTGACCACTGATGAAAACGGTCATGCAACCAGCGGACTGCTTGCAATCGGAACTTATAAGGATGGCAAATTTGATAAGACAGCCACCTATTATCTGGTTGAGACAAAAGCACCGGAGGGCTATCAGCTGGATGAGATCAAACATGAGGTGACATTTACCTATGTAGATGACAAAACTCCAGTGATCGAAGTCATCCAGAAAGTGACGAACGAGAAGCTGCCGGAGGATACCCCGTCTGCAAGCAACCCGAAAACAGGTGATGACACCAACCTCTGGATTCCGGCCCTGTGCCTGATTCTTTCCGCAGGCGGTCTGATCGGCATGGGTGTGGCATCCAGAAGAAAGAAGAAAAAAGGGGGCAGATAGGCTGAAACAATTATATTTTGCGTATGGAAGCAACATGGATCTGGACCAGATGGCATATCGGTGCCCAAAGGCGGAGGTGGTAGAAACCGTCCGCCTGGAGGGGTATCGACTGACCTTTGCAGCCGCAGGAAGCGGTCTTGCCACCATCTTCCCGGAAGAGGGAAGCCATGTGGACGGCGTCCTCTGGTCACTGACCGGGGACTGCGAAAAGAGCCTGGATCTTTATGAAGGCTATCCTGATTTTTACGACAAACAGGAAATCACCGTCAAGAATAAAGGCGGAAGAGAGATCAAAGCCATTGTCTATATCATGACAAAAGATTACATGCAGAACTTTAATCCGCCCGGACGGTCGTACCTGACTGGGATCTTAAAGGGCTGCAGACAGAACCAAATTCCGACAGAGCCGATCCTGAAAGCAGCAAGGAAACCGCCTGTGCCGGGAAAGACACAGAAGAGTCAGCCAAAGAAGCAGAGAAAAGCCGGACAGGAACGATGAAGAAAAAACCAAAGACAGGAATCTTACAGAGGTTTTTCAAGATCATCTGCCTTGCAGTGACGCTGACAAGTGCCGGGTTTCTGATTTACCACATGGTATATCTTCCAATGGAGAACAAAAAGCTGGTGGCAGAGCTGAAAGGGAATTTCCCGGAGCCGGAAGCTCCGGGAGCCTCAGGCTCTGAAAAGAAAGACCAACCAGCTGGAAGAAAATGCCCGGTGGCTACGGTAGACCTTGTTACTCTTCGGAAACAATACCTGGATGTGCAGGGATGGCTGACGATACCAGATACCGGAATCGATTACCCGGTGCTTCAGTCCGAACATGAGAATGGGGAGTTTTACCTGAAACGGAATTACAAAAAGGAATATGACATCAACGGAAGCCTGTTTTTACAGGCAGACTGCAAAGTGTCTGAAAGTCGGAACCTTATCATTTACGGTCACAACATGAACAGTGGGGCAATGTTCGGAAATCTGGACTTCTATGCAGATGAAACATATTATCAGGAGCATCCCTTTGCTTATCTTCAGACAGAGGATAGCATTCAGGAATATCGAATTGTCACGGTGCTGAAAGCAGACAGGAATTTGTTCCCGTTCCAGCAGAAACTTCCAGATGTGGCGGCAGTGCAGGAGTACTTAAAAGCAGCTAAGCAGAGGGAAGTGTTCGAAACCGGAGATGATTACCTGAAGTGTATATACGATAAGGTTTTGACGCTCGTCACGTGTTCATATGAATGGAGCGGTGCCAGGAACATCGTCCTGGCGGTGCCGGTTTTCGGGGCAGTGTGGAGTCAGAAGTGTTCGTAAGTACCAGAAAAGTGCAGAAAATGAGACAAATAATGACCGCACGGGCAGGGATGTGTTCAAAACAGGGGGATTATGTAAGGGTGTGCATTGGTAGTATTTAGGTTGAAAAAAGTGTCTGAAAGTACCAGAAAAGTGCAGAATGTGAGACAACTTATAACCCAGATCCGGCAGAAAGTGTTCCAGAAAGGAGCGTTTCCTGCCGTTATTATTTACTTGGAAAGGATGGTAACGATTATGAAACGATTTTATACAGCAGAATCCGTAACAGAAGGACATCCGGATAAGCTCTGCGACCTGATCGCAGACAGCATTCTGGATGCGTGTCTGAAAGAGGACGAAAATTCCAGGGTGGCCTGCGAGGTGCTGGCGACCAAAGGGAACATCATTGTGGCAGGAGAGATTACCAGCCGATTTGAGCCACAGGTGTTTGAAATCATCAAAAAGGTGCTGGAGAGTGCAGGCTATGAAGCAGAGGAAATCCACATGGATGCCCTCATCCACAAACAGAGTCCGGATATCGCCGGGGCAGTGGAGAGATCCAGAGAACGCAGAGCAGGGACTGTTTCTGTTCAGAGCGGACTTGCCAGCGGTGCCGGGGATCAGGGCATCATGATTGGCTACGCCTGTGATGAGACGCCGCAGCTCATGCCAATGCCAGTGGTTTTGGCGAACCGCATTGTGAGGGAACTGTCTGCAAGCCGCAGAAGCGGATATATCACGGGAATCCTGCCAGACGGAAAGGCACAGGTGACCGTGGAATACGAAGATGACAGACCTGTCCGTCTGGATACGGTCGTTGTGTCCTGTCAGCATGAAAAGGAAAAATCTCTTCGGAAGCTGGAGCATGAGATCCGGGAGAAAGTGTTACGCCCGGCACTCCGTATGCTGCCACCGGATGAGGATACCAAGATCCTGATTAACCCATCGGGCAGATTTGTGTGCGGAGGTCTGGATGCAGACACCGGACTGACCGGAAGGAAACTAATGGTGGATACCTACGGCAGCCTGGTACCGCATGGCGGCGGTGCATTCTCCGGGAAGGATTGTTCCAAAGTTGACCGTTCCGGGGCATACATGGCCCGTTACATCGCCAAAAACATGGTAGCTGCCGGACTTGCCAGCCGATGCCAGGTGTCCCTTGCCTATGCCATTGGGGTTGCCCAGCCAGTCATGGTGCAGGTGGATACCTTTGGAACGGGAAAGATCTGTGCGGATGACTGCCTCGCCGCAGCGATCCCTCTGGTGTTCGGGCTTACCCCAAGCCAGATCTGTGACACCCTGCACCTGAAGCGGCCAATCTACCGACAGAGTGCGGTGTTCGGGCATTTTGGAAGAAAGGAATTCCCGTGGGAGAAAACGGATAAGGCAGAGCAGCTCCGGGATACCGTGATGTAATGCCGTGGATTCCGGAAGAAGAAATCAAACGTGCAAGGGAGATCACCGCCATTGAATACCTGAAGAAATATCAGCCAAACCGTCTGAAAAAAACTTCAGCCAGAAATGAATGGGAGCTGACAGACCACGACAGCTTTAAGATCAACGAGCAGACCAGCCAGTGGCACTGGAAATCCAGAGATATCGGGGGCACCAGTGCTTTAAATTTCCTGATTCATGTAGACGGGTGTTCTTTTCTGGAGGCAGTGCAAATGCTGAAAGATGAGTATCCCACCTATATCCCTCCTCCAGTGGAAGCAAAGCCAAAGAAGCCATTTGTCCTGCCTATGGCCAGCCCAGACTGCCGCAGGGTGTTCCGCTATCTGAAAGAGCGGGGCATCAGTGGCGAGGTCTTACAGCGGTGTGTTCATTTGGGAATCTTATATGAGAGTCTGCCCTACCACAATGCCGTGTTCATAGGCCGGGATGAAAACCAGGTGGCAAGATATGCTTTCCTGCGTGGGATTTACGATGCCAGCGGAAAGTCTTTTAAGATGGAACAGGCCGGAAGTGAAAAGGCATACGCTTTTTGTGTTCCGGCGAAATCGGGATGCAGACGGGTTGCTGTTTATGAAGCCTGTGTGGATGTGCTTGCCCACATGACATTGGAACAGAGACAGGGAAGCCGGGATAAGTACCGTCTGGAGCTTGGCGGGATCAGCGCACCAAAAGAAGGGCAGAGCCAGCGGAGCATGAAAAAGCCGCAGGCATTGGAACATTTTCTGTCCCAGCACCCGGAGATCACCGAGATCGAAGTGTGTACCGACAATGACTTTGCCGGACGGTGGGCGTGTGAACATATCCGAAAAGCCTACGAGGGAAGCTATCGGATCATCGAGAACCTGCCGGAAATCGAAGGGGCAGACTGGGCAGACATGGCAAAAATGGCTGCCCGTACACCGGAGAAACGGCAGAATAGGGAAGCGAGGTGATGCTTTGAAAGATAAAATAGAAGTGGAAATGCTGTCACCTCTGATGGCAGAGTTTATCCCGGACTATTCAGATATTGTGGATCTGGATGATGCGGAGCCATTGGAAGGACCTGACCTGGTGCAGTATCAGACATCCATCGCAGAAAAGGTTGACGAGATCAATCGGCTCGGTATGCCTGACAACCAGCCATGCAACCTGATCGATTATTTTGACCAAAACAAGGACATTAAGGAAAAAGTGGAACGCATTACAATGGCGGTAAAGGAACAGGAGGGCGTTTTATATGGCTGTGCAAACCTGACACTCCGGGAGAATCTGACACCAGAGGAATACCGTATGGTGGGGCAGTATCTGAGAGGCCAGTACAGCGATGGCTGGGGAGAAAGTCTGGAACAACGGGAGATAAAAGTAGACGGCGGCGAATTGTATCTGCATTTTTATGTTGGTGCCGGCTCGGATTTTCTGATTCAGATGAAAGCACCGGAAAACGGTGTGCAGGAAAAGCAGCCGGAACAAAAGCCGTCCCGTCCAGAACTTAAGCTCTTAGGGCATGACGGAAATATTTTCTCAATCCTTGGGGATGCCGCAAGACTGCTTAGACGTGCCGGGATGTCCGAACAGGCCAACGAAATGGCGGATCGTGTCCACAAGAGCAGCAATTACTATGAAGCGCTGGGAATCATCAGCGAATACGTGGAAACCGAGCTGTCGGACCACCGTGAACAGCCCAGAACGCCAAGAAAAGAAACACTGAAAAAAGAGGATACCTGCCGATGAGCAGTTCCATAAAGAAAAGCACTTCCAGAGAAATCTGGAAAATAAGCGACCGAAAGGATGATGCCTATGGGAAATACCCTGAAACTTGAAGATCTTTTAAAATCGGACTGTGTGCCGGATGAGTCTGCCGGAGGGGAGAACTGGCGTATCCTGCATGGAGATACCTTAAAACTGGTCAAAGGATTCCAGCCGGGGATCTTTGATGCAGTTATAACCGATCCGCCCTATGCGTCCGGGGGAACCAAGCAGAACGAACGCAACCGAACTACCAACCAGAAGTACAGCAGCATGAAAGCAGAAAATGCCCTGCCGGATTTTGATGGGGATAATAAAGACCAGCGTTCCTGGACCCACTGGATGGCAGAATGGCTGTACGATGTGCGGAAAGCCTGCAAGAGAGGGGCTCCGATCTGCCTCTTTATTGACTGGAGACAGTACCCGTCCATCACCGATGCCCTCCAGTGGGCAGGGTGGATCTGGAGAGGGACTGCCGTCTGGGACAAGGGGAACTCCCGTCCGCAGAAAGGCAGATTCCGCCAGCAGGCAGAATATATCGTGTGGGGAAGCAACGGACCGATGCCGATCAACCGCCCGGTGTCCTGCCTTCCGGGTGTGTTCCGTTATGGGAATCCCCAGAACCGCATCCATGTGACAGAAAAGCCGCTCCAGCTGATGAAGGATGTCATCCAGATCTGTGAGCCGGGCGGCCTGATCTTAGACCCGTTTGCCGGAGCTGGTACTACCATCCTTGCGGCGGCAGAGTCGGGGTTTCAGGCAGTCGGCATTGAAGTGACCGATGCGTATTATAAGCTGGGAAGCGACCGTGTCCGCATTGCACTGGAAGCTGGGGAAGAAGCGGAAAACAAAGAACCGCAGTAGCCGGATGTCTGGCAGACATCTGAAAAAGAGAAGAAAAGAATCCAGATGTCCACAAGACATCCACAGAGCGGAATGCTTTGTGGGTGTTTCTTTTTGGAAAAACGCCGGGCAGAGGAAACCTGTCCGGCCAGGAAAGGAGATGGTCGTATTGGAACAGGCACTTGCTTATGTCTGCTGTTCTGCAGAAGAAGGAAAGACCAAAGTACAGCGGTACTGCCGGAAGATCTACGAACTGGGATATGTGCCGATCTGCCCGCAGTACAGCTTTTCCCCATTCCTTGATGACGGGGATGCAGAGGATATGCAGGCCATGCGGAGAATGTCCCACCAGATATTAAGGCGGTGCAGGATGGTGGTCGTCTGCGGAAAAGAGACCACCGGGACGATGAACACGGAGATCAGCATGGCTGACAGGCTCCATATCATCTGTACCACACTGGATGGGTTAAGCAAAATCAAGGAAAACGAGTGATTCAGAGAAATAACAGGTTCAGAGGGGACGAAGCAAAATGCGACTGGTTTTGCAAGCATAGCGTTTGGATATCCAAACGCACTTTGGGGAGAACCCCAATCCCCCATGCCGGACCGTAAACAGACGAAAGGAGAACGAAAAAATGTTAGGATTTGTACTTGGCACGATGACCGGAGGAGCTATGGGAGTTTTTGCAATGTGTCTTTTCATAGCTGGAAAGCGTGAGGACGAGGCACTGGAGCGGTGCCGGATGAGACGGAAAGAGATCATAGACCATGGTGTGTACATCTGTTTTGTAAACAGCCAGGGAGAGGAACTGTTCCGTCTGGCAGACGGGGAGAGTCTTGTACAGAATGCCCCAAATGGAGAGCGTAACATATCCACCTGCCACTATCTGGATGCCGATTCTGCCATGATCGATGGGAAGAAATGGAACCTTCTGGAATTCGCAAAAGAGATGGAAAAAAGAGGGATCATGTTCGCCCCGATGGAGCTGTGCCAGGTACCGGAAAGGGGGTGAGGTCCATATGAAGAAAAAGATCATTGCGGCAGCAGTAGCCATTGGCGTGCTGACAGGCTTCCTGATCTGGAAAAACCGTGAAATGTAATGGAGTAATCAATAACCCGTTGGAAAGCAGGTGAAGAGATGAGAAAAAGAAACCATGTGATACCAGTCCGCCTCAATGCAAAGGAGCTGCGTTTTCTGGAAGAACAGGTAGAAAAAAGCGGCCTGTCCCGTGAGGAATATATCCGTTCCATCGTCATGGGCGGCGAAGTCCGGGCAAGACCCTGTGAGCATCATGCAGAGCTTTTACGGAAAATATCCGGTCTGTGCAACAATGCCAACCAGCTTGCCCATGTAGCCAACGGCTGTGGGATGGCCGGGGAAGAGAGTATCCGGGAAATGCTCCGCATGACGAAAGAGACATGGAGGCTGGTCAAAGAGGAATGGTAGCCGATGGCATACACCAGTATCATCCCGGTCAGCCGTCTGGACAATTCCATCACTTACATCCGAAATAAGGATAAGACCACAAAGAAAGGGCAGAGTGCCGGCTCTCTGGAAGAAGCCATTGATTACGCCATGAACCGGGACAAGACAGAGCGTTCCGTTTTTGAGGATGTCATCGGCTGTGTCTGCGAGACTGCCTATCAAGATATGGTAGAAACGAAGAAACGCTACCACAAGATGGACGGGGTACAGGGCTACCATCTGGTGCAGAGCTTTGCCAAAGGGGAAGTCACCCCGGAACTGGCACACCAGATCGGCATGGAGCTGGCAGAAAGGCTCCTTCAGAGAAAATACGAAGCAGTCATCACCACCCATCTGAACACGGAGCATTACCACAACCACATCGTGTTTAATTCCGTTAGCATGGAAGATGGGGAAAAGTACCACAGCAACAGCAGGAGTTACTATGAGGATGTGCGGAAAGCTTCGGATGCCTTATGCCTGAAATACGGCTTATCTGTCATCGAGCCGAAAAACGGCAAAGGGAAGTCCTATGCCCAGTGGATGGCAGAACAGGACGGAAAGCCGACCTGGAGAACCTCGATCCGTCTGGATATCCGGGATGCGGTGGCAGAAAGCTTCACATGGAAACAGTTTCTGGACCAGATGAAGCAGAGGGGATACCAGTGGAAGCTGAACCGGAAGTACATTGCATTAAAAGCACCGGGGATGGAACGGTATATCCGTCTGCGGAGCCTGGGGAAGCATTACTCAGAAGAGAGTATCCGGCAGTGGATCTTACAGCCAAAGAGCAGGACACCTGCTGGGAAAGAAGGAATTTCCCGAACCCCGAAAAAGAAGCTAAAGGGGATACAGGCCCTGTACTATTCCTATCTGCATCAGATGGGTGTTCTAAAGCAGAAGCCGAAAAGGATCTCCCCGGTGCTCCGGGCAGATATCCGGAAACTGGATGCCAAGATCGAGCAGATGGAATTTCTCCAGAAGCATCAAATCACCACCCGTGAAGAACTGCTCGCCTACCGTACCCCGTTGGAAGAACAGGTGCAGGCACTCACGAAAGAACGGAAGCGGCTCTACCGGAGCGAACCGGACGGTGTCAGGATCGGTCGGATCAACGAAGTACTGAAGCCGCTTCGGAAGGATATCCGCATTTGTATCCGGATCGAACAGCAGTCCAGAGAGATGGAAGAGCGGATGCGTCTGGCAGAGCAGATCCAGAGACAGGCAGAACAGGAAGAAGATAAGACGGAGAAAACCAGACAAAAGGAAACAGAAAGCAGGTGAACGATATGAATTATGGAGGCGATGCGGCGGATCAGATCGTCCGGTATTCCCTGGACGGCATGGACCACGGGCTCAGGCTTTCGGGTACGCTGGCAAAGCATCTGGCGGTATTTGTTGCCGCCGTATTAAAAGACCAGAAGAAAACGAGGGGCAAGACCCGGATGGTGCGGATGTTAAAGGAGAACAAGCCATTGAAGTTCTTTACCGTACCGTCCGACCGCCTGAGAGAATTCTGCAGTGAGGGCAGGAAACGAGGACTGCTCTATGTGATCATCCGGGATAAAAAGAACCCGGAGATGAGCGAGGTCATGGTCTTTGCCGATGATGCAGCCAAAGTCAACCGTGTCATGGATAAGATGAACCTTGATTTTGTAAGGAGCGAAGTCGGGGAAGCTGTCCATGAGGTAACCGCCGGAATGGAAGTACCGGAAACCGAAGCGGTACAGGAAACTGTGCAGATGCCAGAGGGCAAGGTGCAGTTTGAAATCAGCGATCTGGACGAAGCATTCCAGGTCGGTGACATGGACTTTTCCGAAGGGGAAAAGAACCAGAATCATCCCGAAAAGGAGTTTTCCGAACCGGAAAATTTTATCCCGGTGCAGGAAGAGGGGGAAGAGAATCTGTCCGGCTCTTCCTTGCACAGCAGAAATATTTCTACCGGGCAGGAAAAAGGGACTGATGCAGGGCAGAGGGAACAGGAGCGTCCCAGTGTCCGCCGGGAGCTGGAGAACATCAAACGGGAGAAAGCAGAGGAATCCCAGAAGCGGAGCCGGGAAAAGAACCGTGGACCAAGGAAAACGCAGAAGAAAGCAAGAAATAAACGAAAGGTGAAAGCGAGGTAGGAGATGGACCTGACAAAATTTTTAGGGCAGGACTCGCAGGAGCAGTCCGCCCAGCGGTTATCGAAAGAAGAATATGCCGCACAGAAAAAGCAGGAGAGGGAAGAAATCTGGGGTATGATCGATGGAAAGGCACAGGAGGTCTTCCAGAATGGGAACTCCTTAAAAGGATTCCTTGATTTTATGGGACAGTGCAAGCCGCAGAGGACAGACAACCTGTTCCTGCTTTATGCACAGAATCCGGAGATCCGGCAGGTCAAGACCTTTGAAAAATGGAAGGAAGAAGGCAAGGTAGTCAAGACCGGAAGCAAGGGATACAACTTCATTGTCGGACAGGAATATGAAAAGGACGGTGTCATCCAGCAGGGGTACTCCATCCAGAAAGCCTATGACATCAGCCAGATCCGTACCAAGCAGCCGGAAGAGGCAGAGCCAAAGCCGATGGACCAGATGATGGAAGCACTGCTGACCGACAGCGAGGTACGGATTCAGATCGCAGACAATCTGCCGGATAAGGTACAGGCACAGTACATCCCGAACAAGCGGACGATCTATGTCCGAAATGGCATGAGCGAAAATGCAACGTTCCATTCCATCAGCCGGGAGCTGGCCTGTGCATCCCTTGACCATCACGATGGAAGCTACAGCCGGGCAGGGGTATCGGCACAGGCCTATTGTGCGGCGTATGTGACAGCACAGAAATACGGCGTGGATGTCTCCGGTTTTTCCTTTGACAAGGTATGCCAGATGCAGGCATTCGGACAGAAAGATCCGAAAGAACTCCGCTCCTTTATCCAGGATGTAAAGAGTGCAGCCTATTCCATTGGCAAGCAGGTAGACCGCAACCTTGGCAAAAGCGAGCAGGAATTTATGACCGATGAATTTGCCATCCCGGAGGAAAAAACGGAGAAACCTGCCAAGAGTAAAAAGTCTCCGGAACGCTGATAAAAAGGGGCTTTTCCGGCTCTTTTGCAGTAGCTTTCCGGGAGGAAGTGTGGTATGTTGTGGTTGAGAAAAAAGAGGAAAAAAGGAGGCTCGCCTATGACAAGAATGCGATATGTAAAGATGGACCGGATCATGAACCACATGCTGATCCATGCACTCCGGGAAGTGTTCCGGCAGGAAAAAGAACAGGGGCTTCCGGTGGATACCACACGGGATCTGGTTCTGAAGCTGGCAGAGCAGGAAGAGGGAAAGCTCTACCTGACAGAAGCCGAACACAGCAAATCCGTGGAAGCCTTAAACCAGCTCCGGGACACATACCTGAAAAACGGACGTTATTCTGATGGGATCGACAGCGTCCTGTTAAAGATCATGAAATCCAGATACCGCCCATACCGTGGAAGGGGAAGATGAAGAAAGGATGTGGTACAAATATACAGAAATATGACACAAGAAAGAATAGAAGCCATGCGGAGAAGATATCCGCCGGGAACCGAGGTCACGCTTAACAGCATGGAGGGGGAGAGCCACATGCCACCCGGCTTAAAAGGTAAGGTGGATATGGTAGACGATGCAGGGCAGATCCACGTAAACTGGGAGAATGGAAGCAGCCTTGCCCTCGTTCCGGGAGTGGACAGCTTCCACATTACGGACCTGCCAAGAGCAGAGAGGCCCAAACAGCAGCCATCCCGGTAACAAACAGCCGGAAGTCAGACTGGATGATTTGGCTTGCCGGACTGCCCGTGATCTGGTGGGCAGGGATCCTGATTGCGGATGCCATCCAGCCGGGAAGGAATCTTTTCGAGCTGATGGAGGTTCTCACCGAAAAGCTGAACCACCCGTTCCAGCTTCATTATACGGAATATACCATCAAGTCGATGCTGGTCTGCACGTTACTTTACGCAGCTGGGATCGGCATTTTTTATTCCAGTCAGAAGAACTACCGCAGAGGGGAAGAACATGGCTCTGCCAGATGGGGCGATGCCCGGCAGATCTGTAAGAAATATAGCCAGAAGCCGTACTCCCAGAACATCCTGCTGACACAGAACTTCCGCATTAGCCTTGACACCCACAAGCACCGCAGATGTCTCAACATTCTCGTAGTGGGAGGCTCCGGTGCAGGAAAATCCAGAGGCTTTGCCCTGCCAAACATCATGCAGTGCTGCTGTTCGATGGTCATCACCGATCCGAAAGCCGAGCTGCTCCGAAAGACAGGCGGTCTGCTGGAAAAGAAAGGATATGAGGTGCGTGTCTTTGACCTCATCAATCCCGACACATCTTTTTGCTACAATCCATTCGAGTATGTCCACGATGACAAAGACGTGCTCCGTCTTATTTCCAATCTGATACAAAACACCACACCCAAAGGTTCCCAGTCCTCTGATCCCTTCTGGGAGAAGAGCGAAACCGCACTGCTTCAGGCACTGATGCTGTATCTGCTCCACGAAGCTCCGCCGGAAGAACAGAACTTCGCCATGATCATGGAGATGTTAGGCTCGGCACAGGTAAAAGAAGAGGACGAGGACTACGAGTCCCCTCTGGACATTTTGTTTGACCGTCTGGAGATGCGAGACCCGGACAGCATTGCCGTCAAGCAGTATCACATTTACAAGCAGGCGGCAGGAAAGACCGCCAAGTCCATCCTGATCAGTGTAGGTGTCCGGCTGGCAGCCTTCAATCTGCCGCAGATCGCCAAGCTGACCAATACTGATGAACTGGATCTTTCCAGCATGGGAGAAAGAAAAGTTGCCATTTTCTGCTGTATCCCGGATGCAGACACCTCTTTGAATTATCTGGTAGGCATGATCTACAGCCAGCTTTTCCAGACGCTTTATTACATGGCAGACCGTGTGCATGGCGGTGCCCTCCCGGTTCCGGTCAACTGCATCATGGATGAGTTTCCAAACGTATCCCTGCCAAATGAGTTTGAGAAGATCCTGGCAACCTGCCGTTCCCGTTCCATTTACTGCAGCATCATCATCCAGAACATGAGCCAGCTAAAGGCTCTGTTCAAGGACTCCTGGGAAAGTCTGGTGGGCAACTGCGATGAGTTTTTGTACCTGGGCGGCAATGAAAAAGAGACACACAAATATGTATCAGAATTACTGGGGAAAGAAACCATAGACACAAACACCTACGGGCAGACCAAAGGAAAATCCGGCAGCTACTCCACCAACTTCCAGCAGAGCGGAAGGGAGCTGTTACAGCCGGATGAAGTCCGTATGCTGGATAACCAGAATGCACTTCTGTTTATCCGCGGGGAGCGGCCCATACTGGATGCCAAGTATGACCTGATGAAGCATCCCAACATCCGGTATACCGAGGACGGAGGTGCCGACCCGTTCAATTATGCGAAAGCACCGCTGGCGCATGACGATTTTACATTTGACGAAACAAGATATGACGATTACGAACTGCTTCTGGATGAGGACATCATCGGGGAGCTTTTTTGATGGGAGGAATGCCAATGAATTTACTGAAAAATAAGAAACACACAGAAATCAGGAAAGAGACCGCACAGCTGAAGATGAAGAGAGGGCAGAAGAAACTGTTTGCTCTGTATGCAGTCATGGTACTGTCGATCTGCATTGGGGCGACCTGCGTTTATGCCGCAGGCGATCCGCTGACCGTAGTCAATAACCTGTCCACGTTTATCTTTTCCCTGATCCGCGCCATTGGCCTGATCCTACTGGGATTTGGTATCGTGCAGGTCGGTCTGTCCTTAAAGAGCCACGATCCAAGCCAGAGGGCAAACGGATTTCTGACACTGGCAGGCGGTATCATTATTACCTTTGCAAAAGAGATCCTGGACCTGATCATGGGATAGGAGAAGAGTCCAGAAGGGGAGCCATGCGAAATGCCGGCTCCCTGCTCACTTTTGCAGGATGGGAGGTGAAACTGTTTGAGTGATAACTGGATCGTACAGAATCTAAATTCTGCCTTGCAGACCTGGAGCGACAAGCTGGCTGAGATCTGGACACTGCTGACGCAAAGCCCGGAGAATTTCAAGGGCGGGGCGATCTGGAGCGTGATGACGAACATCAACGGTGGACTGAAAGCCATCGGGTACGGCCTGCTGGTTCTGTTCTTTGCGGCGGGGCTTGTGAAAACCTGTGGGAGCTTCACGGATATGAAAAAGCCGGAACATGTAGTGAAAGCCTTTATCCGTTTTGCACTGGCACAGGGAGCCGTCATGTCCGGCATGGAGCTTTTGACCGCGATCTTTTCCATTGTGCAGGGCATCGTAACAAATATCATGTCCCACTCCGGGATGGCGGGTGGAACTGTAACGGAGCTGCCCTCGGAGATCGTGGACAAGATTGAAGCGGTGGGGATGCTGGAATCTATCCCTTTGTGGATCGTAACTTTATTAGGAAGCCTGCTGATTACGGTATTGTCATTTGTCATGATTCTGACTGTATACGGGAGAATGTTTAAGCTGTATATGTACACAGCCATCGCACCGATTCCATTGGCAACCTTTGCCGGGGAGCCAACCCAGTCTGTAGGAAAGAACTTTATCCGTTCCTACGCCGGGGTATGTCTGGAAGGAGCCATCATCGCACTGGCCTGCATCATCTTTTCGGTGTTTGCATCAAGTCCGCCGGCCATCGGGGACACCAGCCTGTCCGCCGTGACCATTGTCTGGAATTACGTCGGGGAACTGGTATTTAACCTGCTGGTACTGGTCGGGGCAGTCAAGGCATCCGACCGTATCGTAAAAGAAATCATGGGATTATAGGAGGAGAAAAAAATGGAAGAACCAAAGACACTGAGCTACGACTGGCAGTATGGCCGGGAGGAATTATTTCTCAGGGTAGACAGTTACATGAGCGATGACAATCTCTATATCGGGCTTTACCACATGGAAGATGGATACCCGGAAATCTTTGCAGACCTTACGGTAAACCTGCCTTTTGCTCCGCTGGGCGGTATCAATGAAGCCTATATTGACCACAATTTCAGCAAAGAAAAGCTTCGTTTTATAAAGCAGCATAAGCTGGGAACGATACAGCCGGATACCGCATCCTCCGGTTACTGCATCTTCCAGAGGGTTACATTCGACCTGAAAAAACTGGCAGAGCTTGATTCGGAAGGAACAAAAAGATTTATGGAAAGAAATGGCATCCGGCAAAGGGATGTACCAAAACAGAAACAAAAGAAAAAACAGAGATTACAAAGAGAAAGGTAGAAAACAACATGGAAGTGAAAATGAATAAAGAAATCCGAGACTATCAGGAGTCAATGTTCTGGGGCTTAAGCTTCCGGCAGTGCTTATTTTCGGTACTGGCGATCCTGGCAGCCCTTGGAATCTATTTTGTCACCCGGAAATATGCCGGGGAACAGGTAACCGGATGGCTGTGCATCCTTGGGGCGGCTCCCTTTGCAGCCTGCGGCTTTTTGCGTTACCACGGCATGACGGCAGAACAGTTTGCATGGGTAGTCATTAAATCGGAACTGCTGTACCCGAAGCGGCTGGTATTTAAGTCGGAGAACCTGTACTTTTCCTGCATGGAAGAGAGCCTGCGGCTGGGTGAGAAAATGATGGGAAACGGAGCGGAACTTCTGGAAAAGAAGCGGACGAAACAGAAGAAACCAAAGAAGCGAAGAGGAAGGGGTGATGCCTTTGATTAAAACCCTGAGTCAGACACTGAAACAGGACAAGGAAAAATTTAAAGTACCGAAGTCTGTCCAGCAGGCCATCCCGATTCGCAAGATCTGGCCAGATGGTATTTTTCAGGTGGAGAGCAAGTATTCCAGGACATTCCGGTTTACGGATATCAACTATTCCATTGCCAGTAAAGCGGACAAGACGGAAATGTTTCTGGATTATTCCGAGCTTTTAAATGCACTGGATTCCGGCTGTACGGCGAAGATCACCCTGAACAATCGTAAGATCAACAAGGAAGAGTTTGAGCAGTCCCTGCTGATCCCGATGAAAGGGGACGGTCTGGACGAGTACCGGAAAGAGTACAATGACATGCTCCTTTCCAAAATCTCCGGTACCAACAACAGTATCTACCAAGAACGCTATCTGACCATCAGCGTCCACAAGAAAAACATCGATGAAGCCAGAACCTATTTCGCACGTGTGGGAACGGACATCATCACCCATCTGGCCAAGCTGTCCTCTATTGGGGAAGAGCTGGATGCAGAACAGAGGCTCCAGATCTTCCGAGACTTTTTCAAGGCAGACGTTCCGCAGAGTTTCCCGTTTGACATGAAAGCCTTTGCGAAAAAAGGACACAGCTTCAAAGACTGGATCTGCCCGGACACGATGGAATTCCACAATGATCATTTTAAACTGGGTGAGCAATATGGCAGAGTCCTTTTTATGGAAGATTACGCCAGCTATGTAAAAGACGAGATGGTATCGGAGCTGTGCGGACTTGGCAGAAACCTGATGCTATCCATTGACATCATCCCGGTACCGACAGACGAAGCAGTGAGGGAGATCCAGAACCGACTGCTGGGCGTAGAGACAAATGTCACCAACTGGCAGAGGCGCCAGAATGCAAACAATAACTTTTCTGCCGTGGTTCCTTACGATATGGAGCTGCAGCGAAAAGAAACCAAGGAGATGCTGGATGACCTGACCACCAGGGATCAGAGAATGATGTTCGGTATCTTGACGATGGTACATATGGCAGACAGCAAGAAGCAGTTAGATTCTGATACGGAAACCCTGTATTCTATTGCAAGAAAACACCTCTGCCAGATGGCAACCCTGAAATGGCAACAGGTCGATGGACTGAATACCGTCCTGCCGTATGGCCTGCGGAAAATCAATGCCGTGCGAACCCTTACCACAGAGTCCACTGCCGTATTGATTCCATTCCATACGCAGGAGATCATGCAGCCGGGCGGCATCTATTATGGGCAGAATGCAGTCAGCAAAAATATGCTGGTGGCAGACCGAAGGAAACTGTTAAATGGCAACTCTTTCCGACTGGGTGTCAGCGGTTCGGGAAAGAGCTTCTCAGCAAAAGAAGAGATCGTAGACCTTGCCCTTTCCACGGAAGATGACATCCTCATCCTTGATCCAGAGTCGGAGTTTGCTTCTTTGGTGGAAGCCTTAAACGGAGAGGTTATCCGGATCTCGGCAACCTCGGATACCCATCTGAATGCACTGGACATGGATTCCGCCTATGGCAATGACCGCAACCCGCTCATTGAGAAGTCAGAATTTATCCTGTCCTTGTTTGAGCAGCTTGTCGGAGCCGGAAACCTTTCGGCAAAGGAGAAATCCATCCTCGACCGCTGCACCGCAGATGTGTACCGGGATTATATGAGGGGCGGTTACAAAGGGCAGGTGCCGACCCTAAAGGATCTGTACCGACAGCTCATGCTCCAGCCGGAGGAAGAAGCCAGAGGGCTGGCATTGTCTTCGGAACTGTTTATTAACGGAAGCCTGAACACCTTTGCCCAGGAAACCAATGTCAATACGAAGAGCCGTATCATCGATTATGACATCCGGGAGCTGGGCGAACAGCTGATGCCCCTTGGAATGTTGGTCACACTGGATTCCATTTTTAACCGTGTGATCCAGAACTGGAAGAAGGGAAAAACGACATGGATCTTTGCGGATGAGTTTTATCTGCTGTTCCGCTATGAATACAGTGCAGACTTTTTCTACCGCCTGTACAAGCGTATCCGTAAGTATTCGGGATTTGTGACCGGGCTTACCCAGAATGTAGAGGAACTTCTGAAATCCGATACCGCCCGCCTGATGCTGGCAAACAGTGAGTTCCTGATCCTTTTGAATCAGGCAACCACCGACCGGGACGAGCTTGCGGCACTTCTGAATATCTCGGACAATCAGTTATCCTACATCACCAATGTGGGTGCCGGCCACGGCCTGATCCGCTGCTCCGGGAATCTGGTGCCGTTTGAAAATTCGTTCCCAAGAAATACAAAGCTGTACCGTCTGATGACGACCAAGCCAGGCGAAGCGTAAGAGCAGTACAGACCGGGACTGGAGGTGAGAGATGAAGGATATCAAAACCAAAGAAGTCACAACAAAACCAAAGACTAAAAATCCTGCCTCCAGAATCCCGAAGGAGCTGATGCGGACGGCCATACTGGAGAGCAAGGAAAAGTCCCAGACCATCGCAAATGCCAGGGATAATGACATGGAGGAACAGTCCCCATCCGAGTATGCCAGTGGAAAAGTCGCATCCGCAGAGGAATGGGCTACCAGAAAGTCTGGCAGAACTGTAACCAGCGCCGGAAAGACAGCAGCACAGACTTCCTACGAGAAGATCAAACTGAGAGCCGCTGGCAAAAAAGAAGCGGAGAAAGAAACCGCCAGAGGAACAGGGGACACACAGACCGCCAATCCTGCCAGCCGGGAAGCTCAGGAAGCACAGATCCGGGAAGTACAGATCCAGGAAGCCCAGCGGCAAAAGGTGGTTTCAGATGCCGTCAAAACGAAAGAGCAGAAGATCCGGGCTGCCAGGGAGACACCAAGAATCCAGAACAGACAGGAAATAGCAGAAATGAAGCAGCTCTCCATCCGAGAACAGAGCCGGAAGAAGGAAGCAAAAGATACAGTAAGGCAGACCGCCATCCGACAGAAACAGCCGGAAACCATTCGGATTAAAGAAAAACCAAGGAAACAGCCGGAGCCGAAAACCATACAGAAGCGTATCATCAAGACAGCTCCCCAGTCTGCGAAGATCAGCGTCCAGCCAGAGCAGAAGCTCCGTGCGGCCAGCTCCAACGCCCTGACAGCCCGGATGCAGAAGCAGATGGAACGAAGGGCAGCGAAGCAGGCGGCGAAGAAAGCTGCCATGCAGATGTCCAACAACGTCCGCCGGATGCAGAAAACGGCAAGGGCAGGGCAGAATACCTTCAAGGCAGCCAAAGCCGCCGTGGAAGCGGCAGCGAAAACCGTGCAGTCCATGATGGCTGCACTGGGAGCCGCCGGAGCAGTTATCGTTCTTTTATTGGTTATCATGGTTGGAATCATTGGCGGTGCGGCATTTTCAGGAAGCTCAGAGAGCAACGAAGCATTGAGTCAGGAAGTCCTTTCCTATACAACAGCTATCCAGAAATATGCCAACCAGTACGGAATCCCCGAATACGTTTCCGTGATACAGGCGATCATGATGCAGGAATCCGGCGGCCGGGGAACCGATCCCATGCAGAGCAGTGAGTGCCCATACAACACCAGGTACTCCAACAGTCCCAATGCCATCCAGGACGCAGATTACTCCATACAGGTAGGAATCCAGTATTATGCAGACTGCCTGAAGGAAGCCGGATGCACCAGTCCACAGGATATGGATAAGCTGAAACTGTCCCTGCAAGGATATAACTACGGCAACGGATACATAACGTGGGCGATACGGAAGTATGGCGGTTACAGTGCCGAAAATGCCCTGCAGTTTTCCAACGAGCAGGCGGCTTCGCATGGATGGAGTGCCTATGGCGACCCAGAGTACGTCCCACATGTCCTGCGGTATTATTCCAGCGGCGGATTGTTTGCCGGCCTGTTTGGAGGCAACGGCCAGATCGTATCGGTGGCACTTACCCAGCTTGGAAATGAGGGAGGCCAGAAGTTCTGGTCGTGGTATGGCTTTGACAGCCATGTGGCATGGTGTGCCTGCTTTGCCAGCTGGTGTGGGGATCAGGCAGGACTCATCGAGAGCGGCAAGATGCCAAAATTCTCCCTGTGCGATGATGGAATCGCATGGTTCCAGAGCAAGGGAAAGTGGAAAAGCCGGGGATATTCCCCAGCACCCGGAACCCTGATCTTTTTTGACTGGAACGGGGACGGAACCTCAGACCATGTGGGAATCGTGGAGAAAACCGAAGGCAGTACCGTATACACCGTGGAAGGAAACTCCAGTAATGCCGTGAACCAGAGAAGCTATGATATCAATAATGGAACGATCATGGGATATGGTATACTTTGAAAATTAAAATAGAATATAAGTTATAACCTATGAAAAGAAATTTGATATGTGTAAGTTGATAATGAAAGTCGATGCAAGTATGGATTCTTATGCAAAGATTATTTAAAGAACCATAAAAATACGCTGTATCAGTTTATGCTTCTGTAGGACACTATTAGAGAGCATGTGATATATTATCTGTAAATAAAAAATCAGAGATCAGTAATGGACACACTGATTTTCTGGTTTTTTTATGATAACTGTATTACTGTATTGACAAATATATCACAGTGCGATATAATGCAAGTATCGAAGTACGATATATCGCACTGAAAGGAAAGGTTTATGGATGCACATATAAAAAAGGTTTACGTTCCCATGACGGAGACAAGTTTTTACATATTGTTATGTCTTCGTACTCCAAATCATGGATACGGGATTGTACAAAAAGTAAGAGAACTGACAGAAAATGAAGTGGTACTTGGTCCTGGAACCATGTATGGAAGTCTTTCAAAAATGGAAAAAGATGGCCTAATCCATTTTATCAGGGAAGAAGATAAAAGGAAAATTTATGAGATCACAGAACTCGGTACGGAAGTTCTGGAGCTTGAGCTAAAAAGAATCCGCAGATTGTATCGTAATGCACAGGAGGTAACGCAATGAAGAAACTCAAAAAAGAAATTCGCTGGTTTAGTATTATGGAGTACGAAAAAGAAGAAAATTACCTGAGCAAAAGGCACTTGGAAGGTTGAAAATTCAAGAGCGTAACATTTCCTGGACTATATACATTTGAGAGATGTGAGCCTGAGAAGGTAATTTACCAGCTAGATTACAATAAAGAAGGAATCAAACATCAGAGTGAATATATACGAATGTTTGAAGATTGCGGATGGGAATACCTGACAGAATTTGATGGATACAATTATTTCAGGAAACCAGCAGACAAGATGCAACAGAAAGAGGAAATATTCTGTGACGACATCTCCCGTCTGGATATGATGAATCGGATTTTTCGTGGAAGAGTAATTCCGTTAATATTGATGATTCTTTGTATCCTGATTGATACTATTGTAACAGATCCCAGTGAACCAGGCTGGATACCAGTATTTTTTAGGGTAATGTTAGTTGTATATGTTATTACTTTTCTACAGTTTGCTGTAAAATATTTTGTATTTTGGAAAAAAGTAAAAAAATAGTATACAGTTGACAACTCATCAACGTAAAGAGTTCATTGTCTAAATGAGTAGGGAACTTCTTTTCTGACTTTAAAAGAATTTTAAATTTTTTGTTACCACCTGGAATTATTTACGATATATAGTATGAATAGATAATAACGGAAATGTAAAAGGGACAGTAGATGTAAAAAATCAGCTTTGTCCCTTTTGTAACCTAAATTTGATATGTATAAGTTAACTTTCTTATTTGATTAAATTTATATGAAATGAAAAGAACCAGTGAGAGAATCGTTAAATTTCACTCACTGGCTCAATTCGT
>ENA-ORSS01000099-ORSS01000099.1-human-gut-metagenome-genome-assembly--contig:-NODE-99-length-107800-cov-4.829997_pt1 | contig 107800 bp, 99 predicted proteins | sample MGYA00241899_ERZ509162 | MGnify/ENA primary metagenome ERZ509162 (study PRJEB26280, sample SAMEA2338641) | human gut metagenome | biome: human gut; feature: human-associated habitat; material: faeces... | reverse complement strand
CCCTCATCGTTTTTTCTTCGCGTGAAACATCAACGACTAAAGAACGGATATTTTTTCTTCCGGTATCATCTTTTTCATAGCGTCCGTTTTCCCACACCCAGATAAGTGAACCGTCTTTCTTTCTCATGCGGTAACGGCACGTGTAACTGCCGCTCTGTTTCAGATTTTTTCGAATCTGATAACGAATTTCCTCATAATCCGGTGGATAAATCAAATCGCCCACTTTTCCACAGCTGCGTATCATAAGCTCCGACTGCGTATACCCCATCATATTGCAGAATCCCTCATCCACCTCATCAATGAGCATTTCATCATTTTCATAATGCGAAAGTCTTTCTCCAAAGTCTTTGAGTTCATGCATTCTGGCTAACTGCCACATTTCCTTTGTCATACATTCTCCTTCTTTCTCGCCACAACTACAAACCGCCCGTTTTCCGTATGATAAGCACAAGTTACCAAAGTCAGAAGCTGCTCCCCGTAAGCCGGCGTTGCCCCATCTTTGTAAATTGATAATTTCTTACAATTTTTCACATAGGTTTCATACTGTTTTTTTGACAGTTTTCCTACATACCGGTAATACTTAAACACATCCTCATTTTCTTTATACACTTTCGAGCGAAATACTGCCACAACCTCATACTGCCGCTTCTCATAAAGCGTATCGAACTCAATCGTTTTATGTTTTTTATAAAAATCTGCCTTTTCAAAATCCTCCAAATGCGCAAACATCAAACCGCTTTTCATGTGGTGACCGTAAACCATCAAATTTCCTTTTAGCTCATCAATGTCACACTTGGCATCTAAAAACGGTAGTCCGTTCACATCAGATTTTTTCTCAAAATTGCGGTGTAAATAATATTCCGAATCTTTTTTCGTCTGCATAACCGGATAATCAATTTTTGTATTTTTTACCGTCACCCAGCCGATTAAATCTGAATTTTTCTTATAAAGCTTACGGTATCCCTTTTGAATCGACCGACCGGTTTCGGATTTCACTTCCGTTTCTTCTTCGGTGTCCGAAAAGGCCTCCTGCCTAATCTGCTGCAATTGTGATAATTCGTCTTCTGTTTGTTTCGCCATCCAGAAATAGTGAAATAAATAACCGCCACTTGCCAAAAAAGCGATTATTAGCAGAATCAAAAGAATTGTCGATAAGGTTCTTTTTTTCTTCATAATTGGTCTCCTTTATGTAACTAGTTTACAACTTTCTTTTATCATTTTACCATAGAGACCACTACATATTCAATCCTATTTCTGCAATCCCCTCTTTCCAAGAACATGTCTTTCGATAACAGAAAAAATACATTTATCAATCACAATTCCAACCACTACAATGACAATCATGACAAGCATAACCTGATTAATATCTGCAAGATCGCGTCCCATAATAAGCGTCTGTCCAAGCCCAATTGAAGTCGTCATAACCTCTCCAGCCATCAATGCACGCCACGCAAAAGACCATCCCTGTTTAAGTCCTGCAATCATCTCCGGTAAACAAGCAGGAAACAAAACATAACAATACATCTGACGTCTACTCGCTCCCATTGTAAGTGCCGCTCTCGTGTAAATAACCGGAATATTCTTGATTGCATTATCTACTGAAATTGCAATACCAAACGCCGATCCCATCACAACAACAAAAAGGATAGCTTGTGTCGAAAGGCCAAACCAAAGGATTGAAAACGGTACCCAGCACACACTGGGCAGTGTCTGTATACCAAGAATAATGGGCTTCATGTTTCTTTGCAAATATTTGAAATGATAAAGAGACACCCCCAGTGCCACACCAATAAGAACGGCGATTGCATAGCCGAGGATTCCACGAAACAGTGAATTTAATGTCGCCTGCAAAAGACTTCCATCCTGCATAAGTTCCAAAAAACACCTGCCCACACCGAGCGGAGATGGCACCGAGTAGGATTTAAAAATTTCAAGCACATCGACACCTATCCAGTACGTTCCCTGCCATAGAAAAAGCAAAATCAAAAAAAATAATATCATTCCCATAAACTACATCTCCTTATTTTCTCTATTGGTCGCTCCTTGCACGGCATCCAGAATACTATGACGCAGCTCAACAAACGCCGGATCATATACATGACGTGGCCGCTCCAAGGAAATCGGAAGAATCTCTGATACCATTCCGCATTCGGGCGCCAAAACGACAACTCGATCTGCCAGGTATACTGCCTCTTCTGCGCTATGCGTAATAAATAAAATTGTTTTTTTCGTTTCCATCCAAATCCGCTGCAATTCTTCACGTAGACAATTAGAAGTCTGTTTATCCAAGGCAGAAAAAGGTTCGTCCATCAAAAGAATCTCAGAATCAACAACAAGTGCGCGAGCCAAAGCCACACGCTGGCGCATTCCACCGGAAATCTCATGGACTCGATAATCCTCGTACCCTTGAAGGTGTACCATTTTCAAATAGTAATCCGATTTTTCCTGACGTTTTTCTTTCGATACTCCTGCTAATTTCATACCAAATTCCACATTTTCTCTCACGGTAAGCCACGGATACAAAGCGTGTTCCTGAAACATGACAGTCCTCTCCACTCCCGGACCATTCACTTCCTTTCCATCGAGCAAAATTCTTCCAGAAGAAGGAGTCAAAAGACCAGCTGCAAGATTTAACAACGTACTCTTTCCACATCCGGATTTGCCAACAATACATACAAACTCCCCTGTCTGTATCTCCAGATTAATCCGTTGCAGCGTTGATTCATTCTGATTCAAAAATTGTTTCGACACATTTTCAAAAACAAATGACATTACCTTTTTTCCTCCTCTTTTCTAACCGCGTATAACTGACTATCAACAGGTAGTTCCTTGATAAATCCCTGTTCCTTACTAATGTTTGCAAACCCCTGAATTGCTTCTTTTCGATAATCTGTCTGAAACAAAATGCGATCAAACGCGTCTGCAATAATGTTTTCTCCAAGAGACTTTCCGGTGGTTTGTTTCAGCTCAGCATTAATCTTTTTTTGCACCTGTTGCGGCTTCTCATAAACCTCTTTCGTTGCCGCTTCATGCTCCCTTAAAAATTTCTCAACAAGATCCGGATTCTTTTCCATAAACTCCTTGCGGACTACCACAACAGCAACATCATACTGTCCTTTCAAATAAATCTCATCATAGTTAAGAACCATCTTTGCTCCCTGTTCTAAAAGTGTTGCCCCCCACGGTTCCGGAACCAGTGCAGCATCAACATCTCCCCGTGCCATCGCATTGGCAACATCGGCATTCGCAACAGCACTAACCGTCACATTACCACCTTCTGTAACAGGCTTCAAACCGGAATCTTCCAAAAGTTTTAATAAACTCAAATGCTGCGTGTTACCAATCTGTGGGATTGCCACTGTTTTTCCGGCAAGATCTTTGACACCAGATATTTGTGCCCCCTCGCGCCGAATCAAAATAGCACCACCTTTTGCTGCGCCAGAGAGAATCTGCACATCACCATTAGACTTAACATTCGCACTAATTGCGGGTACAGGTCCAATGTAACCGATATCGATATCTCCGGCAAACAGAGCTTCTACCTCTGCCGGTCCGGCATTAAAGGCTGTCCATTTAACATTGATATCCTTCCCAAAAGTATTCTCAAGACTTTTCTCTGACTTCATCAAAAGAGCCTGCGCATGCGTCACATTATTAAAATATCCCACCTTAATCGAATTTGCTTCATCATTATTATTACGGCATCCACTAACTCCTAAAACCATCGACAACATAATTCCTGTCAATATTAGTTTTTTCATGTTTCTATATCCTCCTTTTTGTTTTTTATGAAAATAGTTTATTATTTTTTATTTTGATAAAAAATCCCATAATTTGAAATCGTTTTCGTAATTTTTTTGCCATATTTTCTCGTTATTATTCTATATATTGACAGCACAAGGAATCGTTATTTATGAAATCGATTTCAGGTTATTCACCTAGGAAGGAGGCACTATGTCGATTAAAAAAATATCCGAACTGGCTAATACATCACCATCCACTGTTTCCCGCGTCCTTAATGACCCAGAGCACATCTGCCATGACCCGGAACTAGCAAAACGGATATGGGAAATTGCTGGCAAACTCAATTATCTGCCCAACTCAGCAGCTCGTGAACTTCGCAAGGGAAAAACAAAACAAGCCACTTCGCTTACCATTGATATATTTCTTACACGTTTTGATTCATTGGATAAAGACCCTTTTTTTTACGAATTGTTTCAATTTCTTCAGGGTGCATTACAGAAAAACCGATGCTTACTTGGGAATATTCTCAGCACCGCCGATATTATGAAACTCGAATCCGATTCAACTCCAGGTATCGTCCCTTACAAAACAACGGAACATCTGCTCCATGAAAAAACAAACCATTGCCCTGCCTTTATTCCAAGAAAGAAAAACACAGGGCTCATTATCCTTGGAAAATGTTCTCCGGAACTTGTTCCGGCATTAAAAAAAAGATATGCCTATCTTGTCGGAATTGACCGAAACCCAAGTAACTACTCCTATGACGAAGTAATCTGCAGTGGGGAAGCAGCGGCAAAGATGGCCGTCGAATGGCTTATTGCTCTTGGACACAAAAAAATCGCCTATATCGGCGATTGCACTTATGAATCACGTTATGTTGGCTATTATCAAACATTACTAACACATCACATTCCGTTTGATTACCGTTATGTACACCCAAGCACTCAAACCGAGGAAGAAGGAAACCGCATCATGAATGACATCCTTAAAGAAGAGGATCCACCTACAGCCATTTTCTGTGCCAATGACTGCACAGCACTTGGTGTACTTCGCTCATTAAAAAAAGGTCGAAAGAAAAATTACTTTCCTTCCGTTATCGCAATTGATAACATTCGCAAATCTGCCAAAACATCACCGATGCTAACCACCATAGATATTCCAAAACAGGAACTTGCCCACTTCGCACTTCTGCTTCTGCTCGACCAGCAAAAAAAGGCTCACAAAGAGTGTGTTCGAATCGAACTTCCCTGCCGGCTGATTGAGCGCGATAGCTGTACCTATGCCCCCAGTTGAGAACCAATTTAAATTCTTTTTCTCATCGGCGTAAAACGAATGCCATCCGCCTCTTGTTCCTTATCAAGTGCGGTAAACCCATTTTTCTCATAAAACCCCACAGCATACGGCGAAGCATTTACCGTAATCGCACGAATTTTAGGATTCTGAGCTAGCACCTCATTTTCCACTACTTTCATCAGCTTCGTTGCCACTCCCAGATGATGAAATTTCCCCCTCACAAACAAAAGACTAATGTGCTGTCCTGTGCGCAGGGCAATTACGCCAATCAGATATTGATTGAGATAGCACCCATAAAATTTCATTTCGCCTTGATTGACTTTTTCCACCATATTATGATACTCAATAAAATGGCGGAAAGTCTGAATCCCCATTTCTTCATAATCCGGCACCTCAAATTCTTCAAAGACTTCCCAAATAAGTTCCAATGCCGGTCTTAGTTTCTCCGGCACAATTTTACAAATCTGCATATTTTTTCCCTTTCAAAAAAAACTACATCTTAAGTATAAAGAAATTCATTGCCTGTGTCAAAGTTTTTTGCTATCCTTGTACACAGATATTAACCCACATTCAAAACGACTTTTTAGGAGGATAACCTTTATGAAACAGCTTTTTAACAACGACTGGTTTTTCCACAGAGAACCACTGGAAACGACCATCGATACATTCTTTAATGCAAAGGACTGGGAGCCGGTTGACATCCCGCATGACTGGATGATTTACGACAGCAAAGATTTGTACGCTCAGGGAGTCAGCTGCTACAAAAAAACTTTTACGGTGCCTGCACTCGGTTTAGACCGCCTTTCCATACTGTTTGAAGGCGTATACATGGATAATGAAATCTTTCTGAATGGAGAGAAAATTTTCACATGGCCTTACGGCTACTCCCAGTTTGAAATTGATTTGACTTCCTATGTCAAAGAAGGCGAGAATACCATCTGGGTAAAAAACACCTATGAACTTCCAAACAGCCGCTGGTATCCGGGCTCCGGCATTTACCGAAACGTCTGGCTTGTAAGACGTCCTGCCGTTCATTTCACAACAGACGGCGGTTATCTGGCAGCAAAAAAAGAGGGGGATGCTTTTATTCTGCATGCCGACTACGAGATTCAAAACGATACCGATTCTGCCTGCGAGGTTACTCTTTGCCACACAGTACTTGCACCGGATGGTAAAGTGGCCGGTACAAGCAAAGAAACTCTTACCATTCCTTGCGGCCTTACCGTAAACAAACAGACAATGACTTTTGAAGCCCCACTTCTTTGGGATATTGAGTCACCGAATTTGTACACCGTACATAGTGAAATTATAAAAGACGAAACTGCCTTTGATTCCAGTGATGACCGCTTTGGTTTCCGGACAATTGCCTTTGACCCGGATAAAGGTTTCTTTTTGAATGGCAGAAATGTAAAAATCAACGGTTCCTGTGAGCATCATACGCTCGGTGCACTCGGCGCGGCCATGAACCGCGAGGCTGTCAGACGCCAGCTTACAATTATGCAGAAAATGGGTGTTAATGCCATCCGCAGCGCACATAATATGCCGGCACCGGAACTAATGGAATTATGCGATGAAATGGGTCTTCTTTTGTACACGGAAAGTTTTGATATGTGGGAACACTGCAAGACCGATTACGATTACGGAAATTATTTTAAAGACTGGTGGAAAACCGATTTAACAAGCTGGGTGCGTCAAGACAGAAACCACCCATCCATCTTTATCTGGGGCATCGGAAACGAAATCCACGACATCAATTTTGACCGTGGATTAGAAGTAACAAAAATGTTACGGGATGCTGTCAAAGAACTTGACTACTACGGCAATGCTGTTATTGGCATGGGTTCTAATATCATGGGCGGTGAGGGAGCTCAGAAATGTGCTGCTGAAGTTGATTTGGTCGGTTACAATTATATGGAACATCTGTATGATGAACACCACGAAAAATATCCGGACTGGTGCATTTTCGGAAGTGAAACTTCTTCCACTCTGCAAAGCCGTGGTATTTACCATTTTCCACTGACAAACCGTTTATTAACTTACGATGACGGACAATGCTCTTCCCTTGGCAACTGTACCACAAACTGGGGAGCTAAAAATACAGACGTCGTTGTATCTGCCCACCGTGACCGTGATTACTGTTTTGGTCAGTTTATCTGGAGCGGTTTTGATTATATCGGCGAGCCGACACCATATTTTACAAAAAATTCGTATTTCGGTCAGGTTGACACCGCCGGTTTTCCAAAGGACAGCTACTATCATTACATGGCTGAGTGGACGGATTATAAGACAAATCCGATGGTTCATCTCCTGCCTTACTGGGATTTTAATATCGGTCAGAAAATTGATGTCCGTGCCTTTTCCAATGCGCCAAAAGTCGAATTATTCTTTAACGGCAAATCCCTTGGTGCACAGATGATTGACCACAAAAAGGGCACTCACTTAGCCTGCGACTGGCAGATTGCCTATGAGCCGGGTGAGCTAAAAGCAGTTGCTTACGATGAAAACGATGCGGTAATTGCGGAAACCGTACAAAAATCTTTTGGCAATGCCAAAAAAATCGTATGCAAGCCGAACAAAGAACAACTTTTAGCAAATGGCGAAGACCTTTTATTTGTCGAGATTAACACTCTCGATGAAAACGATACATTTGTTGCAAACAGCCGCAGCCGTGTTCAGGTTCACGTCAGCGGTGCCGGACGTTTAATCGGGCTGGACAACGGTGACAGCACCGACTTTGATTCCTACAAAGGAACGAGCCGCCGCTTATTCAGCGGTCGTCTTCTGGCAATTATCGCCGCCAAAGACACACCTGGAACCATTGAAATCGAAGTCACTTCCAAAGGACTTACTGCTGCCACCCTTTCGATTCCTGCCCTTTCTTGTGATGTTCGTGATGGCATTTCCTGCTTCATGGAAAACAAAGAATCCGCAGAAGATTTAACCGATGAAATTCCGGTTCGCAAAATTGAATTGACAAACCACGGCACCAATCATTTCGATGAAAATGCGATAGAAACCACCGTTACCGCAAAAATTCTCCCTGCGGATGCAACCTACCGGGAAATTGAATTTAAGGCGGTTACACTGGATGGTGTCGAAAGCAATAGTGTGAAAATCGAGACAACCGGAACCGAGGCAACAATTCACGCATTAGGCGATGGTGAATTCCGCCTGTGTTGCAGCTGTAAAAACGGACGCGATGTGATGGAAGTAATGTCCGAGCTGGAATTTTGTGTGACAGGCCTCGGCGAGGCAACTTTAAATCCATACAAAATGGTAAACGGCATCGATTACAAAGACTGCACAAACGAAGCTAAATTAAGTTTTCAGGGCGGTGTCTATATCACCGCTGAGGAGCGCACCCGCTTCCTCTTTGAAAATGTGGACTTTGGCGAATATGGCTCGGATGAGATTCACATTCCGATTTTCTCATTTGAAGATGAGCTGCCAATTGAAATCTGGCTTGGTGACTCTGAAAAAGACGGCAAATGCCTTGTCAAAGACAAGTATCAGGCAAAGAGCTGGTATAACCACTATCAGGAAAATGTTTACACTCTGCCGGAGCGAATCCGCGGTGTACAAAGCATTTCCATCGTGGTATACCCAAGCATCAAACTTTCCTTACAGGGCTTTTACTGCAAGACATTAAGCAAAGCCTACGGAAAAGTATACGCCATCGAAAACAATACGATTTCCGGTGATATGTTTACCGTTTTAGAAAAACAAATTACTGACATCGGAAATAATGTTACACTCGAATTTGAGCATATGGATTTTGGTGAAGAAGGACCATCAAAAATTACAATCTGCGGTCACTCACCAATTCCTGTCAACACGATTCACATCCGCTTCTTTGCAGAAGACGGCAGAGAGATCAATCACATGGCAGAATTTACGCAGAGTGATGATTACAAAGAAGTCACTTTCCCAATTAGCGGCTTTACCGGATACGGAAAAGTAAACTTTATCTTTATGCCGGGTAGTAAATTTGACTTTGACTGGTTCCAGTTTGAGGCATAGAAAGTAGAAAAAAGAAGTTCATTCGTGAGAGACGAGATAACGCTTCCGCGTTATAGTCTCTCGCGAATGAACTTCTTTTTTCTTGCTTGCGCCTGTAGTTCTTCCACAAAAGAACTTGCACGCTCAACATTGTCCTCCGCAATATAAGACCAAATTACATCTAAGTCCTCTAATGCATCAGGAGACCATTCTAGTTTTCTCATCTGTTCGCATGCATCTCCCTCTTTTTCCTAAAATACTCACTGACATCCTCATCCGAGAACGTTCCTTCTGTTTGACAGCGCTGTCTGCTATGTTCCAATCGACTCAGCATATACAACCGCTCAATAAGTTCAAATTCATTCATTTCGTCTGGCATTCGATTAATTTTTTCAATCACACTAGCTTTTGAACCACTCATACGGTCACCCCTTTTCCAAAATATTATCTATAGTATACCTCAAACAACATTTTTTCTCAATATATTAATTCATTATGGGAATCAGGAACAGCCATGCCAATCCATAATACGTGACCACAGCCACCAAATCATTTACCGTAGTAATCAATGGACCGGATGCAACTGCCGGATCAATTTTAATTTTTGCAAAAAACAGTGGCACTAATGTTCCTACCAGACTTGAAATTACCATTGCTAAAAGCAGTGACACGCCAACACATCCGGACACCAAAAATGCCATCGTAAGAGCATAGCCTTTTAAGCCGAAAATATACAGTCCCAAAAAGACAAATGCCAGTCCGCCCAAAAGCAGCCCATTGCAGAAGCCAACTTTCATTTCTTTCAGCACAAGCCGAAGTTTTGCTTTTGCATTCAATTCATCATCCATCAGTACGCGAATCGTTACCGCCAGTGATTGTGTGCCGACATTTCCCGCCATATCTAATATAAGGGACTGGAAACAAATCACAATCGGAATCACCGCCACCACAGCTTCAAATGAACCAACGACGGTTGACACGCCCATACCCAAAAGAAGCAGGATGATTAACCATGGCAGTCTCTTTTTCATACTTTCCTTTGTTGTCTCGCGCAAGTCTTCCTCTGCTGTCAAACCGGCTAACTTCGCATAATCCTCACCCATCTCATCATCAACTGCCTCGATGACATCCTGAGCCGTCAAAATACCGATAATTTCTTTTTTGTCATTTAATACCGGAAGCGAATCCTCAGCATAATCCTTGATTTTTTCAATGCAGTCGGATATCTTTTCGCAGTCTAACAAATACGGATATGAATAACTAATGAGGTCATCCAAATCATCATTTTCTCTGGCTATAATTAAATCCTTTAAATCAATTGCACCACTAAACTTATTATTCTCATCCACAATATAAAGCGTTGAAATATTGTCGTTTTCACCTGCCTGTACAATCAGCTCACGCATAGCCTGGCGAATATTCAATGTCTTTTTCATGCAGATATAATTGGTCGTCATAAGACTACCAATTTCCTCTTCATCATACGAATGAATCAACTGAATATCTGCCTTAACATCCTCGTGCAGAATCGGACGCAGTTTTTCCTTTACACTCTCATCAATTTCCTCCAGCAGATCAACCGCATCATCGGAATCCATTTCATTGATAACTGCCGCCAGTTTATCAATACCGATTTCCTGAATATAATCTTCCGGTTCCTCAATAAAAGTAAAAATTTCAGATACCCATTCAGGATCTAATATATTATATAAATGGATTCTTTCTTCTTTTGTAAGTGCTTCTAAACTTCTTGCAATATCATTGTCATGGTAGTCATGTAATTTCTCAACAATTTCTTCATCGGACAGACCACTTCTTATAATTGATACAATTTCATCGGTAAACTGTGGTTCTTTTAAGATTTCTTTTTCCATCATATATTCTCCTTCCAATTCTTAACCAAGGTTCTCTATCCGTTCCTCCATCAGTTTAATCAAACTATCTTTCATATGTGGGGGCAAATACGATTCCTTACACATTTCAATAAATTTATCTTTTTTTTGAATCAGGTTTGCCATCATTTTCTCCGCCGACTTTCGAGAAATATTGCATTGTTCCGCAAATTTTAAAAAATCATTTTTCCGAATATTTCGTTTCTTGCCATTCATTGGTATCGCAAACTGTTCTTCATCCTCCGGCATAATCACATTAACCGGAAGCAAATCATATGCCGGTGACAAAATATATTTACCATTCCCTGCAGACGTTTCAATTAGTGAGAAATTCTTCAAATGCATATCCGAATTTCCAACAATATAGGAAAAAACCAAGCGTATAAATAACTCCGTCATATCCAGTCCCTTTCGACTGGAATATCTGTTTATTACTTTTGCACACCGCTCATAAGACCCTTTGTACTTATCCTGTGTCAGACGCAAATCCAACTGACAAAAATCTTCCATTGCAAGCATTTCCATCTGCCCATTTTGAAATAACCGGTCAACACGCTTTGTTATATAAGCAAAACTATTTTTCCCTTTTAACAACGCATGAGGCACCGTAGAAATCCCTGCAATATCTGCCATCGTCATTACAAGTTGTTCTGCTTCCGGCAGCGCTTCAAACTCAGCCACCTGTGGTTTCAAAATATAACCAGTTGGATAATTCACCAGTGTAAGTTTAGATTTGTGATTTTCCGAAAACAAATGAAGTGACAACTTCTTTTGTACACCCGGAACTGTAAACCCACTATTAGTACTTTCCGCAGCAAGCTTATCCAGCGTTTTCTCATCTATTTCTATTTCAGGAATCTGCCTGGTATCAAAAAATTTCTTAATACAAATTTTATGCCAGCCTGCCTCCTTTTCTCCCAGTAATGGTTTCCCACAACACAAACAATTCATTCTCGCACCTCCCGTATACTCACATTTCCGATTGCATCTTTGCACGCAACAAGCAATAATCCAAAACGGTCCGAAACATTTATTTTCCAATTCCGGCTTACCACTCCTAACAGCCAACCCTCCGGAATCAAGCCATCAAAAAAAGGAAATAATGTTTTTGAATTGTACATTTCTTTCGTCAATGGAAGTGTTAATGACACAGCACTCGCATTTTCATTTCCTATATATTCTTTATCATATGCAAAAGAATACCCATCCTCTGTTTCACACAGTGTACCAGCAAATACATTTCGTACATAAACATATGCTGTTCGAAATACTTCCTCCATCATTCATCCTCCTTCCGTCCGGGAACTGCCTCCATATCAAACATCGAAAGAGCCACATTTACTTTATCCATCCGTACAGTCTCTTTTCCCTGTTCCAATTCTCTAACAAAACGAAGCCCCAGTCCTGAACGCATAGCAAATTCCTCCTGCGTAAGTCCTGCGGCTTTTCGATTTATCTTTATAAATTCGGCAATCTTATTCATAATTATTGCCCCTTTCCCATCATTTATACGCATCATTTTACACCCTTTCGGGTATAATGTCAAGTTTCCTTCATTATATTATACCCGAAAGGGTATGATATATGTCTCACACCAAAACATGCTCCACAAGCACCTCATGAATCTCATTTTCCCCATACCCTTTTTCTGCTGCCTCGGATGCTAAAACGCCAATCTTTACATAACGTTCGTTGTGTCCAATCAGATACTCTTTTCCATCATAGGAAACGACTTCTTCAAACAGTACTTTCTCCTGTTCTGAAAGAAAGGCATCCGCATAATTTTTCTGATATTCCTTCGTGTCCTGAATCAGTAAATCACTTCTGTGTTTCTTCACCTGTGAGTCAACCTGATCTGTCATTGCCGCAGCTTTTGTTCCTCTGCGCGGCGAATAAGGGAAAATGTGCAAATCGGAAAAAGCAATTTCCCTCAGAAATTTTCTAGTAATCAAAAATTCTTCCTCAGTTTCTCCCGGAAATCCCGTTATGACATCCGTGGTAATCGCCGGATAATCAAAATATTTTCGCAGAATTTCCACTTTTTCCTTATACTCTGCACTTGTATAATGCCGGTTCATCCGCTTTAATACCGTATCACATCCGCTCTGCAGGGATAAGTGGAAATGCGGGCACACTTTTTTTATTGCCGAAAGTTCTTTTGCAAAAGATTCCGTAATAATTCTTGGTTCGAGTGAGCCAAGCCGGATTCTCTCAACCCCCTCAATTTCTGCGACTTTTGAAATCACAGCCAAAAGTGGTTTCCCTTCAAGGGAGACAAAATTTAATGCATCCGAAAAATCCACACCATAAGAAGACAGATGAATCCCGGTAAGAACAACTTCTTTATAGCCCTGCTTCGCCAACGATTCTACATGAGAAATAACCTCATCTTCCGGCATGCTGACTAACTTACCTTTACCTCTGACATAAGGAATCATACAATAAGTACAAAACTGATTGCATCCATCCTGAATTTTCAGATACGCTCTTGTTCTCTCATGCTCCACATGACGGCTTCCCATCGTCTGTGTTTCTTTCGGTGTCAAATGAAATTGTTCCACAAAACGCTCTGCCATATGCTCTTTTTCCCGATTTGAGAAAAAGGCATCAACAGCCGAATCCTCTTCAAGTTTTGCCTCTCCGCTCTCAACATAACAGCCAACTGCCACTACTAAACTATCCGGATTTTTCTTTTTCGCACGGTGTAACATTTGTCTGGATTTCCGGTCAGCCATATTTGTCACCGTACACGTATTTACAATATAGACATCCGCTTTTTCCTGAAAATCTACCACATCAAAACCAAGAGTCTGAAACTGTTCCATCATTTGCTCCGTTTCATAAAAATTTACTTTACAGCCAAGTGTTAAAAAAGCAACTTTCATTTTTTCTTTTCCTTTCATAGCATTTTGCACAAAAAACAATTTTTTTTTGAAAAGACCTCGTTTATTTTTTATATTGACATACTTCTCTAATCATACTAATATAATACGTGAAGAGAGGAAAATCTCTTAACACAAAATAAGGAGGTAATAGTTATGAAAACAGTTAAAATTTCTTTAAACTCAATCGACAAAGTAAAAGCTTTTGTCAACGAAGTAACAAAGTACGATGCAGAGTTTGACCTTGTATCCGGAAGATACGTCATCGATGCAAAATCCATCATGGGTATTTTCAGTTTGGATTTGTCAAAACCAATCGACCTCAATATTCACAGCGAGAACAACATTGATGAAATTCTTGCTAAACTTGACGAGTTCATCGTTAAATAAAAAATATAATATTGGGTTTGTTACTTAGCATGGGGCGGCATGATGGCCGCTTCTTTTTTTGTCTCATAACGACGCACCGCCCCACAAAATTTTATTCCGGTTTCACACAGATTACTTCACGTTCTTCAATCGCTTTCTTTACCATTTCATCGATTTTTTCCGCTAAGTTTTTCTCGGACTCTTCCATTTTTGCAATGTCCGGTTTCGTCACCGGATGCTTTGCCACAAAAATCGTACAGCAGTCTTCAAACGGCTGAATTGACGTCTCAAAAGTATCAATCTTTTCCGCAATCTCGATAATTTCATTTTTATCAAAAGCAATTACCGGACGGAACACAGGCATATTACATACCGCATCCGTTGCCGCTAAACTCTGCATTGTCTGACTCGCCACCTGTCCGACACTTTCGCCGGTAATCAGCGATAAGCAATGACGTTCTCTCGCAATTTTTTCTGCAATCCGCATCATGTATCTGCGCATAATAATTGTCAATTCATCGTGCGGACATTTATCATAAATATACAGCTGAATATCTGTAAAATTCACAATATGGAGATTGATATTACCCGCATACTCGGAAACAAGACGCGCTAAATCTACAACCTTTTGTTTGGCACGCTCACTTGTATATGGCGGTGCATGAAAATAAACTGCCTCAATTTTCACGCCACGTTTTGCCATCATATAGCCGGCAACCGGACTGTCAATACCTCCGGATAAAAGCAGCATTGAGCGGTCGCTTGTACCAACCGGCATACCGCCGGGTCCTTTGATACTTGTCACATACACATAAGCACGTTTGCGGATTTCAATATACACTTTAATTTCCGGATGGTGCACATCAACCGACGCATTTGGCATATTTTCAATGATATACTCACCAGCCTGCATGCAGATATCCGGGCTTTTCATCTCATATTTTTTATCGCTTCGTTTGGCAAATACTTTGAATGTGAATGGGCGGTCACCCAGTTCTTCTTTCATATGAGTCACCAGTTCCTCACATACATGGGAAAATGTTTTATCCTCCACTAGAACAACCGGACAGATATGAGCAATACCAAAAACATGGCTCAGCCCTTCCATCACTTCCTCCTTGTCAAAATCATCCGAAAGAGCCTCCACGTAGACGCGTCCCTGCTCCTTCTCTACCATAAATTCACCCACACAGCGGTCCAAACGCTCACGCACACGGCGAACCAATGCATTTTCAAATACATAACGGTTTTTTCCTTTAATTCCGATTTCTGCATATTTAATCAAAAAAGCTCGTACCATTTTTCTCTCCTTCTATCGTCTTGTATACCGTGCTAACACCGGTACCAATTGTTTTAATTCCGTAATCGTCTGTTTTAACTGCTCAATCTGTGTCTCCACGGAAAAACTAAACCGCAGCGTACAGTCAAGCCGCTCATTTGCAACGCCAATCGCTTTCAGCGTTCCACTGATTCCCGGATGATTTGAGGAACAGGCGGACCCGGAAGAAACATAAATTTCTTTTTCCTCAAGGGCATGCAAAAGCACCTCGCTTCGGACACCGTCAAAACTCACACTCACAATATGAGGTGCCGTCTCTTCTACCGCAGAAGCATCACAGGCATTTACAACAGCCCCATCAACTTCTCCAATATGGGAAACAAAATACTGTTTCAATTCATACAAGTGCTTTCTATTTTCCTCCAGATTTGCATACATTTTTTCTGCAGCCAGAGAAAGCCCCGCAATTCCCGGTACATTTTCCGTTCCAGAGCGCATCCCCTGCTGCTGCCCGCCGCCATGAATATAGGGATGAATTTTAACCTTATCCCCAACATATAAAAATCCGGTTCCTTTCGGTCCATGAATTTTATGACCGCTGACACTCAGCAAATCAATTCCCATTCGTTTTGGATAAATATTCATTTTCCCATATGCCTGAATCGCATCTACATGGAAAATAATATCCTTGTTAAATGCTTTTACAATTTTAGAAAATTTCTCGACATCCAAAATCGCACCAACTTCGTTATTCACAAGCATCGTAGAGACTAAAATCGTATCCTTACGCAATGCATTCTCAAGCGTTTCCTCACTCACATGCCCCATTGAATCCACGGGAAGGTAAGTGACTTCATAACCCATTTTTTCTAAATATAACAGCGGCTCATAAACAGCCGCATGCTCAAAACAGGTTGTGATAATATGCTTGCCTGCACGGGCATTTGCAAGTGCTGAACCAATCAGCGCCATGTTATTACTCTCCGTACCGCCGCTTGTAAAAACAATGTTTTTTGCCGCACACTTTAACGTTTTGGCAATCTGTTCTCTCGCCTGTCTCACATAACGCTCTGCGATAACACCTTTCATGTGAAGGGATGATGGATTTCCAAAGTCCTCGTACATCACCCGCGTCACCAAGTCACAGACCTCTGAAAATGGTCTCGTCGTCGCCGCATTATCCAAATAACATTCCATTTATTCTTCCTCATTTCTTCCTTCGATTAAAAACATAAGAATCGACAACGCTGCTAACCCTGCCGTTTCCGTCCGCAAAATTCGCTTACCAAGGGAAATCGGTTTAATCCCTTGTGCCACTGCCGCGTCCACTTCTCCGCGTTCAAAACCACCTTCCGGTCCGATAAAAATACCAATCCGGCCGCCTCTTTTTATTTGAGAGGCCTCCGTAAAGGAAAGAACGGACTCTTTCATGCCCTCGCACAATTCGTAAGGAATCATTACATAATCCATTTCATTTGCCATAGAAAGTGCTTCCGAAAAACTTTTCACCGCCGTCACTTCCGGTAAAACACCTCTACCGCTTTGCTTTGCAGCCGATTCAGCACTAGTACGCCATCTTGTCACTTTCTTTTCTTCTTTTTTGGCGTCCAGTTTTACCACGCATCGTTTTGTTTTCACCGGCACAATGGATGCTGCTCCCAATTCCACTGCCTTTTGAATCACGAGTTCCATTTTATCTTTTTTCGGCAGTGCCTGAAACAAGGTGATTTCCACCGGAAGTTCTGAAACCGCCGGTTTCTCATCCCGAATCAAAAGACTTATCTCGCTATCGGAAACCGCCAGAATCTCGCACTCATAATCCACACCTTTCCCACAGGAAACCATTATCTTTTCCCCTTTTGTCATCCTGAGAACATTGCGGATATGGTTTACATCATCCCCATGTATCACAATTTCATTTTCCGTGCGGTTTTCCTCCGGTACAAAAAAACGGTGCATCCTTCTCTTCCTTTCCTTCAACATACGAACGGCACAAACAGCGTCCTTCCTGTCTGTGCCGCACGGTTGTATTCGTTTATTCTTTTTCGTTAAATCAACGTGCCAAACATCGTATATGTCGACTTGCCCTGATTCAATGCAATCTGGTTTGTACTCTGATTGTACAGTGTCGATGCTTTCTGTGCCACGCGGTCAGCAAGTGAACCGCCGCCTGAAAACAGTGCCTTCAAATCACTCATATTTGCTGCCTTGAATTTCGTCTCATCCAAAGACAATGTATTATCGTCATTGATTGTAATTCCAACTTTATTCAAAAGTCCCTGACTCAGATTCATCTGTTCCGTTCCCCATACAGCCGTCTGCAAAATACTATATGAGTTCATACTTTTTGTTGTGCCAAGTACACTGTTGTACTGGCTCACAAAGTTCTTCGCCTTATCTAATAAATCTTCTGCTTTTGTATTATCACCATAAGAAGCATTTTTTAAATCATTTGCTGCCTGATACAGCTTCTGTGACGAACTCTTTAAACCAGACAACTTTGTGCCACTGTCTGCCGTACCGGAATTTTTAATCGTCTCCGCAGAATCACTGCTCTTCAGTTTTGCCACATAAGCTTTCATCGCTTTTTTGTAAGCACCTTTTTGAATCATCTGCAAGTCGCCAATCGATGACAAAAGTGAGCCACCACTTGTACTGCTCGTTCCAAAAAATGTGTCTACAAATGAACTTGCTCCATATGTTCCTAATCCATACATATTATTCATAACATTCACTCCTTTGATTACTGCACCGGTACTCCGTTACCTTAACTCTGCGACAATCCTATCGCAGTTTCATCCACTATCTTTAGTATAGCAGAAAATGGGTATGTGTCAAGTCGTTGGCACTTTTTGATTTCCGTAATTCAGGAGAAAAGTCAAAGAAACTGGCAACGAATATTTGACGCAAACAAAACCAGCCAAACTCAGTTTATCCTTATCTTATAAATGCGTCCTAGAACACTTTCCTGTATACGGTTGTTACCACATCTAATAACGATACACGGCCTCTAATTAAGGCTATCCCCCAACTGCTTCACTTTGTCGGCAAAAATGTAAAACAGATCAATATATTTCTTAACAATTGCGTCACAATGCGTTTTCACAATTTCGCAATCATAATCATGAGTAAGTTCACTCCTCACTTTTAGCATTTCCATCCATGCCTCATCAGAAATCAAATTTGCTTTGAATGCCTCTCGCAACACTTCCCTTGGGGAACCGGTAACAAAACCTGTTATTGCATAATACTGCACCAAAATATCCTTCATCACTTTCCACGCCAGGTCAAATGTAATGCTAAACTTAGCACTCGTTCCACTCAGCACAAATGAATCAGAAAAGTCTCTGTTCTTTGCCTCCGATAATGCATCCAGCGAATTACAAAATGATGTAAACCGGCGATTAAATTTTTCGTCCATACTGTCTGATATCCTCCAATAACAACTGATTTTTACAAGTATCCATATTTACCATATCGACGCTGTATAATGTTGGCAGATTTTCCACTTCTTCGACAAGTGCATCAAAATCTTTGACACCGGTTACTGCAATGTCAATGTCGCTTCGTTCCCTCGCAGTTTCCTTTGCTCTTGAACCATATAATATAACTTCTTTTGCTCCAAAATCCCGACAAAGATTTGCCGTTTCTCTGATTACCTGCTCTGCTTTCAAAAGTATCACCTGCCTCTTTCCTATACTAGCATTTTGTGAAGGAACTGGCAACTTCCTTATCCTCATCCTCTTTTTCTTTTGCCACATCAGCAATCTTTTGATTTAGTGTTCCCGAAGTATTCATCTGGGATGCAGATGCTGACAATTTCTTCTGCTCCAGTTTTTCAAGCTCTTCTTGTTTCTTTTTAACGCTGCTACTCTTTCTGCTTTCTGGCAATCTCGTTTTTAATATTTATGCTAAAAGAATCCATCTTCTGTGCCATTTTAATTCCAGCTGTCTTGGAACCAGCTCCGCTCAGTCCATTTACCTGCATTTTTCATCTCCTCCTGTTAATCGAAATTGAATCCCCTTAAATCGGTTTTGTAAATACGCCCGGCACGCTTTTCCTTTTTTCTTTGCCAGTTTCTTTTCTAAAATTTCATTTGTATGGTCTGACATTTTCTTCAAAAAGGAACTCTTATCTGAATTTTTTGTAATAACCCAGCCGCCCCAGTTTCCATTTTCGTCGCAAAACCAGCCGTCGCTTACCACTTCCCGCCCCTGTGCTTTCATCTGTGCCTTAAACTGTTTGGAGCAATTCGTTAAAAACTTAACATCCTTTTCAAAGGTCATTCTCGCCTCTTCATCAGTTCCCAGTTTGTCTAAATATTTCGGATGAATTACAAAATTCACATCCGATGAATTGCCATATGTCTGCCCGTAACCTACAGTTCCCACAAAAAACTTAGTTCCACTATTTCGCTTTTCCACTTCCTGTATAAAATCAAGACCGGATGAAGCAGCATCCGATATACTTTTCTCATAACTCACACCACCATTATTAACCACCGTCCGAGACGATGGTTTCGAATCCGATGCCTTCATCCCAACTGTCTCTTGATTTTTCACCGGATAGAAATAACCATTCCCAATTCCATTTACTGCCATAATGCCATCCTCCTTGAAGTATTACTCGTTTGAACTCCATTTCAAACATACTTTATAGTGTAAATATCGGCATTATTAATAAAAAACTTAAATCAAAAACATCCACGCCAGCATAGAAACCATGACCGCAATACGGCAAGTGCGAACATAATTCGAATGATTAGTATTGTCATATTTTTGTCCTCGCCCTTCCTTGTTGTTAGTTGTATCTAACTAATCATACCATTTTGCCTGTTCTTTAGCAACCTTTCTACAGTAAAATAATCCAATAGAAGCAGTTGTTTTTTTTCACGTGTCTGTTACAGTATTTTCAGTGCTCGCACTGTGTGTGACCTTTTATAGTCTTGGTTATACGCATGGTAAGCATAATTCCAAGACACAAAAATAACCGCCCCTGTCTGACAAACTTTGGCGGTCATTTCTAACAAAATTATCAGGCTATCCGCATAGGCGGTAGCACTTCTTATTAATATCATAATATCATTGAATGGTTTTTATGTCAAATAAAACAAAAAATCCGGTCGCGTCTCAATCCTGCTCTCCCCCCTCTACATATATCTCTCCTCAAACTCACTCACCGGAATCGGCTTTGAAAAATAATACCCCTGATAGATTCCGCATCCCATCTGTGAGAGTTTGACAACTTGTTCCTGTGTCTCCACGCCCTCTGTGATCACGGAAAGGCCAAGCATTTTACTAAGAGATATAATCATATTTAAAATCGTCATACTTCTTTCCAAATGTTCCGGTTTTGTTGTTTTTAAAAATCCCATATCAATTTTTAACACGTCAACATCCATATCTTTCAATGTATTAAGAGAAGAATAACCACTTCCAAAATCATCAATTTCCACTTCGAAACCGTATTTTCTAAACTGATCGATGATTTCAAGTTCTCCGGCAATTCCCGTCATGATAGCCGTTTCTGTAATCTCCAATTTCAAAGTTGATGGCACAATTTGATACTTTTCCACAAGAGATGTGATGGTCTTATAAACATCCATATAACAAAAATCCTTTGTAGAAATATTTACGGATATATATATATCATCTCTCCCGTCTTTCTGCCACTGTGCCAATTTTTCAACAGCAAGTTCCCATACAAACCGGTCAAGCCGGTAAATAAGTCCTGTCCGCTCAAAAATTTCAATAAAATCTCCCGGAAAAATCAATCCGCGTTTCGGATGCTGCCATCTTACAAGAGCCTCTGCCCCAATCATTTTTCCTTCCGATGTCATCTGGGGTTGTAAATACATGCAAAACTGCCTTTTGGCAATCGCTTCATCGAAATCCCCTACAAGCTGTTTTTCTTCAATTGTTTTATCCAATATAACATCACTATAATAGGCAATCGATTTGTCGTAGTTTTCATACAACGTTTTCATGGCAAGATTTGCTTTGTCACACATGATGGAAACATCCTCATCTCTGTCCGTAATTTCGTAAACACCAATATACATATACAAATGATATATATCATTATCAAACGCATGTCTCATTGTCTGTACCATATTCATAAAATTCTGCTCCAAAAATTGAGGTTTAGGAACACACATTGCAAACTTATCCCCACCAATTCTGCCATGGATAACACCTTCACTACATTGTTCCTTAAAAATGTCCGCCTGCATTTTTAGTACTTCATTTCCCTTTTCAATTCCAAAAAGATCGTTAATCAATTTAAAATCCTTAATATTAGAACACACTAACAGCCAGTCCTCGTCTGTTTTTTCTTTTAAAATTTCTGCTACTTTTACTGAAAAATAATCTTTATTGTATAATCCGGTAAGCGTATCATGCGTCGCCAAATATTTTTCTTTTTCATAGGCAAGACGTTTTTCTGTTGTATCAATGAGATTTAAGAAAAATCCTATGTATTCACCCTTCTTTGCAAATATCTTTCTATATTCTATATCAAAATAATGTATTTCATTGTCAATCGTCCTTTGGGCACTCCATTCCACGCAGTCCCGGTTGTCAAAATCATGTCCACACAGCCAATTCTGCACCTGCTCAGAAAATCCTGCAATATCATTTGACAAGTCATGAAATATACTGCGTGCATGATCATTTGCATAGACACATTCTCCATTAATATCAAAACAAATTACCGCATTATTCATACCTGCCACCACAATGGACAATGTTTTATCAATCAACTCCTTTGGCGACCGATATAACGTCAAATAACAAATTAAAATGGATGCAAATACAAAAAACAGAAGAGAAATATCTAATGGAAATTCCGAAATATTACATACAATATTTAATATAACAATCACACAAAACACTCCCAAAATTGGAACATATTTCTTGCGGTAAAAATCCGATATTTGCACAATCTTTGTCAAAAAAGATGCAATAATGCAAAACATCAAACAATAGGAAAATCCATAATGAAGATAATAAAAAATCGTTTTGTCACTAATATGATACATCTGAAAACTTATATAGTTTTCTGCTTTTAACGTAAATACATGATGAAAAAACACATTTAGAAGCAGTGAAATTCCATCCAAACCTGCAACAACAAAACAGCCTGTCCGAAACAAAGTCACTTCGCTAAAAACCTGGGTATACTGTTGTGAATACTGTAATATATAAATCAACAGCACATCAAAAGAAAACAGATACAGTCCTTCCATAACATACGAAAACAGTTGGTTGTCTGAAAGCACAAATACCCCATTACTAAGAATGGTGATAATCATAAGAACAAGACATTTTACAATAGAAGATGCCACTTCGCTTTTTACTTTTCCAGCATATTTTATACAAATCAATATTGGAATTATCATTAACAGCAATACCAGTATATATACTTTGTCCATGTGGAGTCCTCCATTCAAATATAATCTATCCTCTTTTATTATACAATGAAAAAAACACTTGTCAAATAACCTTTCAAAGTTTTTATAACTCTTATTTTCTCACCACACAATGCATGCGCATTCCCTTTCGAATCTCCAGTTTTTCTACCTTCAAACCTGCCTTTTTACAGCAGTCCGTAACCACTTCTCTTGTAGCGATTGTCACGTCTCCGTGCCCACATAAATTTGCCAGGGGAAGCTCTATCTTATCCATAAACCATAATAACAATTTATTATCACTGGTTACATCCCGAAGTACAAGCCTTCCACCGGGGCGAAGACACCTCTTTACGCTGTCAAAAAATGCCTGTGGATTTGGATAATGATGAAAGCTATTCGAGCAGATAATGGCATCAAACGCATTGTCCTCAAACGGAAAATTCTCGCAATCACCAACTACAAAATCAGCATTCGGAATATTTTTCTTTTTTGCCTGTTCAATCATTGCCGGTGTCAAATCAAGTCCTGTATAATGACGATCCGGATATTTTTCCGCAAGCAGAGAAATCATTGGCGCGGGTCCACATCCGGCGTCCAAAAGGTCTGAAAATTCTTCCTTTTCCAGTTCCTCCAAAATATCCGGGTAATCTTTTTTACACATCTTATAAATCCCCGCATGGTCGCTTTCATAATTCTTAGCCGCTTTTGTAAATTCTTTCACCGACATATTTTTATATTCTTCATCTGTCAACACTTTAGCCCCTCTCTTTTATATTTTTGGCAGAAATTCACGAATGGTTTTTACATAATCATCCGCTCTTAAAATGGTTGAAAGATGCCCGCCCGAAACATATTGAATTTCCGGGTCATGCATCAATGCAATAAGGTCTTTCTGCATCTTTTCCGAAAAGAAATCCTGATTCGGAAGTATCAACAATATTTTCCCTTCAAGGTCCTTAAAATCTGCCTCCGTAACCGGTTTTTGGTTCATCAAATCCGCTAACAGTCCGGAAATATGTACGTCTTTTTCCTGCGTAAAATCCTTAAAAATAGTTTCAAACATATCTTTCGCATAAGCAATCTGTTCTTCACTTTCGTTACGAATGTGTCCCATTGCCATTTTGATAAGCCTTGGCTTTAATTTTTCATAATTGCAATGCTTCATGTAAAACAGCATAAGCGGCGCAAAGAAATATTTTTTCTTAAGACTTTTCAGCGTTGCTGCATCCATGCCGCCGGTGGAAACAAGAATAAGTCCGCCAACCTCTCCGTGATATTTCTATGTATAAATCTGTGCAACCATACCGCCATCACTGGCACCGCCAAAAATCGGCTTTGTTACTCCTATTTTTTAAAAAAAGCATGCATGCCCACATTTCCGAGGTGTTCATTCCCCCATTTAACATTACCAGTGTTTTGCTTTCTTTTTTTCCACTTAAAATATAATGAAAATTACTACCACCCACTGTAATACTTTCGTACTTATGCGCTGCCTTAAATAATTTTAACTCTTCTGCATATGACATGGATGTTTCTCCTTTCGTGATTAGTTATGTCTAACTAATGTTATTTTAGCATAACCAGCCACGAATGCAAGAGTTATTATTATGCCTGAATCTCATGCACCGACGTATCTAGAACGTATTTCTCCTTTATCTCTTTCAAAATATGCATATGCTCACTCCGCAAATGTTGTTGCTGCTGTCCTTTCGATTGCCACACTTCAACAAGAAGCACACAATCCGGATTGACCGCATCATAATAATAATCATAAGATATATAGCCGTCTTCTTGACGTATTTTTTCTAAAACTCCGGAGGAAATCACTTTCTTCACAAAATCCTTTCTTTTATTTGGTTTTGTCTGATATTTCACAAGCAGTATGAGTTGTTCCATATTTTATGCCCTCTTTTTAACTATATTTTCATAAATCGCACGAACTACTTTATCCTCCTCCAACGGCTTTGCCAGATGTTCATTCATGCCTGCTGCCATGCATTTTTCTTCATCCTCCTTAAAGGCATTTGCCGTCATTGCTATGATTGGAATTGTCTTAGCATCCGGGCGCTCCATGGCACGTATTGTTTTGGTCGCGGTAATCCCATCCATCACAGGCATCATAACATCCATGAGAATCACATCAAAAGTTTCCTCATCGGATGCTTCAAATTTATGTACTGCTTCAAGTCCATTGGATACCGGTTCTACCAGTGCACCGCAGTCTTCCAGTATAAACCGGGCAATTTCCATATTCAGCTCATTATCTTCAGCCAATAAAATGCGAAGTCCCTTGATATCTGCATCCAAAACCACTTTATGTTCTTCTGAATTTGCCTCCGTATTAATTTTGAAAGGAAGCACAACAGTAAAACAGCTACCCTCTCCCAGCTCACTTTCAATCGACAGAGTGCCTCCCATCTTTTCGACAAGTTGCTTAACAATCGGCATACCAAGACCTGTTCCGCGATAACTGGAACGTGCGGATTGAACCTCCTGCGCAAAAGGAGTAAACAAGCCTTTTTTGTATAAATTCCTCTGACATACCAACACCTGTATCTTGGATTTTAAATTCGCAAGTGATACATTCTTCTGTTCTTTCAACGGTCCGCATACTCATGCTAATCGAACCATTCGGCTTATTATATTTCATACTGTTTGAAAAAAGATTCATCAATATCTTTTTCAGATACAGCGCATTACTCCAGACATTTACGCCTGTGTAGTCATCATGTTCACCTGTAATCGTAAGTCCGTCGGCTTCTGCCTGAAAGGACAAGGAAGTTGTCTTTGCCTCATTTGCACTTTCTGCCTGCACCAAAGCTTTTTCTAAATCTCTCTGTTTTTCTGCGAGCCTTTTATTTAATTCCACAGCTTCGTTAGCTGCCTTTTTTGCTTTACGCAGGAAAATAAGTACAATAAATAAAACCACCAAAAATATCCCAATTAAAACAACTGCCGATACTCCTGCTTTTCCCCAATCGGGTGTTTCCGAGGAAAGCACACCATCCACTTCACCATTCTGTAATCTTTTCAGAGAATCTTCAAAATCACTGATGTACACATGCTCCGTCTTCACCCCATGTTTTTTCTCCCATTTTTGAAACTGTGCTTCATGCATACTGTTCTCCAGCATCGCAATTTTTTTTTGCCATTAAGCATAGACAAATCGGAAACTGATAAGTTTATTTGGGAGAGGTTTGCATACAAATAGAATCTCTTTGGTTTTCTTGTTCTCATAAATCCCCCTTAATGTTTTGGTCTGTTCTCCGGTGTCCAATTGTTTGGATTGGTATCATCTGGTACAAGTCCTGCTAAAATAGCTTCATAATGTGCCACTTTTTCATCCATATACTTTGCAGTAGCTTTGGCTTCTTCCACTCGCTTATAGGCTTGTGTCCGCTGTTTCAGAATCATTGCATAACGTGCCCACAGATTTTCTTCAGACTCTTCTAACAGACACAGACGGCAATACTCCCGAATATCCTCAATAGAAGCACCACAGCCTTTCAAACATTTAATTCCCTGCATCCAGTTGACTAACTCCTCATTAAATATCCGGCGATTACTGTCATCCCGTTCCCACGGCAGTAATCCCTTATCTGTATAAAACCGCAGCGTATGTTCTGTTACATCAAACATCTCTGCCATTTGTTTTATCGTATAATGCATAATCTTTTCTCCGTAAAAATTTTATCTTGACTTCGTGTTACTCGAACTTATTACAATGTGTATAAGTATAACACAGAAAGATTTCTTATACAAATAAAATTATGGAGGACAAAACATGGAATATTTAACTTTGAATAACAACACCCAAATGCCGCTCGTAGGTTTCGGTACATTTCTGTTAAATGGAAAAACCTGCACTACCGCAGTTGCCTCTGCGATTCAGACAGGATACCGTATGATTGATACGGCAGAAGCTTACGGAAATGAAAAAGAAATTGCACACATGGCTTATGCGCCACTCGGTCAGGGTAACCGCAATGAAATGTATCAGGAACCTGTCGTTCTTGCTCTCGCAGAGAAATATAATAAAACACCGGCACAGATTTTGCTCCGTTTCCTGACACAAAAAAACATTGCAGTGATTCCAAGAAGCACACAGGCGGAACATATTCAGGAAAATTTTAATTTATTTGATTTTACCCTGTCCGCAGAAGAAATGGTACAGCTTTCTTCATTAGACAAAAAAGAACCGTTGATTGGAAAACCGGAGACTCCGGAACTTGTTGAATTTTCACTGACCTGGTAATAAATTGCCCTTTCTGCGAAACAGTATTGAGGTGTTATAATTCCAAAACAGGGACACCCCTTAAATCAAGGTGTCCCCGTCACATTTTCCTATTTCTTCTGTTTTCTCAAAACTGTTCTTTTGCTCCACTTACTGTAATATTTTTTGCCATTAACAATCTTGTATGCACGAATTCTGGCATAATATCCTTTTTTCTTTCCTTTGAGACGAATCCACTTATTGGTGTGCTTCACTTTCATTTGTTTCGTCGTCTTCTTGGTAAATTTTTTAGATGTAGAATACTGAATCTCGTATCCACTTACACCTTTCACTTTCTTCCAGTAAATTTTGACCCGCTTTCTGTTTTTCTTCAAATGTTTTTTACTGATGTATGGTCTTTTTACTGTAATCTTTTCCTTTATGTTATTATCTTTTGGTATTTCTTTTTTATCTGTTGTGTCCGTGTTGTTTGTGTTTGTATTTCCGTTACCTTTAGTACCTGTATTAGAACCGCCATTATCACCGGTTCCACCATTTTCCTTGTTTGGGTCCTTTATTTCTCCGCCACCTGTTTCACCGCCACCTGTTTCACCGCCGCCTGGGTTATCCGGTTCATTCTTTTTCGCCACAATACCGTACAGACTTAGATGCATTGTGTTAAAAATCACACAACCATCTTCCACGGTGCAGTTAAAACGCTCCATTATTTTACCATCTTTTACATATACAACTTCATAGGAATCATAATCCTTCAACTCGTCCGGAAGTATAAGTTTCACTCGTATCGGACAGCCATTCACCTGTACAATTTCTTGATTTTTCATCAAATTAATATCCAGCAGATATTTTAAATTTTCTTTAGCCAAGGCCTCCGGAATCGTCATCATAGCCATTTCAAGAGAATATTTTTCATCCTTTGGCAATTCCAGCTCCACACTTCCTCCGGTACACGAAACAACCGTAACTTCGTCTTCCTCCGGTACATTCGGTGTATTGGGTTCTTTTTCCCAGAGTGCATACAAGGTTACATATTTGTAATATCTCTCATTGTCCAGCAACACATCTTTTTCCAGGTCATCCCCATTATCCTTACGCCAGCTTTCGCTAGATATCAACTGATATGTTTTCCCACTGCCATCTTTTTTACTATTCCATCCCTTAAATCTGTACCCACTTCTTTGTGGAATATAGTGAAATACAGGCATAGCCATATCATCCGCACCGAGATAATCGTACTTTTTCACAAATTCGTCTTCTATCATACCTCCGTTGGCATCCAGATTTAATACATACGATGTTCCCTCAAACGTTGTCTTTTTATAAAGGGCATAAATCACCAATGAATCACCACTTTTAAAATACGACTTATCCAGTGCACTTGTTAAAAATTCACCATTGCAGCCCCATCCACAGAAAGTGCAGCCTTCGCGCTCTGCCGCATACTTGGACATATCTAGTGATTTAAGCTCGTCTTCCTTATATGTTAATAAAATCTTTGTCTGACCGGGCAAAGCGCTGCCAGTAATTTCTCCGCCATTCCCATTCAAAAGCACACGATACTCTTCCTGTTGTTCTATTTCGTCACCTAAGAATAATGCGTATAAACTGCAGCCGTTTGTATATTCCACACCGCCCAAGCTTCCTGCACTATTAAAATCATCGATGCTTAACTCTTCTATCGTATCTACAGTAGCCGAACTTTTTGCCCATCCTGAGAACTTTCTAATCTCATTATAAGCAACAACACCATTTGTAAGTTCAGACACGTTTAATACCGTTTCGCCCTCATCTACGTTAAACTTAATTACCTTGCCGGACTGACCGTCAATATTTGCTACCTCCTTATCTGAACCCTTTAGATTCAATACCAATGCATACTTTCCATCCTCCGCAATCGTAAACGCACCGGCCTCTTTCGTTCCAAACCACATTGCCGCCACGGTAAGCACAAACACGGCCAGTATGCAAAACTTCATTTTCCCTTTCATAATCATACATATCCTCCTTTAGATGTTTTATGGTAGAATTGTATACTATCTAGGAATATTTTGCAATAATTTCCAAAAAAGAGGAGCTTTTCCATTAAATTTTCACTATTTTTACACTATTTTTCACTAATATTTCTTGTAATACCGAAACAATAGAAAATTATTTTCTCGCCTTTAATTCTACCAGTGCGGCATAATGTTTAATATCAAATTCCTCTGGTGCAATTTCTGAAAGCAATTTCAAATGTTCTTGTTCCCATGATTGTAGTTCTTCTTCATTAAGAGAAGCACCTACTCCACGACAGGCTTTCATTCGTCCATGCCACGAATCTCTGGAAAAATGTACATCCAACTTGTATTCTTCGTGATGAATCAAATCAAAATGTGTGTTATAACAGTCTGGAATCTGAATTGGGTGCATCGTTTCTCCCGCACCACTCCATGCCGGACTATATTTAAGTACAAGTTCTTCACTTCTGCCGGCAATTTCATCCTCGTAGGGAAGCCACGCCATATACAAAGCCAGCAGTTTTCCGCCGGGTTTCAGCATCCGATATAGATTTGGCATGACACTTTCATGATCGAAATACCAGAAACACTGACAAGCAGTAATGACATCAAAGGATTCTGCCGGGAAATCTATCTTTTCCGTTGCAACTGCTTTGTAATCAATATTCATGCCAGCAGACAAATGTTTCGCCTGTTCAATTTGTTCTTCCGAAATATCTGTTCCGGTCCAAATCCCACCATAGCAATACATATTTCTTGGTAAAACACCGGTTCCGGTTCCTAAATCCAATATCTTCTGACCATCTTTGCATAAACCTAAATCCAAAATTTTCCGAAAAAATATCTTAGGATAAATATCACGATATTTTGCATACTCAGAGGAAACTCTTCCCCAGTCAAACCCTTTGCCACCATCAATTGTTTTATCTTTGATAATCAATGTTATTACCTCCGTAATCTTGTTATTAAATTCTCTGCAAATCCTTGAAAACAGTATAACACAAAACAAAATGGCATGGTGAACTGATTGAAACTATTCACGCTAAAAATTCCTGATTTTCTTAATTCAACAAACTGGAAGTTGCACTTATCTACTTATACGCCAAATATAGAATAAACAACAATGAATATAATCCAACAAATACTAATGGGATTAATGATATTATTCTTAAAATTTTATTCTTATATTTATTGGTAACCCAAAAGATTATACTGAACACACTCCCAACCATACAACCAAGCACCAATCCACTAATAACTGCTTCAATAATTTCAGTTTCAATCATACACATTATTCCAACTATACAAATAGGTGAAACAATTGAAAGAATAGCCATAAGTGGAGAAAAAAATTTTTTCACTCTATCTCTCCTCCCAAATCATAATTCAATTGAACTGTATGTACAACTACACAACTTTCCGATTTCACAGCATCCCTATAAATTCCGATTTGTACCCACTACATTTCAGGCGGGTTGTTCATTTTCTTCTATCGTAATTCTTCCTGTTGATACTGTACTAAATCCTCCACTCATCTTACACCCAATCACTTTCAACTACATCCAGTTTCTTTACCAGCATATCCCTAAGAACAATAAAAGCCGGAATAAAACTGTCACGTATCAGCATAATCATTTCATCAATTTCATCTTCATTATAAATATGAACAGAAGTATTGCGTTTTTTCAGCATAAGCAGCCATACCTCAGAATCATTGATAAATCCAATTTTATAACCAAGCTGCAAGATTTCACGAGGCGAACCGGTAGCAGCACCTTCCACACTATGCAGTCTCATAATTTCCTGCAATGCTTTCCATGCAAGTTCAAAAGTTAGATTAAATTGTCCAATAATCCCTGTTCGATATATATCATTTTCTTCTGCAAGTTTAAAATCCGCCTCTGCCAATATAGACAGACTATTTGTAAAGTTTTCAAGTTTTTTCATAAATTATAACACCATCCCTTTCTATTTCTTGTTTCAATTCATCTGAAATTTTTACATCTGCTCGTACGACATCAAACATAAGAAGAGAATGCATATTTTCCTTGACATCCCAATAAAAATGTTCAAAATCTCCACCATATACTGCGATATCTATATCACTTCTTTCTGTATTTGTGCCTCGTGCACGGGAACCAAACAGTATAATTTTTGTGACAGAATACTTCTTCGCAAAAAAAGAAAGTTCCCTCAATATTCGATCTGGAAGATTATATTTCATATTTATCATCATATAAAAATCTCCTTGCAAATAAAATCAACACTCTATATAATGTATCGTCATAATTTCAGAAAACTAAACAGAGCATTTCGTCATTTCTCCTACTATCTTACACATTTTTCCTATTTCTTGCAATCGCAATCGAATTAAAAATAATACTTGACTTCATTTAATTGCGTGCTCGGCGTATATCATGGATATGGTTTTACAGAAAATTTCATACCGGATTATCTCATGACATACTGCAAAAATTTTGTTATGGCATTTCCGTTGCAGCTTATTCTTGTTGGTCCACTTGCAAGATTGATATTTCGAACACTATTTATTAAAAACAAACGGGCAGGAAGCACAAATGAAATTCAAAAAGAATACGAGCAAATTGTGAACAGTACGATGTAAATTCATATTGGGGTTCTTCTGCTGCCTTTTGCGGAAAGCCCGCTTTCAATGTGCACTTTTACTTCATTCAAACATCCAGCCGATACACATCACTTTTCCCGTTTCTTCCAGCTAATAAAGCCATACAAATCAAAGCTTCCCGATGAAACATTGGATATCACAATGATTAGCAGGGAACCAATCCATACTCCCCCATTCTTTTTTTGTTAAACTTTTAATTGGATTACTCATAATAGTGCCTAAGCTCCTTCCTATTTTCAAAAAAATAAAGCGCCAGCATTTCCTATCTTCTAAGACCTAACGATAGAAAATCTGACGCTTAACTTTCCTACCCAGTGGCAGAAAAGTGTCGTGTTTTATTTCATTGTTATTCTAGTTATAGCATAAAAGGGAAGGCTTGTCTAGAATTTTATAGGACAATTCCTCCTTCTTTCCTTATTGATTATTCACAATATGGTCTGCCACATACACGCCGCTCGCCGAAGCATGCGAAAGCGAATGTGTTACACCACTGCCATCACCAATCACATAAAGACCTTTATATTTCGTTTCCAAATTTTCATCAATATCCACTTCCATATTATAAAATTTAACTTCCACTCCGTATAAAAGAGTGTCATCATTTGCTGTACCGGGTGCCACAGCATCAAGTGCATAAATCATTTCAATAATACCATCCATAATACGTTTTGGAAGCACCAGACTTAAATCACCGGGCGTTGCCGCAAGAGTCGGACGCACTGTACTTTCCTCAATGCGATTTACCGTACTTCTCCTTCCCCTCACAAGGTCTCCAAATCTCTGAACAATTACACCGCCGCCCAGCATATTGGATAGTTTTGCAATACTTTCACCATAACCATTGCTGTCTTTAAATGGCTCAGAAAAGTGCTTCGCCACAAGCAGCGCAAAATTAGTGTTTTCTGTTCTCTTTTCCGGGTCTTCAAAACTGTGTCCATTTACCGTAATAATTCCGTTTGTGTTCTCGTTCACAACCTGCCCATAAGGATTCATACAAAATGTGCGGACACGGTCCTCAAATTTCTTTGTGCGGTAAACAATTTTACTCTCATATAATTCATCGGTAAGATGCGAAAAAATAACTGCAGGAAGTTCCACGCGAACTCCAATATCTACTCGATTTGATTTTGTGGAAATATCAAGATCTTCACAAATTGACTGCATCCATTTACTTCCACTTCGTCCAACTGAAATAATACACTCTGTACATTCTGCCTCGCCATCTTTATATAAAACCTTATAACCACCTTGTTTTTTCTCAATTTTATCTACCGGCGTCTGGAAATAAAAATCCACTTTATCCTTTAGTTCGGCAAACAAATTTTCCAGAACTACATAGTTAATATCAGTTCCTAAATGCCTTACAGATGCATCCAAAAGTGTAAGTTTATTCTGCATACAAATCTTCTTAAACTTCGTGTTTGCCGTTGAATACATATGCGTTTTTGCACCACCATAAGCACAATTAATTTCGTCGACATATTTCATTAGCGAAATTGCCTTTTCCCTTCCAATATACTCATAAAGTGTCCCACCAAAGTCATTCGTAATATTATATTTCCCATCGGAAAAAGCGCCTGCGCCGCCAAAACCGCTCATAATCGCACAGGATTTACAGTTAATACAAGACTTTACTTTATCTCCATCAATCGGACATTTGCGTTTCTCTAAAGAATATCCCTTTTCAAATACAGCAACTTTCAAAGACGGATTCTTCTTCGTCAACTCATACGCCGAAAAAATGCCTCCCGGTCCGGCACCTACAATAATTACATCATATTTCATATTCGTGTCCTCCATTTCATGACATATAAAAAACTACCATAATTGTTATAGTAAACTATTACGGTAGTTCGTAGAAACGTTTGACCAATTACAAACCTATATAACACTGAAATCATATCATAGATTGTGGGTAACTGCAAGTGTTTCGCACTTTTTTGTGGAATTGGCAATGACTTATCAAAATTTTTTCACTTTTCTATTATTCTTATCCTTCCCGGTTTTCTTGGTTTGCTCTGCGGCTGTTTTCCATCAATATATCCTAATATGACAAATCCCTGACAGGCATATCCATCCGGGACACCCCACTCGTGCATCAATTTTGCTCCTTCTTCCGAGGCAAATGTTTCATATCCTCTTGAAATAATACAGGAAGCAATTCCGAGTTCGGTTGCCTGTAAAATCATATTTTCCATCATGCAAAAAGCATCTGCCGTCTTAAATAGAAAATTATCCTGACAAAATATGCATACTACTGTCGGTGCATCATAGAATCCATTTTTTATTGTCGGATCATCGATGGTACTTGGCTGCTCCTTTGACACAAAATTTCCTGCCAAATGAGTTCGGTCAAAATGCATCAGATTCATTTTCCCGACATAGGAAGCCAGCTTCTTATTATGAATGGCAACCATCATACTTCTTTGTCCACCCCCTGCATTTTGTGCATAGTTTCCCGCTTCTAATATTTTTTCCAAATCTTTTTTACTAATTTGTTCCTCTGTGTATTTTCGTATGGAATGTCTCGCTTTTATAAGGTCCATTAACATGTCAATTCCTCCCCTGTTATTTCATTTTTTATTTTCCAGCACTGTGGGTCTTTGGCATAGAAACTGCCATTTGTGCCGTTAGCCACAGCCGGGCAGCCTCTGCACCATGGTTTCAACTCACATTTACTGCATTTTACAAATTTATCGTATTCTCTATATTTCTCCATCTGGCAAATCCATACATCCGAAAGCCGGTCTTCAAATATATTTGCCACTTTGCTGTCCATCACTCTCCGACATGCCATCACATCTCCATTTGACGAGATTGTAATGTGACAGTTGCCACAATTGCAGCCATCGTAAATCATGTCTTTTTTTCCATGAGAAGGCAGCAAAAACTGCCCGGTTTCATATTCATAAAGCGTCCATAAATGGTCTTTTTTATTAAAATAAGTTTTACAGCCTGCTGCCTCATATGCCTTAAATTTTGCATCACAAATTTTCAATAAATTTCGATATTCCTCCGGTGTCATTTTTTCATCCACTTCTCCACCGGTTGGCACATATCGTGAAAATGCATACACGTTTACTTCTGCTTTAACAACGGCATCAATGATGTCGGGAATCTCCTCTTGATTTGTTCTCGACACCGTGCTCATAATCACACTCTTAATTCCGGCACGATTCAGACAGCCAACCTTTTCAAGTGTTTCATCAAAACTGCCCGGTTTGCGAAACCAGTCATGTGTTTTTTTCATGCCGTCTAATGACATCTGATATTTTTCACAGCCACATACTTTTAGCATTCTGCATATTTCATCGTTTAGGTGAAATGGATTTCCCATAAGTGTAAAGGGAATATCCTTGCTCTTCAAAAGTACCATAAGTTTCCAGAAGTCCGGATGAAGGATAGGGTCTCCGCCGGTAATATAAAAATAAGGCGTTTTATGGTACACTCTGCAAAAGTCTTCGCAGTTTGCCACAACTTCCTGCATCCCTTTCCATGTCATGCTCCTTAATTTTTTGCAGCCATCTCCGGAAAAAATATAACAGTGTTTACAACGCTGATCACATTCATCCGTAATATGCCACTGAAAAGAAAAATACTGACTCATCCTATCCCTCACTCCTTCCTCAGATGAATTTCTTACTTGTCAGATGCTCCACATGCTGTACCGCAGGCTGTTTGTTTTTCCTCCGGCTGTTCATCGGATGCTCCACATGCCGTACCGCAAGCAGTACCTGCCTGTTTTTCATCTTTTTCATCTTCTTTGTTCCAGCCAAAAATGTTTGATAGTGCCATTTTCATTACCTCCTGTTATATTATTTTATGGGCTCTGCCCTGTTGCATCTTTACAATAACACTGGTTCACTCATAAAAAAAGTACGCACTTTTTTATTACGTAGTTACAAAAAAGTTACCTAATTCTGGAGGAAAGCACTGTGTATTTTGCGGTTATTATAATTTTAGGGAACTTTTTTGCATTATTTTCATTAAAAAGTTCCCTAAAACAATTGATAACATAACAATTTTTATGTTACACTATATTTGATACTTACATCATTTTAGAAACTATGAAGGAGACAAATTATGCTGACAAAAGAAGAATTACCAGAATGCCCTGTGGCAACTACTGTTCAACTAATCGGAAGCAAATGGAAATTACTGATTCTTCGGAATCTTTTACAGAGACCCTGGCGGTTTAATGAACTAAAAAGAAGCCTTGACGGCATCAGCCAAAAAGTATTAACCGACAGCCTTCGCTCCATGGAAGAAGACGGTCTCATCACCCGAACCGTTTACCCGGAAGTTCCTCCTCATGTGGAATATGCTCTGAGCGAAACGGGCGAATCCATGAGACCGATTCTTATGGCAATGCAAAGCTGGGGCACAAATTACAAGAAAACTTTAAAATGATGTTTTTTTCCTGTCCGTCAAATACAGTAGCCCCGGCAAAACAAAGAACACCGTCAATACCGAGCAGATAGTTCCTTTTCCAAGCAGATAACCAAGCTGGGATAACAGTCCATGCGTGGAAATTATGCCAAGCAGGAATCCTACCGCAATCATCGTGATACCGGAAGTTAAGATGGACACGGAAGTCTGCGATATCGTAGCAATAATGCTCTCCTTTTTGTCCATCTCACGCCGACACTCGCGGTAGCGGTCGCTGAACAAAATCGCATAATCCACTGTTGCGCCAAGCTGCACCGAACTAATAATCAGGTAGGCAATGTAAAACAGCGGTGTGTTCTGCAAATACGGAATCGTGAGGTTAATCCAAATCGCTGTTTCAATCGCAAGCACCAAAACAATCGGTGTTTTTATTTGACGCATGGTGAGAATCAGCACAATAAGCACAGCGGCAATTGCCACCAGATTTACTTTCACCATATCATCTGTAATCGTATCCATCAAATCATAGGTACTTACACCCTGTCCGGCAAGATAATAATTATTTCCATAATACTTTGCTGCCGTATTTCTTATTTTTTCAACCAGCGCAAATGTCTCTTCCCCTTCATAATCCACGCCAACGGAAAGCACCATACGGCTGTAATTTTCACTTTCCAATTTCTTTCGGATTGTATTTGGTATCATATCCCTTGGCAGCATCGGTCCAAGCATGTCGGAAAGTGCTGTGATGGAAAGGATTTTATCTGATTTTTTCAATTCCTTCACCAGTGCTTTTTCCTTTTTCATGTCGTTATTTTTTACCATCAAAACATAGGTGTCCTTGATACCAAATGTATCCTCAATATATTTTGTGTCGTCTCCATACCGGGTGCCTGCACCAAAAATATGGGAAGAACCGTAATAATAACTGTTATTGTTGCTGGCATAAAATGTCGGCAGCATAAGTACACAAAACAAAATGGCAAGAGGAATGGTAATTTTACTCACCAGTTTTCCGAACTTTTCAAAGGATGGAAGTAGTCTCCTATGCGATAATTTATCCATCAAGCGGTAGCAGAATAGAATAATTCCCGGCATAAACAAAAATACCGTCAACAAACTGATTCCGATTCCTTTGGCTAACGCTCTTCCTAAATCCGGTCCAATTCCAAACCGCATAAATAAAAGCGCAAGGAAGCCGATTACGGTTGTCAATCCACTCGACAAAATCGATGATGCGGATTTACAAAGTGCCTCATTCATTGCTTCTTTTGGTGAATTACACGTCATGCGGCATTCCTGAAAACGATGAATCAGAAATACAGAATAATCCAGTGATACGGCAAGCTGCAAAATACTTCCCGCCGCATTAGTAACAAATGATACCTCGCCAAACATGAGATTTGTTCCCGCATTGATTAAAACAGCCACACCAATGCCAAGCAGTACAATAAAGGGTTCAAGCCACGAAGACGTTGTAAGACAAAGCACCAGAAGAACAATCAAAACGGCAATGACCGCAATCTTCTTGATTTCACTTACCGTACTGCTCGTTGCCTCTGCCGTGCTGACCGCTGACCCGGTCATCGCATTATCGTCACCAATCACCTTACGGATTTCGGGAACTGCTGAATTTATACTGTCTTCCCCAATTGTCACCGTATACAGCGCCGTGTTGTCCTTATAATACAAATCACGTGTATCCTTTGACAGCATATCAATCGGCATATCCAGATAATTTACATCATCTAACCATGTTACCTCTTCCACCCCTTTAATTTTTTCCAGTTTTTCTTTATATTTTAACGCCTGTGCATAAGATACATCTTTGACAGCAACCCTCGCGTTTGGAATCCCGCCATCAAATTCCTCCTGCATTTTATCCATTGATACCGTAGAGGACGACTCCTCCGGCAGATAATCATTCATATCATAATTTACCTGCACCAGTTGTTTCGCATACGCCCCCCAGACAGCCGCCAGCACAAAAATTACCATAATAGGAATTCGAAATCGAATTACACAATCAAAAAATTTTTGTTTCATTTACTCATACCTCACTTGCAATAATTTAATTGACACCTGTTACGATATTAGATAATATAACGGTAGATGGCAGTAAAAGCAACGTACAATAACAGTCATCTGTCAGTTATTTAACATTTTATAAAAATTGTCCATTATTTTTACTAGGAGGTATACCAGATTATGGCAGATTTACGAACCGAACGAACCTACAATAGCTTAAAAGAAGCTTTCCTTACTTTGTTAGAACACAATCGTTTTGAATCCATCACAGTTTTACAATTGTGTCAATGTGCAAATATCAGACGTGCTACTTTTTACTCTCATTTTGCTGACAAATATGAATTTATGTCTTTTTTTATTCATGAAATGCGCGATGAATTTATCTCGCAGATTGAAGAAGAAAATGTGTCATGTTACGACCGTTTATTTCACGAAATGATTGCCTTTTTAGAAGCTCGTCCTCAGTTGGTAAAAAACTTAAAAAACAGCCAGCTTCTTCCAACCATGATGGAGATTTTCACGGATGAAGTACAGCAGACTGTCCAACGTTTTCTCAAAGAAAATCAACCGGATACAGATGAAACGATGATAAAAATGAAATCGTGTTTTTATGCCGGAGGGATTTTTCAATTAATCCTGCTTTGGATGGAAAATCCAAGCCAGTTTAAAGTGGATGAAATTAACTGGCTCGAATTTCTGGTGTGATAGGGAGAATTTTACCTATTTTTCTCCCTTATCACCAAAATAATTCATATACACATCCTCTAAATTATTTCCATCAACGGCACGAACCAAATGTTCCGGCGTATCATCTGCCACCAGTTCTCCCGCTTTCATGATGAGAATCCGGTCTGCAATACTTTCGACATCACTTACCACATGAGTTGCTAATAAAATTATTTTATTCTGAGACAACTGATGAATATAGTTTCTCAAATTGACACGTTCTTTCGGGTCAAGTCCTGCTGTCGGTTCATCCAAAATTAGAAGTTTTGGATCACCTAATAATGCCTGTGCCAGCAAAACACGCTGTTTCATTCCCCCGGAAAAACCGCCAATCTTTTTATCTGCCACACGTGACAAGTGAACAATTTCTAAAAGATTTTCAATCTGCTTTTTTGCCTCTTTTTTTCGGAGTCCTTTCAATTCCGCCATGTAAACTAAAAACATGCGGGCAGAAAAACTTTCATAGAATCCCTGCTGCTGCGGCATATATCCTACTTTTTCCAGATAACTTCCACCCATCTTTAATATCTCTTTTCCATCATACAAAATTTCACCGGAATCCCTTTTTACATTATCCGTAAGCAGATTCATTAGTGTACTCTTCCCGGCACCATTTGCTCCGAGCATACCATAAATACCATCTTCAAATGTATAAGAAAAACTTTTCAATGCCACCTTTTTCCCATACGTTTTTCGCAAATTTTTTATTTCAATCATTTACATTCCTCCATCTTCGATATGTAACAAAAATGCTTATACAAAGACACAACAATACAAAACTACCAACAAAAATGCTTTTCCTGCCCCTCTGCGTTCCAAGTACCATATATTCTGAAACACCGGATATTACTGTAAAAATCAATAATGACAGCGAAATCATCTGTGCTTTTTCTACCCGTTCCGTCATAGATGATATCATCAGACACAGATTTGCAATCATAATATAAATCAAAAGCCGCATAAAAATCCAAATGCACAAAAACAGTCCGATGTTAATGGAAAAAGGCACGTTTTGTAAAAAAGATATATTTTGAACCGGCGCACTCAAGCCATCAAAATTATACAAACGCCCTGCTTCATAAATCTCCGCTCCAACAGTCAAACCACAGGTAAATACCGCCGTAATTACCGCACATACTTCCTTTCGTAAGAAAAAGTTTTTCCTTCCTTTTTTTGTACACCGCAGAATAAAACGGACACCGGACTGCCTCTCCATAGCATAACATCCGGACAACATAAATATCATGGCAAGTATTGCCAGTGCACCGTGAACCATTCGGTCAGATACATTTCCTTTCCCAAACAGCCAACGATACCCGGTTTCATTCAGCCACCAGCCATCAATTCCCTGTTTTTCCAGTTTTTCTGCATAATTTAACCGCTCTTCAAGTTTCAAAGCCATTGCCCTTGTTGCCTCATAGGACTCATAAATATCATCTGCTTCTTTTAATGATTCCCCCGATGCGTTAGCACGATTCTCTTCAACCTTTTTCAATTCTTTTGTTATTTTTTCATATGGCTGCATCGTCTCTTTTGTAATATGTCCGGTATTTTGTTCATAAAAATGATTTAATTGTTCCCGTGCCGGACTAACCATTAAATCCTCCGTGGAAATGCCGCTTACAATCAAATACGCAAAAATAATAGCAGCAAAGATTCCCTTTCCGTAGAATAATGTTTTATATAATTCAAATCCAATCCCGTGACAATGACACAAAATCTTTTTCCACCATTCATTCACCCGCTCCAGTATACGCTCCACAATTCCTGCCGCATAAAACGGTCTCGTCCTCTTATTAATATAACAGGCAGCAATCCCTGCGACAGCACAAAATACGATAGCAGTTCCCTGCACAAATTCCCGCAGATTAACCAGTACACCGCCTATCGGGAAATTGACATATTCTAAAAATGTTTCTTTTGGACTTGCCAAAAACCATAAATTGAAATAGCGCAAGACACAAAGCGGATGCTGTTGCGGGATAAGATGATACAAAGCAAATGCCGTTCCATAAATTAAAACCACCAAAACCAGTCCCAGATTTCGGTTATGTACCAGTGAGAGGAACGCCCACACAAACAATCCCGTAAACATCATTAAAAGTGTACAAATCACCCAATAATATATCAAAAAGCCAGATACAGAAAGGGGAAGTGTAAAATCTTTTAGTGCAATAACCGACTGTGCCGGCGAAGATAGGATTCCACTGCCTCCGTAGTCAAAAAAAGCCATCCACAATGTTTCAAAAAAGATAAAAAAGCTAAATAGCAGCGTTAAAAACAAAAAGATACCTAAACGTTTCACTGCTAATTTCATTCTTCCCTCTTTACAACTATAAGTAATCTGCCAGAGACCTGACTTCCTTTCATCAAAAAAATTTAGAACCGTTACAATAATAAACAAAAGGAAAACATAAAAAATTTCATCATATTCCAAAAATTCGGACATCGCCTTTTCCGAATGTGAAACATCTATATTGACTCCTTTTATCCTTGCAAAATCTTCCTTTGTCCGCTGGATATTTTGATTGACAAATGAATTTTCATCCGAAAAAATGCTAATCTCGGACAAAGTTTCCGACTGCGCATCCATCTCCTTTATTTTACTAACAAATTCTTCTTTTGCCGTTTCCTGTTCTTCCTGCCACACATCAATGGTATCCTGTCTCGTTTCTTTGTCTCTTAACGCCTGCAAATTATCCATTTGATAATATTGAAACAAAAACAAATTTGCAATTAATAATACAAATACAGCGAGCAGATATTTTTTTTGACAAACAATTCTTCTTAATTCTCCCATAATAAATCCCTTCTATTTCAAAGTAGAAATCTCCTTTACATTCAGTATTTGATAAGTTTCTTTTTCTATATTTTGAAGCAGTACTTGTTTGGAATCAGACCAGATAATTTCCGGACTATTTTCCGTCATGTTTTTTCTCTCACAAATCACATTTCCATCATAATCCACAACCATAATCCGCCGCTCTGATACCGAGTCTGCACATGGCTCATTATCAAAATATAGATACTTTTCATCCCGGCATACACTGCTGATTTCATATTGCCACTCAAACAGTTTCTTTTCATTTTTACCATTCTCGTCATATGAACGAAGTCCTTTTCCATCTTGGTAACAAAAATAACGATTTCCCCTGACAGCCAGCAGGACCTCGCCCTTAGGAATATTTAATTTTTTAGTAGAACCATCTAAAATGTTCCATTCGTAATTCAATAATTCTTCCTCTGTCCCATCCTTATCCAAATAACAGCTTGTCGTAAAATAAATATGATTTCCCCTTGTTTCATTAACATTAATAAGCGGCACATATCCTGTCACCTTAGCAACTTCCTTTTTTTCATCCGAGGAATCCAAAGGAATCTGATACAATGTCTGAGTCTTCTTTTCTCTGTCTTTCTGCATCCAATTCACTGCCATATAGCCATAGCCCCTATGTATCGTAAAATCGAGCGAGCAGCCGGAATCACCACTATCATAGCGAAACAATACTTTCAATTCTTCTCTCTGACTTCCATCCAGGCTGATTCGATACAAAGAACAGGTTAATTCTTCCGAACCTCCGGCTACTACATAAAGATTTCCGGCATATACCTGAATATTCTCCGGATGAGTAAAATGGGCATTACATGAATTATCTTTGTGTTTGCAATTTGGTTTTCCACATAATGGAACTGCTTTTTTAGATTTTTTATCAATGAAATAAACATATTGATCCTGTAACACATAAAATCCATTTTCTGTTGCTGCTGCATTTCTTATCATGGAAAAATTCTGTGCATCCTGTTCCTGATTATAGTTCTCCCCATAATCCTTCTGATTGGTTCCACCGCAGCCGGTAAGACAAATACATAAAAGAATATACGCTGCAATAATAATTTTTTTCATTTGAAACTACTCCCTTCTCTTATTATTTAAATCTAGTTTTTCTTTCAACTTTAGATTTGTTATTTCTTTTTTAGAATAACATCGCATATGGTAAATGTCAAATACTATTTATTAAAAAGTATTGATGTTATATAACAAAGTTGACAACATGATTTATATAAGATAAAATAAAACTCAGAAAATTTTATGGTGGTACATATATAAAGGTGTGAAAAAATGGCAAAACAAACTAGAAAAGTAAACACAATAAAAAATGGCACCATTGAATTGGTTTTGTTACTATTATTGCAAACAAACAAAAAATATGGATATCAACTGGCACAGGAAATGTCCGAATTAAGCAATGGTAAATATGAATTAAAAGAAGCGACTATGTATCCAACTCTTTATCGTTTAAATCAAAATGGCTATTTGGATTTTGAACAAGTTAAAGTTGGCGTTCGTCGGACACGTGTTTACTATTCTATCACGGAAAGTGGCAGATTAAGATTAAAAAATCTATTACAAGAATATGATACCATTACTTCAGCAATTGATACCATCATTTCTTGTGTCTCGCAAGTGGATAATAAAAACGGGGAGGATTAACATGCAACGAAATATCACAAAAAAATACCTAAGACAAATTCGAAGACTCTATAAGGGAAAACATAAAATAAAAAAAAATTTTCTAGATGAGTTAGAACAAGACTTATTACATTATCAAAAAACTCATCCAAATGCAGATTACAATGATTTGCTGACGCAATTTGGAGAACCATCAGAAATTCAAAACATGGTCTCCTATCACTCACTCACCAAACTCCATCCAAGAAATATGATTTTATATTGGTGCAGTTTTTCTGTCTTTTTTATAATACTCATTATTCTTATATGGCTTACAATTCAGCATGTATGTGCTATGCGTGAATACGCTGATGGATATTATGTGGAATACTTTGAAGAAGACAATAAAAATATACAAAACATAAATCCTATAAATGGAAAACCAGACCCAACACCAGTGCAAGAAATCACATTTGATTAGGAGGTTAAAATCCATGCTCAAAAAACATCAAATCAAAAAAATCATAAAGCAAATGGTTCCTTCCTCTGTTTATTCAAATCCTCAACGGAAAATGCTGAGAGAAACTGCAAAAACAGAGTTGTATGATTATATAACTAAATATCCAGATACAACCTATGCAAATTTACAACAACAATTTTGTGACAACGAAATAATTAATTCCAAGCAAATGCAAACAAGCAAAAAAATCATGAAATTAATGATAGGTATCGGCGGACTATTATTTATTGCCTGCCTTATTGCTTATTTTATTGCAGACAATTTGGAGCCGCCGACCTATGTTTTTTAATTTCTTTATAATCCCCTACTTAAACATCACCGGCTCCTCATTTCCCCCGCGATAATCAAACACACCCTCATTCTTTTCTTCTAACGCCTTAATCATATGATAGGTATACTCGTTATACGGTGTCGGAATGCCAAGTTCTTTTCCCATGCGTATAAGCGCACCGGAAAACATCTCAATTTCAGTCTGTCTTCCTGTATCCAAATCCTGCAACGTAGAATATCTCGCACTTGGCGGTACGGCACTTCTTTGTGTCGAAGTATTTTCCACCTTTGACATATCGATTCCCTTTGCCAGCGCAATTGCCTCAAGTTCTTCCTTAAGTTTGTCACTGATTGCTTTCATGTAAACACTATCCCGGTAACAGCCAACACCGGCACCCAAAATTGCCTGTGGCAGGTTGTTACACACATTTAACCGGTATTTACTCCACACCTCTTCGCGAATATATTTTGTCGCACGAAAATGGATTTCTGTTCCTCCAAAAAGTTCTTCTATAGCCTGCACACGTTCGCTGTCAAACGGAGCTTCCAATTCTCCAAAAATAATTCCTATCGTTGTTTCCGGAACAAAATAAAAGCCCTTTCCCTCTTTGTGAGAAGCTATTTTAATTACAGAATATAAAAGATGGGAAGCCCCCACTTCCTTTGCAATGATTTCCTCGCTGTCGACACCATTCATTAAACTCATGACAACCGTGTTTTCTCCTACTGCCTCTTTGATAGAAGGCAGGGCAGGTAAAAGGGCATTGTATTTGAGTGCAACCACTAATAAGTCTGCTTTCTTTGCTTCTTTTGGTGTCCACACCTGTGGGTGATATACTTTGTCATTAATCAGACACCCTTCATTTTTGATTCGTTCTGCTCTTTCTCCTTCAGCAATAACTCCAAGTTCTACATCATCCAGAGAAGAAATCCCCCAGATAACATAGGAACCAACTGCCCCTGCTCCTAAAACGGCTACGGAATGTATCATTTTATTTCCCTCTTTTCCTCGCATTTTATGCTTATAACGATAACTGTTTTTTCATCCAACAGTGTGGACAGCCTTCGTCCTCATCTTCAACTCCATATCCACAAAAACCAAGTTTTTCATAAAATGCTCTAACCCGGCACTGTGCGTGCAGAAAAATCGATTTACCGCCTTTTTCCCGGACAACCTCTTCTGCTTTTTGTATCATATCAGAACCAAGATTCATGCCGCGGCACTCCAAAACCACTGCCAGCCTTCCCAATATAAATTCGCCCGGTTTACTGCCTTCATAAATCCGGCAGGTCGCAACCGGTTTTTGTAAATGTTCATCAAACATCACAAGATGAATCGCTTTCTCATCAATTTCATCAAATTCTTTTTCAAATCCCTGCTCTTTCACAAATACATTTTCCCGGATTTCTACCGCCTCATCCGGCAAAGAATCATAAACACAAATTGACACAGCAAATCTCCTTCTTTCGTAACTTTTGTTTTCAGTCAAAAAATATTATACCACAAAAGTTTTTCCGATACGATAGGAAATGCTGTGCCAGTTCATACGTTTCTATGCAGTTTTTTCGTATTCTGCCTCTACAGTGCCCAGTCCACGGCCATTCTTTTCGTTGTCAATCATTTTATCTGTGTGATTGCCTGAGACAGCCGTTTTAATCCGTCCATCATCCGCTCTCTCGGACAAGCTAAGTTCATGCGAAAAAAGTGTTTTCCATCCCCGCCAAAAACATTTCCATCGGATAAATATAACCCGGTTTTCTCTCGAATCTTTTTGACAAGTTTTTCTGCATCCTCCGATACCTTTTCGCAGTTTACCCACAAAAGATAGGTCGCATCGGATGGAATTACCGTTAATTCTTTGATATTTTCTTTGATATAAGAGGCTGCCATGCGCTTATTTTCTGAAATATAGGCACGCAGTTCATCAAGCCACTCTTCTCCTTTTGTAAATGCTGCCACCGCCACATCAATGGCAAACGCATTTGGCTCCGCCACCTCATCGGTATTTAATCCCCGCCATACTTTGTGGCGAATCACCGGATTTGGAATCGAAACCGCAGCTGTCTGCAAACCGGCTATATTAAACGCTTTCGTCGGCGCAATGCAAGTAACGCTGTTGTCACGGCACAACTCAGAAACAGACGCAAAGGGAACATATTCACGCCCGGGCTCCGTTAAATCACAGTGAATTTCATCGGACACAACAATCACATGATATTTCTGACACAACTCGCCGATTCTTGAGAGCGTCGCACGGTCCCATATCTTGCCCCCCGGATTATGAGGGTTACAGAGAATCATAAGGGTTGTCTGAGGATCCGCCAGTTTTTGCTCCAAATCTTCAAAATTCACCCGGTAATTTCCATCTTCCAGCACAAGCGGACTTTCCAATACCTGACGTCCGTTGTTGAGAATTGAATTAAAAAAGATGTTATACACCGGTGTCTGAATCAACACTTTTTCTGCCGGCGTCGTCAACTTTCTGACAATGGAAGAAATGGCAGGCACCACACCCGTACAGAAAATAAGCCAATCCTTTTCTATTTCAAAATGATGTCTTTTTTTCCACCAGCCAACATATGCCTCATACCATTGCTCCGGAATCACGGTATAACCAAAAATCCCATGATTCAAGCGTTTTTTCATTGCTTCCAGAACACACGGTGCGGTCGCAAAATCCATGTCCGCCACCCACATCGGCAATTCATTTTCCTCCACATCCCACTTCAGCGATGCAGTGTTTCTGCGGTCAATCATCTCATCAAAATTGCTTGTCATGAAAATTTTCCTCCTTATACTGTCTCCTCACAAATAATTTTTGTCTTCGACGGGTCTATTTTATCCTTTTCCAAAATGAGTTTTCCAATGCTTTTTGCGCGAATTTCTCCACTTGTCGGGTTCAATACACTGTCAATTTTGTTGGTAATCTGTGCATCCACCGTCGAATACTCAAATGCCAGCGTCGTATTAATTAATTTACAGTCTTTCATCACCAAATGATCAATGTAACACATACCCTGAAGGCTCTCAATCGTACAGCCAATCAGTGTCAGATTTTTCGCATTCCATCCCAGATATTCACCCGAAATAAAGGAATCGTAAACGGTTACATTTTCACTGTTCCAAAATGCGTCCTTGGACAACAATTTGGAATTTTTGATTTCCACATTTTTCACACCATCAAACGAATAATTTCCATAAAGTGTCAGACCGTCAATCTTCATATCTTTGCTGTTCATGGCAAAATAATCGCCTTTTGCCATCACATCATTCAAAACAACATCCTGACAGTTCCACAATGTTTCCTCTGCATTTGGAATGGACACGCGGGAAAGTGTTAAATCCGCACATCGGCGAAAATTTTTAGGTGCCTCAATCGCACAATCTTCAACAACCATATGGTTCGTATACCACACACCGGCACGCGCCATATCAAACCACGTGCAGTCTTTTACAGAAATGGAGTCCGAATACCACAGCGGATATTTCCACTTAAACATACTGTTTCTTAATTCAATGTTATGACTTTCTTTCAATGGAGATTCTCCATCGTCAAATATCGTATCGTATATTTTCAAATCCGCACCTTGAAATAAGGCACGCTCACCAGTCAAAAACTGTTGTCTGATTTCTTTCATCACAAATACCTCCTGTATCTGGGCTAAAAATAATTGGTAGCACCAATAACATACTATTTCCTATTATAGTTTCTTGCTTTAAAATGTCAAATGGTTGTTGGGGGGTTTTGTTTATTTCAAGTTTCCGAGATTGGTTTCTTTGGCTGCCCATAATTCCGTAGAAAAATTTTGTGACTCGTGGGTTTTGAGTACGTCGGTATGCGGCACTGGTAGTTTCAGTGCCCATACCGCTACGCACTCAACAAGTGGGAGCGCCCACGAGGTTCAAAACTTTTCTACGAAATTATGGAAACCGAAAAAAGTGCCCTCGAAAACTTGAAACAATCCCCACCATTCCCACCAAATCAGCGAGTCCCCACCCGATTGGTATCGCCGCCCAGATTCCTATCACGCCGGTGTGGAAAAGGCCGGTGAGTGCATAGGCAAGAATTACTCTTGTTCCCAGTGAGATTATGGTAAGAACCACCGAGACAACCGGCTTGTCCACTGCGCGGTAATATCCATAGAGCAAAAACAAAATACCGATTCCAACATAGAAAGCCCCTTCTACCCGGAGATATTCGGCGCCGGCAGCTGATACGGCACTGCCCTCGTTGGCAAAAAATCCCATCAGCGAGTCGGCAAATCCAAAGACAACCGCGCTGATTACAAGGCAGAAAATCAATACGCTGACGAGTGCCAGCAGAAATCCCTTTCGGATGCGGGTATACTTCTTTGCCCCGTAATTCTGTGCCACAAAAAAGGAAAAAGCATTTCCAAAATCCTGCACCGGCATATACGCAATCGTGTCGATTTTGACCGCCACGGAAAACGCTGCCATAATCGTTGTACCAAAAGAATTGACTAATCCCTGTATCATCAAGATGCCAAAGTTCATAACGGACTGCTGCAAACACGTAAATCCGGACAAAGAAAGAATCTGCCGGAAGTTCTTTTTTTCCCATATAAAATCTTTTTTCGCAGGACACAAATCGGAATACCGGAAAAGAAAATAAAGCATAAGACCGATACCTGCTATGTACTGGGAGATAACGGTTGCCACGGCAGCACCCGCAATGCCAAACGAAAACGTCACAACAAATAAAAGGTCAAGTCCGATATTAAGTGCGACGGAAATCCCAAGAAAAACAAGTGGCAGCACCGAGTTTCCGATACTTCTGAGCACACTTGCAAAATAGTTATACAAAAATGTAGCAAAAAATCCGGCAAATACATATATGAGATACGTTACCATATCTTCTACCGTCTCCGCCGGCACCTGCAAAAGATAGGTAAGCGGTCTTACGAAGCCATACAACAGTATTGTCAAAACTATCGAAAGACCGCCAATTGCCGTAAAGGACATAAAAATCCCATTTCGGAAAGTCTCCTTTTCTCTCCTGCCGTATGCCATCGCAAAAAAGGCACCTGCCCCCAGACACAGACCAATAACAACCGAAGTCAAAAATGTCATCAACGTATACGATGCGCCAACTGCCGCCAGTGCCCTTTTGCCAAGATAACGTCCGACCACCCATGTATCAACCAGGTTATAAAGCTGCTGCAGTACATTGCCAAGCATGAGAGGAAGTGCAAAAAGCCAGAGACTCTTTACAATTGCTCCCTTCGTTAAATCTCGTTCCTGTCTCATCCTGCATTCTCCTTACATTCGCCTCTCTATCAAATCATAATGAAAATCGATTGCAGTATTAAAAGCCTTCTCATCCTCTTTTATGAGAGCCTCATAAATCCGCATGTGACTCGCTAACAGACAATCTTTACTGTCATATTCAACGCATTCCGTATACACAATGCTGACCGCCTGCATAATTGTAATCAGCAGATTATTTTTCGTAGCAAAAACAAGTGTGTCATGAAATTCCTTATCCCGTTTTGCCAGTGGCTCCCCGGTTAATTCAGCCATTGTACATAATAAATCCGAAAGTTTTTGTTTGATTTTTTCATCGATACCATTTTCCAAAAGAAAATTGCCAGCCATTTTCTCCATGGCACGGCGAAACTCACAGATTTCACTTTTCGTTACCCCATTTAAAAGAAGAAGCATTTGAATCATGCTGCCAAAAGACTGTCCGATATTCTCCACAACATAATTGCCGGAGCCCTGCTTCCTTTCAACAACACCCATGCCATGCAGAACACAGATGGCTTCTCTGGCAGAATTTCTCCCAATTCCTAATTGCTCTGCAATCTTACGCTCCGTCGGCAGTTTACTTCCCCAAGTCAAAGTACCATCTTTTACCAAATCGTAAAAATACGAAAGCACCTTTTGATATTCCTGACACCCGGTTTGTTTCATAACCTTTTCCTTTCCTATGTAATCTCTTAAATAAATTTCATAAATAACGGTGAAAATACTACGGTCAAAATTCCCGTAACTGCAATTGCAAGACTGCTCATTGCCCCTTCGATTTCACCAAGTTCCATTGCTTTCGCCGTTCCAATCGCGTGTGAGGAAGAGCCAAATGCAAGTCCCTTCGCAATCGGATGAGTAATACGAAACAACTTGCAGACAAGCTCACCAAACATATTGCCAACCACACCGGTAACAACAATCACAGCTACCGTAATGGTAACATAACCGCCTAACTCTTCAGAAAGCCCCATGCCAATTGCCGTCGTAATCGACTTTGGCAAAAGTGTCACGTATTCCGTGTGCGACAGACTCATAAATTTTGCTAACATAAAAACTGTTACACCACTGGTAAGTGTACCAGCTAAAATACCAAACATAACTGCTTTCCAATTCTTTTTAAGAAGCTGCCACTGCTCATACAAAGGAATCGCAAGACATACCGTAGCCGGAGTCAAAAACCAGCTCAAATAAGAAGCCCCTGCATTGTACACATCATAATCAATATCTGCGGTCACTAATACAACAATCGATAAAATAATTGATATTAAAAGTGGATTTAATAGTGCAATTTTAAATTTCTTTTTCAGAAATGCCCCCGCCATATACGCAAGCAGACTAATGGTAACTCCTGCAAAAAGTGAGTTCTCTAAAAATTCATTCATGGTCTTTCCCCTCATCTTTCTTAATCATCCACTGAGCCGTTTTTCCCGTTGCCACAGCTACCGCAACAAAACTAACAAACGTAATAATTCCCACAGGAATTAAAAGAGGTTTTAACACATTCCACGATACCATCAGACCAACGCCCGCCGGAATAAACATCACCGGCATAATTTCAATCAAAAACTTCCCTGCCTCCTTCACCGAAGACAGTTTAATATGTCCCGTCATCAAACCCACAAATAAAATCACCATACCGTAAATACTTGCCGGAATTGGCAGCGGCAGAACATATTTGACAAGTTCGCCAACAAATGTGATACATAGAATAAGTAAAAACTGCTTTAAATATTTCATAATCCTCTTCCTTAACGTAATATAATAAATTGGTAGTACCAATTTGGCACCACCAACTATTATACAACGGATATCCTTCTTGTCAAGAATTTCTTCTTTTTTCCAGCTCAGCAATATTTTCATTTACCTTTTTTTTCGAAAGCGGATAGATAAAAAGCAAAATCATCGCCACAATAAAAAGCCCAATTGCAGGTATCAGACATGACATCTGAAAAATCCGGTCAAGAATCACCGCTCGCCTTGCTATCTGCTCTGCTCCCTGCGGATTATGCATAAGCTGTGCCTGATATCCAACCGCTGCTAAAATCGTCCCCACAAGGCCCGACGATAAAGCCTGCCCTAACTTTCTCGCAAACGAATATAAGGAATACACCGTTCCATCTTCGCGCACCTTATTTTTTACCTCGGCATCATCAATCACATCTGTTATCATTGCCCAAATAACTGTGTTAAAAAAGCCGATTCCGATATAAGCAAGGACAAAAAATCCAACGTACACCCATTCATTTTTCGGATATATTACCATACACAAAAACAAAATCACCGCACCAAATAAGCAGGAAAAAGCCGACAACTCCCGTTTTCCATAACGCACAGACAGCCGTGTGGCAAGCGGTGCACACACACCTAACACCGCCAGACTGGTGAGAAGCGAAAATATTGACTGTGCCTTGGCGCTATTATACACTTCCGGAAATACATAGGCAGAAATTCCCTGCATGCCAAGTAAGGCAAGCAGCAAAAACATCGCCGCCGCAATAATGCCAAGCAATGCCGGGTTTTTCATTAGATTTTTTAACTGGCTTGTGAACTGGATTTTCCCTTCACTAGCCGGTACCTCGACACGCTCTGCCGTGAGTCTTACACACAGCAAATAACACAAAAAGGATAGAACAGAAAAAACACCGGCAATTACCGTCATACGAAATCCCGACAAAACCGTCTGACCTTCCACCGTAACATAAGCAAGCATCGGTGTTCCTGCTCCAATTACCAGCCCGGCAAGAGTTGCTCCGACCGTCCGCCAGGTTGATAGCTGCGCACGGTCCTTAGCCTCGGCAGAAATCGCCGAAGCCATTGAACCATACGGAATATTAACCGCGGTATAAAAAATCGATCCCCACAAAATATACGTGACAACCATCCAGCCTACCTTAAACCAATACGGCATACCGGCAAATGCTGACTGATAAATCAAAAAACTGGAAACAGCAACCGGACCACACATCCGCCTTATCCATGGATGAAATTTTCCGTCCTTCCCCGGTTTACTCCGATCCACAATCTGTCCCATTGTAATGTCCGTGAATGCATCTAAAAAACGAGCAGCCATCATTAACATTCCCACCACACCGGCACCAATTCCCATAACGTCTGTGTAAAATTTTAACATGAAAGCCGATGATAAAATAAAAGTAAAATCATTTCCGAAATCGCCAAACATATACCCGATTTTATCCCGCATACCAAAGGGTCTGACTTGTTTATCCATCTAAATTCTCCTTTTTAATTTCGTTCAGTTTCATATTCAGACTTTCTAAAAAGCCATCCGGTGCCATTGCCCCAAGCATTTCCTTCATACTTTCCAACTTCATTTTTTTCATCATATCCCACATGCCTTCCCCTTTTGCAAGTGTCATGCCGGTAATCAATTTCATTGCTTTCGTGACAAGTTCCATCGCCTCATCATTTTCACTGATTTCCTCTAACGTACAGCGGATATGATAACGGTCCTCCGGATATTTCATTTCCTCTGAAAGATTTAGAGGTCCAACCTCCCGAAACCAGTTTGCCACGCCTTCTTCCCTCTCACCGGCTTCCGGGAATACATAGCTTTCCGGCTCTTTTTCCACCCGTTCAATCGTCACAGCATCCCATACATCTCCTGCCTTCACAAGAATTGCATTTTTGCCTCCACTAAGAGAAATCGGAAAAGATGCCACATGACGTTTTACCTCATTTACCGCCATTTCTTCTCCATTCAAAAAAAGTGTCACTCTTTCCTGATTTGTATACACACGGATTTGGGTATTTTCCCCAGAACGAAGCGAATACCGTTTATCACAGATATGAACCATCGGTTCCGGATTCCAGTACGCCTTGTATAGATAAAAACTATCCTTTTTAATTTTTCTGTCCATCGTTACAAGACCTTTGTTATTTCTTCCCGTCACACCGCCTTCTGAACGTGCGGCGCATCCAAAATCAAACATATTCCACACATAAGAGCAGAAAATCCAAGGGCGTCTCTCTAACATATGTGCCATATATTCGTGGTATCCTGCCTGATATGCCTCGCTGTAATCTTTGCATTTTGGATTACCTCCCTGATAGCTAGTGATTCCCTCACAGCCATACTCTGACAATCCAATGCAGCGGTTTGGATATTTTTCATGATACTCATCCATCCACGGACCATTGTCCTCTGTCTTTCCGCCATACCAGCCAAAATAATGGTTATAACTTTCCACATCGGTAATTTCATGCATCGGGCCGTCTTTCGGCGTCATCGTCACATGAGCAATCGTCGTGAGACGGTATGGGTCAATCTTTTTAGCAAGTGCATTTAACTCCCTGTGATTCTCCACAAGTTTTTCAGAAATACCACCAATCAAAATTTCATTGGAAATGCCCCAGAAACAAATGCTTGGATGATGGTCATTCTGATAAATAAGTTCCTTTAACTGGGTTATACAGTTCTCATGTGCTAAAGGGTCTTCATTCATCACGCTGATAAAAGGAATTTCTGCCCAGACAACAAATCCTCTTTTATCACACTCATTATAGAACTCCTGTGCGTGCTGGTAATGAGCAAGACGCACCGTATTTGCCCCGATTTCTTCAATCAGCTCAGCATCCCGGATGTGATCCTCTTTTGTAAGTGCATTTCCCTGATACAATTTATCCTGATGCCGGCTCACGCCTCGCAGCGGCACACAATTTCCATTTATTAGAAAACCGCGCCCGGGATCACAGCAAAAAGTCCTTACACCAAATTTAAGTTCCACTTCATCCAGGCATTCGTTATTACGCATAATGATCGCCTTTAACGTATACTGATAGCCATTTTTAATATCCCAGCGGTGCGGTTTATAAAGAGGAATCGAAGTATCCGGTGAATCCGCCGGACGTGCCGCACCTGCCACCTCTTTTCCAGCCTCATCAAAAATCTGATAAATCACCTGATTTTCTTTTTCCGCCCCGCAAATCTGCGTTCGGATGTGAAGCATAAACTCCTCTTTATCCCACGAAGCCGGTTCTGTGGCAGCATGGATTCCCAAATCTCCGTAATGTAACAGTTCAAAATGTGTTTCAGGCACGCAAATCAGATGTGCACCACGATACAGCCCGCCATAAAAAGTAAAATCAGCCGACTGCGGATAAATCGCATCACATTTTTCATTGCTGCACCAAATTGCTATCGTATTAAATTCTTCGGTACATTTTTCCGTAATATCGGCTCGAAACGCTGAATAGCCCCCCTCATGGCTCACAACGAACTCACCATTTACAAACACTTTTGCCTGCTGCCCCGCCGCCGGTATTTCCAAAAATAAACGAGAATACTTCGCAGACGGCTCCCACTTGTCTAACATTTTTACATACCAGTAACTGCCTCTGTCATATGTTCCATCTCCCTTTTGTCCATCCAGTGCATTCCATGTGTGAGGCAGCGAAACAAGTTCTCCCTCTCCCGGTCTTGCCTCCGAAACATCTACATCCGCATGAATAAACCACCAATTCTCATTAAAATCTAAAATCTGACGCATTTCTTTATTCCTCCATTGAATCATTCTCTTTTTACTTATACCCAAAAAAAAAAGAAACTATCCGTTTATGCTTTCGTTACGCATAAATTGATAGTTTCTTTTTCAATTCAAATTTTAATTAACGCGCCAGCGCATTCATAACCGCTTCTCTCTCGCTGTAATGGTATTTCACACCATTGATTTCCTGATATTCTTCATGACCTTTACCAAGAAGAATAATCATATCGCCATCCTCAGCATGGTCAACTGCGTAATTCACGGCCTCCTGACGGTCCGGAATCACCACATACTCACCGTTTGTCTTTGCTAGACCAACCTCAATATCTTTTACAATATCCATTACATCTTCTGTTCTCGGATTATCACTTGTCACAATTGCAAGTTCCGCTAGATTTCCAACGGCCTCTCCCATCTCGTAACGGCGCAGTTTGCTTCGATTGCCGCCACAGCCGAAAATAGCAATAATCCGGTGCGGATTATAACCGCGCAGAGTTTTTAACACACTCTCGGTACTCACACCATTATGTGCAAAATCAATCAATACGGAAAATCCTCTGCCGGTCGGAACATTTTCCACACGGCCACGCACTTTTACGTGCTCAAGCGCATGCAGAATCACCTCTTCCGGCATTTTTAACAGAGCACCGGTACAAGCTGCACACATTCCATTGTAAATATTAAAACGTCCCGGCAGACCAACGATGATATCTCCGTTCAAAAGACCATTCGCATGGAATTTCATGCACAGATTTCCCTCGTTATTCACATGCTCAATTTCCGTTGCCGTCATATCCGCATCTTCTGTTCCATATGTTTTAATCTCACAAGTCGCATCTTTTATCATTTCTTTCCAGTGCGGGTCATCACGATTTACAATTCCGATGTCACACATCGTAAACAGACGGCTCTTGCAGTACAAATACTCATTAAAATCTGCATGCTCATTTGGTCCAATGTGGTCCGGCGTAATATTGGTAAAAATACCATAATTAAAATGCATTCCTGCCACACGGTCCATCTTGATTCCCTGTGAGCTGACTTCCATTACCATATACTCGCATCCGGCATCCACCATGTCTTTAAAATATCTCTGCAAATCATAGGATTCCGGTGTTGTATGCTCCGTCGGTGTCACCTTACCGGCAATTGCCACACCAATTGTACCAACAATTCCGCAGGTTTTCCCGGATTTTTCAATAATATCACGAATCATATATGTGGTTGTCGATTTTCCTTTTGTTCCTGTAATTCCAATCGAAATCATCTTCGATGCCGGATAATCAAAATACGCCTGGGATAAAAGACTCAGCGCTGCTCTGCCATTTGCCACACGAATCACCGTAATACTTTCATCTATGGACTCAATCTCTTTTTCCACAACAAGCACCGATGCGCCCTTTTTCACAACATCCGGAATGTATTTATGACCATCGACAACCGTTCCTGCAATGGCAACAAACAACATTCCCTCTTTCATTTTTCTGGAATCATATGCGATGTCTGCCACTTCCGTATCAAGGCTTCCCTGTACCAGTTCGTACTCGATGTGCTCCACTAATTTACTTAACTTCATTTCGCCGACCTCCCTTTACTCGATTAATTGATAATGTTTCAATGCCTTCTCAATCCCATCTTCCATCACCGCCGCTGTTACATAATCGACCGACGGAAAAATATCCGGATTGCCGCTTCCCATTGCAATGCTGATGCCGGTAAAATCAAGCATCGGCAAATCATTTGTACTATCACCAATTCCTACCGTATGCGCTCTGTCAATTTCTAAGCGTTTACAAAGGAAATCAATTCCGGTCGCCTTTGAATAACCTTTTGGCACGACCTCATAAAAAGTCGGGTCACGTAAAATAAAATCAAACGTGTTTTCCCATTGTTTCTTAAATGATTTCATGTCACTGCTCTCATCAAACCAGAGTGCCATTTTATCAAAATTCAAATTGGCATCCTCCCAGAACAACTGGCATTTTGCCGAAAATGTTCCATTTTCCTCAAAGATGGATTTCACAACCGGCATCCAGTAATCTCTGCGAAAATATGCCGTCTCCTGACCTTCCAAAACACCATCGATATGATAGCGCGTCAGAGAATTGGCAACTTCTCTCTGCAATTCTTTCGGTAATGTTGCATGAAGCAGTTCTTCCCCGTGATAAAATATATTCGTACCACAGCCACCTACCACACCATCAAAACCAATTTCCAAAATATCCTTTGGCCAGATGGACTTGCAGCGTCCGGTACAAAGAAACAGTAAATGTCCGTTTTTCTTTGCCTGATGCAGGGCACGCACCGTACTCTCCGGCACGATTCCCTCTTTTTCATCTAACAAAGTTCCATCAATATCGAAAAATAACATGTATTGTTCCATCGCTTATTCTCTCTCATCTATTTCACGGAAATCCACATGACTTCCTACGTATTTGTACGCCGGTCGAATAATTTTACCCTTGTTTACCAACTCTTCCAGACGATGTGCACTCCATCCGGAAATACGGGCAATCGCAAAAATCGGAGTAAATAATTCTCTCGGAATGCCAAGCATAGTATATACAAAACCACTGTAAAAATCAACATTTGCACAAACCGGTTTATAACGCAAATGTGCTTTCATAATCAAATCTTTGGACACTTCTTCCACTGTTTCATACAGATGAAATTCATCCATTTTACCTTTTGCCTCCGCCAGTTTTTTTGCATAGCGTTTCAAAATCACGGCACGAGGGTCAGACAATGTATAAACCGCATGTCCCATTCCATAAATCAAACCGGATTCATCAAAGGCCTCGCGATTCAGAATTTTATTCAAATATTCTTTAATCTGCTCTTCATTATTCCAATCCTTGCAGTGCTCTTTAATGTCATCAAACATCTGCAGAACTTTTAAGTTGGCACCACCATGACGTGGTCCCTTCAGTGAAGCAATAGATGCTGAAATCGCAGAATATGTATCTGTGCCGGAAGACGTTACTACATGATTGGTAAACGTCGAGTTATTACCGCCGCCATGTTCTGCATGAATGACAAGTGCAATATCTAAAACTTTCGCCTCTAACTCCGTAAATTTACCGTCCTGTCTTACCATCTGCAAAATATTTTCTGCAATTGACAAATCTTTATCCGGTGTACGGATGTATAAATTATCATCAAATCCAAAATGACGGTATGACAAATACGCATACACCGCAATCAACGGAATTTTGCCGATTAACTGCAAAGACTGGCGCAGTACATTTGCCACGGAAATGTCGTCCGGATTCTCATCATACGAATACAGTGTCAGCACACTTTTCTGCAGTGCATTCATAATGTTTGCACTTGGTGCTTTCATAATCACATCACGGACAAACTGACCGGAAAGCTCCTGAAGACTGGTTAATACCTCTTCAAAATCCTTTAACTGAGTATGTGTCGGCAGTTCGCCAAACATCAGCAAATAGGTTGTCTCCTCGAAAGCGAATCGGCGGTTTTCAAAACTTTTTACAAGGTCCATTACATTATATCCCTGATAATAAAGTTCTCCGTCGCAAGGAATCTTTTTGCCGTTTTTCAAGCGGTATCCACAGACATCTGAAATCTCTGTCAATCCGGTAAGTACTCCTTTACCATTCGAATCGCGAAGTCCCCTCTTCACATCATATTCGTTATACAAATCCTGGTTAATGGCACCGGACACCATACAGTAATTCACCAGATTTTCAAATTTGCCATTTAACTTTTCTCCCAGTTCCATCATTGAGTGATTATCCAAACCAAATCCTCCTTCTTTTGGACTCTTGTCATAGTCGAAAAAAGAGGATAGGACACTTCATTTTCGGACCTATCCTCTTTGACTATGACATTATACTACATGTTAATCAAAAATGCAAATCATGTTAATGATTTTTCATCACCCGCATTGAGTTCAAAATTGCTAAAACAGATACACCGACATCGGCAAATACAGCTTCCCACATATTCGCCACACCAATTGCACCAAACAGAAGTACAACTGCTTTTACGGCAAGGGCAAATACAATGTTCTGCTTTACAATGCGAAGTGTTTTTCTGGAAATCAGTACGGTTGACGCAATCTTTCGAATATCGTCATCCATCAAAACGACGTCTGCCGCCTCAATTGCTGCATCGGAACCAAGACTTCCCATCGCAATACCAATATCCGCACGGGTCAAAACCGGTGCATCATTGATACCGTCACCGACAAAGGCAAGACGCTCTCCATCTTTTTGCGCAGAAAGAAGTTTTTCCACCTCATCCACTTTATCACCGGGGAGAAGTTCAGCATGTACTTCATCCAGTTTCAACTCATCTGCCACATGTTTCGCAGTTTTTTCTCTATCACCGGTCAGCATAACACATTTCTTCACGCCAACATTTTTCATCTTGTGAATTGCCTCTGCTGCGCCCTGTTTCACGGTGTCGGAAATCACAAGTGCCCCTAAAAAGGTCTGCTCCTGACCCACATAGACAACCGTTCCGGCGCTTTCACACGGCTCATAAGCAATCGACTGTTTTTTCATCAGCTTTTCATTACCGACATAAGTCATCACACCATCTACGAGAATCTGAACTCCGTGGCCCGCAATTTCAACCGCATCTGACACACGGCTTCTCTCAATTTCTTTTCCATATGCCTCAATAATCGAACCGGCAATCGGATGGTTTGAATAGCTCTCGCCAAGTGCTGCCACTTCCAATAATTCATCTTCAGAAACACCGGCAGGTTTCATCTCGGTTACTTTAAATTCGCCTTTTGTCAGCGTTCCGGTCTTATCAAATACAATGGTAGTCATCTCTGCAACCGCCTCTAAGAAGTTACTGCCTTTTACCAAAACACCAATCTTAGATGCAGCACCGATACCGCCAAAGAATCCAAGAGGCACCGAAATCACCAGTGCACACGGGCAGGAAATAACAAGGAAAATGCACGCTCTCTGAATCCACTCAGCGAATCCTCCGCCTAAAATAAACGGCGGAATCACAGCAAGCAAAACTGCTCCAATCGTAACGACCGGCGTATAGTATTTGGCAAATCGGGTGATGAAATTCTCCACCTTTGCCTTTTTACTGCTTGCATTCTCAACCAGTTCCAAAATTTTGGCAACCGTCGAATCATCAAATTCCTTTGTGGTACGGATTTTCAGCGTTCCGCTGCCATTGACGCAGCCACTGATAATCTCGTCGCCCTCTGACGCTCTTCTCGGTACTGACTCACCCGTAAGTGCCGCCGTATCAATTAACGATTCGCCCTCTATAACAACACCATCGAGAGGAATTCTCTCTCCCGGCTTTACAACAATAATCGTACCGACTTCTACATCATCCGGGTCTACGGTCACTAATTTCCCATCTTCCTCTACATTCGCATATTCCGGACAGATATCCATCATTTCCGTAATGGATTGTCTGGATTTTCCAACCGCATAACCCTGGAACAATTCACCGACCTGGTAAAACAGCATTACAGCAACAGCCTCTAAATACTCACCAACGCCAAATGCACCAAAGGTGGCAATCATCATCAGAAAGTTTTCATCAAAAATCTGTCCATGGGAAATATTTCTCACAGCCTTAAAAATAATGTCATATCCGACAATCAGGTACGGAACGGCAAATATCAAAAGCTGTGCCCACCATGGCAGTGGCTCTAATACTCCCATATGCTCACAAACAAACAGGATAACAAACAGGACAAGGGAAATGATAATCCGAAGTCTCATTTTTTTCTGTTTTTTTGTCATACACTCATCTCCTACAAAAGAATCTGGCAATCCGGCTCAACTTTTGCACAAACACGGACAACCTCATCCATAATTTCATCAAAACGCGCATCATCGGCATCTACTGTCATCTTCTGTGTCATAAAGCTGACTACTGCATCGTTTACACCATCAATTTTCTTAATTGATTCTTCCATTTTTGCTGCGCAGTTTGCACAATCCAAGTCCTGTAATTTAAATTTCTTTTTCATGGTTCATTTCCTCCAATTCAATTATGTTATTCCGCAATATGGTCGATTCCCTGCTCGATAATCGTTCGCACATGATCATCGGCCAGTGAATAAAACACCGATTTGCCCTCGCGGCGGCCTTTTACTAACTTATTCTGTTTTAGAATCTTTAGCTGATGCGAAATTGCTGACTGCGTCATATTCAAGGTTTCCGCTAAATCACAAACACAGACATCCTTCTCAAATAAAACAAACAAAATCCGGATTCTGGTCGAATCGCCAAACACCTTAAACAATTCCGCCAAGTCATACAATTCATCTTCACTTGGCATTTTATCACTCTCCGTTTCTGTAAATTTACATATGAACAATTATTCATATGTTCATTATATGCAGGATAACATAAAAAGTCAACCCCTATTATCATTTAATTTTTATTTTTATATTCGCTGTCTTTTTACTGCCGTCACCCGCTGCTGCCTTTACATAAACCGTCTTTTTCTTTCCTGCCTTCTTTGCCTTAAAGACACCTTTTTTTGACAGGGTAGCATATTTTTTATATTTACTCTTTGTAAATTTATAGGTAATCTTTGCATCCCCTGCGCGGTTTTTCGTCACTTTCAGCCACTTACTTAACTTTACTTTTTTACCGGCTTTCACCTTTTTCGACGAATATTTAAACTTTAGTTTTTTCACAACCACTGTCCGGGCACTGCTATTATCAAGTGTTATAGGATTATCCGTAACTACCGGGGTTGTCGGATTATTGGCTGCCGGTGTTGATTGTGCCTTTTGCGTCGGCGTAGTCACAGGTGTTGCCGTTGGTGTTGCCGTTAGCACTGGTGTTGGTGTTGCCGTTGGCACCGGTGTTGGTGTTGCCGTTGGCACCGGCGTTGGTGTTGCCGTTGGCACCGGCGTTAGTGTTGCCGTTGGCACCGGCGTCGGTGTTGCTTTCGTAGAATCCCAAGTATCAGAAAACATCTTAATGCAGAGATTTGCATTGTTTTTTCTGCCGCCAGACCATACAAGTTTGGAAAAATCTTCCCACTCACCATCCGAATACTGAACATAACTTTCGCCCTCATTTGCGCTAACTGCTTCTGTAAGTGCAGAATTGTTATAAGTACATTCATAAGTCTGATAAGAAGTATCCCCACTCTCTTCCAATTTTACAACAACTGCATAACGCTTTCCTTTTGTCATAAATACTTCATCTTTATCTTCTTTTACAAAATCAATGGTATGATATCCGCGCTCTGCAATCGTACCGGACAATGAAGACACTAATTTACCGGACATCGGATTATCCGAATCCGGACTCTCATAAATTGATACTTCATAATTTACATTTGCTTCCTGTGTATAGAAAGAAACTGCCTGCATTTTCTCATCAGCTTTCGCTTCAAACACATTGGCACCACGCAAAAAGCTTTTCGAAAAGGCAAATGGAATTCCACCATCATATTGATAGTTATTGTCGTAATTATCCACTTTTTCTACATCAAAGAATGCCACTTCTGCCTCTTCATTCTTCTCAGCCTGCAGCATAGCATCCTCATAAGAAATCCAGAAATATCCGCCCATACTGTTGCAGTCGCCCCAGCTGTTGCGAATTAACCATGCGCCATCTGAAGAGGGACGACATTTGGAATTAAAATTACTTGCCGGATAATTATCATCCCATCCTACAATCAATACACTGTGATTGGTCGTCTTGCTTGTATCATCACAATAATACGCCGTAAAATTGCTTTTCCCGGTATTTCCATACATCTGCTCGTCACTCGATGTTTCCGGCGCATACATAGAGCACTCCGCTGCCCCATACTCCATCAATTTCTGTTTGATTTGGTTGCGGTTCGCTTTCGTCATATAAATGTATTCTACGTTCTGCAAATGATAGGAATCCTTATCATACATCACCTCATCCGGTAAGTCAGCCGTTACGTTACGATTAATTTTGTTCTGTAAATCTTCAAAAGAAGCAACTGATTCATCTACAACTCCCTGCCATCTGGCTAATGTAGCAGTTGCTAAAACGGAATTTCCGCCCCATCCATACAAATCATTATTCTTCTCTCTTGGCCTGCAAATATCCCCTACCGTCAAACCAAGCGGATCGTCGGCTTTGTTGTATGTCGAATATGCCAGATGATACTCTGATAAATCCGGAGATACTTCAGAGCCATCCTGTATAATATCTGCTTCAGACGCTCCCATCACAGACATTGTCCAGCACATGCCCGTTTTTCCTTGATCTTTGATATCCGTCAACAGCCCTTCCTCTCTGGCATCAAACGATGACGGAATCGTTGTCTTTGCTGCCTTTTTCTTTCTGCCGGATGACAAATCATCCGAATTTAATAGTTTCCGATGAATTGGAAGATAGCCATACTTTGACGTCTCACCGACCGAATCCTCGATGGATACTGCGGTCTGCGTTTTCTTACTTTCCTGTGCCAAATCCACCGGTGCACTCATCCCTATTACCAGCGAAACGCTAAGCACTGCTGCCAATAAATTTCTTCTTTTCATGATATCCCTCCATTCGTAAATGATTCATTCATAAATTTTCTTATGTAGTAATCTTACCATATTCATACACACTTGCAAAGAAAAAAGATTTCCAGTCATAATAAGCATTTTCTCTCCATAAACTATAGCAAAACGATAGCGGGGTAATCTATGAACATCGAACAAGAACGGGAAAAACTGATTCTTTTTACAAAAATCGGTGCCATCGTCCTGACATCCTTTGCTTTGCTCGCAACAAGTTTTTTTGTTTATCCGGAAAACCGTGCCGTTTTCAATGAATCTCTGCTTCATGAAAAAGAACTTCCCATCTACTGCGTAGAAAAGGAAAAACCGCAGATTTCAATCAGCTTTGATGCGGCTTGGGGAAACGACGACACCGCATCACTTCTTGCCACGCTGAAAAAACACAAAGTGAAGGCAACCTTTTTTATGACAGGCGGCTGGATTGAAAAATATCCGGACGATGTAAAAGCAATTGCCGCCGGCGGGCATGACCTTGGAAACCACAGTGAAAACCACAAACAGATGTCACAGCTATCGGCCGCACAATGCAAAGAAGAAATTATGAAACCTCATGAAAAAGTAAAAAAACTAACCGGTAAAGATATGATTTTGTTCCGCCCTCCTTACGGGGACTATAACGACACTCTTATCCGTGTGTGCCGGGAAAATAAATATTATCCGATTCAGTGGGATGTGGATTCCCTCGACTGGAAAGATTACGATGCCGCCACCATCATACGCCGCGTCACAGAGCACAAACATCTTGGCAACGGTTCGATTATTCTCTGCCACAATGGCGGAAAACACACCGCCGAAGCGCTGGATGAACTTTTAACAATTTTGAAGAAAAAAGGATTTCAACTCGTACCAATTTCTGCTTTGATTATGAAAGATAATTACACGATAAACACAGAAGGACGGCAGGTTAAAAACTAACCCTGCCGATACCAAAAAATGACCACTGCAATATCTGCACTTTTACAGTATCACAGTGGTCTGTTTTTTTATATGTTACATCAAAGAATCCAATGTCTCGCGAATTGCCTGAATAAACTCAAGGCTGTTCAAAATTACCGGATTTTCACATGTGGAAATGAGAGAAAGACTCTTTGTCATTTTTCCATCTTCCACAGTCTTAATGCATGCTCTCTCCAGTTTGTCCGCAAAATCCATCAATTCCGGAATCTCATCCAACTCGCCGCGCTTTCTGAGTGCGCCTGTCCACGCAAAAATAGTTGCGATGGAATTTGTCGAAGTCTCTTCACCTTTCAAATGTTTATAATAGTGACGCTGTACGGTTCCGTGTGCAGCCTCATATTCATAAACACCGCTTGGTGATACCAAAACGGATGTCATCATGGACAAATCGCCATATGCCGTAGCTACCATATCAGACATTACATCTCCGTCGTAGTTTTTACAAGCCCAGATAAAGCCGCCTTCTGAACGAATTACGCGGGCAACCGCATCATCAATAAGCGTGTAGAAATACTCAATGCCAAGTTTCTCAAATTTTTCTTTATATTCCGTATCATAAATTTCCTGGAAAATGTCCTTAAATGTATGGTCGTATTTTTTGGAAATGGTATCTTTAGTAGAGAACCACAAGTCCTGTTTAGTGTCCACTGCATAACTAAAGCATGCGCGTGCAAAACTGGAAATGGATTTTTCTGTATTGTGAATTCCCTGAATGATTCCCGGACCATCAAAGTTGTGAATTACTTCTTTGGTCTGTGTTCCATCCTCAGCGGTAAATACAAGTTCTGCTGTTCCTTTACCCGGAACTTTGATTTCTGTATTTTTATAAACATCACCATACGCATGACGTGCAATCGTAATCGGCTTTGTCCAATTTTTTACATAAGGAATGATTCCCTTAACAAGGATTGGTGCACGAAATACCGTACCATCTAAAATTGCACGAATTGTGCCGTTTGGCGATTTCCACATTTCTTTCAAATCATATTCATCCATGCGGGCAGCATTCGGTGTAATCGTAGCACATTTTACCGCTACACCATATTTCTTTGTTGCCTCTGCGGAATCCACTGTCACCTGGTCATTGGTTTTATTCCGGTACTCCAAACCAAGGTCATAATACTCTGTCTTTAAATCAACATATGGCAGCAACAACTCATCTTTAATCATCTGCCAAAGGATTCTGGTCATTTCATCCCCGTCCATCTCTACAAGTGGGGTTTTCATCTGAATCTTACTCATTTTTCCTCCTAACCAAAACGTTCACATGGACGCTTTCCATAAATTATTGTCGCCTTTTACTATAGCATAGTGGCTACAGATTGTCAAAGAATGGCCCCTCGATTTCTGTCCTGCCATCCTCTACAAGATACGGCATTTCTTCATGCACTTCTACGCCCTCTTGAATCTTCTGTGTGTCCATTTTTATGTATTTAATTCTTCCATTTGCAAGAATTTCCCCTTCTTTATCCATAATATAAGAATCTGTAATAATAAAATGGCTCGTGTTTTTTACAACTACACCCCGTCCAATCAATTCTGTCTCATAGGGAACCGGTTTGCGGTATTTGGTATCCAACGATATCGTCACACCAAAAGTCTCCTCCGACAATTCCTTCGCCCACAAAGAACGAAGCCCCATCTCATCAAGCATCGCCGTAATCATGCCGCCATGCACACGTCCGGGATAACTCTGATGCTGTTCTTTGTAGCGAAACACCGTCATCACACTGCCATCTTCCATGTTGTAAAATGGTGCATTCACGCCGTATTCATTATCCAGCCCGCAAATCATACACATTCTGCTGTTTTTTTGTTTGCTTAGTATCTTCATGTTGTGCTCCTTGTACTTTCAATATTGATTAAATTTCTTCTTGCTTGTTCAGGTACTGTTTAACCGCATTAATGACCATATCAGCGGTCCTCAACTGTTCAAGGACTTCATCCCTCTCTATCACATAAAAATCATCATAATCACAATCCTCACGCATTGTTTTTAACCGACCAATTCTTTTTCCTATTTCCCTTGCAAATTTATTTGTAGCAACATAGTGCTGATTAAAATACGCCACTACATCTTTATGCCGTTTAAAATCAGTACCTTCTAACGCCAATACTGCACGCAATGCGTAAAAAGCAGCATAATAAGAGCGATTAACCGCATCTCGGTAACCTCCATTTTCATAACAGAGTTCTGCCATACGATATGTGCTTTCAGCAGTCTCTAAACGATACTTGCTTAATTCAACTGCCCCCTCTTCATATTGCATCTACTGTCACCCCCTCCTGCTTTACATTCCGATAAAACGGTAACGTTTCCGACCATTTCTTGAAATGTTCCTCATTCTTAACTAACGGTGATATAACAACTCCATATTCTAGTTCGTAATCAAATGCCAGATCACAAACCAAATTAAATCTTTTTTTTATTTCATAATCATCCGCATCCACCAATATCATAATATCAACATCTGAATTTTTCTGATAATCCCCTCTTGCATAAGAACCATACACAACAACTTTTTTCAATTCATCTCCGTAAATCTCTCTAAGCTGCTTTGCAAATTGGTATACAATATTATGAATCATGTCTGGCATAAACTCACCTCCAAAAGACTATTACATAATGTATAAATATTTCTTCTTGCCTTCTGTCTATTAATAGTATAGCACAACGTTTGTAAAACATCTATAAAATTTGTGATGGCTTGCCTTATGCAACGCTATTCGCTCCGCAGAATCCCCCTTGCTATTCGCTCCACCGAATAACCCACGCTATTCGCTCCGCCTCCGGCTCCGCTCATAGAGGCTGTCGCCTCATACCAAAAGAGATGCGCCATGGCATTTGCAAGCGAGCTTGCATGCCATGGCGCATCTCTTTTGGTGCGTGGCTTGTAGCTAACTAAAGTATACAACTTCCTCTTGTGGGGGAGTGGTTTTTTCGACTTTGTCAGCCCAAAGCATTGGCACTAATGCTTGTTGTTTACGGCTAAATTCCGGTTTTACTTTTACTGTTACCATAACCCAGTCGTTGGTTGCAAATTTATCAGCCTGTGGGTAATGGCAAATGAATCCGATTTTTGCGATGTCATCCGCACAGCAAGTCATGGCCGCGCGAGATGGAACAAAGGCATCTTTCGGGAAAGTTCTATTTCTGTATACCTGTCCCTTAAATACAATCGTTTTTCCCTCGTATTTTTCCGGATGCTCACTAACATCCAGATACCAAAGTCCAAAATCGTCATCTTCTAATACAATTTCTTTTGCGGTGACATCAAACGGTAATTCCTCTTCAATATTACTCTCAACCGAGCCATCCTCTGATTCAAATAAAACCTGGGCACGGCGGTTGATTGCTTTGACATTTCGACGCATGGATGCCTTGTCCATATCGGATGAACAACGGTTAAAAATAACCAAATCCGACTGCTGAAAATGCGACATAATCAACGATTTCATATTATTGATATAAACGGAAAATGTTTCCGCATTGACTGTTGTAAATGTCTGCACAACAATCCAATTTTCCGGAATGGTTTCATTGATTAACTTAACCAAATCCCACATTCCGTTTACTTCAATAACAATTCGTGCCGGCTTATACTGTTTCACAAGTTCCTTACACTTATCTTCCGTCAAATCTTCTTCGTCTTCAATCAAAACCGTGTCCACTTTATTATGACGAAGTAACATTTCATCGACTTCTTTTTCTCCCTCTTCCGTCATCAGATACAAGGTCCGCAAGCCGTCTTCAAAATTTCCTTCCTCCAGTATTTCCTGAAAACATGTTGATTTACCGCTTTCCAAAAAACCGGTAAACAAATAGACCGGAATATCCCGATTTCCAAACATAGTTTCCTCCATTCCTTATCCTAAAAACAATTGCTTAATTTCACTTTCTTTCAACTCTGCTCCAATAACGCAGATTCGTCCGGTATAGTCTGCACTGCCCCGGCGTACTTCGTACTCACCAGGTACCAAATCAAAGTGGAACCATTCACCTTCCGTCGCCGGTACAATTCCCTTCGCGCGAAGAATGTTTCCATAACCATTATCCTCAGCAGACAATTTTTTCAAAATACCGGTCAATTCTTCCTCACTGTATTTGTGCGCACTCTCGATACCCATGCTTGTAAATACATCGTCCGCATGATGGTGATGATGTCCATGCTCGTGGTCATGTCCACAACAGCACTCGCCATCCCCGTGGTGATGATGTTCATGGTCATGGTCGTGATGGTCGCACTCACCGTGCTCATGGTGATGGTGGTGTTCATGGTCGTGATCATGATGATGTCCACACTCCGGACATACATCCTCTTCTTCCATCAATTCTAATTCCAGCGAATTACTCTCCTCAATCGCACCAAGAATTTGTTTGCCATCAATCTCATCCCATGGTGTCGTAATAATTGTTGCCTTATCATTTTTCTCGCGAATCAAAGCCAACGCAGCATCTAACTTTTCATCCGTAATTTTACCGGTCCGGCTTAACACAATTGTCTTTGCACTCTCAACCTGGTTGTTGTAAAATTCACCAAAGTTTTTCATGTACATTTTACACTTCGTTGCGTCTGCCACCGTAACATACCCATTCATCTGCACATCGTCATGGCTCTCCATTACACCGGAGACAGCCTTAATAACATCCGACAATTTACCAACACCGGATGGCTCAATAATAATGCGGTCCGGATGATATTTCTCAAGTACCTCTTCCAATGCAGCACCAAAATCACCAACCAATGAACAGCAAATACATCCTGAATTCATTTCCGTTACATTAATGCCGGCATCTTTCATAAAACCGCCATCAATGCCAATCTCACCAAATTCATTTTCAATCAGGACAAGTTTTTCTCCCTGAAATGCTTCCTTTATCAGTTTTTTTATCAATGTTGTCTTACCGGCACCAAGAAAACCGGAAAAAATATCAATTTTTGTCATGGTAATAATAACCTCCTTATTCTTATGTTTCTCTGCTACTAGTATTATACTCGTTTTTCAAAAAGTTACAAGAGGTCACTCGTTACACTTCTTCTCCCGCTCCCGGACATAACAGTTTCTGCTGTTTCGTCAGCCATTCATCCGCCTCTAAAAGCCCCTCGTCCGAAAAATCAAACGTCATCGTCACCGGCTCCTCCTTTGTCTTTTCCAGTATAAACGGTCCTTTCCACGCAGTCGCAAGAAGTTTCTTTTCCTCTTCATTGCCGTCTTTCGAAATCCTGAAATTCATCCCCCGGTAACTGCCTTTAAAAACACTTCTTTTATAATAATCAATGGAATATAATGTAATTCCTTCCATACAAATCCCCCTCTGTAAAATTTCTTTTTCTTATTATATCACAAAAAACTCTTGAAAAATACCAAAAAACATGGTTTACTATAATCGTGTGTCTGTAAATCTTTGACACAAAAAAATTATATGGAGAGATGTTTCATGAAAAAAGTAGTTAAGTTTGGTGGAAGTTCCCTTGCCAGTGCAGAACAGTTTATGAAAGTTGGCGCTATTATTCGTGCAGACGAATCCCGCCGCTATGTAGTCCCTTCCGCACCGGGAAAACGTTTTTCCGATGACACGAAGGTAACGGATATGCTGTATCACTGCTATGAACTGGCAGAACAGAGCAAGGCATTCAACAAACAGTTAAATCAAATCAAAGACCGCTACAACGAAATCATTTATGGTTTGAAACTCGATCTTTCTTTAGATGAAGATTTTGAAATCATTAAAAAACAGTTTGTAGCAAAAGCAGGTTCTATGTACGCTGCTTCCCGTGGCGAATATTTAAACGGAAAAATTATGGCAAAATACCTCGGCTATGAATTTGTCGATGCTGCCAATGTAATCCGATTTAACAAAGACGGGTCTTTTGATTCTGAAACCACCAACGAGCTTCTTGCCACTTATTTAGATAAAATTGAACGCGCTGTCATTCCGGGATTTTACGGTGCCATGAAAAATGGTACAGTCGTTACGTTCTCCCGCGGCGGTTCCGATATCACCGGTTCTTTGGTTGCCAAAGCAATCAATGCCAACTTATATGAGAACTGGACAGACGTTTCCGGCTGCTTAGTTACCGATCCACGTATCGTAAAAAATCCGGAAGTCATTCATACCATTACTTATATGGAATTACGAGAGCTCGCTTACATGGGTGCTTCCGTACTCCACGAAGATGCAATCTTCCCGGTACGAAAAGCCGGTATTCCAATTAACATCCGAAACACAAACCGTCCGGAAGACGATGGAACAATGATTGTAGAAAGCACCTGCCGGATTCCTGCTTATACCATCACCGGTATTGCCGGAAAAAAAGGCTTTGTAGCCGTTAATATTGAAAAAGATATGATGAACTCCGAAATCGGTTTTGGACGCAAAGTCCTCAGCGCTTTTGAAGACAATGGTATCTCTTTTGAGCATATGCCATCCGGTATTGATACCATGACTATTTTTGTTCATCAGGACGAATTTCAGGAAAAAGAGCAGGAAGTCATTGCCGACATCAACCGTTTAGCAAAACCGGATACCATTCATCTGGAATCTGATTTAGCTTTGATTGCTGTCGTAGGACGCGGCATGAAGAGTACACGTGGTACTGCCGGCCGTTTGTTCTCCGCCCTTGCTCACGCACATATCAATGTAAAAATGATTGATCAGGGCTCGAGTGAGTTAAATATTATCATCGGTGTAAATAATGAAGATTTCGAAGATGCAATTCGTGCTATCTATGATATTTTCGTAGTTGCAAGATTATAAGCGTAAACGAAAAGAGGCTGCCCTTTTGGCAGCCCCTTTTATATTCCTGTCATTTTTAAATTTCTACATCAGCACTATAATCCACATTGTCATAATGGAAACCAAACATGTGATAAAAATCTTCCCAGTAACCTTCAATGTCACCAAGCTCGCCAATGTTTTCTGTCGTAACCAAGCCCCAAAGCTTTGTTATTTCATTCTGGACTTTATCTTCCATTTCCCAGTCATCAAGACGAATATAACCTTCTGCATCTGTTTCCTTAGCCGGCAGCTTGTTGATAAACAAACGGTTCATCTGCTCAATGCATCCCTCATGCAGTCCCTCTTTCTTCATAATCTTATAAAGCAGAGAAATGTAAAGTGGGACAATTGGAATTGCTGCGCTGCTCTGTGTAACCAACGCCTTATTTACCGAGATGTAAGCCTTCAATCCTTTCGCCTCAAACTCTTTTGTGAGTTTTTTCGATGTATCAAAAAGATGTTTCTTTGCCTGACCGATACTGCCTTCTTTGTAAATCGCATGAGTCAACTCCGGTCCGATATAAGAATATGCTAATGTAACAGCATTGTCACTCAAAACATCTGCATCCACAAGTGCCTGAATCCATGCTTCCCAGTCTTCACCGCCCATAACTTTGACGGTATTTTCAATCTCTTCTTCGTTGGCAACCGGTACCGTTACATCTTTAATTTCATTATTTCGCAAATCAATGGTTTTGTTTGTCAGTTCTTTTCCCACAGTTTTCAGTACAGATGATACTGTCGTTCCATCCGGCATCGTTCTTCTCGGAGCTGCCATACTGTAAACAACCATATCAACTTTTCCAAAATCTTTGCGAATCGTCTCTATTACCTGATTTTTCATTTCTTCCGAAAAACCGTCACCATTAAATGACTTTGCATAATAACCGTCTTCTTTGGCGAACTCTTCAAATGCCTTTGTGTTATACCAGCCGGCAGTTGCCGTTCTTCTTCCATTGGACTCTCTCTCAAATGCCACGCCAATCGTATCTGCCCCGTAACCATATGTTACTGCAATACGGCTTGCCAAACCATAACCGGTCGAAGAGCCAATCACCAATACCTTCTTCGGTCCTTCCACCATGCCTTTTTCTTTACAATAAGCAATCTGTCTTCTTACACTCTCTTTGCAGCCGGCAGGATGTGCTGTCGTGCAGATAAATCCTTTTACTTTTGGTTCTACTATCATCTTATCCTCCAAATTCTTTTGCATCAATCAAAACCACTAAACAACCCGCATCCCCATTCATAAGGGAACACTTTACGCTATAGTATAACATAAAACAAAATCATAAAAAAGTGCAAAATACTTCCCGCCACCACGAACAAGTGGAAAATGGAATGCACATATTTTTTCTTTTTACCAATTCCATACAAAATTGCACCAATCGTGTAAGCAACACCGCCGGTAAACAAAAACACGGTTCCGCCGGTACCAAGACACTGTACCGTCGGTTTAATAAAGAAAATAATACACCATCCCATCGCAAGATAACAAATCATCGACAAAATCTGATATTTTTTCAAATCAATTGCCGTCAGAGTTGCCGCGATGAAACAGCACGCCCACACAATACCGAAAATCACAAATGCCTGTACCGGGTACTGTGGTCTCAGTGCTGTCAAAGTGACCGGCGTATAAGTTCCTGCGATTAGAAAATAAATTGTACAGTGATCAATAACCTGAAACACCTTTTTAGGCATTTCCGGTTTCAAACCATGATAAATGCTTGACATCGCATAAAGCACAACCATCGTGGAGCCATAAATAGCTGCTCCCACAACACCCCATGCATCTGTGTGTATTACTGCAAAAACCACACAGAGTACCAGTGCCGCAATTGCCAGCGCACCACCGGCAATATGGGAAACCATATTAAAAATTTCTTCTCCTTTTGTATAAGATGGAAGAACACGGTCTTCCAAATGTGTTCTAACTTTTTTCATGCTAAAACCTCCGATGAATTACATTTTTCTCCGAAGCACCATCGTTATGAGTATTCCTGATAAAGAACCAAGAAATACAATAGCAATCGGCAGAAGCGGAGCCGTATCGCCGGTATCCGGTGATGGATTTGTCGCAAGTGTTCCAATCACACTTGTATTCTTCGTGGAATTTGTCTGTCTCGTTGTAAGTGCTGCCGCCGTACGGTAGGCAAGCGCATACGTAGAGAAACGATCTGTCTTAAACGTAACCGTATTTGTTGCTGAATCCAAATCTTCCAATACGGATACTTTTCCTTTATGGACACGAAGCACAACAAATTCACGCGACGCATTCCGCAAATCCGAAGGAACCGTTACCGTTACAGAAATCGGTTTTGCCAAATTTGTTACCTTTTTCTCTGAACTGCTTCCTACTTTCTTCCACAGTGTAATATCCAAATATTCACCGACTGAATAACCCGACAGATTTGCAATCACAAGTTCCTTATCGTTTTGAGGAACACTGCCGTCAATATTCTTGATTCGCAACTCAATGTTTGCATTACTGCCATCTTCTACCGCCTGCTGTTCTCCATTTGACAGTACAGATGTTTTCAAATCCTGTGTACCTGTTACAAGTGCTGTATTCGGTGCTCCGTCAACCACCTTGACATGCTTTTTCACAATACCGGCAATTGCCTGGGACGGTGAAGCGGTCGGTGTAACTGCATTTCCATCCGTATTATTATCACCTGAATTGCCTGCATTATCCGCATCGGTGTCATCTGATGCCGGGAGCGATGCCGGCTGATTTAATACCACTGTGCAATCTGACATATTACCGGCACAATCGGTTGCAGTAATTACATATACCATCGTTTCCTGTTCTGCTGTCAAAGTAAATGTAACCGTATTATTTTCCACACTCTGCGGTTTACCGTTCACGGTAACATTCGACAGATTCTCATCCGATACCGTTACCTCACGACTGTTTGCCTCATATGTGGCATCTTTTTCAACACCTTTAATTTCCGGCATTTTCGTATCTTTCTTATAATTGAATACACTCGGATAATAAATTTCACCCGTAGTCTCATTCATGATATAGAATTTTTCTTCACCGCAGTCTGTATCTTTTGTAAGAGCAATCTCATCCAGTGTTTTTCCTTCTTCTTCTCTCAAAAGTTCGTAACCATCTTTTGGTACAATCCTTAAATCCGAAGTATACCAGCCGGTATCCGAAACACTGCCTTCAATTCGGTACTGACCGTCTTTTCCGGCACTCGCATAGCGGCGGTCAACCAAAAGCAGACCGGACACATACTCAAAGGTATAATTATCTGCCTTGCCGCCTTTTGGTGTAAGCTCTTTTGTCTCTTTCGCTGTCTGTGTAAAATCAACCGTTGGAGCCACATAGCCGGCTGCCGTCTCCGGTGTTTCCACAACACCGTTCTGCGTTACAAATCCGGTTACTTTTACAGAACCCTTAGCTAACGTTTCGTGATAATACAAATCATCGCCCGAATATGTCGCCTTCAAAACCGCTTTGTCAACAGAAAAACCACATGTCGTCTTTGCTTCTTTGCCACCGTTATAAACCAATGTCACATCCGTTGCATATTTACCATGTGAAAGTCCTTCTTTGGCAGCAATCCAGAATTCATTTCCTGTGTTTTTCACTTCAAAATGTTTGTCATCGCCAAGAATGACTTTCTGTATCGTAGCGTCTGCATTTGCCTTATCCGTATTTTTAAAGGTTATTTTGGTCTGTGGCGTTGATGTGTAACCATAAACCGCATCCGCAATTTTAAGCGTATCTGCCGTAATATCATAAATCGGTTTCGTAATCGTAAACTCACGCTCCGCATTATTACCGGCTGAATCTCTCGCTACCACGGTATAAGTCTTAGAGCCTTTCTGTGGGCAGGCAATCTTCTTCTCCGCCGTCTTTAACCCTTCCGACTCTTCAACAATCGAAAGGGCACTTCCGGATGCCGTAACATCGGTTCCCTCATAGAGTGTTGTCTCATTTAAATTACCGTCTGAAACTTTTAAGGACAAAACTTCCGTGATATATTCTTTTTCATCCACGATACCCTGTTCTTTTCCATTTTCAACCTTATTGATTTCCGGCTGCTTGTTATCAAACACCAAACCATTGGAAGATATATAAGTTGACAAACCGGCATGATTTGTTATTTTTGCATAAATAACCGCACTCTCATATTCCTCCGGTGAAATCGAAAATCCATCCTCATACGTTACCCAGTTTAATTTGGTATCTAAACTCTCTGCTGTTCCTTCCACGGCTTTTTCCGATATACAATACTGAATTGGTTCCAGTCCGCTCTCTTCATCCGTTGCACTGATGGATACCGCTTTGGTCTGATTAAAAAACAGTCCAAAACTTACGGAATTACAAAACTCAGCCCACAGATTGGAGGATACGGTAATACCTTCTCCATTTCTAAAATACGGAGCCGTATTATCTATTTTTATCGTCTCTTTCATCTGCGCAGAAATTTCACCCGTCTGTGTATTCATAACATAAAAACTTTTCTCTACACCGTTTGTCGGCCCAGCCACGGAAATCGACTGTGTCTGGGAAGCGAAAGAATCTGCTGCTTCCGAATCACTAATTTGATAATTCGCCGCCGGGCGGATGGCTACATAATCTGATACATACCAATCGTAGCCTTTTACCTTTTTACCCTCAATCACATAGCCGTCACGAAGTACATGATGTTTCACTTCCAGTTCACCGGCTGCATATGAAAATTCATAGTCGTGTGAAGAACCGCCATCCGGAATCAGCTGCATCGTTTCCATTGCACGTTTATCCGATGTAAATTCCTGACTATTCTGATTTTCATCCATATAATATAATTTCGGTGCCACAAAATCTGCATCTTTTACAAATACATCCTTTGTGTCTCCATTTTTAAAATCCGTCGCTGTGTACTCAATTGTTCCTTTCAAATCCGGCAGCGTATGATAACCGACATCTTTCTGACCGGTGTAACGCACTAACATGTTGGCTTTTTTAATCGTTACGCTGCATTTGCAGGTCACCTCGGATTCAGCATCTCCATTATAAGCAATCCGAACCGCTTCGGTATAAGTTCCTGCATGAAGTCCCTGTTTTGGACGTATTTTTGTACCCTCTGCAACTTCAAAATACTCTGCTTCTCCATTTGCACCTTCCAATGTAATGGAATCTGCTGCCACCGGCTGATTGTTTGCTTTATTTATCAAACTTACCGCCTGTGCTTCCACCTCTTCATAACCATAAGTCAGCGCCGAGTTGCCACTGCCAAAATCGAGGTTTTTCGCATCGACATCAAGTACCGGATTTTTCAGTGTCAATGTCGTAACTTTCTGATTACCGGACTTATCCTCTGCTGTAATCTCATAGACAATATCATCATTCGTTTCCGTGGTTCTCTCAATAACAAACGATACACTTCCCTTTGTGATATCATCTTCTGTTTTTGTGAGAACCGTATTGGAACCGTTTTTCACAGTAACCTTTGAAAGATAGTCATCTGTAACTGTAATTTTTTTGCGATCTGCAATATAACTTTTCGTATCACCTAATTTTTTACTTCCACACAAAATTTCCGGCAGGGTCTTATCCACAGTAATCTGATTGGATGCGGAATAAGTTGTATTTCCCGCCTTATCGATTACACGGGCATAGAAAATACGTTTTCCCTCCCGGCTGAACGTAACCGTGTCCCCTTCTGCAAGAGTAACCCAGGAAGCTGACTTTAACTGGCTTGCCGTCATCGCCTTTGTTGCCAGCACATAAGCACGGCTGTCCACTTTACTCGTCTCATCCTCTGCACTCAGAGAAAATACAACATCATGATTAAAGCAATCCACGCCAAGTTCATGATCGGCATCCGAATACTGTTTTCCTTCATAAGTTATCGTTGCTGTCGGTTTGGTCTTATCAATATTAATCTGTCCATCCCGCTTTTCTGCTACCGTTATTGCACCGGTGATTCCTTTATTATTTTTATTTTTTAAATAAACCTTAAGTGGTCCCTGATTCGTACCATCGGATGAACAAATGATGGAATCTTTAAAATCACTCTCATCCGTTGAAATCAAATAGCCGCTCATCGGTACAATCTTTACATCTGAAGTATACCACTGTTTTCCATCGACAAGTTTTCCTTTTGTACCACTGACTGTGTACGGTTTCGTTGGTGTCGGATAACGCTTAATGGTAATTGTTTTATTCAAATCAATGGTTTTTGCCTTATAGTTACTACCCTTGCTGACATGCAGATAAATCGCATAAGGATCATCACTGTCTGCTTTCGGACGGTTTTCTGTCGTGCCATCTTTCACAACAATGTAAGCACTTCCCATTCCCTCTTTCGAAGACACAATAGTTGGATTAATGATTTCTCCGGTATAATAGTATTCCTCTTTAATCGTACTGATATCAAAATCAGAAAGCTGCGGCTCACCCTTCTGAATTGTCACAACTACATCATCGCTGCGTACTTCTTCAGAATCTAAATCATACTGGTTATTGTCAACACTTTTCACCATACAGTAGAAATAATAATCACCGGCTCCGGTATCTTTCGGAATGGAATACGTTGTTGTCTTTGCTCCATTTCCAACCAGCGCCTCACCGGTACCGTTTGCCGTTTTGCTTACATACCACTGGCACTCATAACCGGCTCCTGCCGGCGGTGTTACTTCTACTTTTACTTTGATGGTTGAATCCATCGGATATGTATACGGCCCTACCGGCTGCTCTACCACCTGGCAGGTCGGTTTTTCTAACTGAACCGGTGCCGCTTCCCTCTTTTTCTTAATTGCCTTCTTTTCCTCTTTTGGCAGATTATCGGATTCATCCTGTTTGGCTGCTGACTGATATTGCGGTTCCTCAGTTGCCTGTGGCTCATCCGTCGCCTTTTCCTCGTCTTTTTTCTCTTCTTCCGGTTTTGTCGTTTCTTCTGCCGATTCTGTCTCCTCACTGTCCTGCTTTTCTTCCGGTTCTTCAGTCACAACCGGCTCCACCGTCACATCCGGTGTCATCGTCGGCTCAAGTTCCTCCTCTGACACAGTCTCGGTCTGGCTCTCACCCGTCATCTCATCCGCCAGTGATGGCAGGACAAGAACAGCTCCTACAACGGCAACCAGACAGATGGCACCGGTCACAAGAGATTTCCATTTATTCTCCTTTTTTATAAATAGATTTCTTATCGCATGATAAATTGTCAAAAAGGCAATGACTACAATCATTACCGGGTAGGTAAGTGGTTTACACTTCTTTCCAATCTTAATTAAAAACTCCAAAATCCTTTTCTTCATAAAAAATCCCTCCATGGGTATAATATCCGCACATTAATGCAGTATTATTATACACCTAATGGAGGGTGTTTTGCAAGATAGTAATTCGTTTAGTCCATGATATCGACGTCTTCACCTCGAAGAATTTTATTAATATTTCTTACGGCACACATTTTTCCGCACATCGTACATGTATCTTCTTTTTCCGGTTTGCTTTCTGCACGGTAACGGCGTGCTTTTTCCGGGTCAATGGCAAGTTCAAACTGCTTTTCCCAATCAAGATTGCGACGTGCTTCGCTCATTTCAAAATCCCAGTCTTTTGCACCCGGCAGTCCTTTTGCCACGTCCGCAGCATGGGCTGCAATGCGGGAAGCAATAATTCCTTCTTTAACATCTTCAAGTGTAGGGAGACGCAAGTGCTCTGCCGGTGTTACATAGCAAAGGAATGATGCACCATAAGTCGCAGCAATTGCTCCACCAATCGCACTGGTAATATGATCATAACCCGGTGCAACATCGGTCACCAAAGGTCCTAATACGTAAAATGGCGCTCCCTTACATACCGTCTGCTGAATTTCCATGTTTGCACGAATCTGATTCAGCGGCATATGACCCGGTCCCTCAACCATAACCTGTACATTGTGATTCCATGCACGCTGTGTCAGTTCACCAAGTGCAACCAATTCGGAAATCTGCGAAATGTCTCCGGCATCTTCAATACTTCCCGGACGGCAGGCATCTCCTAAACTGATTGTCACATCATACTCTTCGCAGATATCCAAAAGTTCATCATATCTCTCATAAAATGGATTTTCATTTCCGGTTAATTCCATCCATGCAAAAATAATGGAACCGCCGCGGGATACAATATTGGTGTGACGCAGATTCTGTTTAAAACGGTCTGCTGTGGCACGGTTAATTCCACAGTGAATGGTCATAAAATCAACACCGTCTTTGGCGTGCATTTTTACGACTTCCATCCACTCATCGGAAGTAATGTCTTTTAATGCTTTGTTATAGTAAACAACGGCATCATAAATCGGCACGGTACCAATAACAGCCGGACATTCACTTGTCAATTTACGGCGGAATTTCTGTGTATCACCAAATGAACTCAAGTCCATAATTGCCTCAGCACCCATATCGACAGCCGCCTGTACTTTCTTCATTTCCACATCCAAATCAAGACAATCCTTACTCGTTCCAAGATTAACATTGATTTTTGTTTTCAAACGGGAACCGATTCCATAAGCTTTTAAGCATTTGTGATTTTTATTGGCAGGAATCGCAACCTGTCCTTTTACAACTAACTCGCGGAGTTCTTCCACATCGAAATTTTCATAAGCGCTGACCCGCTCCATCTCCGGTGTGATAATTCCTTTTCTCGCTGCATCCATCTGTGTCGTATAATTACTCATTCTTATCCTCCATTCAAAAAAAGAAGACCACAAATGTGGTCCTCCATAGATTCTTCCTCCGTTGGCATTACCCACATCAGGTTTCGGGTCGAAGGTGTCACCTTCCTCTCAGCCTGTCTGCAAGCTCCCCGGATTTATTGACATACCGCTATTATAGCTCATGTTGCTCCTCTTGTAAACAAGATTCTTCCAAAAGATGAAAGAGAGCAATCTTATAAATCAAAACAATGCGGATGTCACGGTCACAGTACCGGTTTTTCACAAATTCACACGTCTTATACAAAAAAATAAGTCCGGCGGTCACTGCTGTTATGGCAAACACCACCGCAGGAAGCTGTAAAAAAACAAGCGTAAGCACCGTAACTGCAAAACCAGTCACAATATAGATAAAGTTGCGGCTGATTCCAATTGACTGCTGCACGGTGTCCAAAAGTCCTTTTAACGCCAAATCCAGTTCTTCTTCCGACGAATGACTCAATTTCTCATAAATATCGCAAAACACGTCCATACTTTGTTTTCTCTTTAATTTATCGGCATAGCACGCATACCGTTCTTTTCCAAATTCTCTTTGAATCAATTTTCCCAATACACTTTTCACCATTCACTCTCCTTTAGTAAAATCAAAGCTGCCTTTTTATCCTATAGTATTCAACCATATCTTGTTTCGTTATTCCCACAAAAAAGAATTACCGTAAATTTCCCATGTTAACAAAACGTTTACATTTTCGCAAAACTATCCTAACATCTAACCCCTATACTAACGATTGTAACATGAATTTGCTTACAAGATTCTTTTTTTCATAAATTGTTTTGGTGTTTTTAAACCAAACTTTCTCCTCATTTTAATGCAGAAAGGAAGATGGTTCCCCGCCATCTTCCTTTTTGTTATGCAAAACCGACAAACACCATCACTTATCAGATTAGAAAGCTTAGCATTTGTCGGTCGTAAGTATTTCCTAACTAAAAGATAAATTTATACATTGTTTCGGATTCAAAGGTTTCGCCTGCCTTAATCACGCATGGCGTAAAGGACTTAACATTGATGGAGTTCGGGAAAAACTGCGTTTCAAAGCAGATACCGGTTCTCTTTGTATAAGTTTGTCCATCTTTTCCTTTCTCATTCTCAATAAAGTTTCCGGAATAAAGCTGCATGCCCGGAAGGTCTGTATACACTTCCATTGTTCTGCCACTTTCCTTTTCTGTCACTTCTGCTACTTTTGCAAAAGTTCCTTCCGGCTTATCCAAAACATAGTTGTGGTCATAACCACCTGCCAAAACAATCGGTGGATAATCGGAATCAATATCGTCACCTACACATCTTGGCTTTCTGAAATCCATTGGTGTGTCGGTCACATCTACAATTGTTCCGTCCGGAATCAAATCGTCACTTGTCGACGTAAAGCCGTTTGCTTTTATCGTCACAATGTGGTCCGTAATTTGTCCGCCCTTGTGTCCTTTTAAGTTAAAGTAACTATGATTTGTCAAATTGCAAAGTGTGTTTTTGTCTGATTTTGTCACATAATGCAATTTTAATTCATTGTCATCTGTCAACGTATAGGTCAGACTCACATCAAGATTTCCCGGATATCCCTGCTCTCCATCCGGACTTACACGGGTAAATGTGACACTGTTGTCACCAACTGCTGCCTGGTACATAACCTGATGATAGCCCGGTGTGCCGCCATGCAGATTATTCTTTCCATCATTTTTCTCAAGCTCATACGTTACACCGTCTAACTCAAATTTGGCATCGCCGATGCGGTTTCCATGACGTCCGATGAACGCGCCGAAAAAGCATCCATTCACTTCATAACCGGCAACGTTATCAAATCCAAGAACAATATCTTCCACATTGCCGTTTTTATCCGGTACCATCAAAGACACTAAGTTTGCACCATAATCAATGACGCTTACCGATACGTTATTCTTGTTTGTGATGGTGTAAAGAGTTACCTCTTCTCCATTCTTTGTTGTTCCAAAACTTTTTTGTGCTACACTCATTCTGCCTGTTCCTCCTTTTCTTCAACCATAATACCTAATTCATCTAACTGCTTTGCATCCACCGGACTTGGTGCATTTGTCATCAGACAAGAAGCATCTTTTACCTTCGGGAATGCAATTACTTCACGAATACTGTCTTCTTTTGCCATCAGCATAACCAGACGATCCAGACCATAGGCCAGTCCTGCATGAGGTGGAACGCCGTATTTGAAGGCATCTAACAAAAATCCGAACTGCTCATACGCATCTTCTTTGGAGAAGTTTAATGCTTCAAACATCTTCTCCTGAATATCGTTCTGGTGGATTCGGATGGAACCTCCACCGATTTCCGTACCATTTAATACAATGTCATAAGCCTGTGCACGAACACGTCCCGGATCACTTTCCAGATATGGAATATCCTCTTCCATCGGCATTGTAAACGGATGATGCATTGCCTGGAAACGGCCCAGTTCCTCATTGAACTCAAGAAGCGGAAACTCCGTTACCCAGAGGAACTTAAATTCATTTTTGTCAAGCAAATCCATCTGTTTCGCAAGCTCCAGACGAAGGTTTCCAAGCACATCCCAGACAACTTTATTTTTATCCGCTGCAAACAACAGCAAATCGCCCGGCTCACCAGCCATTGCTTCTACTAAGTTTTTCAATTCCTCTTCTGTCATAAATTTTGCAAAAGAAGATTTATAGCTGCCATCCTCATTGATACACAGATAAGCAAGTCCTTTGGCACCAAAATCTTTTGCAAAGTCAACTAATTTATCAATCTTCTTACGTGGCATAGCGCCCTGTCCCTTCGCATTAATACCACGCACGGAACCGCCATTTTCAATGGCACCGGTAAATACGCCAAAACCACAATTTTTAACAACTTCTGTCACATCATTAAGCTCCATGCCAAAGCGGGTATCCGGCTTATCCGACCCAAAACGGTCCATTGCTTCCTGCCAGGTCATACGTGGAATTGGGAGTGGAACATCCACATCAATCAAAGCAAACATTTTCTGCAGTAATCTCTCATTGACATCCAGAACATCGTCCACATCAACAAAAGATAATTCCATATCAATCTGTGTGAACTCCGGCTGTCTGTCTGCACGCAAATCCTCATCGCGGAAACATTTTGCAATCTGGAAATAACGGTCATAACCGGAACACATAAGGAGCTGTTTTAACACCTGCGGACTCTGTGGCAGCGCATAAAAACTGCCCGGATGCACACGGCTTGGCACAAGATAATCACGTGCTCCCTCCGGTGTACTCTTAATCAAAATTGGTGTTTCAATCTCCAAAAATCCTTCATCTGCCAAAAACTGGCGTGCAACCATAGCGACTTTACTGCGCAAAATTAGATTGCGCTGCAAATCCGGGCGACGCAAATCAAGATAACGATATTTCAAACGAAGTTCGTCTTTTGTTTTTGAATTTTCCTCAATTGGGAATGGTGGTGTTTCCGATTCCGAAAGAATCCGGATATCGGTGGCAACCACTTCAATCTCACCGGTTTTCAAATTCTCGTTGATCGCACCGGAACGCTTTGTAACAGTTCCTGTAACAGCCACAACAAACTCACTTCTTAATTTTGCTGCTTTTTCAAACCCTTCTTTTCCAACATTGCTTTCTTCGAAAATAAGCTGGATAATACCGGAACGGTCTCTTAAATCCACAAAGACAATTCCGCCTTTGTTACGACTTTTCTGAACCCATCCCATCACGGTAACGGTTTGAGAAATATTTTCTGTTGTTAATTCCGCGCATCGGCATGTGCGCTTTAATCCTGTCATTGACTCTGCCATAATAACCTCCATAGATAACCCGATTGTATCGGTTTGTTTTGCTAATTAATCTGCGTAAATCATTTCAATCTCTTCATAGCCATCTGCCATGAGCTGTTCCTTCTGGAATTTTTTGTTCTTTTTCATAATATTAATAGCAACAATAATTCCTTTTTCTCTTTCGGCTTTTGCCTTTTCGATTACTTCTGCGATCACATCCGCAGATGCTTTTTTATCAATCAAATAGGCTTTTTTCTGAGCTGCCGACGGCACTTTGTAATCACGCTCTAAAAGCAGCATAACAATACGCTCAAATCCAATGGAAAATCCACATGCACATGTGTTATTTCCGGTGAACTTTCCAATCATTTCATCGTAACGTCCGCCGCCACCGACAGAACCGCCAAACTCATCCATCGCAATTTCAAAAATTGGTCCGGTATAATAACTCATACCACGGACAAGTGTCGGGTCAAAAACAATTTTAAAATTTGCTGTTTTAACTTTTTCTACTGTAGAAATAATAGTCTCCAAATCTTCGGCAGATCCCTCTTCCAAAAACTCGCCAAGCGTATCTTTCATATAGCGTACGCCCTCAATATCACTTGTTACTGTCTCAAATAAAGTCTTACATTTTTCTACGGATTCACCGGCATAACCGGCCTCTAAAAGTTCTGCCACAACGCCGTCCATACCAATCTTGTCCATCTTATCAAGAATGATAAACACCTCGTCGTATTCTTCTTCCGGGAATCCGCAGAAAGCAGCCATTCCTTTTAAGATTTTACGATTGTTAATGCGGATGGTAAAGTTTTCAAAATCCAGTTTACCAAGCAGCGTCGTCGTTGCGAGAATCAATTCAATTTCCGCTAAATTTGACGGCTCGCCCAAAATATCAATATCACACTGCATAAACTGGCGGTAACGTCCACGCTGCGGTCTGTCAGCACGCCATACATTTCCCATCTGAAGTGCCTTAAACGGAACCGGCAGTTCATTTGCATTATTCGCATAATATCTAGATAACGGCACTGTAAGGTCATAGCGCAGACCACCATCAACCAAATCGCTTTCGGTTTCTGCCGTCTCCAAATTCAGTTTCTGACCACGTTTCAAAATTTTGAAAATGAGTTTTTCATTTTCACCGCCCTGTTTATTATTCAAATTTTCAATATGTTCCACACAAGGGGTCTCAATCGACTGGAACCCAAAAGTACGATATGTCTCTTTAATCTGTCCGATTACATAATCTCGAATCTCCATCTCTCTTGGCAGAATGTCTTTCATTCCGGTTGTTGGTTTTTTCTTTAATGCCATAATTTCTTTTTCCTTTCTATCATCTCATCAATGCGGAGAATATAATCATCCACACTTTTTACGTTTTCAATGCGCTCCATACGGTTTTCTTCATGAATGACATACTTTGTGGAGCCGCCGCTGCCAAGTGCCGCAATCGTTTCCCATTCTTCCATGATTAACGTATTATATAAACACTCCTTACCTGGTTTTGCATAGGCAACATTTTCCTGATTTGTATTTCTTGTGGTACCTGCCTTATTTTTCTGGCGGTACATATAATACGGCAGATATCCGTAATCTCTTAAGATATCCTCGCTTGCCTTCTGAATAATCGGAATCAGTGTATCTTCCGGGTGGATTTCTCCACCTCTCTCCATCTGTTCACGTCTCATTCTGGACGCCCTCTTAATCACAAGCGTATGCACGGTGACACTATCCGGGTCAAGTTCATGGATTTTATACATCGTATTGCAAAAATCTACTTCATCTTCTTCCGGCAGCCCGACAATCACATCCATATTAATGTTATCAAAACCAGCCTTACGTGCCTTCCAAAATGTTTCATTCACACGTTCTACTGTGTGATTTCTACCGAGCAATTCTAATGTATGCTGCTTCATTGTCTGTGGATTAATGGAAATACGCGTCACACCGGCACGTTTTAAAATTTCAAGTTTTTCCATTGTAATACTGTCCGGTCTCCCGGCTTCCACCGTAAACTCAAGTGCCTTTTTTACATCCAGATGCTTTTGTATCATATCCATCAGTTTCTGTAACTGCTGTTCATTCAGAGATGTCGGCGTTCCGCCCCCCACATAAATGGTATGCAGCGGTCTCTCTCCGGCCTGCAGACTAAAAGCAGCCATCTCTTTTTCCAGTGCCTCTAAATAGGCATCCACCTTTGTGGCATAACTCTTGTAATCATAAGAAGAAAAGGAACAGTACTGGCAGATGGAAGGGCAGAACGGAATTCCAATGTAGACACTGTATCCGTTTTTTTCATCCAAATCTTTTACCATCTCATATTCTTTCTCTGCAACATCCATCACAAGAGAAATCTTTGCTTTGCTCACCAGATATTCTTCTTTTAAGCACTCACGGACTTCTTCTTTGGTTTTCCCTTCAAAAAGCATGCGAAGTGGAATTTTCGCAGGACGAATCCCGGTAAGAATTCCCCATGGCAGTGTCTTATTTGCTTTCTCTGAAAACTGTCTGTACACCGCAGCTTTTACACTGTTTTTATCATAGCCTATCGGTAAATCCAAATGAAAGAAAAGCTCATCTCCAAAATAACATGACAAGGGATATCCCTCTTGCTCTTTCCAGTCTTCCCTCTCTTTAATTTCACAAGGGTGTTCCGGAAAAAAACTTTGGGAAAGTGCTCTCATATCATAAGCAAATTCCAATGGCTTTTCGTCATTTTTCTTCATTTCAAAAGTAATCATACATAAATCCCCTATGCATATGGATTGTTTGCCGCCTCATAGGCAACCGTTGTTTCCGGCCCATGTCCCGGATAAATTTTAACATCATCCGGCAGCACAAGCACTTTATTCCGCACGGAATCTAACAACTGTGCCGTATTTCCGGTCGGCAAATCCGTTCTGCCAATCGATTCCATAAAAATGGTATCTCCACTAAATAAAGCCTTCTCCTTTTCTTCATAATAACAGCATCCGCCTTTCGTATGCCCCGGCGTATAAATGACACGGAATACAAATCCGGCAATTTCAAGTTTCTCACCGTCACGCAGTAACATCTCAGGCTCAATTGCCACCTCATAGCCTGCCATCGCACTGGCATTCAGATGCGGGTCTTTCAAAACATCAAGTTCTTCCCTGTAAGCATACACTTTTCCACCAACATAAGAGACAAGGTCACTCACGCCGGTAATGTGGTCAAAGTGTCCGTGTGTTAATAAAATCCCCTCACAGTTCCAGCCGTTTTTGCGAATCTGGTCTGCTATTTTTTTTGCTTCGTCACCAGGGTCAATCACAACACAAGAATTGGTACCTTCCTGATGAATGATATAACAATTAGTACATACCTGACCTACTGTCAGCATAATGATTTCCATAATATTTCTCCCTTTTTAACCGTTCGTGCTTCGCTCAATGTCGTTTACACTTTCTACGGATTTTAATTTACTGATTAACCGGTCTAACTGTTCCACACCATGTGTTTCAAATCCAACGGTAATCGTTGCGCGCTCCTGCTTGGTTGTGCGGACATTCATGGATTTCACATCAATGTTATTTTCCGTAAAAATACGGGAAATGTCAAACAATACACCACTTCTGTTATAACAGTAAATGACGATTTCAACCGGATAAACTTCACCGCTGTCTTTTGCCTCCGGACTCCATTCAGCTTCAATCAGGCGGTTTTTCTCCGATACCGGCAGATGAATCATATTCACACAATCGGTACGGTGAATTGACACACCGCGGCCTCTTGTAACAAATCCAACAATTTCATCTCCCGGAACCGGGCTGCAGCATTTCGAAAAACGAACTGCCAAATCATCCAAACCTTCCACAATAATGCCGCTTTTGCTCTTTAAGTGTTCTTTGGATGTGTGTTCTGCCACCTGCTTTGCCTCTTTTGCATTCTCAATTACTTCATGCACCTGAGCATCCGAAACAATGCGTTTGTTTTTCTTGTTATACTCATCTTGTAACTTATTAACAACCTGTCCTTCTTTTAATCCACCATGCCCAATTGCGGCACACACAGACTCCCAGTCACGAAATCCATATTTGCGGATGCAGGCTGCTGTATATTCATTTCGCAAAAGAACCGAAAGGTCAATGCCTTTGTTTTTGCAGTAAGTATGCAAAAGTTCTTTTCCTTTAATAATATTATCTTCCTTAAATTCATTACGGAACCACTGGTTAATTTTATTCTTTGCCTGACTGCTCTTGACAAGATTTAGCCAGTCACGGCTTGGACCACGGCTGTTTTGACTGGTAATAATGTCAATGCGGTCACCATTTTGAATCTCATAATCCAGTTTCACGATACTGCCATTTACTCTGGCACCCACCATTTTATTTCCCACTGCTGTGTGGACAGCATAGGCAAAATCAATCGGTGTGGAGCCGGCAGGAAGATTTTTTACGTCTCCATTTGGTGTAAAGCAGTAAATTCGGTCGGAATACAAATCCAAATCACTTTTAATGGAACTCAAAAATTCCTTATTATCATCCATGTCATGCTGCCATTCCAAAATTCTACGCAGCCATGCCATCTTCTCTTCTTCTCTCTGATTTTTGGAGCTGTTGCTTCCACCGCTCTCTTTGTAACGCCAGTGAGCCGCAATACCATATTCTGCCGTTCGATGCATTTCATACGTACGAATCTGAATTTCAAACGGCTGACCGGTCGGACCAATCAGTGTCGTATGCAGAGACTGGTAATGATTCGGTTTCGGCATCGCAATGTAGTCTTTAAAACGTCCCGGAATCGGTTTATACATCTCATGAATAATACCAAGTGCCGTGTAGCACTCCTGATCATTGTCCACAATAATACGAATCGCAAATAAATCATAAATCTGGTCTAATGTCTTATGCTGTTTTGCCATCTTGCGGTAAATACTAAATAAATGTTTCACACGTCCGTCAATGGTCGCCTTGATATTGTTTTCAATCAGCCTTTTATCCACTTCTTCCATAATTTCTTTTACGAAATTTTCCTTATATTCCTTGATGGCATTAAACTGTTCGCTCAAATCCCGATAAGCTTCCGGCTCTAAATACTGTAAAGACAAATCATCTAATTCAACCTTTACTTTGGATATACCAAGCCGATCCGCAATCGGCGCATAAATCTCCATCGTTTCTTTTGATTTTTCTTTCTGTTTCTCCGGCTTCATAAACTGCATTGTCCGCATATTGTGAAGGCGGTCAGCCAGTTTAATAATAATTACGCGGATATCTTTCGCCATCGCAAGAAACATCTTACGCAGATTTTCCGCCTGTAACTCTAATTTATCAGAAGAATAATTCAACTGTGTCAATTTCGTAACACCATCCACCAATGCCGCAATTTCTGCGCTGAACATCTCTGTCAAATCTTCTGTCGTATATTTTGTATCTTCAACAACATCGTGAAGCAGCCCCCCCACGATGGTCTCCTTATCCATCTCAAGCTGTGCAAGAATTATCGCCACACATACCGGGTGAATCAAGTATGGTTCGCCGGATTTTCTCTTCTGGTCTTTATGGGCATCCTTCGCCAGTTCATAAGCTTTGTTAATCATCTCCAAATCATTGGAAGGATGGTAACTGCTGACCGTTTTTTTCAAGATTTCAAACAAATCATCCGGATCTGTAAAATTCGGCGGAATCAATTCCGTTGACAATTCACCGGTATCAAACGTTTCAACCAATCCGACTGTCTTTTCTTCCTCCATATGGCTCCTCCTTCTTATGTGGTATCTTACTTATTATAATAGGATTCCCTTGAAAATGCAACTATCAACTATTCGTTTGTTTTCCCCTTCTCCGTTTCCATATGAATCTGATTCCCGTCTGAAACTGCCTCAATCGTTCCCATCGTATCCGTGCGGTATATCTGCACATCATCATCCTCAAGTTTAGCAAGAGTAGCTGCATGAGGATGTCCATAAGAATTGTCTTTTCCCGCGCTGATAACAGCATACGCCGGATCCGCTTTTGTAAGAAAATTATCCCCCGTTGCCGTATAACTTCCATGATGCCCAACTTTTAGCACATCACATTCGAGATCGTAATTCTCTTTTATCATATCCTCTTCTGCTTTTTCTTCCGCATCGCCCATAAACAAAAAGCGGTTTTTCCCATAGGCAAGCTGCACCACCAAAGAATTATTATTTGCTTCCTTATAATTTTTGAGCGGTCCCAAAAAACGGATTACCACATTTTTTTCAAACCGATATTCCTTTCCGATTTCCGGCATCTGTGCCGTCTTATTCACACTCTTCAAGGCACTTTCCACATCCCGGTACGTTTTCGTCTGTTTTTTTGCCTCAGGCAGATACACCGTGTCTACCTGAACATTGTTAATGACATCATCAAGACCTCCGACATGGTCACTGTCCGGATGAGTTCCCACTAATATATTTAACTTTTTAATACCTTTTTTCTTCAGATAAGAAACAACCATCTGCCCTTTTTCATTTTTCCCGGCATCAATTAACATACTAAAGTTTCCTTTTTGAATAAGCGTAGCATCCCCCTGTCCCACATCGATATAAGAAACCGTAAGGCTGCCACCATCCGCTTTTGTCTCAACAGGCTTTTCCTTTGAGACAAAAAGCCCTTTTACCGGCTGGTACAAAAGTGCCGCAATAATCAAAAATATTGGAATTAAAAGCTGTCGGATTACAGCCTGTTTTTGCTTTTTCGTTGGCATAATATCTCCCTTTCTTAACCAGCTGCACACCCGGCAGCTTTTTTCTGCATGATAAAATGTACCATATTCCTCCGCTACTGTAAAGAAATCCTTGCAATTTAGCAAATTTCTAGTAAAATAGAATAGATATGTTATGCCTTATGGCAAAAACTTTAGTATGAAACAAACATGGAGGAAATTATGATTCAAGCAAGTAACATCTCATTACGTTTCGGAAAAAAAGCGCTTTTCGAGGAAGTGAATATTAAATTCACCGAAGGAAACTGCTACGGTATCATCGGTGCCAACGGTGCAGGAAAGTCTACTTTTTTGAAAATTCTTTCCGGCGAATTAGAGCCGACAACTGGTGAAATCAGTTTAGGCCCCGGCGAGCGTCTTTCTGTATTGGAGCAGGACCATTTTAAATATGACGACCAAATTGTTTTGGACACCGTAATTGCAGGAAATCAAAAACTATATGACATCATGAAGGAAAAAGATGCCATCTATGCCAAAGAAGACTTCTCCGAAGAAGATGGTATGCGTGCAAGTGAACTCGAGGCCGAGTTTGCCACCATGAATGGATGGGAAGCAGAAGCTGACGCTGCCACCTTGTTAAACGGACTTGGTATTGCCACGGAAGTTCACTACAAACAGATGAGCGAACTGCCGGACACCGACAAGGTTAAAGTCTTGTTAGCACGTGCCTTATTTGGCAACCCGGATATTCTTCTGCTCGACGAGCCGACAAACCATTTGGATTTGGACTCCATCCGCTGGTTAGAAGAATTTCTCATTGATTTTGAGAATACAATTATTGTAGTATCCCATGACCGTTATTTCCTCAACAAAGTATGTACTCATACCGTTGACTTAGATTACGGCAAAATGCAGATTTATGCAGGTAACTACGATTTCTGGTATGAATCCAGCCAGTTAATGATTAAACAGATGAAAGAAGCCAATAAGAAAAAGGAAGAAAAAATCAAAGAATTGCAGGAATTTATCCAGCGATTCAGTGCAAATGCTTCCAAATCAAAACAGGCTACTTCCAGAAAACGCGCGCTGGAAAAAATCGAGTTGGACACTCTGCGCCCATCCAGCCGTAAATATCCTTATGTTGACTTTAAACCGGACCGCGAAATCGGAAATGAAGTCCTTACCGTTACCAATCTTTCAAAGACGATTGATGGCGAAAAAGTGCTTGACAATGTTTCCTTTACCGTTGGCCACGATGATAAAATTGCTTTTGTTGGTTCTTACGGTATTGCGGCAACAACCTTATTCCAGATTCTTGCCGGTGAAATGGAACCGGACGAAGGCGATTATAAATGGGGAATTACAACTTCCAACTCATATTTCCCGAAAGATAACACAGCATACTTTGACAGTAACGATACCATCGTAGACTGGCTAATGCCCTTTTCTCCGGAAAAAGATGCTACTTATGTCCGTGGCTTTTTAGGACGTATGCTCTTTAAGGGCGACGATGGATTAAAGAAAGTCAATGTACTTTCCGGTGGTGAGAAAGTTCGTGTTATGCTTTCCAAAATGATGATGCTTGGTTCTAACGTCCTTTTAATGGATGAGCCAACAAACCACTTAGATATGGAATCCATCACTTCCGTAAACAATGGTCTGATTAAATTCCCCGGTGTTGTTTTATTCACTTCCCAGGATCATCAGTTTATCCAGACCATCGCCAACCGTATCATTGAATTTACGCCAAATGGTATGATTGACAAGGTAACCACATATGACGAATATCTCGACAGTGATGAAATGGCCAGAAAACGTCAGGCTTTAAGCTGATTTGACGCTGACTTGAAAAAGACAAAACTTGACAATATTCATCCAATCAGATACAATGGTTGGAAAATAATCCATAACGACCCTGGATACAAAAGGAGATGAGGACTTGGGGCCCAGTGACGCGGTAAATATACTTATAATTATAATTTTACTCATATTATCCGCATATTTCTCTTCTGCAGAGACGGCATTAACAACGGTAAATAAAATCCGCATGCGCTCTTTGGCAGAGGAAAATAACAAAGCAGCAAAACGCGTTTTGAAATTAATCGAAGAACCTTCCAAAATGCTGAGTGCTGTACTGATTTGTAACAACATTGTAAATCTTTCTGCTTCTTCGATATCAACATCCTATGCATTTTCAATATGCAAACGGATTGGTATGGAAAACAGCACTAGCCTTTTTGCCGGTATCGCAACCGGTATTCTGACTGTATTGATTTTGATTTTTGGTGAAATCACACCAAAAAATCTTGCGACAAAAAATGCAGAGAAATTAGCACTCTTCTATTCGAGTTCAATTTCCGCTATCACTCACATATTGACGCCTGTCATTTTTATCGTCAACCAATTTGCAAGATTTTTAATGTTTTTACTGCGTGTGGACACTTCAAAAAAATCAAGCAGTATTACAGAAGATGAGCTGCGTACCTTTGTTGATGTCAGTCACGAAGAAGGTGTCATCGAAAGCGAGGAGCGTAAGATGATTACCAATATCGTAGACTTTGGTGATACACTTGCCAAAGATGTTATGATTCCACGTATGGATATTGCCATGGTGGAGGCAAACATTTCCTATGACGAACTGCTGACGGAATTTACGGAAAACAAATACGCAAGACTTCCGGTATACGAAGAAACCATTGATCACATCATTGGTATTATCAACTTGAAAGATTTCGTTTTTTATCAAGGCGACAAAGAAAACCTGAACATCAAATCTTTGATGCGGGAAGCTCATGTCACTTATGAATACAAAAATGTCTCCGAACTTTTCATGGAAATGCGGAAGGACTCCATTCCGATGACCATTGTTCTGGACGAATATGGTGCTCTCGCCGGTCTGATTACCATGGAAGACCTCATTGAGGAAATCGTTGGCGAACTACGTGATGAGTACGACACAGACGAAGAAGATGACATTCAGGTACTTTCTGATTCCGCCTACAAAGTGCTTGGTTCTACACCATTAGATGACATTGCCGAGGCACTCGGCGTACCGCTTAAATCCGATGATTATGACTCGATTGCGGGGCATGTCATTAACCTGTTGGAGCATTTTCCAACTGAAGGAGAAACAGCCGAAGATGAATTTGCCAGGTACACAGTACTTAAAGTCGACGGAAATCGAATTGATACAGTAAAACTTGAACTCAAACCAAAAATAACAGAGGAGCCGGAAGAAGCCGAATAGTTTCTTTCGGCTTCTTGCCATTTAATCTTTTTCAAAAACAATTTTTCTTCTCACACTCACCGTCTCTTCTTTTCCCTCATCCATATTCATTCTGCCGCAGACCTCCACATCCATCTGTCTTTTATCATAATCCATTTTATGAACCAGAACCGTCAAATCAATTTCATGGTTCCATTTTGCAATCAGGGACTGTAAAAGGGCTGCTAACATCTCATTACGATTTTCAATTCCATAATGGTTTTCCTCCATCACCTCAGACATTGTCTGCTCCATAGCAGATGATAAAGAAGTTTCCGCTCTTTCATATGACCACATTCGTTTTGACGCCGTATGTTGAATCATAACAATAAATAAAATTGAACCAATTCCAATCATCGATATCACAATTGTCTTCACACAAATCACCTCCTATCCTGCATATTCATACCCATCAATCACATATTTTTTTCGTAATCCAAAAGGAAAAACGACATCATACTGCAGAATAACACGAACATACCCTGTCGTTTTACTCTTTATCTGTACCTGATAGCCTCTGTTTTTTGCCTCCTTATAACATTGTTTTTTTGCTTCTTCCGAATAATCACTTTTCTGCAATTGATATACAGCCTCCCGGTAATATGTTCTGGCACTTCCATATCTCACATTTTGAGAGAGATAGAACACCAAAAGAAAAGAAAGCGCTGTGAACAATAACATAAGTATAAATTCATCCACTAATCGGCTCATCTCACCCTCCATTCCAAATCGTCATCTGCTGAACAAGAAGAGAAAATACTAAAACACTGTCCCACATGATTTTTACACCGGCAATAAAAAGTGGAATCCGACGAAATGCACGCAGACGCAACGCATGTTTTTTACTGCTACTCTCCTCTTTCTCATCGTACTTACTATACAACTGTTCCATAAGGAAAAATATCTCCTGCTTTGCCTGCTCACAGCCATCGACATTTGCCCTTCCCAATACTCTCATTGCGATGCGAAACTCCATGTCATCAAATTCCTCACAAAAAGAATCATATGGTTTATAAGAGGCCGGATCCTGCCGAATATTTTCCAATAAAGTTTCCAACTCTTCACGAAACCAGCCATCCATTCCCTCAATTGACAGCAAAATCATTTGATAAACACCTTTTGTCTGCAAAGAACAGGTAGCTGTCATAATCCAGTAAGAAGCCATCTGTCTCATCTCCTGCGCTAAGACGGTACTGTCCTTTTTCCTCTTTTTCTTCCAAAACCATAATAAAAAACAAGTAACAGTCAACAAAACCATACCACAAAAAACAGCAGTAGAACCAAGTATATTCGTTCCTTTTCCCGTCAACATAAGAGAGCAAAAATGCAGCATAAGAAAAGAAACCAAACAAAGGATAAATGCCAGTATCGCCGATAACAAATACTCTTTTTTTATCTTTTTCTCAGACTGCCTTCTTTGTTCTCTTCTCCTTTTCCACGCATCAAAATCACGTGTTATAAAATCAAGTGCTTCCCCTTCCATCGTTTCCATTCGCTCATACAAATGGAGGAAACAATAAATCACAGCAATCTCATGATAAAGAGATTCATCGCACACTTTCATGAAAGCCTCCAATCATTTCCGGGAACAATTTCCCCAATTTGAAATTTTCTCGACAAACTTTTGGGAAGACGGTAATTAACAACTTTTCCATCTTCCACGAGCATAATCATCCGGTTCGCAGTTTCTCCTCCCCTTACCGGTTCCCGTTCAAACACACCAATCTGGTCAATAAAGCGGTGCAAAAGTCCTGTCTCATCCCGTTTACTTTTCACTAAAATACCAATATCCAAGTAACGATACGTGTCATTTTCAATCCATCTGCTATCTTCTTTTTCCCCTGCCATAGCTAAGATTCTCTCCGGAATACTCCTTACATCCTCTGCAAGCATCGTAGTCATTCCACAAGCTCCGGTACGAATTGACTCTAAGAAACATTTCACCTCCTCGGACTTGATTTCGGACAAAATCAGCCAGTTTGGCAATTGTTTCATACATATTTGGATTGCCTGCGTATAAGAAAAGTTTTCCGCCACTCTCATCTCCACACAATCTTTATTAGGATTCATTTTCTGATAATGAATCTCTAACACATCCTCTATCGTAACGGTTCGCTCTGCAGCAGGAATATACTGCGTCAGATATTTCAATAATTCTGTTTTTCCGGAACCGGAACATCCGCATATTGCAATACTGCAATGCGCTGCCATACATTGAATCAGAAATTCAATCACTCTTGCATCACAGTAGCCATTTCCTGTCATATCCTCTTTTTTCAGCCGGCGCACGGCAGGTGTTTTTTTCAGTGAAATCGAAAGCCCGGAATACGCAACACTTGGATGCACCAGACAGACACGAAGTTCTTCCGTTTCCACTTCCATAACCGGATTATCCCTGTTAAATGCCTTATTTGATAAATTCGATAATAGCATGGAAAACCGATTTGCAAATGACTCAGATAAAACTTCCGGTGCCATATACCGCCCCTTTTCCAAGTCATCAATCCATAACTGTCTGCCATTCCAATGAATATCTGTGACCGTTTCTTCCATCACGTAAGGATATAAAACACCATAGTCCTGACGCTTCAGCAAATAATCTTTTTGAAATTCATTCATTTTTTACCACTCCTTTTTTCGCCTTTGCAAACTGTCTTAAAAAGCTATCATTTACCTCTCTGCTAAAGGGCTTTTCCTGACGGTGTATAAACTGTCGTGCCACTTTCAGTGCATCTACTGAAAAATGCCACTTTTCTTCAACAAAATCTGTATTATCCGGCTCGACATACAAAACCCGCCCATGTATTTCTTCTTTTTTATCCATAACCGGCATTATTGTTTTTTTATGCTCTGTCGAATCTGTCTTTTGTTGTTTTTCCTTTTTTATGGTATCTGTCTTTTCCGGCTTTGGTTTTGCCGTTTTAGCTGGCATAAGGTTATGTTTTTGTTGGTTTTCATTTGTGTTTTTTTGCTTCGACTTAGTTATCTCTGACTGATTTTGTTTTGGCTCCTTTTTCTTTGATTTCTTGTTTTCCCAGCCGGTAACCTTGCCATCAGCATAAATCTGCTCCTTCCTTTCATCCGGATTGTTTGTCAATGTGCCGTCCTGAACAAATAACGAACCGCCTTTTGCCACATAAACAGCTCCACCGACACCTCCGTAACAAATATCACCTTTTCGATAACCTTTGGCCGTATTTCCCGATATAACTCCACCTTTGAACCAGACACTGCCTTCCGAGTAAATCGCTCCACCTCTTCCATCAAACCCTTCCACAGCACCGATTCCTATTGTTTTGTTACCAGTAATTACACCTCCCTGTATCAGTAATCGGCCGCCCTTTTTTACATAAAAGGCCGCTCCACCGGAAACATTTCTGTTGTTACGCACGCTCCCTGCTTTCATAATGCAAACACCTCCGCTGCCAATCTCAACTGCTCCACCTCCGTTGACCGCAAGCGTTTCATTCACATTATCCTGCAGAAAGCATCCTTTCCCAATCACCAATGTTCCCTGTCTGACTTCGATTAACCTTCCAAATATCTTAGATTTTGTATTTTCCCCTGCACTGCCGGAAACCGTCACACGGCTCCATTCACATTTTTTTCCCTGCATCAAAAACAGACATCCACCATAAACTTTCCCATGCAAAGCACTCCGAACCAGATTATGTCCTCTGCCATGAATTATTTTCTCTCCTCGTATCACTACAGGTTCATCCGCGATTATATCCGAAGTCAGCTCGATGGTTTCCTTCGTATCCGATTCACACAACTGCTTAAACTCTGAAAAATCAGATACCATCCTTTTTGCTAAAACCGGCCGTACACTCACACAGAGCGAAAGAGCGAAAAAAAGTGCAATTCTTTTTCTCATTTTCTTCATGCTCCACCTCTCCTTTCACCCATGCTTCCGAATCTGTTCCTGCAGCAAAGACACTGTCTCTTTCACCGCCTGCATAAACATCTCATGGGAAAGAGAATTTTCTTGCATATAATTTTTCAGCAAAAAAGGAATCAGCTGTCCCCTTGACATTGCATCGGAAAAACCGGTATCATGCGGAATCGTGCCAATCTTTGCGCCGGGTATATGAAACTGTTTCATAATCGCCGACTTTGTAAGCTCCGACTTTCCATCATAATTTCCAATCAGATAAAATGCCTTTTCCTGTATGGATGAGTAATTTCGAAAAAAATGAGAAAGCAATGGAAGATTCTGATTCAAATTCACAACAACCAAATCTGCCTGTTGTAAAATTTTACGCGAGCTCGCTAACGGTGCGGCCGACGTATCGACCATAACCATATCGCTAAGCCGCTCTAAACATTCCATCGTTCGAACTGCTTCCCGTTCTAAATAATACTCCAGATAATCAGAACTCTTTACCGGTTCTGAAGGAAGATAAAAAAGACGTTTTCCCAAGTAATCCTTAGTCAAACCATATAAATTTTCTTCAGAAAGTTCTTCCCCTTTTTCCACTAATTGAAGAACCTTCTCCAGACCGCTTGCGGTCTGGTAATACATGGGCTCTCTTACACATCCGGCAGACTGCGGATGATAATAAGTGCTCCCCAGATTCACAATATTTTTGTGATTTTCAAAGACAATTGTCCGCTCATTCGGACAACTTAATGCTGATAATACGCTGATACAAGCCAAATTACTTGTAACACCGGAATGTCCTCTGACATTGCTCCAAAAAGCAATTTTCATTTTGGTACCTCCTTTTTGTTATTGGAGGTGGAGTGTTTCCTATCTTAGCACCTTATTTTCTCCTTGTAAATTATCAATTAGTACCAAAAAAGAAACTAAAAATTTGTTCAAATACACGTTTTTTCAGCGAAAAACGCCGGGAACACAAAAATCCCGGCGTCATACGACATGTTTTCTAATTATTTACTTTTAAACACCGTACTTCTCATAGTATGAGTCGATGGATGCCTTCATTTTGTCATCAATCACAATTTTTCCAAGGCATTCTTTATTATACAAACGCTCAACTACCTCTTCCATTGAAACGATAGCAGCCGTTTTGAATCCATATACTTCACGAATTTCATCCAGCGCACTCTTTTCTTTTGTTTTTCCCTGCTCCATACGATTTAGGGAAACCATAAGTCCAACAATCTCCACATCTCCCTGTGCCTGAATAATCGGGAAAGTTTCTTCGATGGATTTTCCAGAAGTCGTAACATCCTCAATAATTACCACACGCTCTTTATCCTTAATTTTGCTTCCAAGCAAAATTCCGGTATCACCATGATCCTTGATTTCTTTGCGATTTGAACAGTAACGGATTTCTTTGCCATACAATTCATAAAAAGCAATTGTGGTTGCTACGCTAAGCGGAATTCCTTTGTATGCAGGTCCGAATAAAACGTCAAAATTATCTCCATACTGGTCATGAATCGCTTTTGCATAATATTCGCCTAAACGTTTTAACTGGGAGCCGGTTACATAAGCACCTGCGTTCATGAAAAATGGTGATTTTCTTCCGCTTTTCAGCGTAAATTCACCAAATTTCAAAACATCGCTCTCTACCATAAACTCAATAAACTCTTCCTTATATCGTTCCATTTTCGTTCCTCCTAGTCGTTTAACAGTTTTTCAACGGATGCTAATTTGACACAAAGAACAAAGATTTTTGTTGCTTCTGCCATTTCTTCCGGTGTTGGGAAAGAAGGGGCGATTCGGATATTGGAATCTTCCGGGTCTTTTCCATACGGATAGGTAGCACCTGCTCCCGTAAGAACTACACCAAGCTGCTTACATTTATCAACAATCGCTTTTGCACAACCAGGCATTGCATTAAAGGAAATGAAATAACCACCACGCGGTTTCACCCAGGAACCAATTTCAAGCCCCTTGAGTTCTTCCTGTAAAATCTGCAAAACAGCCTCAAACTTCGGACGCAGAATTTCTGCATGCTTCTGCATATGATTTTTAAGACCGTCAATATCCTTAAAAAATCTTACATGACGAAGCTGGTTAATCTTATCATGTCCGATAATCTGCACAGTCATGTGCTGACGGATAAATTCCACATTGGCTAGTGATGTCGCAATTGCAGAAACACCGGAGCCAGGAAAACTTACCTTTGAAGTTGAACCAAACATGTAAACCATATCCGGATTTCCTGCTTTCTCACACTCCTCCAAAATGTTTGGAATTTTGTCATGAATTTCATCGTAAATGTGATGAATACAATACGCATTATCCCAGAAGATACGGAAATCTTCTGCTTTCGGATGAAGATTTGCAAAACGTTTTACTACCTCATCCGAGTATGTGATACCAGTCGGATTAGAGTACTTCGGCACACACCAGATACCTTTTACTGCCTCATCGTTATTCACATATTTTTCAACTAAATCCATATCCGGACCATTTTCATCCATCGGGATGTTAATCATCTCGATACCAAATAACTCCGTAATTTTGAAATGTCTGTCATATCCGGGAACCGGACACAAAAATTTAACTTTATCCAGTTTACACCACGGAGTTGAACCATTCACACCACGAATCATGGAACGGGCAACCGTATCATACATAATATTCAAGCTGGAATTTCCACATACAATTACATTGTCCTTTTTTACTTCCATCATATCAGCTAACAACTTTCGGCACTCTCCGATTCCATCCCAGTCACCATAGTTTCTGGTATCATTTCCTAATAAAGTTTTCATGTCGGATTTGCTGTTAATCACATCCAGCATCGGCATAGATAATGCAAGCTGAGAAGCTCCCGGCTTACCACGTGCCATATTTAAAGACAACCCTTTCGCCTCTTCTGTTTTAAACTCTTCTTCCAGACTAGCTTTCAATGACAGGAGTTCCTCCCTGCTCATCTGCATATACGATTTCATATTGACCTCCATTCTAAAGTGTAACAAAGTGTTTCGAAACACTTCCTTTTGTATCTAAACTTAATTTCTTACTATTTTACACATCCGATAATATCTCGGATACTCGAAAGTTTTTCCTTCTTTACATACTCCTCTAATCCATCAATAATCTGGGATGTTACATACGGATTAAAAAAGTTTGCCGTACCGACTGCCACCATGGTAGCACCTGCCATCAAAAATTCAAGAGCATCCTCGGTATTCTGTACACCACCCATTCCTAAGACTGGAATGGAAACAGCATTTGCCACCTGATATACCATCCGCACTGCAACCGGTTTCACGCATGGACCGGACATACCGCCGCTCTGATTGGCAAGAGCAAATGTTTTTCTTGCTACATCAATTTTCATACCGGTCAGCGTATTAATCAGCGAAACACCATCTGCACCTCCGGCTTCCACCGCTTTTGCCATCTCTGTAATATCCGTGACATTCGGACTAAGTTTCATAACAATCGGCTGCTTTGCCACTGCTTTCACAGCTTTCGTAATTTCTTCCGCCATTTCCGGTTTCTGTCCAAAAGCAATCCCGCCTGCCTTTACGTTCGGACAGGAAATATTAATCTCTAACATATCCACGTCTTCATCCGCAAGACGTTCAACTACTTCCACATAATCCTCTTTGGAACGCCCGCACACATTTACGATAATATGTGCACCATGCTCATACAGATATGGCAAATCACGTGCAATCAAAGTATCAATTCCCGGATTCTGAAGCCCAATAGCATTGAGCATACCACCGTGGGTTTCCACAATACGCGGTGTCGGATTTCCGGACCACGGCACATTGGCAACACCTTTTGTCGTCACGGCACCAAGTTTCTTCAAATCCACAAATTCACTGTATTCGAGTCCGGAGCCGAATGTACCGGACGCCGTCGTTATTGGATTTGGAAACGTGATTCCCGCGAAATTTACTTCTAACTGTTTGCTCATTTTCCTCCTCCTTATAACTCAATGTCTGTCGATAAAAAGACCGGACCATCTTTACAGATACGTTTATTTTTCACTTTTGAATGCGAGTCGATTTCCTTTGACTCACACACACAGGCAAGACAGGCACCAATACCGCACGCCATCTTTTCTTCCATTGAAATCCACGCCGGAATCTGTTTTTCAAAAGCCCATTGTTTCACACCGCGAAGCATCGGCGTTGGTCCACAGGAAAAAATACAGTCTCCGGTCACACCTTCTGCTTCCATGGCATCCAAAACGGTTCCTTTTATTCCTATACTGCCATCATCTGAAGCAATTACAACACGATCTGCCGCCTCTTCCAATTCTTCCCGCAAAAAAGTATCGGCATTTCGGTATCCAACCACCACCGTTGTTTTGCAAGGCAATTGCTTTGCAAGTTCCAAAAGCGGCGGAATTCCAATTCCACCACCAATTAACACTGCCGTCTTGTCTTTTTCACAAGCATCCAATGGAAATCCATTTCCCAAAGGTCCGAGAATCCGGATTTCATCATCCTTTTCTTTCGCCGCAAATTCCTTTGTTCCCGCACCAACAATGCGGAATACAATGCGGAGAAGACCATCTTTTTGATTCACTTCACAAAGACTTATCGGACGTGGAAGAAGTGTATCCGAATTATCGCAGTACAGCGAAATAAACTGTCCCGGTTTTGCCGATTTCGCAACTCCCGAAGCCGACAGCCACATGGATACAATCCCCTCTGCAAGAACAGAAACTTCCGTTACCTTTGCCATACACTGTATCTTTGCCATCATCATTTCCTTTCCAAAACTATTTTCTAAAATCATTAGAAAATACGGTTAATATCCTCAATCATGTCAATTACTGCCTGACGAGAAGCATCGGCATAATTTTTCTCACCAAATGAAGCATACTTCTCCTGTTTGTAAGCACAAATAATACCACGGGATGAATTTACAATTGCACCAAGTCCATCTTCATTGAAATATGGACGAAGAGAATCTGCTGTTCCTCCCTGTGCACCATAACCCGGCACCAGAATATAACTTTTTGGCATAATATTACGAAGCACTTTACCCATTTCCGGATAAGTAGCACCAACAACCGCACCTACCTCGCTGTAACCGCAGGCGCCAACACAATCTTCGCCCCATTTTGCCACATGTTCACCAACTAACTCATACAATGGTTTTCCATCGATTAACTTATCCTGAAATTCGCCGGAAGATGGATTTGAAGTCTTTACCAAAACAAAAATACCCTTCTTTTCCTCTTTGCAGACATCAACAAATGGTTTCACACCATCGGTACCAAGATACGGATTGACCGTAATCATATCCTCATCAAAGCCACGGCAAACGGTAGTCCCAACGGTCACACTGCCCAAATGAGCATTTGCGTAAGCCGTTGAAGTCGAACCAATATCACCACGTTTCACATCACCGATAACAACCAGTCCCTTTTCTTTGCAGTAATTTACTGTTTTCTGAAAAGCCACAAGTCCCGGAATTCCAAACTGCTCATACATGGCAATCTGAGGTTTTACAGCCGGAATCAAATCATAAACCGCATCCACGATTCCTTTGTTATATACCCAAATCGCTTCTCCGGCCGCCTCCATGGTCTCTCCATATTTTGAAATGGCATCTTTTAAAATCCATTCCGGAATATAAGAAAGCATAGGGTCTAATCCAACAACAACCGGTGCCTTTGTCTTTTTAATTTTTTCAACTAATTGATCAATCATGGTGTCCTCCATTTATTCATATTGATAAACAATGTTTCCGCCTACAATCGTATAATACACACGACCATTGACTTTTGCTCCGTCAAATGGTGTGTTCTTACCTTTTGATAAAAATGTATTCTTATCAATCACATATTCCGAATCCATATCCGCAATTGTAATGTCCGCCGGTGCCCCCACAGAAAGTGTTCCGCCTGGTACCGAAAGAATCCGGCATGGATTCGTACTCATTTTTTCAACTAACTGAAGCGGGGTTAATTTTCCCGTCTTCACAAGATGTGTCACAGAAAGTGCATATGCCGTTTCTGAACCAACAATTCCAAACGGTGCCTTTGCAATCGACTGTTTCTTTTCTTCTTCGCCGTGTGGCGCATGGTCCGTAGAAATTGCTTCCATCGTGCCATCCGCTAAACCATCCACCAAAGCTTCTACATCCGCAGCACTTCGCAGTGGTGGATTCATTTTATAATTCGCATCGTCTCCTGCGATTTCATCCTCTGTCATTGCAAAATGATGTGGACATACTTCTGCTGATACACTGACGCCATCCTTTTTTGCAATACGAATCATTTTTACACTGTCTTTTGTTGAACAGTGACACAAATGTAATTTTGCTCCGGTGTCCCCACTTAACATGATATCTCTTGCCACAATGATATCTTCTACCGAATTGGTGATTCCTCTTAAACCAAGCTCTTTGGAATGCGCATCCTCATTCATAACGCCGCCATTTACAAGGTTAATGTCCTCACAGTGGGCAAGTACCGGGATATCAAGTTCTGCTGCGATCTCCATCGCCTCCCGGTAAAGTTCGGAATTCATAACGGATCTGCCATCTTCACTGATCGCCGGAATTCCCGCTTCGTACATGCCCCGGATATCTGCTAATTCTTTTCCCTGTTGTCCTTTTGTGATGGCTCCCACCTGTAAAACATTCACGACACCAACTGTTTTTGCCTTGTTTTGCACGTATTTTACAACATCCGGATTATCTACCACCGGCTTTGTGTTCGGCATTGCAAGGATGGTTGTGTATCCGCCGTGTGCCGCCGCATTGCAGCCTGTCTCGATCGTCTCTTTCTGCTCCTGCCCCGGATCCCTTAAATGCACATGCATATCAATAAATCCCGGCATGACATAGCAGCCTTTTGCGTCGATCACATAGTCTGCCTTATCCTTGATGTTTTTTTCCATTTTTACGACTTTTCCATCCTCGGCGAGAATGTCTGCCACTTCGTCTGTCTCTGTCGCCGGATTGATGACATGTCCGTTTTTAATCAATAATATCATTTTTATTGTTCCTTTCTTCCCAGATAAACTACATTTGTCATTTTTATAATTTTGCATAAATTTCCATTGGCACGTAAGCACGGATATAGATTCCATCCTCACGGTATTCTTCTTCCAACAGTTCACCGGATTTGCGGACAAGCTGGATCACGCCTGCATTTGCATACGGCACTGTCCGCTCCACGAGGACTTTATTTTCACGCAGGAGCTCGGATAAAAGATTCTTTAATTCCTCTAACCCGGTTCCATTTTTCGCTGAGATCGGCAGCGTATGGTCTGCTTTAAAATCATGCAGCGGCTCGCTGTCCATCCTTGCATCCTGCTTGTTGAACAGCGTGATCACCGTCTTGTCCTTCACATCCAGATTTGCCAGTGTCTCATATACGATCAGCATCTGCTTCTCGTGCTGCGGATTGGAAGCATCTACCACATGTAAAATATAGTCTGCGTATTTTGCCTCCTCCAGCGTGCTTTTAAATGCCTCGATCAGATGATGCGGCAGTTTGCGGATAAATCCGATGGTATCTGTCACCAATATCTGCTGCCGTCCCGACAGTTCCAGCACTCTTGTGGTAGGATCAAGCGTTGCAAACAGCTTGTCCTCCTCCAGAACTCCGGCATTGGTCAGTGTATTGATAAGTGTTGATTTTCCTGCATTTGTGTATCCCACGATCGCAGCCACCGGCATCTGATTTTTTTCCCGCTGTGCACGGGTGATATCACGGTGCTGCCGTACTTCTTTCAATTCCCGGTTCAGCTGTGCGATCCGGTCTTTGATAAGACGTCTGTCAATTTCCAGCTTTTTCTCACCCGGACCTCTTGTACCGATTCCGCCTCCAAGTCTTGACATGGAACGTCCAAGTCCGGTCAGCCTGCTCAGACGGTACTTTAACTGCGCCAGTTCCACCTGGATCTTTCCCTCGCTGGTAGTTGCTCTTGCCGCAAAAATATCCAGAATGATCAGTGTGCGGTCCATCACTTTTGTATCCAGCATATCTTCCAGATTGCGAAGCTGCGCCGGGGAAAGTTCATCGTCACACACAATTCCGGTTGCCAAGTTCCTCCACAAGTAACTTTAATTCCGCCACCTTTCCAGAACCGATATAAGTTCCCGGATGAATGAGTTCCCGCTTCTGGATCATAGTTCCGACCACCGTTGCTCCTGCTGTTTTTACCAGTTCTGCAAGCTCTGCAACAGAATCCTCTGCGTCATCTCCATCCTGCTCACTCACGCCTACAAGAATTACTTTTTCTTCTATCTCTTCTATTTTAAATGCTTCTGCCATTCTATTCTCCGTTATTGCTTCCTGTGGTTGTCCTCTTTTACTGTGCTGGGGTATCTTCCAGTGTCTGTGCTTCTTCCGGTGTCTGTGTATCTTCCACTGCCTGTGTATCCTCCGTCACGGCTTCCTCTGTATTCTCCGCAGGTGCTGTCTGTTCCATACGGTTTTTCAGGAAAATATATTCACGCTGCGCACTCGCATCATCCGGATAAACCTGTACATACTCCTGTACCACGTTCCATGCAGAATTAAAATCGGATGTATATTCATAACAAATGATGAGATTCTGCATCAGTTCTCTTCTGTTTGTCACATTTTCCATAGAAATACCCTGCTCTAAATAGGTGAGTGCACCGGAATAGTTTCCTTTTGCTATCTCAATTTCCCCGAGTGCATTCATCGCCTGGGAATCTGCGCTTCCTGAGTTTACATAATTCTGATAATAAACCTCTGCGTTTTCAGGATCACCCTGTGCCTCATACACCTGTGCAATGTAAAGATTTGCGATGACGCTCTCCTTATCTAAAGCCGACTTCAACTCTGTCTGGGCATTGTCGTACTGTCCAAGATAATAGTAAATTCTTCCGCGCCATGCATAATCTCCGGCACTGTTGCCTTTGATATCAAACGCTTTATTTAAGTATTCTTCCCCTTTTTCCGTCATATCATAAGCAGAAAGATTCTCGTAAATGTTGACATAAAGTTCGTAATCGCTGCTGTTATTTTTTACTGCCTTATCAAAATCCGAAACAGCGCTCTCGGTATCTCCCTGTTTCAGATAAACACAGCCGCGCAGATAATAAGCGTCTGCCGCCTTTTTGTCATAATCAATGATCGCTGTGTAAGTGTCCACTGCCCCTGCCGGATCACCACCGGCATACTGTGCCGCCGCCTTATAGTAGCAGATATCTAATTCGTTCTCGGTGATTTTCCCAATGCACTGTCCCAGCGCACTGTTAAATGCATCCACGGCTCCTGCGTAATCGCCGTTTCCCATTGCATTGATTCCAATCTGACGGTAAGCAGTCTGGTTTTCTTTGCGCTCATTGGTACAGCCTGTCATAAGTGTAAAGCTTAACAGGGTAAGCGCTGTGATATATGTAAATTTCTTTTTATTCATGAAATTAAGTCCTCTGTTAATTTTGTCCACAGTGCACGCCCATGAAATCAAAGATTTCATGGGCTCACGGGCATTCGCCCTATCAGTCATCAAAAATATCAAATACATCGTGCAAGCACTGCATTTGATATTTTTTCCTCCTGACACTGCTCATTGCTTTATGCACATTATAAATCATACGCCCAAATATTCCAAGCAATTTATAAAACAGATTCCTTCATTTCCCTGCCAGCGTTACTGTGCATAGTTTTCTCCTTCCGCAGTATCTGGCACTGTTTCACTGCCTACTCCCATTATATGTGTTGTTGGCAGATTTTACAACACACAAAAAAGAGGCGCACACCGCACTTTACATACGGCGCACGCCACTTTGTATATAGATCATATACTCCCCTAATTTTACAGATGTTCTGCGAACACCTGAATCATTTTCTTACGCACCAGAACAGCAAGTGTTCTAGTGCTGAATTTTACAGATGCCAGATATCTTCATTGTACTGTGCAATGGTTCTGTCAGATGAGAAGAAACCTGCCTGGCTCATGTTTACGAGCATTTTTTTCGCCCATGCCATACGGTCTTCGTAATCTGCAAAGATGCGCTCTTTTGCTGCAACATATTCCTCGAAATCCGGTAATGTCATAAACCAGTCTTTGTTTAATAATTCATTGTAGAGACGCTCTAAGTTTTCTCTGCATCCGACTGCCATCATCTCATCACTCACGATGAAGTCGATCGCACGTCTGATGTTCTCATCATTGTCATAGTAGCTTCTGGAAACATAATCTGCTTTTGCATAGTGCTCGATCACCTGCTCAGATGTCTCACCGAAGATGTAAATGTTATCGTCCCCAACGAACTGATGCATCTCAACGTTTGCACCGTCCATAGTACCGATCGCTACTGCACCGTTTAACATGAATTTCATGTTGGATGTTCCGGATGCCTCTTTGGAAGCAAGGGAAATCTGCTCATGAATATCTGCTGCCGG